>ERZ1066136.959-NODE-959-length-16867-cov-16.764989_pt1 | contig 16867 bp, 13 predicted proteins | sample MGYA00382783_ERZ1066136 | MGnify/ENA primary metagenome ERZ1066136 (study PRJEB33369, sample SAMEA5778366) | biofilm metagenome | biome: Industrial cooling water; feature: Water cooling tower basin; material: Biofilm | place: United Arab Emirates | collected... | reverse complement strand
CATTCACTGCCTGCATTCACTGCCTGCATTCACTGCCTGCATTCACTGCCTGCATTCACTGCCTGCATCACGCGCACGCGACACCGCACGCGCGACCGCACGCGTCATCAGAATCGCCACGACAGCCCCGCCGTCACCGCCATCCCCGAGAGATCGAGCGGGTCGAAGCCCTCGAAGTCGCGCCCCAATCGATCGCGCGCGCGTGTGTAGCGCGCCTCGATCGCGAGCGCGGTGCGGGGCCCGAGGCCGATGTCGACGCCCGCCGCCCCGTACGCCACCGGAGCCGAGCCGCGCGACTGGAACCGGTTCGCGAACACGGTGCTGTCCACGAAATCGACGAAGTCGCCTTCCTGCCGCAGCGTCCACTGCGTCACGCCGCCACCGGCGCCGATCCACGGCACCACGCGCCGCGGGATCCACGCGATCGTGCCCACGCCACGCCCCGCCGGCACGAGGTTGAGCCGCAGCCCCGCCGTCAACGGAATGCGGCGCAGCATCGTCCCCTGCTCGATCGGCAACCCCTGGTTGTCCTCGAGGTCGCGGTATTCGGTCGACGCGGTGCGCTGTGCGAAACCCGCACCGAGCACGAGTTCGACGCGCGAGCCGAACGGGATGCCGACTTCCGCCGCCACGCGCGGCGCGCCGATCGACCCGCGCCCGAAGCTGAACCGGTCGAACGACTCGGCCCAGAACGCACTCTGCGCCGTCGGCGCATCCCACCCCAACCCGAGCGAGAACCGCGCCCTCGGCTGCCCGACCAGATAGTCGGTCGCGCCGCGACTCGCCTGCTGCGCACGCGCCGGCAGCGCCGCGGCGAGCGACGCGACGACCAGGACGAGCACGGACCCACGGACGCGGCACTTCGGCACGAATCGCTCGACGGAACGGGACGGACACCACCCGCATGCCCGCATGCCGGGCACGACACGAGGTACCGTTGCACGTGCGGCGCGTTCCGTCGGTGGCACGGCATGTGACGCCACGCCCCGCGAAACGCGCCGCTGCAGCGCGACAGCGCCGCATCGCCGACGCCTCGATCGCTCGTCGTCGCCGCTGGCTGCCACGTCCACGTCGTGGACGGTGTTCACATCGTCATCGACCCTTGAGTGTCCCCCACCGCTGCTCGATCTCGCGCAGCACCGTCGGGAAGTACGCCGCCTGCGCCCGCTGGTCGGCGGTCGGCAGCGCGGTCACGCGCGACATGCCGCTGTAGAGCGAGCCGACGCGCGCGTACAGGTCGCCCGCGAACTCGGCGAGGTCGCGCACGGCCGTCACGCGCGTCGCCTGCGACGCACGCTCCGACTCCGGCAGCTTGCCCAACCGGTCACGCTCGGCGCGGATCTCGCCCGTCACCGCGTCGACGCGCTGCATGAACGCGGCGACCGAATCGACCGCGCGCTCGTATTGCGCGCGCACCACGGGCGTCATGCGCACCGACGCGTCGTCGAGCACCGTGAACGTCTGCGACACCGTGCGGCCGCCCGCCGCGATGCGCGCGGTGTAGCGACCCGGCGTCACCCAGCGCCCTGCGAGCCCGATGCCCGGCGCCTCGTCGTACTCGTTCGCCTGGCCACGCCCCGTGCGCGCCGCCGGGCGGCGCAGGTTCCAGACGACGCGCTGCAGTCCGGTCTTCGCCGTGTCGAGCGGCAGCGACGCGAGCACCGCCCCCGCCCGATCCACGATCTCGACCATCGTCCCGGCGGCGGGCCGCGCGCTCGTCCACACGTCGATCAGCGCGCCGAGTGGCGCGTTCTCGCCGCGATAGACCACGTCGCCCGCATGCGCCTTGGTCGCCGCGCGACGATGCTGCTCCGCATCGCGGATCGGCAGGATCGCGACGGGCTGCGCGCGCACCGCGTCGCTCAGCCGGCCGATGCTCGCGCCCTGGTCGATGATCCAGATGCCGCGCGCGTGCGTCGCCAGCACCACGTCGCCGGTCTCGCGCTGGAAGTCGAGATCGTGGATCGGCCAGCGGCCGATGCCACCGCGCACGAGCGCCCAGTGCGCACCTCCGTCGTGCGTGACGTAGAGCCCGAACTCCGTGCCCGCCCACAGCACGCTCGCCGACGACGGATCCTCGCGGATCACGTGCACGAGATGCTCCGCCGGCAGGTCGCCGCGGATGCTCGTCCACGTCTCGCCGCCGTCGGTCGAGCGATGCAGGTACACGGTGAAGTCGCCGTCCTGATGCCCGTCGAAGGCGACGTACACCGTGTTCGCCGCGTGCCGCGACGCCTCGACGTGACGCACCCACGTTCCCTTGGGCACGCCCGGCACCTTCGTCGACAGCTCGCTCCACGTCCGGCCGCCGTCACGCGAGCGCTGCAGGTTGCCGTCGTCGGTGCCGACGTACAGCAGCCCCTTCACGAGCGGGCTCTCGGCCAGCGCGCTGATCGTCGGGAAGTAGCTCACGCCGTCGTCGAGCGAGAGCGTCGTGTCGGTCGCGCCCTGTCCCATGATCGCGAGTGCGCGCCGGTCGACACCCGTCGTGCGATCGCCGAGCGACTGCCAGGAGCGTCCGCGATCGGCGCTCGTCATCAGGTGCCGCATGCCGGCGTAGAGCCGCCTGGGATCGTGCGGGCTGACGACGATCGGCGCGTTCCAGTTGGCGGGAATCTGCTTCTTGCCGACGCGCGGCTCCGGCGCCCCCCAGTTGCCGAGCTTGGGCCCTTCGCCTTCGCGCGGCGTTGGGCGCAGCGTCTGCACTTCGAGCGTGCGTCGATCGACGTGCGTCAGGCCGAGGTACTGCGACGTGACGTAGAGCATGTTGGTGTCCGCCGGATCGGGGATGACGTGGAAGCCGTCACCGCCGCCGACACGGACCCAGTCGTCGTCCGCGATCCCCTGCGCGCTGCGCACGCGATTGGGCGCGCACCACGACCCGTTGTCCTGCAGTCCGCCGCAGACGAGGTAGTCGCGGCCGCGCGTCGCGCGCACGTGATAGAACTGGCTGACGGGGATGTTCGCCGCGTAGATCCACGTCACGCCGCGATCCCACGACACACCGACGCCGCCGTCGTCGGCCTTGATCAGGTGACGACCGTCACGCGGGTTCACCCAGATCGTGCGATCGTCGCCGTGCAGCGACTGTCGCGGTTCGCGCCACGTCTTGCCGCTGTCGTCGGAGACGCTGTACTGCATCTGGTAGAGTCGCGACTGGTCGCTCGGGTCGATGCGCAGCTGCGACGCGTAGCTCGGCCGCGGGTTCCAGTCGCCCATGAAGCGCCACGACGCGCCCTTGTCCTCGGAGCGGTAGATGCCGCCCTTGCGCTTCGCGTAGCTGATCGAGCTCGTGTAGCGCTCGCCCTGTTCGACGCTCACGTAGACGATGCGCGGATCGGCGCGGTAGATGTCGATGCCGATGCGTCCGATCGTCCCCGTCGGCAGTCCGTTGCCGAGTCGCGTCCACGTGCGCCCGCCGTCGGTGCTCCTGTGCAGCCCCGAGCCCGGCCCGCCGCCGACGTAGCCGAAGGGCTTCCGCATGCGCTGGTAGGTCGCGGCGTACACGATGTCCGGCGCCGACGGATCGACGATCACGTCCACCACGCCGGTGAGCGAATCGCCGCCGAGGATGCGGTTCCAGGTGCGACCGCCGTCGGTGGTCTTGTAGAGCCCGCGATTCGCGCTCGCCTTCCAGAGATCGCCCGGCGAGGCGACGTAGACGACGTCCGAGTTGCGCGGATCGACGACGATGCGCGCGATGTGGCGCGTCTCGCGCAATCCCATGTGCGCCCACGTGCGCCCGCCGTCGGTGGTGCGGTACACGCCGTCGCCCCACCCGCTCGACTGGCGGTTGGTCGCCTCGCCGGTGCCGATCCAGACGGTGCGCGGCTCGCGCGGATCCATCGCCAGCGCACCGACGCTGTGCACCGTGCCGTCGTCCCACACCGGTCGCCAGGTCGTGCCGCCGTTGGTCGTCTTCCAGACACCGCCGTCGGCGCTGGCGGCGTAGAACTCCGTCGGATCCTGGGCGTTGACGGCGAGGTCGGTGATGCGCCCCGACATCGTGGCGGGGCCGACGGTGCGCGCGCGGATGCCGTCGATCGTGGCGGGGCGCGGTTGCGCGGCCGCGGTACCGGCGCTGGCGAGGAGCGCGGCGACGGCGAGCGTCGCGCGGGCCCCGTGCGCCGCAGCGCCACGGAGCGTGGGACGGAGGAGCGTCATGAGCCGGGTCGGATGCCGAGGTCACGTGCGGACACCACCCGGTCGGCCCGGGTAGCGCTCGTCAACGTACGGCCGCGGCCGAATGCTGCCCACGGCGACGCCGGTCGTCGCATGGGTGGGTCGTCGGAACAGCCGTGAAACGCAGGGGGCGCAAGGGGCGCAGGCAACCGACTGCATTTTCTGCCGTCGAGCAGTCCCCCGCGCTCCCTGCGCCCCCTGCGATTCAATGCCGTCCAGCAGGACAGCGGCACAGCACGGAAACGCAGCCCTCTGTGCCCCCCTGCGTTTCAAGGCTGTCCCGCAGGACATCGGACGACGCTCTCACCAGGGCGTCGCGAGCACCTGGGCCGGAGTCCGGATCGCGAGCGTCGCGCCGGCGAAGGGGGCGGGATCGCGCGTGACGATCGCCGTCGCGTGCGCCTCGTGCGCGACCGCGTGCAGGAGCGCGGCGTCGCGGTGGGCCACCGGCGACGCGAGCGCGGCGAGCAGCGCGGGGCCGGTGAGCGGCGTGACGGCGACGAGCGCCAGCAGCTGTTCGATCGCGCTCCGCGCCGGCACCGTCCCGACCGCACGGTCGGCCACGTGCCAGACGAGCGCCACGGTCTCCGCGCTCACGGTGGCCTCGATCGCGCCGCGCGCCACCTGATCGACGAGCCGCGCGGCGTCCTCGGCGTACGGATGCCGCGCGAGGAGGAGGTCGAGCAGGACGTCGGGGGCGAGGAGGATCATGCGCCCGCCTGCATCGCGGCGAGCGTGCGGAAGGCGTGGAGGTCGGGATCGGCGGCGCGCAGGGCGCCGAAGAGGCGCTGCACCGGCGGGGCGAGGCCGTCGGGTGGCGTCGCCGTGATCGTGCTCCAGCCGGGCGGGAGGAGGAGTACGGAGAGGTCGAGCGACGGCACGTCGTCGGCGTCGGTCGTGGCGTCGGTCGTGGCGTCGGTCGTGGCGTCGGTCCGGTCGGTCCGGTCGGTCGATGCGGGCGATGCGGCCGGCGGGTCGGGGTCGGCTGGTGTGCGCGAGTCCGCGTCGTGCGCCGGCGATGCGACACGCCCGTCGACGGAGGGGTCGCCGGTGGCGGCGTTGTCCGACGGGGCGCCCACCGCGAGGTACGCCTTCACGGCGGCGTTGACCATTTCCGAGACGGTGCGCTCGTCTTCGGCCGAGATGCGGCGGAGCTGGCGGTGGAGTTCGGGCTCGAGGTAGATCGTGCTGCGGCGTGCGCTGGGCATGATGAGCTCTCGTGAAGTGACGTCCCGACGTTCCGGCGTTTCGCCGCCAGCGTCTGCGGGAACATACGTTCATCGCCGCGGTCACGACAGCCGATCCCGCCGGACCGATCGAATGATGCGTGCGCGTTGTCCTCCAGATGTCGTCCGCTCCTCGATGACACGCCGGTCACGCGCCGACCAGCCGCCGCCACCACGCGGCACACCGACGATACCGATCCCCCGCCGTGCCCGACTCCCGCGCCGATTCCCTCCTCGCCTGGCGACGCGCCCAGCCGCGTCCGCCCCGCCTCGTCCGCCGCGATGTCACCGCCCGCGGACTGACCTTCGCGACGTGGTACACACCCGAGACGCCCGAAAACCGTGTTGCACCAGTCCTGTGCTGCGTGAATGGCGGCTTGCTGTTCGATCACCGGCTCCTCTGGCCCGCACTCGCCCCGCTCGCCGCCACCCGCCGCCTCGCCTTCTACGACCAGCGCGGCCGCGGCCGCTCGCAGGCGCCACCCGGCCTTCGCGCCGCCCGCATCGAACACGACGCGCTCGACCTCCCCGCGCTCCGCGTCGCACTCGGCCACGACGAATGGGACCTCCTCGGCCACTCGTGGGGCGGCGGCATCGCCATGCTCGCCACCGCCGCCGACCGCGACGCCGTCCGTCGCCTCGTCCTCGTCGATCCCGTCGGCACCCGCGCCGACGACTGGCTCCCGCAGCTCACCGACCGCGCCCTCGCGCGCCTCGACCCCGCGCAGCAGGCTGCACTCCGCGACGTCCACGAACGCACCCGGCCGGGCGCACCGACCGCAGCCGACCCCGACGCCCTCGCCGACTACGCGCAGGCGATCTACCCCGCCTGGTTCGCCGACCCCGCCGTCGCCGCGCTCTTCACCGCGCCGCGCGCCACGTCACCCACCGGCGCCGTCGTCTCGGCTCGTTTGCGGGCCGAGGGGTACGACTGGCGGGAGAAAGTGACCGGGCTCGGCCGCGCGACCTTGCTCGTGCACGGGGAGCGCGATCTCATTCCGGTCGAGGTCGCCCGCGAAACGGCCCGCCTGCTGGGCTCGGCCACCACGCGACTGCACCTGGTTGCCGACGCCGGCCACAATCCGTTCTGGGAAGCGCCTTCGATCGTCTTCCCCCTGATCGAGCGCTTTCTCTCCGTCGCCGACCCCCTCGCCCACGAGGGCGGCGTCCACGCCTGACCCGCCGCATGCGCCTCCCCACCCTCGACCGCCTCCTGCTCGCCACCCTCTCGCTCGTCGGCGCGCTGGTGCTCGTCGAACTGGGATCGGCCGCGCGTCGCGAGCGCGCCGACCGCCCCGACGCTGCCGGTCTGGACTCCGCCCGCCTCGCCGCCGACGCCTCGCTCCCGCAGCCGCTCGACCCGCGCGCCACGGACTCGCTCGAGCGCGCCGAGATCCGCCAGCGGATCCGCGCGCGACAGTCGGGGACCTATCTCGACGAGATGCTGGCGCTCGGCGACTCGGTGCTGCAGCGCTGGCCCGAGCGCCGCGCGACACCGCTCCGCGTCTTCATCAGCGATGCGCACCCGCGCGGCGGCGGCCCGATCACGCGCGAGTACGTGCAGGCGGTGCGCGAGGCCTTCACCCGCTGGGAGGGGACCGAGGTTCCGCTCCGGTTCACCTTCACCGGCGACTCGGCCACCGCCGACATCGCGATCGGCTGGGCCCGCAGCTTCGGCGACGCTCCCGTGCTGGGCCGCACCAAGGTCGTCCGCGACGCGCAGTGCTGGATCCTGCGCAGCACGATCACGCTCGCGATCGAGCGTCGCGACGGGCAGGGCGACCTCGACGCCCCGACGATGCGCGCCCTCGCGCTCCACGAGGTCGGCCACGCGATCGGCCTCGATCACACGCGCGACACCACCACCATCATGACGCCCCGCGTCCGCGCCCGCGAACTCACCCTCGCCGACATCGCGACGGCGCAGCTCCTCTACAGCGTCCCGCCCGGCCCCGTCGCCACCGCCCTCCCCCTTACCGCCCCCCGCCGCCGCTGGGAGTGACCCCCTCGCGTGCCTCCGCCGTCCCCGCGCGCCCAGCGCGGCGGAGGAACTGCAGGCGCCGTGTGCGCGTGGCGGTGGGTCTCGAGCGTCGCGGAGCACTGCCGACCGCGGAGATGCGGGGGAGCGCGAAGGAACGCGGAGGAATGCGTTGGAAACAGATGTCTCCGTCCCCTGGTCCCCTCCGTTCCTCCGATGTTCCAAGGCAGTTCAAGATCTTGAACTGACAAGGAAAATCCGAGGAACGGAGAGAACCGAAGGACGGAGACGACGCGTACACAGCCCATTCGAGATCTCGATCGACCTCGAACAAGTGGTCTCCGTCCTCCGGTCGTCTCCGTTTCTCAGATGTTCCAAGTCAGTTCGAGATCTTGAACAGACTCCAAAGATCAGAGGAACGGAGACCACCAGAGGACGGAGACGACTTTATTCAAAAGTCAGTCCTCCGCGCCCCCTCGCGCCCCCCGCATCTCCGCGGTCGGCAGTCCTCCGCGCCCCCTCGCGTCCCCCCGCATCTCCGCGGTCGGCAGTCCCCCGCCACGCACCGCACTCACCACTTGAGCGACACGCTCCGCGACTGCCCCTTGCGCACCACGAGCAGCGTGAGCGCCTTGCCGCCGCGTTCGACGGTGCGTTGCATCGCGCGGCGCACGTCGCGTGGGCCGGTGACGCGCGCGTCGTCGGTGCGCACGATCACGTCGCCGGACCGCAGGCCGGCCGCGGCGGCGGGCGTGCCCGGGGCCACGCGCAGCACGAACGCCCCCTCCGCCGTCCCGACGAGCTCCTCGAGATCGGCGTCGATCGTCGTCAGCACCGCGCCCGCCATCGAGCCGTCGTAGCTCATCGCCCACGACGTCGTCCCCGCGACGATGTTCGTCGCCGGCGACTGCGGCGCGCGCGGCGGCGTGGGATACGCCGGCACCGTCCCGACGCCACGCAGCGGCGCCGGCCCGCACGCGGCGCCCGGCCCGCACGGTTCGCGCAGGAAGATCGCCTGCGGGGCCGATGCGACGTTCGCCGACCGCTCGCCCACGACGACGGTGAGCGTGCGCTCCTGTCCCTTGCGACGCACGCGCACCGGCACCTTCTCGCCCGGTACGAGCAGCTCGGCCAGCGGCACGTCGGCGTCCGCCAGCCGGTGGCGACCGAGCGCGAGGAGCGTGTCGCCCGCCTCCACGCCGGCGTCGTCGGCCGGGCCACCCGGTTCGACCGATTCGACCACCTGCGGCCCGCGATAGCGCGTCGTGACGCGCCCGTCGCGGAGCGTCACTTCCTGATCGCCGGACAGTGTCACACCCATGCGCCCGCGCGGCCGATCGCTCGACGCACGCCACGCCAGCGACGCCTGCTGCGCCGCGAGCGTCCGCGCCATCGCCGTCAGCTCGCGCGTCATCTGCGCGTAGTCCCGCGCCATGTCCGCCACGAGCGCACGTGCCTCGGGCGACCCCGGCGCGAGGCCCGGGACCGCGCCCTGCGCCACGTCGCGCTCGAGCTGCCGGCGCGTCGCCTGCTCGATCTCGCCCTGCACCGCCGCGAGTCGCTGCGCGGTCGTCGCGACGCGCGGCTCCGCGGCGCGCAGCACCGAGTCGCGCACGCGCCCGTCGGCCGACGCGGCACGCGCGAGGTCGCGCTCGAGCGCGTGCAGCACGCGCGCCTGCTCGTCGAGCTGCCGCTGGAGCTTCTGCTGCAGCGCGCGCATGCGCGTCTCGAAGCCCTGCCACGCGCGTTCCGTCTCCTGCCGCTCCCGCCTGGGCCGCGCGCTGTCGGTGACGGTCCCCTCCTGGCCGCCTTGCGCACGCAGCATCGCGGGCGCACCGACGCACGTCCCCACGATGGCCAGCACCGCGACCCGTCGCACGCGCATCACCGCTCGGTCCATCCCACCGCGCACCATCAGTACTCCAGGACCTGCTGGCTCGCCGGAAGCGCCACCGCGAGCTTGCGCAGCAGCACTTCGCGCGCGGCGAGCGCGGAGAAGTAGTAGCGATTCATCACCGGGTCGTCCGGCGTTTCGTACAGCGCACGCCGCCCCATCGCGACGGCCGCGTCGAGCACCTCGATCTGGCGCCGCAGGTCGCGCACCACCGACTCCGCACTCACGATGCGCCGCGGCCCACCGATGCTGCTGTCGTTCGCGGCCAGCCAGCTCACCGCCTGCTGATGCGCGTCCTCGAGCTGCTGCAGCGTGCGCACCGCCTGCTCCCGGGTCGTGAGCCGAGCCGCGACCGGGATCGCCCCGCTCGCCACCGGCAGCCCGCCGTCGCGCACCGGTACGCGCACGCCGACCGCAGCGCGCGCACCGTCATCGACGGACGCCGACGGCACGCCGGCGCCCGACCCGAAGCTCGGCATCCCGCTCGACTCGGCTCGCGTCGCCACCGGCGTCCGCTCCATGAACGCGCCCCCCGCCCGCCCCTCGCCCGCGTCTGCGCCCGCACCACCGTCTGCACGCGCGTCGCCGACCGTGGCCGAGCCACTCGTCGATGCCTCGGGCGCATGCCCGGAGAGCCGCCCACCCAGCGCGCCGACGGTCACCAGCAGCGCCGCGGCCGCCGCCATCCCCACCGGCGACCGCCACCCGCGACGCGCCCGCGCATCGTGCATCGCACGCGCCGCGCGCACGTCGTCCAGCGACCGCACCGACACCGCCGCCGATACCGCCGACGAGACACCCGCCGATGCCGCGCCAGCGCCGGATGCCCGCACCAGCCCGTCCTCGCGCAGCGCCCCCGCCAACGCCCCCCACGATGTCAGCGGCGGACCGGGATGGGTCCGCTCGTACGAGGCCAGCGCCACCACGCGCCGCATCGCCGCCAACTCCGCCCGCAAGGCCGGCGACGACTCGAGCAGCATCTGCTCCGCCAGCGTCGGCGACTCGTCCACCAGCGCCGCGAGACGCTCAGGCGACAGGGAGCGCATGGCCGTCCTCCGGTGAAAGATCGAGCAACGGCGCGAGCAGCGCCCGCAGCTTCGCCCGCGCCTTGAACAGCTGCGACTTGGACCCGCCGGTCGTGATCCCCAACTGCCCGGCGATCTCCTCGTGCGTGAAGCCCTCGACGTCGTGCAGCACGAAGACGGTCCGCGCCCCCGGCGGCAGTCGATGCATCGCCTGCTCCAGCGACGCGCGCAGGAACGGCTGGTCCACGTCGTCCTCGACGCTCACGGTCTCCTCCTCGATCGGCTCCGACGCCCCCACCAGGCGACGCGCCCGGCGCAACGCGTTCAATGTCCGGTTCACGGCGATGCGATGCGCCCAGGTCGAGAACTGCGCGTCCCCGCGAAAGCCCGGCAACGCCCGGAAGATCTGGATCCACACTTCCTGCGCGATGTCCGCCGCCTCGTCGGGATCCCGCACCAGCCGCCGCACCACCGCGTCCACGCGCGGCGCATGCTCCGCCCACAGCGCACGCATCGCGAGCTCGTCGCCGGCGATGGCCCGCGCGATCAGTTGGGCGTCGGAGGTGGAAGACGTCACGAGGGAAGCGGTGAAGTGTGCCGGCGCCGACGCTGCGCATCGCCCGCACCCGCTGCGACACGCCACGCCCACCCAGGGTTGCCGCCCACGCCACGGTCGTGCGTCCCGATGGCGTCCTCGACGCGCGCCGAGCACACCACCCGGGCACACCACCCGAGCACACCGCCCGACCACACCACCGCGCGATCACCACCCCCACGCGCACACGATCCCGGGCAGCGGAACGACACCGCCACGACGGAAAACGACACGCCGGAGTGTCACGAACGCTTGACTCCACCACGCGCCGGACGCGATGCTTGACACGTCACCGCACTCGGCCGGCCCCACGCTGGGCCGCCGGGATGGAACTCTTGCGGCCGATACTCGTCTCTGTTCTGTGTGGCACCCGACGAGACCGGGGGCGCGTCGCCATGTCGCGACGCCTCGGCGCTGGTATGGTCGCCGTTCCGTTGGACCGTTCGCCCCAGAGGGTGCCGTGCTCGTCGAACTGGTCACGTCGTTCGTGCTCGCCACCCCGTCGCCCGCACCCGCGGACGCCGGCCCCGCACATCCGGACCGCCGCGCAGGGATCGTGCCGACCCCCGCGAGCCTCGCGCCGGCACCCGACTCGCTCGGCCACGCCACCCTCGCCGATGCCATCGTCCGCGCCGCCTCCGGTGACGGGCTCCCGTCACGACGCGCCGCCGACGTCGGCATGGACGAACTCCGCCTCTCCACGATCACCCGCGTCGTGAACCGTGGCGTCGCCGCCGGGGGCTTCCCCGGCGCCGCCGTCGTCGTGGGCCGACGCGGCGCCAGTGTCTATGAACGCGGCTTCGGACGACTCGGCTGGGGCGACGACTCCCCCGCCGTCGATCCCAAGCGCACCGTCTACGACCTCGCCTCGCTCACCAAGGTCGTCGCCACCACGACGGCGATCATGCTGCTGTACGACGAGGGCAAGCTCCGCCTCGACGATCCCGTCGCTCGCTGGGTCCCGGGCTTCGCCGGCGGCTGGAAGTCCCTCGTCACCATCCAGGACCTCCTCGTCCACCGCAGCGGCCTCCCCGCCGGACGCGACCTCTGGCGCATCGCCTGGTCGCCCGACGACGCCCGTCAGGCCGTCATCGCCACCCCGCTCGTCGGCTACCCCGGCGAACGCTACATCTACTCCGACCTCGGCGCCGACCTGCTCGGCTTCATCGCCGAAGCCGCCGCCGGCGAACCGCTCGATCGCTACGTCGATCGTCGCGTCTTCCAGCCACTCGGCATGACCGAGACCTGGTTCCGCGTCCCGAACGAGGTACGCGCACGCACCGCCCCGACCGCCACCGCGTCGGTCCGCGGCTACCCGCTCCAGGGCGAGGTCCACGACGAGAACGCCTTCGCGCTGGGCCAGGTCGCCGGACACGCAGGATTGTTCAGCACCGCCGCCGACCTGTCGGTCTTCGCCCAGATGATGCTCGACAAGGGCATGTACAACGGCGTCCGCATCGTCAGCGCCGCCACCGTCGAACGCTTCACCGCCCGCGCCGCCGGCTCACGCGCACTCGGCTGGGATACCTGCGCCGGACACGGCGGCTGCGGCCGCTACCTCTCAGCTACCGCCTACGGCCACACCGGCTTCACCGGTACGTCGCTCTGGATCGACCCCGAACGCCACATGTTCGTGGTCCTCCTCAGCAACCGCGTCTACGCCTCGCGCGCCCGACGTCCCGAACGCGTCATCAGCGACGTCCGCGCCGACCTCGCCGACGCCGCCGCCTGGGCCGTCCGCGCCCCCGGCCTCGAAGTCGCCGAAGGCTTCGACCCCGACTTCCGCGCCGACGACGCCGCCGGCTGGAACCCCGAGGTCCGCCACGTCAGCGCCAGCCGCACCGGCTGCGTCTCGCGCGGCCGAGCCCTCGCCCGCAAGTCCGCCCGAGGCCGGCGAGGCGCGCGCGCCACCACCCGATGCACCGCCACCTCCTCGCGCGCCGTCAAGTCGAGCCGCGCCGGCACCGCCCGCTCCGCCAAGGCCCGCAAGCCCATCGCCACCAAGGCCCGCAGCACCAAGGCCAAAGCCGCCAGGTCGAGCCGGACGACCAAGGCCGCCAAAGCAAAGCGCCCCGCCGCGAAATCCGCCAAGGCCGGCAAGTCCGCCGGCACCAGAAAACGCCGCTGACCCGCACCGCCCCCCCGCACCCCGACCCGCCACCCGCACCCGAGTGGCGGGTTTTCGCGTTCAAGACCCATCGCCGAACCGACGGCCGCGGAGATGCGGGGGCGCGCGAAGGGACGCGGAGGACTGATTTTGGAAACAGACGTCTCCGTCCTCCGGTCCCTTCCGTTCCTCCGATGTTCCATGTCGGGCCACGATCTCGAACAGACTTGGAAGGTCGGAGGAACGGAGAGGACCGGAGGACGGAGACGGCTGTTTCCACAGTCAGTTCTCCGCGTCCCCTCGCCTCCCCCCGCATCTCCGCGGCCGTCAGTTACGGAAAATCGGAGCGACGGAGACGACCGGAAGACGGAGACGACTTTTTCCAACGCCAGTGCTCCGCGTCCCCTCGCGCCCCCCGCATCTCCGCGGCCGTCAGTTTCGGTCAGATCCGGTCAGCTCGGACAGCCCCCCACTGGAACACCGGACTAGCTTGCCCCACATGACCGACGACACCGCACTCCCCCCGACCGACGCCGCGGATCACGTGCCGACGGCGGGACCGAGCGTGGATCAGGTCCGGCTCGTCCTGCGGCGGGTCAAGGATCCCGAGCTCAACCTCAACATCGTCGACCTCGGCCTGATCTACGACATCGCCGTCGACGGCGCGGTCGTCCAGGTGGACATGTCGCTCACGAGCCCGGGCTGCCCGAGTGGGCCGGAAATCATGGGCGAGGCGGAGCAGCAGCTGCGCACGGTGCCCGGCGTCACGGACGTGAAGATGAACCTCGTCTGGACGCCGCCCTGGACACCCGACCGCATCGAACCGCGCGTCCGTACCTACCTCGGCTTCTGATCGCGCCGACCGTGCGCCCCCGCACGTTCACACCGCTCGCCCTCGCCGCGCTCGTCGCCTGCGGGGGCGAGTCGCGTACGGGCGACGCGCGTACGCAGAACGATGGACGAGACGCCGGCTCGGTCGCCGTCGCCACCACACGCCCCGCCCCAACCGCCTCGCCGACCTGCGTCGGCACGGGCCACTGGGAGGAATGCACCCTCCCCGACCGCCTCGAACGCGCCGGCCTCGTCCCCATTGCCGGCGACACCATCCGTCGCCCCTGGCTCGCCGTTCCCGGCCGCAGCTGGCGGCTCCACCGCGCGACGCTCCACGTCTTCCGCTACCCCGACGCCGCCGCCCGCGCCCGCGACCTCGCCACCCTCGACACCGTCCGCGCCGCCCCCCGCGCCGACACGTCGATCGCCTGGCCCGGCCCCGTGACGCTCCTCGCCAACGACAACCTCCTCGCGATCCTCGAAGGCGGCGACGCGGTCCTCGTGGAACGCGTCTCCCTCGCCCTCACCGCCGGCCCGACCCCGACATCCGCGGTGCCCGGCCGTCCGTGATCGCTCCGTGCGCTCCCGACACCGATCGAACGCGTCATCGGCTGACAGCGGGAAGCACGTACGACACGTAGGACACGTGGGACGATCGCTCGAACATGGCACACGGGCACGGTATGCGGACGTCGGACGCACGCATCACCGTCGCACATCGTGCCTCGTGCGCATCGCCGAACTTCCATGACACGGAGACACGGAGACTGCCGGAGGACGGAGGGTGCGTCGAGCGCGCCGTCGTGCACCGCGCGAGTGATCGTTTTGGATGGGCGCCGAGCGAACGGAACCTCCCGCACGCTCGGCACCCATCCAAAGAACTTCAGTGCGCCCGCGCGCACGGCCGACCACGCACACCCTCCGTTCTCCGGCGGTCTCCGTGTCTCCGTGTCGAGGCAGTTCGGCGATGCACGCGTGATCTGAACGTCGTGTCCTGCTCTTCTCGTCCATCAGTACGTGAATGCGAAAGTGCATTCGACCGGAACGCGCAATCGCCTGCTTGCTCTGCCTTTCCTACGTGTCCTACGTGTCCTACGTGTCCTACGTGTCCTACGTGCTTCACGCTTTTGACGACGACGACGACGATGCATCCCCCGACTCTCTTCGATCCGACTTCATGTCCGTGCCACTGCCGTCGATGATCCGCCGTACGTCATTGCTCGCCTTGTTCACCGCCGCGTGCACGACGGGCACGGCGACACGTCCCGTGCCACCTGCGCCGGCACCGGTGCCGAGTGCGCCCGTACCGACCACGCCGACGGAGCGCGTGTTGCCCGAGCCGCCGGTGGTCGCGCGCGAGTTCCGTGGGGTGTGGGTCGCGTCGGTGGACAACATCGACTGGCCGACGCGGCGCGATCTCACGACCGAGGAGCAGCAGCGCGAGCTGCTCGCGATCCTCGATCGTGCGCGTGCGCTCGGTCTCAACGCGATCCTGCTGCAAGTGCGCCCGGCGGCCGACGCGCTCTATCCGTCGCGCATCGAGCCGTGGAGCGAGTATCTCACCGGTCGGCAGGGGCGTGCGCCGTCGCCGGCGTGGGATCCCCTCGCCTTCGCGGTGCGTGAGGCGCATGCGCGTGGGCTCGAACTGCACGCGTGGCTCAACCCCTATCGCGCGAAGCATCCGTCGGCCTCGGGCCCGCTCGATCCGTCGCACATCGCCGAGCGCGTGCCGGGGGCCGTGTGGCGGTACGGGAGCTATCTGTGGATGGATCCGGGCGACAGCGTCGGCGTCGCGCAGTCGATGGCCGTGATCGAGGATCTCGTGCGGCGCTACGACATCGACGGCATCCATGTCGACGACTACTTCTATCCGTACGAGGAGCGTGATCGTGCGGGGCAGATCATCCCCTTCCCCGATTCGCAGACGACCTACGCCCGCTACGTCGCGCGTGGCGGGACGCTGGCGCTCGGCGACTGGCGTCGCGCGAACGTCGATGCGTGGGTGCGTGGCATGTACGAGCGCACCAAGGCCATCAAGCCGTGGGTGAAGGTCGGCATCTCGCCGTTCGGCATCTGGCGTCCCGGCTTCCCGGCCGACGTGCGCGGCTTCGACAGCTACGACAAGCTGTACGGCGACAGTCGCAAGTGGCTGCGCGAGGGGTGGCTCGACTATGCATCGCCGCAGCTCTACTGGCCGATCGCGAAGGACGGACAGCGCTATCCGTCGCTGCTCGCGTGGTGGGCCGGTGAGAACGTGCGCGGGCGTCATCTCTGGCCCGGCAACTACACGGGTCGGACCGGTGGCGCGGGGTGGGCCGCACGCGAGCTCGTCGACCAGATCGCGATCACGCGCGCCGAGCGTGGTGCGGGGGGCAACGTGCACTTCAGCATGGCCGCGTTGATGCCGGCGCGTCCGGATCGTCGCACCGGTGTCGTGCGCGAGCGTCCCGCGCTCGACACGCTCGTGCGCACGCTCGCGAGCGAGACCTACGCGCTCCCCGCGCTCGTCCCCGCCTCACCGTGGCTCGCGCGCGACCGCGACGTCCTCGCTGCCGCGACCATCGAGAGCACACGCACCGGTGCACTCCGCGCGCGGCTCCCCCGCGGAGCCGTCGCCCGCACCTGGCTCGTGCACGCCTGGACCGGCCGCGCGTGGCGCACCACGCTCGTCCCCCACACCGGCGACGGCGACACCATCGACATCCCCCTCACCGCCCTCGACGGCGCCGTCGGTGCCTGGATCTCCTGGACCGACCGCACCGGCCGCGAAGCGCCACGTAGCGTCTGGTTCCGCGACGTCGCCACGCGCTGATCCTCACTGCCCCGTCGGGAGTTCGCTCTTCGCGCGCTGCGTGAACGGCATGAACGCGACTGCGTGAACGGCATGAACGCAGAGGGCGCAGAACGGACCGAGGGGGCGCAGAGGGTGCGTCGCGTCGGCGTTCGCTTTCGGTCAGCCTTGCTGGCACTGCACTGACACGGAGTTGGAATGAGAAAGGCCTTCCCCCGGCCGGTCGCGGCATCACCGT
>ERZ1066136.955-NODE-955-length-16902-cov-6.590491_pt1 | contig 16902 bp, 17 predicted proteins | sample MGYA00382783_ERZ1066136 | MGnify/ENA primary metagenome ERZ1066136 (study PRJEB33369, sample SAMEA5778366) | biofilm metagenome | biome: Industrial cooling water; feature: Water cooling tower basin; material: Biofilm | place: United Arab Emirates | collected... | reverse complement strand
CGCGAAACTTCCAAAGGATCGCGACGTGGCCCTCCAAGCCCCGGCTCTCGATACACGGCCTACTCGTTCGCTAGTCCGATGCCTGCGAATTCCCCAGGCAACACATCCCCGGCACCGTTCAGCATGTCCTTCGCAAGCTCCCGCTTCTTTTCCAGGAGTTCGTCCAGTACTTCGTCGAAAGTGCGGAAACCGGTCCCCGTGACGATCGGGTAGTGCACGTGTACGTCCCGAGTCTGACCGATACGGTACGCGCGGTCCGTGGCCTGGTCCTCCTTCGCCGGGTTCCAGGTCCGGGTGAAGTGAATGACGTGGTTCGCCGCCTGAATGTTGACGCCGAAACCGATGGCCACAGGCGAGAGGATGATCACCGTGCTCTCCCGCAGACGGTGGCACCCATGAGATTCACGCGCCACCCGTGCATCCAAGGCCTTCCGCGGTCACCCGATCCGATCTTCGATCCGGGCGAAACGTGTCAGCCCGCGACTCGAGTCGGCTTACGACTACGGCGCAAGCCAGTGCCGCGGTGGCCAGGTTGCAGGTGACTTCCCGATACACATCAGCAGCGACCCGATCGACTTGGTGAGTTTCCTGAACGACCGGCTACGGCGGTGTACGAGACCCAGGTCGAGCGTGGCGCTGATCGGTGCCTGGTGGATGGTCGGGGAGTACGAAGCCCCGGGCCCCATGAACTCTTCGAGCGCGCCTTTCGCGTTGCGTCTGGACTCGGGCGTGGATGGGGCCTGCGCCTCGGCAGCGATGGAAAAGTGACCCCTCAGGGATTCGAGGCCTGCGAGAAACCAGGATTCGTACTCGCGGTACGCCAGCACCACTTCGCACGGAACGTTCGGCGCCGCGATCCGAGCCCAGGCGCGAACTCGCTCGCCGGTCGTTGCGGGACAGTCGTCTTCCCCATCGAAAAGGACGAGGATTCCGGCGCAATCCTGCTGGAGGGACGCCAGCTTCACAGCGCCCCCTAGCGAGTCTTCGCGGTGGAACTCGTACTGCTTGCGGCGAATCGGTCTTCCGACTTGCACATCGAAGCACTGGGCTTCATCGTGGATGAGGCGACGCAGGAGTACCGGGACTGCTGCAACCTCGCCCTGGCCTTCCACGATCGGGTAGATCTTCACCGCAGGTCCTCGAAGAGGTCTCCGTTGACCAACTGCGGTTCTTCGGCGAACAGTGGTTCCCCGACGAGTGCATCGGATCGCAGCAATTCACCCGCCCCCATCAGATGCTCACGGAGTGCTCGCCGTGCTGCATCGGACGGCGGCAGGATGTGCGACTCGCCCTGGCGCCAGGACACGATGCGCAGGTTCTCGTCGGTGATCCAGCGGGCATCCAGCAGGTCGGGGCTGTGGGTGGTGACGAGCACCTGCATCGACTTCGTTGCGAACCGGATGAGGTCCAGCACTGCTTCGAGAGCGCCCGGATGGATCGTGGCCTCGGGTTCTTCGATAATCAGCACGGACGGAGAGGGGCGCTGGAACACTGCGAGGATGAGTCCGAGAGTGCGTAGGGTGCCGTCCGACATGCTGAAGGCTTCGAAACTGAGCTTCTGATCGTCTTCCCATTGCTGGGTGAAGACCATGGACAGCTTCTTGCCATGGGACTTCGGTCGCACGGCCTTCGTATCGGGCACGATGGCTTCCAGGAAGGCCTGGATGTCCTCGCGCGTTCGCTCCGCATCCGGGCCGCGCGAGATCAGTTGCTGGAGGACGCTCGCGGCGTTGCTGCCATCTGCGCGCAGCATGACACCGCTGTCGGGGTCCTGCATCTCCCGGAGCTTGGCAGGCTCGATCGCATAGGCCCGCATGGAACCCAGGAGCTTGAATGCTGACGCGAAGCGCTCGTCGCCACCCACCAGTGGCAGCGCCAGAGCGGTCGGTTCCAGCGCAGGCGTGAGTCCGTCGGCGTTGGTGCGGAACTCCTTCTCGCGGTCGAACCACCAGCGTCCCCCGGATCGCGTGCGCACGACACACTGCTCGTGAACGATCCGGAATCCGTAGTTTGGCAAAGCCTTCACTTCGAACGCATAGCGTCCGCTGGCCATGCCGCCGAAACTTCCGAACTCGAAGCCGAGTCCCATGTTCGGCGGGGCACTGCGGACCCCGCCGCGATTGCGGACCGCCATGATGCCGCCCTTGCGATCGAAGACCGCTTGTAGCGGAGAAGTCATCGCCTCGGAGACGAAACTGAAGACGTCCGCGAGGTTCGATTTTCCGGCGCCGTTACGGCCGACCACGAAGACAGGATTCGCCATGTCGAGCGTAGCCGCAGGGAAGCTGCGGAACCGCTTGATGACGACCCGTCTGATGGGCCGAATCGCTTCAGTCACGCGAGCGGGCTCCCGTACCGATGATCACTACAACCGCAGCGCGGGTGTGGCAGGCAGAGGCATCTCATCTCAATACCTCGCACTCCCCGGCGTCCGCGGGAACGGGATCGCATCGCGCACGTTGTTGAGCCCGGTCACGTAGACCACCGTGCGCTCGAAGCCCAGGCCGAAGCCGGCGTGGGGCACGGTGCCGTAGCGCCGCAAATCGCGGTACCAGCCGTAGTGCGCGCGATCGAGGCCGACGGCCTCCATGCGGGCGTCCAGCACGTCCAGGCGTTCCTCGCGCTGGCTGCCGCCGATGATCTCGCCGATGCCGGGCGCGAGGACGTCCATGGCGGCGACGGTCTTGTCGTCGTCGTTCAGCCGCATGTAGAACGCCTTGATCTCCTTCGGGTAGTTCATGAGGATGACCGGGCGCTTCGCGTGCTGTTCGGACAGATAGCGCTCGTGCTCGGACTGCAGGTCCATGCCCCAGCGCACGGGGAACTCGAACTTCTGCTTCGCACGCTCCAGGATGCCGATGGCCTCGGTGTAGTCCATGCGCAGGAACTCGGCATCGACGATGCCCTGCAGCTTGGCGATGACGCCCTTCTCGATGCGCTCCTCGAAGAACGCCATGTCGTCGGCGCGTTCGTTCAGCACCGCCTTGAAGATGTGCTTGAGCAGGCGTTCGGCGAGATCGGCGTCGTCCGCCAGAGTGGCAAAGGCGATCTCCGGTTCGATCATCCAGAACTCGGCGAGGTGCCGGCTGGTGTTGGAATTCTCCGCGCGGAACGTGGGGCCGAAGGTGTAGACCTTCGACAGTGCCATGCAGTAGGTCTCGACGTTGAGCTGGCCCGACACCGTGAGGAAGGCCTCGCGCCCGAAGAAGTCCTGCGAGAAGTCGACGCGCCCGTCCGCGGTGCGCGGCAGGTTCATGAGGTCCAGTGTGGACACGCGGAACAGTTCTCCCGCGCCTTCCGCGTCGGACGCCGTGATGATGGGCGTGTTCACCCACAGGAAGCCGTCGTCGTGGAAGAAGCGGTGGATCGCCTGCGCGATGGTGTGGCGCACGCGGGTGACGGCCCCGATGACGTTGGTGCGCGGGCGCAGGTGCGCGACCTCGCGCAGGAACTCCAGCGAGTGCGGCTTGGGTTGGATGGGGTAGGTGTCGGGGTCCTCCACCCAGCCGAGCACCTGGAGTTCCGAGGCCTGCATCTCGAAGGGCTGGCCCTTCGCGGGCGAGGGCACGATGACCCCGGTGGCCACGACCGAGCAGCCCGCCGTGAGATGCAGCACCTGCTCGGTGTAGTTGGCGAGCGTGCTCGGCACCACGACCTGCACGGGGTGGAAGCACGAGCCGTCCGACACGTGCACGAACGAAATGCCGGCCTTGGAATCGCGCCGGGTGCGCACCCAGCCGCGGACGGTCACCGGAGTGTCGGACGGCGCCTTGCCTCCGAGAATCTCCGCACAAGAAAACACGCTCATCGCACCTTCCCTCTCGCTGAAGCGCCGCGGGCCTAGATGGCCTCGGCCACGGCCTTGCCCATGTCCTCGGTGTTCGCAGTCCCGCCGACGTCGGGCGTCTTGGGCCCCTGCTGCATCACGGTCTCGATGGCGCGGACGATCGCGGCAGAGGCCTCGGGGTGGCCGAGGTGGTCCAGCATCATTGCGCCCGACCAGATCTGGCCCACCGGGTTGGCGATGCGCCTGCCGTAGATGTCCGGCGCCGAACCGTGCACCGGTTCGAACAGGGACGGGAAGTTTCGTTCGGGGTTGATGTTCCCGGAGGGCGCGATGCCGATGGTGCCGGCGGTGGCGGGGCCCAGGTCGGAGATGATGTCGCCGAACAGGTTGGAGGCCACGATCACGTCGAAGCGCTGCGGGTTCAGCACGAGCTGAATGGTGAGACCGTCGATGTGGTACTGGTTGGTCTTCACGTCGGGGTACTGCTTGCCCATCGCCGCGAAGCGCTCGTCCCAGTAGGGCATGGTGATCGAGATGCCGTTCGACTTGGTGGCGGAGGTCACCGTGCGGCGCTCGCGCTTCATCGCAAGCTCGAAGGCGAACCTGAGGATGCGGTCGACGCCCTTGCGCGTGAAGATGGACTGCTGCATGGCCATCTCGCGGTCCGTGCCCTCGAACAGGCGGCCGCCCACGGACGAGTACTCGCCCTCGGTGTTCTCGCGCACCACGAAGTAGTCGATGTCGCCCAGCTTGCGGCCGGCCAGCGGGCAGGGGACACCCGGCATCAGTCGTACGGGGCGCAGGTTCACGTACTGGTCGAAGCTGCGGCGGAACTTGATGAGCGAGTCCCACAGGGAGACGTGGTCGGGCACGCGGGCGGGCCAGCCGGTGGCGCCGAAGAAGATGGCGTCGTGGCCGCCGATCCGATCACGCCAGTCGGGCGGCATCCAGTAGCCGTGCCTGTCGTAGTTGTCGCAGCTCCAGTCGAAGTGGTCGAACGCGAGTTCGATGCCGAAGCAGCGGGCGGCGGCGTCGAGGACGCGGACGCCCTCCGGCATGACTTCCTTGCCGATGCCGTCCCCGGCGATGACGGCGATGCGGTGGCGTGCCATGGTGGGTGCGACTCCGAAGTGGGCGAAGCCGCGGATTCTACCCGGCGGCGGCGAGCGTCCCGTGCCAGGTCTCGAGGGTGCGAAGGCTCACGTGACCGCGCCAGGGGAGGTCGCGCACGGTGCCTTCGGCGGGGGTGTCCGGTTCACCCAGGTGGTCCAGCACGGCCACGGCGCCGGGGAAGGTGTCGGAGCGTGTATAGGTGCTGCGCGTGATGACGGTGTCGAGTCCGGCGGCGGCGGCGGCCGCGAGGCCGTGGGCGGAGTCCTCGACGGCGACGCAGTCCTCCGGGCGCAGCTTCAAGTCACCCAGCACCTTCAGGTAGATGTCCGGCGCGGGCTTCTTGCGGGGCACGACATCGCCGGCGCCGATCACCTCGAACCAGGCGTCGCCATCCGCCCCGAGCCCGTGCCGCAGCAGGGCGGTGACATTGCCCAGCGTGGTGGTGGTGGCGATGGCGAGGCGGACACCGGCGTCGCGGGCCTCGTGCAGCAGGCGGCGCACACCGGGACGCAGCGCGATGGCGCCCTGGGACACGAGTGTTTCGTAGTGGGCTGACTTGCGGCGGTGGATGTCGGCGACGCGCGTCTGCGTCCAGGGACGCGAGGCGCCGTCCGGGTCCACGCTGCGCCAGTGGTGGAGGATGCGTTCCTTGCCGCCCGTGACGGACAGCAGCCGGCAATAGGTGGCGTCGTCCCAGCGCCAGTCGAGGCCGAGATCGGCGAACGCCCGGTTGAAGGCGACGCGGTGCCCGTCGCGCTCGGTCTCCGCGAGCGTGCCGTCGATGTCGAAGATGAGGGCCCGCAGGCGCGGCACCGGGACCGCTCCTAGGCCGCCTTCTCGAGGTAGCGCTCCGCCATGCGTTCCAGCGGCACGGCCTTGATGCGCGAGGCCCGGCCCGCGCATCCGAACGCCTCGAAACGCTGCTTGCAGATCTCCTTTGCGGCGGCCGTTGCGGCCTTGAGGAAGGCGCGCGGATCGAACTCGGACGGCTTCTCGGCCATCACCTTGCGCATGGCGCCGGTCATGGCGAGGCGGATGTCGGTGTCGATGTTCACCTTGCGCACACCGTGACGGATGCCTTCCTGGATCTCCTCGACGGGCACGCCGTAGGTCTCGTCGATCTGGCCGCCGTACTGGCGGATGATGGCGAGCCACTCCTGCGGCACCGACGACGATCCGTGCATGACGAGATGCGTGTTGGGAATGCGCGCGTGGATCTCGCGGATGCGGCCGATGGCCAGGATGTCGCCGGTGGGCTTGCGCGAGAACTTGTAGGCGCCGTGGCTTGTGCCGATGGCGATGGCCAGGGCGTCCACGTTCGTGGCGGCAACGAAGTCCGCCGCCTGGTCGGGGTTGGTCAGGAGCTGCGAGTGGTCCAGGGTGCCCTCGGCGCCCACGCCGTCCTCTTCGCCCGCGGTGCCGGTTTCCAGCGAGCCCAGGCAGCCCAGTTCTCCTTCGACCGACACGCCCACGGCATGCGCGAAGTCCACCACGCGACGGGTGACGTCCACGTTGTACTCGTAGCTGGAGGGCGTCTTCATGTCCTCCAGGAGCGAGCCGTCCATCATCACACTCGAGAATCCGCTGCGGATCGACTGCTGGCACACGGCCGGCGAGGCGCCGTGATCCTGGTGCATGCAGATGGGAATGTGCGGATAGGACTCGATCGCAGCCTCCACCAGATGGCGGAGGAAGGCCTCGCCGGCGTACTTGCGGGCGCCGGCCGAGGCCTGGAGGATCACGGGGCTGTCGACGGCGTTGGCGGCCTGCATGATCGCCTGGATCTGCTCCAGGTTGTTCACGTTGAAGGCGGGCAGGCCGTAATCGTGCTCGGCGGCGTGGTCCAGAAGCTGGCGGAGCGAGATGAGCGGCATGGGCGGGACTCGTCGTTTTCGGTGTGCGGAGGGCTCAGGCCACGGCGGCCTGGCGCCTCGGATCCTGGCGGGCCCGCAGCGGGCGGGCGAGCCGCAGTACGGCCTCGGCCACGTGTGCCGCGGTGATGCCGAAGTGCTCGTAGAGTACCGCGGCCGGCGCCGAGGCGCCGAAGTCCGCCAGGCCGATCACCTCGCCGTCCCGCCCGACGTAGCGATACCAGCCGTCGCGGTGTCCGGCCTCCACGGCGACGATGGCGAGAAAGCGCAGGGCGTGGGCGAGGGTGCGCAACGGGGTGGCGTGCTGTCCGGCGTCGGTCAAGGCGGGCTCCTTCAGGCGCGGCGTTTCATGTCCATCAGACGCAGGATCATCGGCGTGAAGATGAGCTGCATCGCGAGGCCCATCTTTCCGCCGGGGCAGACGATGGTGTTGGGGCGGGACATCCACGAGTCGTGCAGCATCGCCATCAGGTAGGGGAAGTCGATGCCCTTGGGATTCGCGAAGCGGATGACCACCATGCTCTCGTCCGCCGACGGGATGTCGCGGGCGATGAAGGGGTTCGAGGTGTCCACGGTCGGAACGCGCTGGAAGTTCACGTGCGTGTGGCCGAACTGCGGGCAGATGTAGTTGATGTAGTCGGGCATGCGCCGCAGGATCGTGGCGACCACGGCCTCCTGCGAGTAGCCGCGCAGGTTCTTGTCCCGGTGCAGCTTCTGGATCCACTCGAGATTGATGATGGGCACCACGCCTACCAGCAGGTCCGCGTGCCTCGCGATGTCCGTCTGCGCGTCGCGGTAGCCGCCGTGCAGCCCTTCGTAGAACAGCAGGTCCGTGCCGGGCTCCACGTCCGCCCAGGGCGTGAACGTGCCCGCTTCCTGGCCGAAGGGCGCGGCCTCTTCCGCGTCGTGCAGGTACCTGCGGACCTTGCCCGTGCCGCTCTGCGCATAGGTGCGGAACAGCGTTTCCAGCTCGGCGAGGAGATTCGCCTCCGGGCCGAAGTGGCTGAGGTTGCGGTTGCCGCTCGCCTCCGCGTCGCGCATCGCTGCGCGCATGGTCTTGCGGTCGAAGCGGTGGAAGGAGTCGCCTTCCACGACCTGCGCCTTGATCTGCTCCCGGCGGAAGATGTGCTGGAAGCTGTTCATCACCGTGGTCGTGCCGGCGCCGGACGAGCCCGTGACGGCGATGATCGGATGGTTGCGGGACATGGCGGACTTCCGGGCTAGGCGAGTGCGTCGGGCCGGTACAGCGACCGGTCGTTGAACAGCGGGGACGAGTAGGGTTTGTCGGCGCCGGCGTCGTATTCGTGGTGATAGCGCTCGATGCGCTCGATCTCGTTGCGCGAGCCGAGGATGACCGGCACGCGCTGGTGAAGCTCGGTGGGCGGCACTTCGAGCAGCCGGCCGCGCCCGGTGGAGGCCGCGCCGCCGGCCTGCTCGACGAGCATGGCCATGGGGTTGCCCTCGTACAGGAGACGCAGGCGCCCGGCCCGCAGCGGCAGCTTGGTGTCGCGCGGGTACATGAACACACCACCGCGCACGAGGATGCGATGCACCTCCGCCACCATCGAGGCGATCCAGCGCATGTTGAAGTCCCGGCCGCGGATGCCGGTCGAGCCCGCCTTGCATTCCGACACGTAGCGCTGCACCGGCGGCTCCCAGAAACGCTCGTTGGACGCGTTGATCGCGAGCTCCGAGGTATCGGCGGGCACGGCCATGTCCGGATGCGTGAGGATGAAGTTGCCGATGTCGCGGTCGAGGGTGAAGCCGTGCGTGCCGCGGCCGACCGTGAGCACGAGCATGGTGGCGGGGCCGTAGATGGCGTAGCCGGCCGCGACCTGCGTGGTACCGGGCTTGAGGAAATCTGCGACGCCCGGCGCGCCCGGCCCGGAGTGGCAGACGATGGAGAAGATCGTGCCGACGGACACGTTGGTGTCGAGGTTGGACGATCCGTCGAGCGGGTCGAAGATGAGCAGGTAGTTGCCGCGCTTGAACTCCTCCGGGATCTGGAACGGCTCGTCCAGTTCCTCGGAGGCCATGCCGGCGAGCTGGCCGCCCCACTCGCAATAGCGGAGGACCGCCTCGTTGGTGGTGACGTCGAGACGCTTCTGGACCTCGCCGGAGACGTTCTGGCTGTCGAGGGAGTCGTGGCTGCCTCCGAGCGCGCCGCGCGCGACCAGAGCGGAGATCGCCTTGATGGCGGCGGCCACGTCGACCAGCAGCGCGGACAGATCGCTCTGCCCCGGCATGTGCCGCAGCTGGTCGATGAGGAACTTCGATAAGGTGGTGCGTCCGAGGTGCATGGTCTGGTCTCCGTGAATTCTTGCCGTCACCGGTGGGCTCGTTCCCGACGGGCGTGCTTCAACCGTCCGAGTCTCTCGCTCCGTGCTCGAAGACGCGGGAGGCGCGGATGTCCTGATCGCCGATGAGCGTCAGGGCCTCCGGGCTCGATGTCCCGCCGCCCGCCATCGCGGACTCGAAGATCCGGTTCGCCTGGCGCAGGCGGGCCCGGTCGAGGGCGTTGCGGATGGAGCGCGCGTTCGCGAAATGGGGCTGCGCCACCCGCAGCGCCACGTAATCACGCATCGCGGCGCGCGAGGCACCGTCGAAGCGGTAGTTCATCTGGCCCGCCATCTGGTCGGCGATGGCGAGGAGTTCGTCCGTCGAGTAGTCGGGAAAGTCGATGTGGTGCGCGATCCGGGAACTCATCCCCGGATTCGACTGGAAGAAGGTGCCCATGCGGTCCCTGTAGCCGGCGAGGATCACCACCAGGTCGTCGCGGTGGTTCTCCATCACCTGCAGCAGGATCTCGATGGCCTCCTGACCGTAGTCGCGCTCGTTCTCGGGCCGGTAGAGATAGTACGCCTCGTCGATGAACAGCACGCCGCCCATCGCCTTCTTGAGCACTTCCCTGGTCTTCGGCGCGGTATGGCCGATGTACTGCCCGACGAGGTCGTCGCGGGTGACGCTCACCACGTGGCCCTTCCGCGCGTAGCCAAGCCGGTGAAGGATCTCGGCCATGCGCAGGGCCACGGTGGTCTTGCCCGTACCGGGATTCCCGGTGAAGGACATGTGCAGGCTCGGAGCGGCCGATTCCAGGCCGAGGGACCGACGCGCCCGGGAGACCACGAGGAACGCGGCGATCTCCCGGATGCGCCGCTTCACCGGCGCGAGGCCCACCAGCTCACGATCGAGCTGGTCGAGGACATCCGGAATCTGCGCGTCGTGCAGGATGGCCTGCAGGTCGACCGACGCGGGGGGGGGCACGGGCGCATTCATCGGGGTTCGCCGTCAGCCGGGCATCAGGGGTAGCGCTCGCCTTCCGGGCGGGTCGTCGCGTACGACTCCACGGAGTAGCGGATCGTCCGGCCGTCGACTTCCTGACGGTTGAGGCGGAATCCGGGTTCCTTCTCCGGGCGGTTCACGATGTAGGACATGCGCGGCGTCTCCCAGCCGCGGGTGGCGTCGAACGCCGTCACGCGGATGTAGTGGTGCGGAAACGTCTTCCGGCAGGCGTTGATCTCCATGAGGATCCCGGCGGGGTCCTTCAGGTCGAACATGGGGTTGCCGAACATTTCCCAGTACGTGTTGCGCGGGTGCGGATCGTCGGTGTATTCGATGCCGATCGACCAGCCCTTGTCGAGGGCATACGCGATCTGCTTCGAGATCTGGTCGTCGGTGAGCGGTGGCAGGAAGGAGAACTGGCCCTGCGTGAGACGGTTGCCGGTGTTGGTCATCATGGCATGAAGGTCCTCAGGCGGCCGTGGCGGTGGGCACGAAGTCGGCGGTGTCGGTGGAGGCGTAGTTGAAGCTGATCTCGCCCCACGTATCCAGCGCGGCCTTGAGCGGCGAGCACCAGCGTGCGGCCTCGGCCAGGATCTGCGGGCCCTCGGCCAGGTAGTCGCGGCCTTCGTTGCGGGCCAGGATCATGGCTTCCAGCGCCACGCGGTTCGCGGTCGCGCCGGCCTGGATGCCCTGCGGGTGACCGATCGTGCCGCCGCCGAACTGCAGCACGACGTCTTCGCCCAGGTAGTGGATCAGCTGGTGCATCTGCCCGGCGTGGATGCCGCCGGAGGCCACCGGCATCACGCGGCGCAGGGAGGCCCAGTCCTGCTCGAAGAACAGACCGTTCTCCAGGGCGACCGGCGTGTGCGTATCGCGCAGCGTGTCGTAGAAGCCCTTGATCATCAGCGGATCCCCTTCCAGCTTGCCCACGACCGTGCCGGCATGGATGTGATCCACGCCCGCCATGCGCATCCACTTGCAGATGACCCGAAAGTTCATCCCGTGGTTCTTCTGGCGGGAGTAGGTGGAGTTGCCCGCACGGTGCAGGTGGAGAATCATGTCGTTCTTGCGCGCCCACTTGGCCATCGACTGGATCGCGGTGTAACCCACCACGAGGTCGATCATGATGATCACGGAGCCGAGCGACCTCGCGAATTCGGCGCGCTCGACCATGTCTTCCATGGTGCCGGCGGTGACATTCAGGTAATGACCCTTGACCTCACCCGTGGCGGCCGACGCGCGGTTGACGGCTTCCATGCAGTACAGGAAGCGGTCGCGCCATCCCATGAAGGGCTGGCTGTTGATGTTCTCGTCGTCCTTCATGAAGTCCAGGCCGCCCTTGAGCGCCTCGTAGACGACGCGGCCGTAGTTGCGGCCGGACAGACCGAGCTTGGGCTTGGTGGTGGCGCCGAGCAGGGGCCGGCCGAATTTGTCCAGGCGCTCGCGTTCGACGACGATGCCGGTGGCGGGGCCCTGGAAGGTCTTCAGGTAGGCGACCGGCAGGCGCATGTCCTCGAGGCGCAGCGCCTTCACGGCCTTGAAGCCGAACACGTTGCCGATGATCGAGGCGGTGAGGTTGGCGATCGACCCTTCCTCGAACAGGTCCAGATCGTAGGCGATCCAGCAGAAGAACTGGGCTTCGGTCCGGGTGCCTTCCCCGGTGTTGGGCACCTGCTGCACCTGGTAGGCCTTGGCGCGGTAAAGCTCGCAGGCCGTGAGGCGGTCGGTCCAGACCACCGTCCACGTGGCGGTAGACGACTCCCCGGCGATGGCCGCAGCGGCTTCCTCGGCATCCACGCCTTCCTGGGGGGTGACCCGGAAGAGGGCGATCACGTCGGTGTCCTTCGGCGTGTAGTCGGGCTGCCAGTAGCCCATCTGCTTGTACTTCAGCACGCCGGCGGCGTAGCGCTTCCTGGCGTCGGTGATCACACCGTCTTCGACGGGCTTGGTCATCGTGGATCTCCCTGCATGAGTGATTCGATGTCCAGGACAGTACGTGCCACGTTACTTAAGATAAAGTCAATATTAATGCTTTTTTCGTTAAGGATTCCTTAACTATGAACGTCAGCATCCGGCAGCTCCGGGTTTTCGTGGCGGCAGCCAAGCACGGCAGCTTCGGCAAGGCCGCGGAGGAAATGCACCTGACGCCCCCGGCGGTCTCCATGCAGATCAAGGAGCTGGAGGCCCAGGTGGGGCTGCCGCTGTTCGAGCGCAGCGGCCGGAAGGTGATGCTCACGATCACCGGCGAGTACTTGCTGGTCTACGCCCGAAAGATCCTGGCGACGCTGAAGGACGCCGAAGACGCCGTGGCCAAGTTCCGCAACCTGCGGACGGGGCGGCTCAGCCTGGGCATGGTGAGTACCGCGAAGTACTTCCTGCCCCGGCTGCTCGGGCGGTTCCGCACGGAGCACCCCGGCATCGAGGTGCGGCTGTCCGTGGGCAATCGAAGCCAGCTCGTGGAACTGATGAGCCGCAACGAGGTGGACCTCGCCGTCATGGGCCGGCCGCCGCAGGAACTCGCGACGCGCGCCGAGCCGTTCGCGGCGCATCCGCACGTGGTGGTGGTGGCCCCGGGGCATCCGCTCGCGAGCCGGGGGCACGTGCCCGCGCAGTGGCTGTCACGTTTCGGGTTCATTGCACGCGAGCCGGGGTCGGGGACGCGTGCGGCGATGGAGCGCTATTTCCAGGAATACGGCATCACGCCCCACATCGAGATGGAGATGGCGAGCAACGAAACCATCAAGCAGGCGGTGATGGCCGACATGGGCATCAGCTTCCTCTCGGTGCACACGATCGGGCTGGAACTGCGCCAGAGCCTGCTCGCGCTGCCCAACGTCGAGGGCCTGCCAGTGGTGCGGCGGTGGTACGTGGTCAACAACCTCGCGAAGCTGCTCTCACCGGCGGCGGAGGCGTTCCGCTACTTCGTGCTGGAGCAGGGCGAGGCGTTCCTCGCAGCGGAGTTCGGCGAGTTCCAGAAGATGACGTGACGCCGACGCATCAGACGCCCGCAAGGTGCTCGCGCAGCGCGGTCTTCAGCACCTTGCCGTAGTTGTTCTTGGGCAGGCTTTCGACGAACACGTAGCGCTTGGGCCGCTTGAAGCGCGCGATATGGTCCAGGCACAGCCGGTCGAGCGCGGTGTCCGCGCCGTCCATCGGCGTCTTGAGCACCACGAAGGCCACGACCTCCTCGCCCCACTCGGCGTGCGGCGCGCCGACGACCGACACCTCGTGCACGCCGGGATGCTGGAGCAGGACTTCCTCCACCTCGCGCGGGTAGATGTTCGAGCCACCGCTGATGATGAGATCCTTCGAGCGGTCGAGCAGCGTGAGGAAGCCGTCGTCGTCGAGCATGCCCACGTCGCCCGTGAAGAGCCAGCCGTCGCGGATGGTACGCGCGGTGGCTTCGGGGTTGCGCCAGTAGCCCCGCATGACCGTATCGCCGCGCACGAGCACTTCACCCGGTGTGCCGGGCGGGAGCACGCGCCCGGATTCGTCGGCCACGCGCACTTCGACACAGCTGAAGGCCACCCCCACCGACGCAATGCGCGAGAGGTGGCGCGGGTGCGCGTGGTCGAGCAGGTGACGCCGCGACAGCGTGGTGATGGTCATGGGGCTCTCGCCCTGCCCGTAGATCTGCACGAAGCGCGGCCCCATCACGCGCATCGCGCGCTGGATGTCCTGCGCGTACATGGGGCCGCCACCGTACACGACGGTCTCCAGACCGGCGGGCTCCACACCCTCGGTCTCCACATGGTCCACGAGGCGCTTGACCATCGTGGGCGCGGCGAACAGCGAGACCTTCCGGTGGTGGCGCGAAAGGGAAAGGATCTCGGCGGGATCGAATCCGCCGGACGGCGGAACCACATGACGACCCGAGACGAGCACGTGCGCGAAGGCGTACATGCCTGCACCGTGGGACATGGGTGCGGCATAGAGGATCGCGCTGTCGCCGTCGGGGCGGTCCACGTCGCTGAAGTAGCAGAGCGTCATGGTGAGCAGGTTGCGATGCGAGAGCATCACGCCCTTCGGACGTCCGGTCGTGCCCGACGTGTAGAACAGCCACGCGAGGTCGTCGGCGTCGCGGTTGGTGACGGGCGCGGGCTCGGCGTCGAGCAGCAGTTCGTAGCCCCGGGTGTCGACGTCGATGACCGTGAGCGCACGGCCGTTGCGCGGCATCTCGGTGGACAGCGCGGCACCCACGTCGCGCGAGACGAACAGCAGCGATGCCTCGCTGTCCTGGAGGATGTAGGCGACCTCCTTCGGGTGCAGCTTGTTGTTGATGGGCACCACCACGAGCCCCGCCGTCCACGCACCGAAGACGATCTCGAGGAACGCCGGCGAGTTGGTCATGTGGAGGGCGACGCGGTCTCCCGGCTCGAGCCCCTGGCGGCGCAGCGTGGTGGCCAGCGCGGCGGCCCGGCGCGCGAAGGCGCGGTAGTCGCTGTGGAGTCGGGTGCCTACGAACTGGGCCGGCGCGGAGGGCGTCGCGCGGCCGGCACGGGCGAGCAGGTGGGCGAGATTCATCGGGGCGGCGGAGCGGGCGAGGCGAGTGTCGGGGCGCGGCACCGGCGCGGTGGTCCGGGATCGCGCGCAAATCATCAACCGCCTCAGGGGAAGCATTTTCCGAGCCGCGAGCAAGGGTGTCGCCGGACTACGTACCCGCCGGCAGGCGCATCAACGGGTTGCCCGCCGGAGACGCTACCCGGATGGCATGGGACCCCGCTTGCATATGGCAACCGGGCCGACGGACGCTGACGCCTGCCGTCGGTCGGGCGCGCGCCGCGGCGCGCGCCGTCAGCGGATCGCCCAGCCCCCGCTCACCGGGAAGACCTGCCCGACGAACGCGTCCGCCGCCCGGCTGCACAGATAGGCGGCGAATTGGGCGTCCTCCTCGGCGCTCACCAGGCGACCGAGGGGAACCTCGCGCGCGAGCCGTTCCTGGAATTTCGGGTTCGCCTGAACCTCCGGCGGGAAGTACGTGGGGTTCTCGACGAAGTTCTGCGCGATCGCATTCACCTGCACGTTGTGGGGCGCGACTTCGACGCCGAGCGCCTGCACGTAGGCGAGTTGTGCACCCCTCGCGGCGCTGTAGGTGCTCGCGCGCTTCATGCCGCGCAGCGCCGAGGCGCTGCCCATCACCACGATCTTGCCCCGCCGCCGTTCGATCATCTGCGGCAGGACGGCGCGGCACAGGCGCGGCAGCGGATCGACGAGGTGCGCGAACACGTCTCGCCATTCGTCCTCGGTCACCTGCGCCGCGGGTGTGGAAGGCGCGGGAATCGCGAGGTTGGCGAGCAGCACGTCCACGTGTCCCGCCCGGGCCACGAGTTCGGCCGGGGCCTCGGGGGCGGTCAGTGCGCCGGGGGCCTCGATCACGTCGGCGCCGAGGCGCGCCAGAACCTCGCACAGCTTCGGACCCATGAAGGTGTCGGATTGTGTGACGAGGATGCGCAGGCCCTGCAGGTCGGTGAGCATGGGAGGAGTCCGGAAGATCAGGGGGAGGGGCGACGATAGCGCAGGACGAAGGTTGCCAGCACCCCGGCGACGAGCCCCCAGAAGGCGGCGCCGATCCCCGCGAGCGTCACGCCCGACGCGGTGACGAGGAAGGTGATGAGCGCCGGTTCGCGGCGCGACTCGTCTCCCAGTGCCGTGGCGAGGCCGTTGCCGATGGTGCCGAACAGCGCCAGCCCCGCGATGGCCATCACCAGTTCCTTCGGGAACGCTGCGAACACCGCGCCGACCGTGGCACCGGAGACGCCGATGAGGAAGTAGAAGACGCCGGCCCACACGGCCGCGTGGTAACGCTTCGCGGGATCGGGGTGCGCTTCGCGGCCCATGCAGATGGCGGCCGTGATCGCCGCGAGGTTGAGCGTGAAGCCGCCGAAGGGGGCCATGACGAGGTTGACAGTGCCGGTCCAGCCCACGAGCGACGACACGGGCGGCTCGTACCCGGAGGCCTTGAGCACCGCGACGCCCGGGACGTTCTGCGAGGCCATCGTCACGATGAACAGCGGCACCGCGATACCGACGAGGGCGGGGACCGAGAACGCAGGCGTGGTCCACACCGGCGTTGCCAGTGCGAGGCCGAGCCCGTCCACATGCAGCAGGCCGGAGACGCCCGCGATGAGCACGCCCGCCGCCAGCGCCGTCACCACCGCATAGCGCGGCGACAGCCGTCGTGCGACGAGGTACGCGACGAGCATGCCGATCGCGAGCACCGGTTCGGTCCTCATCGCGATGAAGGCGTCGAGGCCGAAGCGCACCAGCACGCCTGCGAGCATCGCGGAGGCGAGCGAGACGGGAATGCGGTGCAGCGCTCTCGCGAACACGCCCGAAAAGCCGGCGATCGTGATGAGCAGCGCCGACACGACGAAGGCGCCGATGGCCTCGGGCATCGTGCGCCCTTCGGCAGCCGTCACCAGCATGGCCGCGCCGGGTGTGGACCACGCGACCACCACCGGGATGCGGTAGCGCAGCGACAGGCCGATGCCGACCACGCCGATGCCGATGCCGATGGCCCACATCCACGAGGCGATCTCCGCGGGACCGGCGCCGAGCGCGGTCGCGGCCTGGAACACGACCGCCGCGGAACTGCTGAAGCCGACCAGCACGGTCACGAAGCCGGCGACGACGGTCGACAGGGACAGGGGCAGCGCCATGGTTCAGGCGGCTTCGGTGGCTTCCATCGGCGTGGCGGTGCCCTTCTTCGTACGACCGACGAACAGCAGGAAGGGCAGGCCGGCCAGCGCGGCGAGCGCGAGCACGCGGAAGTCCCAAACGTAGGCCATCATCGCGGCCTCGAAATCGAGCCGCTCGTCCACGTGGGCCACGCCCTGCAGGGTGCGGAGG
>ERZ1066136.953-NODE-953-length-16979-cov-13.827287_pt1 | contig 16979 bp, 14 predicted proteins | sample MGYA00382783_ERZ1066136 | MGnify/ENA primary metagenome ERZ1066136 (study PRJEB33369, sample SAMEA5778366) | biofilm metagenome | biome: Industrial cooling water; feature: Water cooling tower basin; material: Biofilm | place: United Arab Emirates | collected... | reverse complement strand
GGCGCGAGCGGCGCACCCGCGGCCGCGAGCCCCGCGAACGCGAGCCCCGCGAACGCGAGCCCCGCGAACGCGAGCCCTGCGGCCGCGAGCCCCGCGGCCTCCGCTTCCGCGCGGCAAGCTTCCGGAGCTGCGCCTGCGCCCCAGGCGGCCCCCGCGCCCGCGGCGCCCGCGAGCCCGCGGGAGACCGCGGCCGCTCACGTGCCGGAGCCGACCCGGGCCACGCCCGCTGCGGCCGCCAAGTGGTCCCCCAAGGCCCTGGAGGCCGAGCTGCAGGCGGAGCGCGCGCGCGCGCAACCGGCCACGCCCGCCCCGGCCCCCTCCGCCGCGGCCCTGGTCGAGGAAATGAGCCTCGAGGAGCTGGAGCCCCCGATCGCCGCGCGCCCGAGCACCTTGGAGCGCCTCAAGGCCGAGCGGGCCGCCGCGGCCCGCACCGCCCAGGGCGGCAGCGCCGCGGACAACTCCGGGACGGCGCCGGCCGCCAAGGCTCCCAGCACCCTCGAGCGCCTCAAGGCCGAGCGCGCCCGCGCCGCTGCGGCCGCCCAGGCGGCCCCGGCGGGCCAGGCGCCCTCCCGCTCCGCGAGCCCGGCCCCGGCCGAACGCCCCGCCGCCAAGGCGGGACCCCGGCGCACCGGGGCGACGCCGGATGCCCCCGCGGCGCGCAGCTCGGGCCGCCGGTCCACCGGATCCAGCGCCAGCGGCCGCAAGGGCCCGCACCCGATGGTGGCGGTCGGCAGCCTGGCTGTGGTCGGGGGCCTGGCCGTCCTGGCCTTCCAGCTGGGCTGGTTGGACAAGGCCGCGGAGCCCGAGGCCGCCCCGGCGGCCGGGACCGAACAAAGCGCCCAGGCGACCCCCGCCCCGGCGGCTCCCGCAGGCGATCCCTTCGCCGCGGGCGCGGTCGGCCTTTCCCCGGGCGCCACCCCCACCGCCGGCACGCCCCCGGGGCTCGCCCCGGCGGGAGCCGCCGCCGGCATCGGCGCAGGGCAAACCAGCCCCGCCGCCACCCCGGCGCCCGCGGCCCAGCCGCCCGCTGCCCCGAGCAAGCCCAAGGCGGACCCCTCCAGCGTCAACCTGGGCGCCTACGGACCCTTCGAGCCCCTGGCCGAAACCAGCGACGAGGACTGGCAGAAGCTCGAAGGCTGGACCCGGGACCTGCTCAATCCCAACGCCGGCGCCGAGGCCGGCCGCGCCCGCTCCCGGCTCACCGAGGCCGGCAAGGCCGCCTTCCCGGCCCTGCTCAACGGCCTGTTGGCCCTCGACTACGGCACCCGGGACGCCATGGACGTGGGGAACGTGGGCGTGCAGGTGCTCGAACGAATCTGCCGGGGGACCAACTTCGGCTGGCGGACGAGCGAAGACCCCAAGGAAGTCGAGTACTTCAACAAGCGCGTGATCGAAACCTGGGCCCAGCGCTGGCAGGCGGCCGCGGTGGACGAGGCCGCCTGGGCCAAGCTGGCCAAGCTCGATCAGGGCGACGAGGGCCAGGACGAAAGCGGCGAGGACGGCTGAGGCCCCCCAGGCGGCCCCGCGGAGGCCCTTGTCCGGCCCCCGAACCCAGGGTGCGCGCGGCGCGCGTGCCCCGGGGCTGCGCGCCTGCCAGCCCCGGTGGGCCCCGCACCCTCGGGGGGGGCCGCTAGTAGAAGCTGCCGCGCGCGCCGGGCAGAGCCGGGGCCGGCAGGGGCCGGTCGGTCAGGCCGCCGATGCCGCCGCGGCGTGGATCGCTGACCGCGATGACCCCGCCCGCCGGCAGGATCTGGATCGCCTGCACCGAAGCGAAGGTCTCCTCGCTGCGCACCAGTTCGTGTCCGCGGTCGAGCAGCGCCTGCAGGGCCTGCGTGGACCAGCCCGGCTCGACCAGGGTGCTGCTCGGATTCCACTGCTGGTGCAGCCGCGGGGCTCGCACCGCGAACTCGAGGGCCTCCCCGTGCACCAGATGGCGCGCCAGAACCTGGAACAACGCGCTGACGATGCGCGGCCCGCCGGGGCTGCCCAGCACCAGCTCGAGGCCTCCGTCTTCGCGCAGCACGACCGTCGGCGCCATGGACGAAAGCGGTCGTTTGCCGGGCTCGAGCCGGTTGGCGCTCGAGCCCACGAGGCCGTAGGCATTGGCGGCGCCCGCCTCGATCGAGAAATCGTCGATGTGGTTGTTGAGCAGGAACCCCGCGCCCGGCACAAGGATGCCGCTGCCGAAACTGGTGTTGAGGGAGGTGGTCAGGCTGACCGCGTTGCCCTCGCCGTCGACCACGCACAGGTGCGTGGTTTCGTCGCCCCCGGGCGCCGGCGGAGCCCAGGGGCCGACGCCGGGCTGGGCGCGCTCGCCGATCGAAGTGCGGCGGGCGGCGATCCAGCTCGGGTCGAGCAGCTCCCTGGCCGGAACCGCATGGAAGTCGGGGTCGCCGAGGTGCTGCGCGCGGTCGGCGAACCCCCGGCGCAGGATCTCGATCCACCAATGCAGCACGCGCGGGGTCAATCCAGCCGCCGCCCCCTCCTCGCCCCCATCAAAAGCGCTGTTGGCGCGCCGCTCGGCCTCGAGCGGCAGACCCTCCAGGATCTCGAGCGCTTGGAGCAGCAGCAGGCCGCCGGAGCTGGGCGGCGGCACGGTGAGGATGCGCCGCCCGCGGAAGCGACCTTCGAGGGGCTCGCGCCAGGTCGGCCGATAGCTCGCCAGGTCGGAGAGTCCGATCTTGCCGCGTCCGCGGCGCATCTCCGCGGCCAGGGCCTCCGCCACGGGCCCCGTGTAGAACGCCTGGGCTCCGCCTTCGCCGAAGCGCTCCAGCGTGCGCGCCAGCTCGGGCTGCTTGAGCACCTGCCCGACGCCCAGGGCCACGCCGCCCGGGAAAAACAGCGCGCGCGCCGCGGCGTTGCGCTCGAGTCGGGCGGCCAGTTCCGGACGGGACAGGTCGCGGGCCAGGAAGGGGTCGACCGGGAAGCCCTCGCGGGCCAAGCGCAGGGCCGGCTGAACCACGCTGGCCAAAGGCAGGCGCCCAAAGCGCCGCTGCAGGGCCTCGAGCCCCGCCGGGGAGCCGGGCACCCCCACGGCCAGGTGGGATTCGAGGGAGCGGCCGGGGATCAGCCGCCCCTGGGGATCGGCGAAATCCTTGGCGGCCAGGCCCGCCGGGGCGGTCTCGCGAAAGTCGAGGCAATGGGCCTGCTTCGAATCGGCCGCCAGCACGACCAAGGCGAACCCGCCGCCGCCCAGGTTGCCGGCCTGGGGATAGACCACGGCCAGGGCGAGCGCGCTGGCCACGGCCGCGTCGACCGCGTTGCCGCCCCCATCCAACACCTCGAGCCCTGCGGCTACGGCCAGGGGGTGCTCGGCCACGACCGCACCCTGGCGGGGCTTCGGGGCGCTGTCGAGATCCTCGGGGCTGGGAGCATTGGAACTGCAGGCCGCCAGCAGCAGGACCAACCCAAAGCGCAGGGAAAAGCGGGGCCCGCGGCGTTCGATCCGCCGCACCGGGGTGACCCCGGGGAGGCGGGCCCGCCCCGCGCGACTCAAGCCCTGCGGCAGACCGGCGCCCGGCAGCCCGGCGGATAGGTCGATCTCGCGGGCCGGGCGCAGCGCGGGTCCGGCGCCCATCGACCCGTCACAGCCGGTAGCCGCCGCCATCCTTGATCTCTTCGACCTGCACCCCGCGCCCGCGCAGGTAGGCGACCGCCGCATCGATCTTGCTCTGCTCCCCTTCGATTTCGACCGCCACCAGCGCCATCTGATCGGTGATCGAAGCGGCGCGGATGTTCGGCACGACACCGAACTCGGCGTGCAGGGTGTGGCTGATGATCGGCTCGCGGATCAGCTCCTGGGGAAAGGTGCAGAAGTACTTGCGGAGCGGCATGTTGCGGCGCGGGCGACGGAGGATCCGGGCGGCCGTCATCCTAGCTGGGTCCGGCCTCCGGCGGTCCCTCGGAGGCCGGACTGGAGCGCCGTTCCGAGGCCCGAGAGAGTCGAGCGGCGAAGCGGCAGAGGCCGAGCAGCCCCAGCAGTCCCAGGCCCAGCCCGGCGCAGGCGAAGGCCGCCCCGGCCGCCGTGGGGCCCCGGCGCGCCCCGGAAATCCAATCGGTGCCCGCCGCGGAATACACCGCAGGATGGCGCATCCAGTCGACCCCGGCCGCCTCCAAAGCCACCGTCCAGGGAGATAGCCCGAACACCAGGGCCGCGCTCGCCGGGGCCTTCCGGGCCCATGCCTCGGCGCCCATCCCGGCGCGGGTCGGCAGGGCCAGCAGGAACAGACCGGCGAGCCACAGGCCCGCGCACAGGCGCCAAGGGCCAGCCCCCAGGGCGGATGCGCGCCCGCGGGGGAGCGCGCAGGCGGCCGCCCCCAGCGCAAGGCCGCTGGCCAGGAGACCCGCCGGGACCAGGGCTGCGACCCACACACCAGGGGCCTCGAGGGCCGGGGGGCCCAGGAGGCGCGTGAGCGCCAGCGCCGCCGCGAGGCCCGCCAGACCGCCGCTCAAGAGCCCCAGGGTCCGGCGGGGTCTTCCCTCCCCGCACCATCCGAGCCAGGCGCCGCAGGGGGCCGCCATCAGGACCGCGAAGCCGAAGAGGACCCGGGCGTCGGCCCAGCCGGCCGCCCCCGGGGCCAGCCCGGGCAGGGCCCACAGGCAGGCCAGACCCCATCCAAGGCGCGCCGCGGTCATTCGTCCGGATCCAGGTAGCCGAGCGCCTTGAGATCCGACCGGGTGGCCTCGTCCAAGGACTGCAGTTGCCCCGGCGCTGCTTGGGCTAGCCGCTGAAATCCGAGGAAGGTGGCGGCCGCTTCGGCAGCCTGCGCCGCCGAAGCGGGATGGTCCGCGGGCAGCGGGCGAAGCTCGCCCGGATCGGCGCGCCGGTCGTAGAACTCGAGCCGACCAGGGGCCTGGAACCAGGCCAGGTCCGGGGTGCGGACGAACAGGGCGTCCAGGGGTCCGTCCCGATCGGTCTGGTGCATCGACCACAGCGGACCTCCAGCGGGCAGCGCCTCGAGCCCCAGCAGGGCTCGCGCCCAGCTGCGGCCTGCCGCCTCCGCCGGAGTCAGGCCGGAAAGTCCGAGCAGCTCGAGCACGCTGGGCAGCACATCCCGATGGCCCACCAGGCCCGGCAACCGCTGCCCCGCTCCGGCGCCGCTCGGATGGCGCACGAGGAGCGGAACGCGGGCGACCTCGCTGTACATCTGATCGTGCCGCAAGCCCCCGTGCTCCGCAAACTCCTCGCCGTGGTCGGAGGTCAGCACCACCAGGGCCCGATCCAGCCAACCGCGCTTTTCGAGCCGTTCAAGCCAACCGCCGAGCAGATCGTCCATCTGCGCCACGCCGGCCAGATAGAGGTCGAACAGGTGGCGCTGATCGCGCGGATCGCGCTCGTCCACGCGGCGCCAGAAATTGCCTGTCAATTTCGCGCCGCCGCTGGCCTTGGGCGCCAGGTCGGCGCCGCCGAGGATCGCCCGCCCGAGGGCTTCGGGGTCCCCCAGGATCCGGCCCGCGTAGGCGGGATCGGTGAAGCGCGTCAGGAATCGCGCCCCGTTGATGTACGGGTCGTGGACCTGGTAGGTGTGCAGGAAATGGAACCAGCGCCCGCCGCTCGAACGGTCCCGCTGCAGCCATTGGGTGGCGCGCTTGAGGGCCTCGTCGAGACCGTCTCCGCGGTCGTGGTACTCCGCGAAGCCCCGGTCGAAACCCAGCTGGGCCCGCACGTTGCCACCGCCGGTGACCGCCGCGGTGCGGAAACCCTGGCCGGACAACAGCTCCGCGAGCAGGGGCTGATCGTCGGCCAGGCGCGGCGCACCGCGCGAATCCAGGTTGCTGACGCCATGCTCGTGGGGCAGCAGCCCGGTGAACAGGCTCATGTGGGACGGCGCGGTCTTCGGGGAATGGGTGAACGCGTCGAGGAACAGCGCGGCCCCCCGCCCCCAGGCATCGAGGCGCGGGCTGGCGCCCCGATCGCAGCCGTACAGGCCGAGCACATCGGCCCGCAGGGTGTCCACGGAGATCAGCAGCAGGTCCTGGGCCGGCGGCGGTGCCTGCGGAGCGCAGCCGCCGGCCCACGCGCTGGCCATGGCCAGCAGCGCCAGCGCCGCAGTCCGCACCTGGCTCGGGCGGCCAGACCCGCCCTGCGGGAATTCACAGGAGCCCTGCATGGGGGCAGTCTCGGGGTCCCCGCAGGGTCTGTAAAGGCCGCCCTGGCCCCCGCGCCGCGACCGCGGAAACTCCCCGCGTATTGACCGGGGGCCGGCGCTGGCTATGCTCCTGCCAGCGGGGCTCCTCGAGCCCAAGGGCGGCATAGCCAAGTGGTAAGGCAACGGATTGCAAATCCGTCACCCCCGGTTCAAATCCGGGTGCCGCCTCCAGCCCTGCATCCTCCCCGGGGGGGGGGCGCCCAGCGCGGAGCGTCCTCGGTCCTCGGCCCCTCGCGCCGGAGCCCGCAGGGAGAAAGCTCGACTCGCTCAGCTCCGGGGCCGTAAAACTGAGCGGGCGGCGGGGCCGAGCCCGCCCTCCGGCGAGGGCTGCCCGAGGCCTTCGCCGCCGGTCTCCGGAGCCAGCCTGTCGGGCCGCTCGCGAGCGGGGTAGTGGCGAAATCGGTAGACGCATCGGACTTAAAATCCGAAGCCTTCGCGGGCGTGCGGGTTCGAGTCCCGCCTACCCCACCCCTCGCGGCAGGCCGCCCTGGCCTCGGCAGCGCCCGGTGCGCGCCAGCCCGCGCTGCGCCTGCGCGCGGGCGCCGGGGAACTCGCTTGCGGGGGACGGGACCCGGCGCCCCTCGGCTCCCTCGACCCGCCGGGCCAGGCCCCAGGGGGCCGTTCGGCGCTCCGACCCCCGTCGCTGCACGGGATCCCGTCGCTGCAGGAGATCTCGGGGCCCAGGGATGAAGGCCGCGGCTCGCCGCAGGGCCGGTTTCGAACGCGGGTGCGCCGCGCCTGCCCGGGCCCGCCTCCGGGGCCGGTCTGCCCCCCAGCCCGTCCGTGCCGCGCCGCTCTGGTCGCAGCCGGACGGCGCCCCACCCCGAGCCCCCCCCGCCTGGGTGCGAGCCGAGAAAACCAGGCGCCAGCGCGCCGTGCGCCGCGGGAAGATCGAGCCGACGCCGCGCGGTCCGGCGGCCCCGGGGCGGCGCGACGTACCTGTCAGCCCCCCGGCTGGATGGGCAAATCCGCGCTGCCCTCAGGGCGATCCGCGGGCCGGGGTCTGAGCGCCCCCCGTCCCTGGGCTCCGCCGGGGGATTCGAACAGGCTCTCGAGCCCCCGATACTCGCCGGCCGCGGCCCGGCGCCGTTCCTGCAGCAGGAACAGCAGCAGGGCCAAGCCCATCGCCAGGAAGAGCGCCACGAGCCCGCCGAGGATCCACAGATTGCGGCGCCGCTCAGGCCCTGGCATGGCGCCTCCCAGGGCGTTTTCGGAGACGCTGGACATCCGGGTTTGTGCGGGCCTCAGCGGCGCTCGGGCATCGGGACGTAGCCCCGCTGGCGTTCGCCGATGTAGACCTGGCCCGGCCGGTACAGCTTGTTGTCCTGCATTTGCTCGTGCAGGTGGGCCAGCCAGCCCGCGGTGCGGGCGATCGCGAAGATCGGGGTGAACTGGTCGGTCGGAATGCCCAGCTTCTGATAGATGAAGCCGCTGAAGAAGTCGACGTTCGGGTGGATGCCCTTGGCCCCCAGGCGGTCGACGACGATCTTCTCGAGTTCGAGCGCCACGTCGTAGGTCGGCGTGTGTCCCAGCTTCTCGAACAGCGCCTTGCCAAGCTTCTGCAGGGCATGGCTGCGGGGGTCCTTGACCTTATAGACCCGGTGGCCGAAGCCCATGATCTTGCCCTTGGCGGCGAACTTCTTCTCGGCGAAGTCCCGCACCTTGGCGACGCCACCGATCGATTCGAGCTCCTGCAGCACCTTCTCGTTGGCGCCGCCGTGGAGGGGCCCATGCAGGGCGCCGATCGCCGCCGAAACCGAATCGTAGGGACCGGCGTTGGTGCCATACACGACGCGCGCCGCGAAGGTCGAGGCGTTCATCGTGTGGTCGGCGTGGAGCACGAGCGCGCAGTCGAGGGCGCGCGTGGCCACGTCGGCGGGCTTTTGGCCGTTCAGCATCCACAGAAAGTTGGCCGCGGTGTCGAGCCCCGCGTCCGGCGCGATCGGCTCGAGGCCGCGGCGCAGGCGCTCATGGGTCGCCACGATGCAGGGCACCGTGGCCAGCAGCCGGATCCAAGCCCGATGGAAGTCTTCCTCGGAGCCGAACTTGACCGTCGGCTCGAGGGCCCCCATGGCCGCCACCGCGGACTGGAGCACGTGCATCGGGTGGCCCGTCTTGGGGAACAGCCGCAGCATCGAAACCAGCGCGGGCGGCAGGCTGCGGGCCCCCCGCAGCTCGGCCCGCAGGCGCGCCAACTGGTCCGCCGTGGGCAGCTCGCCCTTCATCAACAGCCAGCAGGTCTCCTCGAAGTTCGAGTACTCGGCCAGCTGTTCGATCGGGTAGCCGCGGTACTCCAGGATGCCCGCATTGCCGTCGATGTAGCTGATGGCGGATTCGGCGGCCGGCACACCGGCCAGGCCGGGGACGAGGGCGGGGCGATCGACGGTCACGGCGGATTGGGGTAGGTCGGGGAGCCGGGCCCCGGGCGGAAGCCGGGGCGGATGGGCATGGATCGGCTGTGTCTGCAGCCGTACCGAGGTCCGGCGCGGCGCAGTCTCCAGGATGCGAAAATAGGACTGAAAGAGCGCGATGTAAAAGGTTCGCCCGGGAATCAACACGGCCCCGCACACAGGCCGCGCCGAAAGCCAGGCTCGAAGTCCCCACGGCCAGGGCCGAGGCCGCTCGGGCGCATCCGCCAGCGAGCTTGCGCACGTGCGATCGGCAGGGGGCGCGCGCTGCCTGGCCGAGGGTCGATGGCCTGCGGGCGCGGCGTGCCGGCGGGAGCGATCTGCTCCCCACTCCCCGGGGGGCGCGAGCTGGCAACGGCGCAGAGCGCCTCGGGGCCTTGCCGGCCCGCGGCAGCCCGGCGTGGCTGCGGGCCCCGGAGCCCGCATTCGGTGGCCGGGATGTGCCTGCCGGCCGCCAGCGCTCACAGCCGCAGCCCCGATCGGCCCCCATGTCCGGCGGAGTTGCGGCCTGGCGCTGGCGGGAGGCTCGGCCGTCCGCCGCGGGCGGACAGGGCGCCGGCTTCGAAGGGCCAAGGGAGCCGCCCCCCAGCAGGCGGGTCGAGCCGGGGTGGCCGCCGCCCGAAGCCCGCCCGCTCCCGGCCCCCAGCGGAATCCCGTCCCCCGCCCGGGATCTGGACAGCCCCCGGGCCCGTCCCCGGTTCAGGGCCGGGGTTCCGGAGGGGTCCAGGGCCGCAACGGCCGGGTTGCTGTTGCGGCTCGGGCGCGCCCCTGGGGATCCATGTTCGCGACCTGCCGCAAACTGGAAAAAAAGCGCCGCGCAGCGACCTTCCCAGCCTCCGCGACCGCCGGAGGCGGCCCAAAGCCATGCGGACAGGTTGCGCTGGCGGCTCGGACGCAGCCCGGGCCGATGGTTCGCTCAACCTGCCAGCGCCCCCGCTACGAAGGGCCAGCGCCCAGCGCCGGACGGGCGCTGGGGCGAGGTCCACCTGGCCGGCGGGCGCAGGCGCGGCCGAGCGGCCCGGGGCCACCGCCGGGGCTCAGACGTTGCGCAGGTACTCGAGGAACAGGCGCACGCCGACCCCGGTGCCGAAGTTGCCGCCCACGTAGTCCCGGTCCAGGGTGCCCCAGGCCGTGCCGGCGATGTCCAGGTGGCACCACTCCGTATCGCCCACGAAGTTGGACAGGAACGCCGCGCCGGCGGTCGAGCCGTTGCCGATCCCGGGCGTGTTGATGTTCTTGAGGTCCGCCAGCTTGCCCTTCATCTGATCCTTGTGCACGTCCAGCAGCGGCAGCGGCCAGACGCGCTCGCCGGTGGCCTTGCCGGCTTCCTCGAGGCGCCGGCGCAGATCCTCGCTGCTCGGGAAGATGCCGGTCAATTCGTGGCCCAGGGCGATGATCACCGCGCCGGTCAGGGTGGCCACGTCGAGGATCGTGTCGGGCTTGATCTTCTCGACCGTGTAGCACAGGGCATCGGCCAGGATCAGGCGCCCCTCCGCGTCGGTGTTCTGGACCTCGATCGTGGTGCCGTTCATGGCCACGTGCACGTCGCCCGGCTTGGTGGCCCGGCCATCGGGCAGGTTCTCGCTGGCGGGCACGACCCCATGAACTTCGTGGGGGCAGCCCAGCTCGGCCAGGGCCTGGAAGGTCGCGATCACCGCCGCCCCGCCGGACATGTCGTACTTCATCTCCTCCATTTTGGCCGACGGCTTGAGGCTGATGCCGCCCGCATCGAAGGTCAGGCCCTTGCCCACCAGCGCGATGCGCTTCGAACCCTTGACGCGCTTTTCGGGCTTGTAGGTCAGGTGGATCAGCTTGGCGGGCTGTTCGCTGCCCTGGGAGACCCCCAGCAGGGAGCCCATGCCCAGTTTCTCCATCTGCGCTTCATCGAGCACCTTGATCGAGATCGCCGGGCTGGCGGCCGCGACCTGCTTGGCGCGGCTGGCGAGCTCGGTCGGGGTCATGCGGTTGCCGGGCAGCTCCTGAAGCTCCCGCGCCAGGCAATTGGCGCGTCCCAGGACCTCCCCGCGCTTGGCGCCGGCGCGGAAGGCGGCACCGCCGCCGGCCAGGATCACGCGCTTGAGCGGCGAGGGCTCGCTCTTCGACTTCAGCAGTTCGACCTTGAACAGCGCCATGGGCACGGCCTCGGCCAGGGCCTGCCCGACCGGCTCGGCGCCGCAGCCCAACTCCTCGATGGCCGGCGCGACCCACAGCACGCAGGATTCGAGCTTGAGCGCTTCGGTGCGCTTGACCGCCAGCGCCGCCGCACGGCGCAGGTGCTCCCACTCGACCTTCTGGGCCTCCCCCAGGCCGACCAGCAGCACCCGGCTGGCGGGGCCGCCCAGGGCATCGGCCAGGCGCTCCTGCCGGAAGTCCCCCGTGAAGTCCTCCAGGGCCGTGGCGGGCAGGCTGACCCCCTCGGGCAAGGCCACGGGCGCCCCCTTGGTGGCAAACACGGCGACCAGCGGGGTCTTGGGCAGCTTGGCGGAGGCGTCTTGGAGGATCAGCTTCATGGGATCGGGGGGGGTGTTCGGGGGAGGGGAGCGGATCGGCGCAGGGTTCGGCAGGGGTTCGGCAGGGGGCAGTCCGCCGCGCCCGCCCGGGGGCCGGCGGCGGGCGAACCGGCGCCCCGCCCGCAGGCCGTCGGGCTTCACATGTCGATGTACTTGGGGCCGCCGCCGGCCTCGGGCACGGTCCACTCGATGATCTGGTAGGGGTCGGCGATGTCGCAGGTCTTGCAGTGCACGCAATTCGAGGCGTTGATCACCACGCCGCTGGGCCGCGCGTCCTTGGGCCACTCGTAGACCGCCGCCGGGCAGAAGTGTTGGCAGGGGTTGCCGTACTCGGTGGTGCAGCGATCGACGCAGATCGACGGGTCGAGCACGCGCAGGTGGGAAGGCTGATCCTCCTCGTGCACGGTGCCGGAGTGGTAAACGTCGGTGAGCTTGTCGAAGGCGAACCGGTCGTCGAAGGCGGGCTTCTCGAGCCGGGCGGACTCGAGGCGCGCGGTGTACTCGTAGTCGGCATGGACCCGCCGCCGGGCGAACAGTCCCCGGCCTCCGGTGATCATCTGCAAGCCCGCATCCAGGCTGCCGCTGACCATGCCGCCGGCGAAGGCCTGACGGAAGTTGCGCACCCCATAGAGCTCCTGGCGCGCCCAGGAGGCCTCGAACAGCTCCGTGTAGCGCGCCAGGGAGCGCGCCGAGGTGTCGTTCTTGGCCAGGGCCTCGACCAGGGCCTCGGCCGCCAGCAGGCCGCTCTTGATCGCCAGGTGGATGCCCTTGAGGCGCGCCATGTTCACGAACCCCGCCGTGTCCCCCACCAGCACGCAACCATCCGCCTGCAGGGTCGGCATGGAAAAGTAGCCGCCGCCGGGGATCGTCTTGGCGCCGTAGCGCACGATCTCCCCGCCGGCCAGCAGCTCGGCCACCGCCGGGTGCTGCTTCCACTGCACGAACAGGGCGTGCGGGTCGAGGTTCGGGTCGGGGTGGTCCAGCCCGACCACGAAGCCGATCGAGAGCCGCGAGCCCGACTGCCCGTAGATCCAGCCGCCCCCGTAGCCCGACAGGTTGAGCGGATACCCGGCGGTGTGGATCACGCTGCCCAAGAGCTCGCGGCCGCGCTCTTCGGGAATCCGCCAGATCTCCTTGATGCCGGTCTCGTAGATCTGCGGATTCTTGTCCCGATCGAGCCCGAGCTTGGCGATCAGCCCCTTGGCCAGACTGCCCCGGGTGCCCTCTCCGAAGACCGTCGCCCGGGCCTTGATGTTCATGCCCGGCTCGAACTGGCCGCGGCGCGCGCCATGCTTGTCGACGCCGGAATCCCGGGTCTGCACGCCGATGACGCGCTGACCGTCGTAGAGCACCTCGCTGGCGGCGAAGCCGGCGTACACATCGACCCCCTCGGTCTCGGCGCGTTCCTTGAGCCAGCGCACGATGCGATGCAGGCTGACGATGTAGTTGCCGTGGTTTTTGAACTGCGGCGGCACGAAGGGCCCTTGCAGGCGCAGCTTGCGGCGCTTGCCGAGCAGCACATCCACGCAATCGAAGCCGACCTCGGCCTCGACCGGGCAGCCCTGGGCCAGCCAGTCGTCGCCGATCAACTCGCGCATCCCGCGCGGGTCCATCACGGCGCCCGAGAGCGTGTGGTAGCCGATCTCCTCGGCCTTCTCGAGCACCAGCACATTGAGGTCGAGGCCGCGCGCCTTGGCCAGGCGCTTGAGGTGGATCGCGCAGGCCAGGTTCGCCGCGCCCGCCCCGACCAGCAGCACGTCGACCTCGAGCTCGTCGCGCTCGACATCGCGCAGATTGAGGTTGACCGCCCCCCAGGCGGGGGAAGAAGGACTGCGTGCGCCCGGACGCCGGTGGCCGTTCTGACTCATGGTCGCAGAGGTTAGCAGCGCCGGCCTCGCCGCCGGAAGCACGGTCAGCGCCCACGGCGGCGGCCGGATACCGAGCCTGGCGCCCAGCACCTAGGCAAGGCGGCGGCCCGGCCCCGCGCGCGGCTGGCCGGCCGCCCCGAGCGGCCCGCTCCGAGCTGGGCGCAGCGCCCGGAAAGCACGGCGCGGCCGGCGCCCGAACCCGTGCAGCCGGGGTCCGCCGTCAGGGGCCCGGCGCGCGACCTCCCGGCGCTCAGGGTCGGTCGCCGATCCAGCACGAGCCGTCGGGGTAGCGCTCGTGTTTCCAGATCGGCAGGCGCTGCTTGAGCGTGTCGATCAGGAAGCGGCAGGCTGCGAAGGCGCTGTCCCGGTGCGGGCTGGCGGCGGCCACCACCACCGCCGGCTGACCCACCTCGACCGCCCCGATGCGGTGCGCCACCGCCAGGCGCAGGCGCCGATCCGGCCGGCGCTCGGGATCGAAGCGCTGATGGCACTCCTCGAAGATGCGCTGCATCTCGGGCCCGGCCATGGCCTCGAAGGCCTCGTAGTCGATGCGCACCACCGGCCGCCCGCGATTGGAATCCCGGACGCTGCCCACGAACAGACACTGCCCGCCCAGCCCCGGTTCGGCCACCGCAGCGAGCCACTGCGCGGGATCGAGCGGGGTCGCGCTCAGCAGGAAGCGGTCCCCCGGGGGAGCCTGACCCTGCCCCCCGCTGACCGGCGGCAACAGGTGCAGCTCCTGTCCGTCCCGCAGGGGTGTCTCCTCCGCCACGTAACGCTGGTCGAGGACCGCGCGCACGTGGGCCAGGGAACCCAGCTCTGGATGGCGGCGCTCGAGCTCGCGCTTGAGCTCGGCCACCGACAAGCCCTGCGGCAGGCCCGCGCAGACAAGGCGCGGGGCGCCAGCGCGCTCGCGCAGGGCCGCGTAAAAGCACAGCGTCAGCTGCACGGCGCCCTCGGCTGGTTGTGCTCGGCGGAACTCAGGCGGCCGCGCTCAGAACGGCGTGTCGGAGAAGTCCGCGTCGGGCCCGGGCTGATCCCAGCCGCCGCCCTCGCCGAAGTTGCCCGCCGGGGCCGGCGCGCCGCCCTCCCGCTGGGGAGCCCCGCCTTCGCGGCCCCCGCCCTCCCGTCCGCCCACGAATTCGAAGTTGTCGGCCACCACGTAGAGCTTGGAACGCTTGCCGCCGCCGTCCTTGTCGTCCCAGGTGTCGAGGCGCAGCTTGCCTTCGAGGAAGGCCGGCTTGCCCTTGGTGTGGAACTTGGCGAAGGCCTCGCCGCGCTTGCCGAACATGGTCACGTCGACGAACGTGGGCCGGTCCTGCCACTGGCCGTCGGCGCCCTGGAAGCGCTCGTTGACCGCCAGCCCGAACTTGACGATCGCGTTTCCGTTGCCCGAATAGCGGGTCTCGGGATCGCGGGTCAGATTGCCCATCAGGATCACTTTGTTGAAGCTGGCCATCGGCTTGGCGCGATCCGCGCGGCGGCGGGGAAGGGGTCCGGTGCGCTCCCCCGCCAGGCCGGCGGCAGTCCCGGAGCAGGCACCGTGGCGCCCAGTCTAGCCCCCGGAGTCCCGCTGGACGAGCCCAGCGCCTAGGCTCTCCCCATGCAGCAGCAGCGATCCCCCGGCGGGGCCGGCCCGGAGCGGCGCCAGCATCCCCGCGTGCGCTCGGACCGACCGGCGACCGTTTCCGTGGCCGGGACGCCCCGCGAAGTGCGCCTGCGCGACCTATCGGCCGCGGGCCTGTGCTTCTTCTCGGAGGAGCCGTTCCGGGAGATGACCCTGCTCGAGGTGCGCCTCGACCTGCCCGAGCAGGCCCCCCTCTCCGCGTCCGGGGCCGTGGTGCGCTGCGAGCGCATCTCGCGGCACCTCGAGCACTACGAGGTGGCGGTGTTCCTGCACGGCCTGGGGGACGCGGACCGCCGGCGCCTGCAGGCCTATGTGGCCGCGCAGTCGGGCTCGGGGGCCTGAGGCCCGCGGGCCGTCATTCGGGCACCTGCAGCTCGAGCACGCGGGCGTGCCCCTCGAGATCGCGGTGGAAGCGCGCCGCCAGGCCGCGCTCGGCCAGCTGCGGAGCGAGCCGGGCGGCCTGGTCGAAGCCCAACTCGACCAGCGCCGTGCCGCCGGGAAGCAGCCGGGGCAAGCCCGCCGAGACGATCTCCCAAATCCAATGATCCGGTTGCCCCTGGGGGGCGAACAGGGCCATGGCGGGCTCGTGCTCGCGCACCTCGGGGGCCAGGCTGGCCCGGGCGGCCGGATCGATGTAGGGCGGATTGCTGAGCAGCAGGTCGAAGGGGGCCTCCTGGGGCCCCAGCACGGCGAAGCCATCGCCCTCCAGGAACCGCACCGGGGTGCCGTGGCGCTGGGCGTTGCGGCGGGCCAGTTCCAGGGCGGCCGGGGAGCGGTCGCTGGCCAGCAGCTCGACTCCCGGGGCGTGTTTGGCGAGCGCCACGGCCAGGTTGCCCGAGCCGGTGCCGAGCTCGAACACGCGCGCCGGCCGGCCCGGGGTCAGCCGTCCCCGCAGGCGCTCGCGGGCCAGGTCGATCAGCAGCTCGCTCTCGGGCCGCGGGATCAGCACCGCCGGCCCGACCTCGAACTCGAGCCCATAAAACTCGCGCAGCCCGATCAGGTAGGCGGTCGGCTCGCGCCGGGCGCGCCGCACCAGCAGCTCCCGGGCGCGCTGGATCTCGCCCGCCTCCACCGGCCGATCCAGCTGCTGGAACAGGTCCAGGCGCCGAAGGCCCACCGCGTGGGCCACGAGCAATTCGGCCTCCAGGCGCCACTCGGGGAGCCCCTGGCGCTCGAGGAACCGTCGGCCGCGGGCCAGCATCTCGCGCAGATCCCGCGGCGGCTCCTCCGCGGCCCGCTGCGGCCCGTCGGCCTGGGCCCCCCCGCCCGCCCGCGGTCCTCCCTGGGCCTGGGTCACGCGCCGCCCTTGCGGGCCGCCCGGCGGGCCTCCAGGGCGGCCGCCTTCTTGGCATCCCCCTGCTTCTTGGCCTCCAGCATGGCCACGGCGATGGTGTAGACCGCGTAGGCGCCGGCCCCGACGGCCACCAGCCCGCCGACCAGCCCGAGCACCGGCGGCACCGTGGGAGGATTCAGGATCGCCGGAACGCCCAGCATCAACGGCGCCAGGAACATGAAGGCATACAGCGGGTTGAAGTCCCCGCCGCGCTCGTAGGCGTAGATGTGCACCAGGGTCAGGAGTCCCACCAGCAGCAGCCCCACCTCGGCCGCGGCGCGGCCGGCGCTGGCCGTGGTCGAGCCGGCGTCCAGGCTGGCTTGGATGCCCCCGTCGAAGAACGGCAGCACCACGGCCGCGATCGCCAGCAGCAGCGCCACGACGTGCAGGGGGGTCGGGATCGCGTGGGCCAGGGTCTCGGCCAGGCCCTTGGGCTTCCAGGCGTAGGGCCGGCCCCAGCGGGGCTTGCTCAAGGCCCCCAGGCCTGCGGGAACCGGGTCCTTGGTGCGCGAGAGGACCGCCGCGTAGAAGCACAGGGCCCCCAGCCCACCGACCAACTTGGCCAGCGCAAAACTGACCCAGCTGCCGCCGTGGCCGAGCCAGGGCAGCAGGCTGCCGACCGCCAGGATGATCGCCGCGTGGCGCAGCAGGGCCGGCGCCTTTTCGAGCGCGCGCCGATCGGGCACGAAGCGCATCTTGCCCTCGAGGATCAGCTGCGCGTCCTCGGGCAGCGGCGGGAGCACGGCGGGGGGAGTCTGGGGAACGGCTTGGGTTTCGCTCATGGATTCGGCGTCGAACGGCGCGGCAGCCGTACCGCCGGGGCGCGGCGGGGTTTCGCGCGGCCATCGTGCCGCCGGGCCGGCAGGCCTGCAACCGCGCAGCGGCCGGTCCCCGCGGCGCCCGCCGCCCCCGGGGCTTGCGGGCGGTTCGCCCCGCGGCCTCTAGCCGGCGGCGGATGCGCCCGCGACCGCCGTCCCGCGGTCCGCGCTCCGCCCGCTGCCGCCGGCCCGAACCAGGCCCCCGCCGCCGACGCTTTGCGTCCGCGGCGCCGCCCGGCGCTCGCCCCGGACCGCGGGCCCCAAGG
>ERZ1066136.949-NODE-949-length-17043-cov-26.954615_pt1 | contig 17043 bp, 15 predicted proteins | sample MGYA00382783_ERZ1066136 | MGnify/ENA primary metagenome ERZ1066136 (study PRJEB33369, sample SAMEA5778366) | biofilm metagenome | biome: Industrial cooling water; feature: Water cooling tower basin; material: Biofilm | place: United Arab Emirates | collected... | reverse complement strand
CCTCGCCGCGCGCGCGACCTCGCCGCGCGCGCCACCTCGCCGCGCGCGCAGCGGCGCGAGAGCCGGCCGCGCGCGACGTCCCGCGCGGCGAGTCCCCGCGCGTCCCCGCGGCGACGCCCGAGCGCTCTCCTCGCAGGACCTGCGCGACCGGCGAATCTGCCACCGCGCGCGCACGTGTCCGAAGGGACATCCCCTCGCGCAGACGCTCCGCGCGGCGTTCCGCGCACGCGCTCGGGCCCCGGGGCCTTTGTAGTCGGTTGACCTCGCGATATAACCGGCGAGATAGGAGCGCCGCGAATGACCGAGTCCCTGACGCGTTTTGATCTGCCCCAGAGCGCCATCCCGACCCGCTGGTACAACATCCAGGCCGACCTACCGCGCCCCTTGCCCGCGGTCTTGCACCCGGGGACCAAACAGCCGGTCGGGCCGGCCGACCTGGCCCCGCTGTTCCCGATGGAGCTGATCGGCCAGGAGGTCTCGCGCGAGCGCTTCATCGACATCCCGGAGGAGGTCCGCGAGATTTACAAGCTGTGGCGCCCGACGCCGCTCCTGCGAGCGCGCCGCCTCGAGAAGGCGCTCGGGACCCCAGCCCGCATCTACTACAAGTACGAGGGCGTCTCTCCGAGCGGCAGCCACAAGCTCAACACCGCGGTCCCGCAGGCCTACTACAACAAGCAGGCCGGCGTGCAGGGGCTGACCACCGAGACAGGCGCCGGACAGTGGGGCACCGCGCTCTCGCAGGCCTGTAACTTCTTCGGCCTCGAGTGCTACGTCTACATGGTCAAGGTCAGCTACTTCCAGAAGCCGTACCGCCGGGCGATCATCCAGTCGTTCGGCGCCACGGTGACGCCGAGCCCGAGCGAACAGACCAACGCCGGCCGGGCGATCCTCGCCCAGGACCCGGACAGCACCGGCAGCCTCGGCATCGCGATCAGCGAGGCCGTCGAGGCCGCGGCGACCAGCGGCGGCAAGTACAAGTACGCCCTCGGCTCGGTCCTCAACCACGTGCTGATGCACCAGACGATCATCGGCCAGGAGGCGATGATGCAGCTCGACCGCGCCGGCGACTACCCGGACATCATCGTCGGCGCGACCGGCGGCGGCAGCAACTTCGCCGGGATCGCCCTGCCGTACATCCGCGAGAAGGTCGTCCACGGCAGGAGCGTCCGGATCCAGGCCGTCGAGCCGGCCGCCTGCCCGAGCCTGACCAAGGGCATCTACGCCTACGACTACGGCGACACCGCCGGCATGGCCCCGCTGGTCAAGATGCACACCCTCGGCGCCAAGTTCATCCCGCCGCCGGTCCACTCGGGCGGCCTGCGCTACCACGGCATGGCGAGCATCGTCAGCGAGCTGTTCGACCAGAAGCTGATCGAGGCCTACTCGGTCCCGCAGCTCGAGGTCTTCCGCGCCGCCGTGCAGTTCCTCCGCGCCGAGGGCATCGTCCCCGCGCCCGAGGCCGGCCACGCGATCGCCCAGGTGATCCGCGAGGCCATCAAGGCCAAGGAGGAGGGCACCTCGCCGGTGATCCTGTTCAACCTCTGCGGCCACGGCCACTTCGACATGTCGGCCTACGAGGCGTACTTCCGCGGCGAGCTGACCGACTACGAGTACCCCCAGGCCGCGATCGAGGCCGCGCTCGCGGAGCTGCCGCAGGTCGGCTGACGCGCTCGCTCGCCCCGCCGACGAGGCACGCCGCGCGCTGGCTCCTGCGCCGCGGCGTGCCTCTCGCGTCCTCGGCACGCGTGCGCACCCACGCGCGCGCGTGCGATGTCGGAGCACATCGACCGCGCCCGCCGCGACCCTTGTTTTTGCTCTCCGCTTCCATGACCATAGCGAACACCGTGTCGCCGCACGACGCAGCCCCTCGCCACGCGCTCGACGACGCGCCCGGGCGCGCGCTCGTGCTGTGCTCCCCCGCCTTCGCCGGCTCGCCGCTGGCCGCCGCGTGCCAGGTGGCCGGCGAGCTGCGCCCGGTCGCCGGCCCCGACCTCGCGGCCGCCCTCGCGGCGCGCCGGGCCGGTCGGCCCTGCCTCGTGATCGTCGACGCCGCCCTCCTCGGCGACGGCCCGCTCGACCTCTCGCCGCAGCCGGGCGCCGCGACGCGGACGCTCGCCCTGCTCCCGCCCGACGTCCTCGCGGCCCTCCAGCCGCGCCTCGGCGACGGCCTCGCGGCCGCCCTGCCGCCGGACATCAGCCCCGCCGCCCTGGCGATCGCCGTCCGCAGCGCCCTGCGGGACGCCCTCGCCGAGGACCGCCTGCTGACCCTCGAGGCCGAGCGCCGCCGCCTCGCCGGCGAGATCACCAAGCTCAACCGGATCGGCATCGCCCTCTCGACCGAGCGCGACCAGGAGCGGCTGCTCAACTTCATCCTGACGACCGCCCGCGACTTCACCTGCTCGGACGCCGGCTCGCTCTACATCGTCGAGAAGGACGCCGAGGGCAACCGCCGGCTCCGCTTCAACAACTCGCAGAACGACTCGCTGCCGCACCTCGAGCTCGTCAAGTTCACGATCCCGGTCAGCAAGTCGACGCTCGCCGGCTACGTCGCCGTCACCGGCGAGCCGCTCAACATCCCCGACGCCTACCTGATCGACCCGAAGGCCGAGTACGCGTTCAACCCCGCGTTCGACCAGCGGACCGGCTACCGCACGCGCAGCATGCTCGTGCTGCCGATGAAGAACCAGGACGACCAGGTGATCGGCGTGCTCCAGCTGATCAACCGCAAGATCAGCCGCACCGCCTCGCTGTCGGCCGGCACGATCGACGACGTCGTCCTCGCCTACGACGACGCCGCGCTCGAGCTGACGCTCTCGCTCGCCAGCCAGGCGGCGATCTCGCTGACCAACAACCAGCTCTACGAGGGCCTCAAGGAGAGCCTGCTCGAGCTCAAGCAGACCCAGGCGCAGATGGTCCAGAGCGAGAAGCTCGCCAGCCTCGGCCAGCTGACCGCCGGCGTCGCCCACGAGATCAACAACCCGCTCGCCTTCAGCCGCAACAACACCCACCTCGCGCACGCGCGGATCGTCTCGACGCTGCGCCGGCTCGCCGTCCAGAAGTGGCTCGACGCGCCGGCCGGCGGCGACGCCTACGCGCGCGTGCAGGCGGGCCGCGCGGTGCTCGACCGGCTCAAGGAGGACAAGGCGTTCGCGGACGACATCAAGGACGTCCTCGCCGAGCTGGCGGCGATGCCGGCCCCGCGCCAGGAGGGCCTGCTCAAGGACTTCTTCACCTACGTCAGCCGGCGCAAGGACAAGGAGGAGGGCCCGCTCGAGGAGCTCCTCGGCCGCGCGCAGAAGGTCCTCGAGGAGTGCTTCATCGGGCTCGATCGCATGGGAGAGATCGTGCTCGGCCTGCGCAATTTCGCCAGGCTCGACGAGGCGCAGTTCCAGAACGCCGACATCGACGAGGGCATCCGCCACACCCTGATGATCCTGTCCAACAACGCGCGCGACAAGGGCGTGAGGCTCGCCTCGGAGTTGACGCTCCAGCGGCACTACGCCTGCTTCCCCGCCAAGTTGAACCAAGTGGTGCTAAATCTGGTGAGCAACGCCATCGACGCGTGCAAGCGCGGCGGTGAGGTCGTCGTGAAGACGTGCGAGGTGGGGGGATGGGTGGAGATCACGGTCGCGGACGACGGCGAAGGGATCAGCGACGCAAACCTGTCGAAGATCTTCGACCCGTTCTTCACGACGAAGCCGGTCGGCAAGGGGACGGGCCTCGGCCTGTCGATCAGCTACCGGATCGTCATGGAGCACCAGGGGACGATCTCGGTCAGGCGCAACCAGGGCCCGGGGGTCTCCTTCGTCGTCCGGATCCCGACCGATCCGAAGGACCCGAAGACCGCCTCAACCGCGGAGAGCCGATGAAGAGAGAAAGGCAGATCATCCCGTACAGGGCGAAGGTCGTCGAGCCGATCTCGCTGCTCCCATACGAGGAACGGGTGCGCAGGATCGAGGCCTGCGGAAACAACCTGTTCCGCCTCGCCTCGAGCGACGTCTACATCGATCTGATCACCGACAGCGGCACCGGGGCGATCTCGAACGCGCAGCTCGGGCGGATGATGATCGGCGACGAGGCGTACGCGGGCTCGCGCTCGTTCTTCGAGATGGAGCGGCAGATCCGCGAGACGATGGGCTACCGCTACACGATCCCGGTCCACCAGGGCCGCGCCGGCGAGCGGGTGTTCGACTTCGTGCTGATCAAAAAGCACATGATCGTCCCCGGCAACTCGCACTTCGACACGACGAAGGCGCACATCGAGTTCGCCGGCGGCCGCGCGATCGACTGCACGATCGACGCCGGCCGCAACGCGACCGAGAAGCACCCGTTCAAGGGCAACGTCGACCTGCAGAAGCTCGAGAGCGTGATCCGGGAGTACGGCCCGCGGCACGTCGCCTACATCCTGATGACGGTCACCAACAACTCCGGCGGCGGCCAGCCGGTGTCGATGGAGAACATGCGCGAGGTCCGGCGGATCGCCGACCAGTACGGCCTGCTCGTCGTCCTCGACGCCGCGCGCTTCGCCGAGAACGCGTGGTTCATCAAGAACCGCGAGCCCGGCTACGCGCACAAGACGATCCACGAGATCGTCGCCGAGATGTGCGGCTACACCGACGCCGCGATCATGAGCGCCAAGAAGGACGCGATGGTCCCGATGGGCGGCTTCATCGCCGTCCGCGACGACCTGCTGTACGAGCGCCTCAAGGCCCCGACGATCCTCTTCGAGGGCTTCTACACCTACGGCGGCATGTCCGGCGCCGACATGGAGGCGCTGGCCCAGGGCCTGCGCGAGGTCACCGACGAGTCGTACCTGACCTACCGGATCGGCCAGGTCCGCCGCTTCGGCGAGCTGCTCGCCTCGTTCGGTGTCCCGATCGTCGAGCCGATCGGCGGCCACGCCGTCTTCATCGACGCGCGCCGGTTCTTCCCCAACGTCCCCGAGGACGAGTTCCCGGCCCAGCTCCTGTGCGTCGAGCTCTACAAGGAGGGCGGCGTCCGCCCGGTCGAGGTCGGCAGCGTCCTCGCCGGCCGCGACCCCGACACCGGCGAGAACATCCGCCCGCGCCTCGACCTGTGCCGCATGACGATCCCGCGGCGCGTCTACACGATGGAGCACCTCGAGTACGTCGCCGACGTCGTCCGCACCGTCCACGAGGAGAAGGGCAAGAAGCTGCGCCACGGCCTCCGCTTCGAGGTCGAGGCCCCGGGCATCCGCCATTTCGCGTCCACTTTCCGCTACGTACGCGGCGCGGACGGTGGTACAGGAGATTTACCGTGAGCACTCTCGAGCATCCACGGCGCCCGGCGGTCCCCACCGCCCCCCGCGTGCTCCCCGGAGCCCGCGGCCCGGCCACGCACCCCCTGGCCGCCACGTCCTCGGCCCAGCGCGACACGCGCACACCTCTGCGCGCGCGCATCGCCCCTCGCAACCTCCTTCCGCTTCGGCCTATGCTCCGGCCCACGCTGAACGAGGGTGCCCCCCGTCATCGGTTGCCCAGCGCGAAGCGAGGTATTGCATGAGTTGGAAGGAATACCAGAAGACCGGCACCCTCGGGAACGAGAACAAGCAGGTCCTCTCGCTGCTCATCGTCGACGACGAGCGGGGCATCCTCAACACCCTCGAGGAGAGCTTCCGCGACATGTTCAAGGTCTACACCGCCAACTCGGGCACCGAGGCGCTGCAGATCTTCCGCGACAACGAGATCCACCTCGTCCTCAGCGACCAGCGCATGCCCGAGATGACCGGCGTCGAGCTGTTCGCCAAGCTCAAGGACATCAACCCGACCCCGGTCCGCATCCTGATCACCGGTTACTCGGACATCAACGTGGTTATCCGCGGCCTCAACGAGGGCCTGATGTGGCAGTACGTCACGAAGCCCTGGGACACCGAGGACCTCAAGGCCCTGCTCCGCCGCGCCGCCCGCCACTACCAAAAAGAGATCGAGCAGTCCGACATGCCGACGATCAAGGGCATCATGTGACGCCGTCGGCCGCCCCGCGAACGCCTCCCCGGAGGTCTGGGGAGCCTCGTGGGCGGCCGGAGCGCGCTCACGCCCGCGCCAGAAAATGATGGATTGTAGGCCGTCGCCCACGATATCATGCCCTCGCCTGGGCGCCCGCCGCAGGGCTCACGAAGGAACTCGACATGAATCTCAAACTCGTAAACCAACTGCTCGCTGAGGTCGAAGATGGCTTGATGGGCGGCCTGGCCGCGACCGACGTCTTCAGCAAGTCGTCCGGCATGTCGGTCGCGGGCGTCCGCAGCAGCCCCAAGGCGTGCGCGCTCTTCAACATCCTCTGCGAGCGGATCGGCGAGACCATCAAGAAGTCCGGCCTCCCCGTCCCGGACTACGTCGGCGAGACCATGCTCCGCCTCGGCGAGGAGGGCGTCGTCATGATCGTCGTCGTCGACATCAACGAGAAGTACCGCTGGGGTATGGCCGTCGACTGCAGCAAGGCCCAGCTCGGCATCCTCGTCAGCGTCGTCCTGCCGGACATCAAGCCGCGCCTGCGCGAAGCGCTGCGCTAAAAGGCCCGTCCTGCGAACGCCCGCCCTCCGAAGGCGCCGCACCCGCGGCGCCTTCGTTCTTTCTCGCGGCCCCTCTCCTCGCGCCGCCCCGCCTCGACCTCATGTGTCCGCCTGTCGCACGCGCGCCCGCGTGACCTGTCCCTTCAGCCATCTCACGCCGCGGTCTCGCTTGACACCCGGGCCGTCCGCGCCACACCCTAGTCGGACCGCGCGCCCGCGGAGATTCGGAGGAGACGCTGATGGAGGCCCGTAAACCGCGTTTGCTGACCGGAGACCGTCCGACCGGCCCGCTGCACCTCGGCCACCTCGTCGGCACGCTGCAGAGCCGCGTGCTGCTCCAGGACAGCCACGACTGCTTCATCATCGTCGCCGACCTCCACTCGCTGACGACCCGCTCGCAGCGCGACCACGTCGCCCGCCTGCCGCAGCACGTCCGCGACGTCGTGCTCGACCTGCTCAGCGTCGGCATCGACCCCGAGCGGACGACGATCTACCTCCAGTCCGGCGTCCCGGCGGTCTACGACATCGCGATCCTCTTGCAGATGCTCACCCCGGTGTCGCGGCTGTCGGGCATGCAGTCGATCCACGACATGGCCAAGAACGCCGGCCTCGCCGACGCCGACGTGCCGCTCGGCCTGCTCGGCTACCCGGTCCTGCAGGCCGCCGACATCCTGATGGCCAACGCCGAGCTCGTGCCGGTCGGCGCCGACAACGAGACCCACGTCAAGCTCGCCCGCGAGATCGCCGAGCACTTCAACGAGGCCTACGGCAAGGTCTTCGCCGTGCCGATCGCCGTCATCCCGTCGACCCCCGCGCTCCCCGGCGTCGGCACCGTCCCAGGCGGCAGCGAGCGCAAGATGTCGAAGTCGACCGGCAACGCGATCTGGCTCAAGGATCCGCCCGACGAGGTCGCCCGCAAGGTCCGCACCCTGCCCGGCCCGGCGCCCGGCGAGTCGGCCGACTCGCCGCTGTTCTCGTTCGCCCGCGCCTTCGTCACCGACCCCGCCGAGCTCGCGGCCCTGCGCGGCGAGTACGACCGCGGCGCGATCGGCTTCGCCGCCGTCCACGACCGGATCATCGACCACCTCGAGCGGACCCTCGCCCCGATCCGCGAGCGCCGGGCCCAGTTCGCCGCCGACAAGGGCCGCGTCGAGGAGATCCTGGTCGACGGCACGATCACCGCCCGCAAGGTCGCCTACGACACCCTCGGCAAGGTCCGCGACGCGATGGGCCTCGAGACCCTGTGGTCCGGCCTCGTCCAGGCGACCCAGGCCCGCGCCGAGGAGCGCAAGAAGCCCTTCTACCACCAGAAGGGCTAGTGCCCGCTAGCTCAAGAGGCCAGGTCCCTCGGGCCAGATCCACCGCGTCCGCAGCACCGGCGCCGCGCCCCCGGGGAACCGGACCGCGAGCGCCAGCCGGTGCCGCGGCGTCGGGTCCGCGAGCGTGAAGTGCCAACCCGCGCGCGCGTCGCCGAGCGACGGGTCGATCGCCAGGTCGATCGCCTCCCGCCCGCGCGACAGGTCGTACGCGAAGGCCCCGAGCGGGATCGCCAGCCCCATGCCGCGCGCCTTGATGTACGCCTCCTTCAGCGTCCACAGGTCGAAGAAGCGGCGCGGCCGCTGGTCCGCGGGCAGCCGCATCAGCGCCGCCACCTCCGCGGCGGCGAAGAAGTGCTCCGCGATGTCCTCCGGCCGCGAGCGCCGCAGGGCGTCCTCGACGTCGACCCCGAGCTCGGCGTCGCGGGCGACCGCCAGCGCCGCCAGCCCGTCGGCGTGCGACAGGTTGAACCGCAGCCCCGCGGGCCCGCAGGCCAGCTCGGGCCGCCCGTACTGGTTGGCGACGAACGCCAGCGCCTCCGCGGCGATCCCCGCATAACTGGCGAGCACACGGCGGACCAGCGCCCGCGCCACGGTGAATTGCCGGCGGCTGCGGGCGAACACGAAGCGGTCGTGACGCGCGCGCTCCTCGGCGTCGCAGACCTGCAGCGCCGCCGCCAGCCACGCCTCGTCGGCGACGGCCTCCCCGGCGCACAGCCACACGTGCACCTCACCCGGCGCCAGCGTCCAGCGATCGGCCACGGCGCCAAGGTCCTCCCGCGGGCCCGCCCGCGTCAAGCTGTTGCGGACCACGGCGACCCAGGCCATTGTGGCGGCCCCGCATATGCAACCCGACTCCAAGCTCGGCGTGCTCCTGGTCAACCTCGGCACGCCGGACGCTCCGCGCGCCGCCGAGGTCCGCCGCTATCTCCGCGAGTTCCTGTCCGACCCGCGAGTCCTCGACATCTCGTCGCTCGGTCGCTGGTTGCTGCTCAACCTGATCATCTTGCCGTTCCGCCCCGCCCGCTCGGCCGCCGCCTACCGCGCGATCTGGCGCCTCGAGGGCTCGCCGCTGCTCTACCACAGCCGCCGCCTGACCGACGCCCTGCGCGCCGTCCTGCCCGACTGCGAGGTCGAGCTGGCGATGCGCTACGGCCGTCCGAGCCTCAAGGCGGGCCTCGTCGCCCTGCGCGAGCGCGGCTGCGACCGGATCATCGCCGTCCCGCTGTACCCGCAGTACGCCGCGAGCTCGACCGGCTCGACCGTCGAGGCCCTCTACCGCGCCGCCGGCGAGCCGTGGAACACGCCCTTCCTGTCGATCGTCCCGCCGTTCTACGACCACCCGGCCTTCATCGACGCGTTCGCCCAGGTCGGCGCGCCTGTCCTTCAGGACTTCCGCCCCGACCACGTGCTGTTCAGCTTCCACGGCGTCCCCGAGCGGCACGTCCGCAAGAGCGACCCGACCGGCCTGCACTGCCTCAAGGCCCCCGCCTGCTGCGAGCAGATCGGCAAGGCCAACCAGGCCTGCTACCGCGCCCACTGCGTCGCCACCACCAACGCGCTGCGCGACCGCCTCGGCCTGACCCGCGAGCAGACGTCGATCAGCTTCCAGTCGCGCCTCGGCCGGACGGTGTGGGTCCGCCCGTACACCGACGAGGTGATCCCCGAGCTCGCCCGCCGCGGCGTCAAGCGCCTGGCGGTGTTCTGCCCGGCCTTCGTCGCCGACTGCCTCGAGACGCTCGAGGAGATCGGCATGCGCGCCGCCGAGCAGTTCAAGGAGGCCGGCGGCGAGGCGCTGCAGCTGGTCCCGAGCCTGAACGACCACCCGGCGTGGGTGCAGGCGCTGCGCGTGCTGATCCGCGAGTCGGCCCCGCGCGTCCGCTCGCTGCCGATCGCCAAGGCCTGGCCCCCGGGCCAGAGCCTGCGCGACTCGATGGATAGCCTCCCGACGGGCCCCTGACGCGGGCCCGGCGCGCCCACCGGACCTCCCGAAGCCCCGCGCTCCCGGATCGGCTCCCGCGCCTCCGAGCCTCGGACCGCTAGTGCCGCGCCCAGGGTCTAACGGCGCCGCCTCGCGCCGGGATCATCGTCGCTGGCGAGGCGGCGAAACGAAGTTGTACTGGACCGTACTACGAGTTTCGCCAACGAAGCCAGCGGCGATGAGACCAAGCGAGGTGGTGTCGTTAGGCCCTGGGCGCGGCACTAGTGCAGCCGCCCCCAAGTTCGTCGGGGGTCCAGGTCACGGCGGCAAGGGCGTCCGGCGATGAGTACGCCGGCGGAGCGGGCGCCAGTACCCCCGAAGAACTTGGGGGTTGATGCACTAGATCCCGAGCAGATCCGCGTAGGCCACCGGCACGATCGCCGACGCCGTCAGCCCGAGCCCCGAGCGCAGCATCTCGAGCCGCGCGTGCGCCACCTCCGACGAGTCGCCCGGCCCGAGCACCGCCTCGAACTCGACGAACGACCCCAGCCCCGACACCGCGTCGAGGTGGATCCGCACGTTCTCGAGCATCCACAGCTCGCGGCGCTTCGCCACCACCCCGCGGATCCCGATCGTCGACGTCAGCGCCGTCTCGAGCAGCCCGGGGTCGGCGACCGGCACCACCGTGTAGCGGCTCTCGCGCGCGCCCGCGACGTCCTCGCGGCGGTACGCGATCAGCTCCGCCTCCGACCTGTCCACTGCGCCCTGCGCGTTGCGCCATGTCCGTTCGCGCAGCTTCAGCCGGCCCTCGGCCGCGCGGAAGAACGTGTCGCGCTGCTCCTCCACGTGGACGAAGCGGGCCCCGCAGCGCTCCGACGCCGCGCGGGCCGCCGCCAGATCGGCGCAGCGGGCCTTCAGCTCGATGTTCCTGCGCGGCTCAACCACGGGCCACCTCCGCCGCGCGCCGCGAGCCGGCGAGCTCGAGCACCCGGGCGAAGTGCGGCGGCGACACCGGCTGCACGCTCAGGCGCTGGCCCTTCTGCACCACCAGCATCTCCTTCAGCGCCGGGTCCGCCTTCAGCGCCGCCAGCGGCACCAGCGCCGCGAACTTCTCGACGAACGCGACGTCGACCAAGATCCAGCGCGGCGCCTCGCGCGGTGATCCCTCGTCGTAGTACGGGCTCTTCGGATCGAACTGCGACGGGTCGGGGTACGGCGCGCTGCACACCTGCGCCAGGCCCGCGGCCCCCGACGGGTCCGAGCTCGAGTGATAGAAGATCGCCAGGTCGCCGACCTTCATCGCGTCGCGCATCGAGTTGCGGGCCTGGTAGTTGCGGACCCCTTCCCAGGGCGTCTTCCCCTGGGCCTTCAGGTCGTCGATCGAGAACACGTGCGGTTCGCTCTTCAGGAGCCAGTAGCGGCGCGCGTCGGCACTCATGGCGGACCCCGCCATCGCACACTCGCGCGCGGCTTGGCAAGCCTCCCTCGCGGCGGCCGCCACGGCTCCGGGATCTCCGCCCCTCGCACGCCCCGTGCGTGCGACCTCTTGGCAGTCCGCCGCGGCTGTGCCAGCGTCCCCCTGCCGTGCAGCACGCCGCCCGTGCCATCACCGACCTGCTCGGCGCCCCGCTGCTCGCCTCCCCGTGGGTCCAGCGGCTCGGGCGGGTCAGCTTCCTCGGCACCCTCGACCTCCACCCGCGCAGCCGCAAGCCGACGACCCGGCTCGAGCACTCGCTCGGCGTCGCCGCGCTCGGCCTCCAGGTCGGCGAGGCGCTCGACCTCCCGCGCGGCGACCTGCGGCACTTCGTCGCCGCCTGCCTGCTCCACGACATCGGCCACTACCCGCTCTCGCACGCCGCCGAGCCCGGCTTCGAGCGGGCCCTCGGCGTCGCTCACCACGGCGTCTCCGAGTGGATCCTGCTCGGCAACGGCGCGATCCCCGACGACCTCTCGCTGCGCCCCGTCCTCGTCCGCGCCGGCCTCGACCCCGCGCTGCTGTGGGCGCTGATCGGCGGCCAGGGCCGCCTCGGTCGGACCGACCTCTCCGCCCTGCTGCTCGCCCCGATCAACCTCGACACCCTCGACGGCATCGTCCGGACCGCCCGCGCCTTCCACCACCGCGGCCTGCGCCTCCCCGACCCGATCTTCGTCCGCCGCGGCGACGACCTCCTGCTCGCCCCCGACGCCCTCCCCGCGCTCGATCGCTTCTGGGCGCTCAAGGATCGGATGTACAGCGACGTCATCAACCTCCCCTCGAACATCGTCGCCGAGGCCGCCCTCTCGCGCGCCGTCGAGGGCGCGTTCGACCGCGGGATCTTCGCCCGCTTCGCCGAGTTCGACGACCACGCGCTCGCCCAGCTCGCCGCCTCGGTCGCGCGCCAGAGCGGCCTGTCCGAAGGGCAAGACGACCGCTTCCAGACCTCGCGCGTCCCGCCGGACGGCCCGGAAGGCGGCGACGGCGTGCTCAGCGTCCCGCGCGTCCGCAAGCGCTACTACGTCGACCCCTCCGTCGGCCCCGGCCCCGCCGGCCTGCACCGCCGCGACTGGCCGCGCCGCTACCGGCACACCCGCCAGCTCGCCTTCGTCAGCGCCCGCCACGCCGCCGCCCAGCTCGCCCTGCCCGGCCTGCTCGACGGTCCTGTCCTCGGGAACCTGTCCGAATGGTCCACCCTGCCCCCCGGCGTCGAGGGCCCGGACATCTGAGCCCATGCGCGGCCCCGTCGACTACGCGCCCCTGTTCGCCGAGCTCGGCCTGACGGCCGACGAGGCCGCGAACGTCCTCGCCGCCGCCGCCGACGCCCACGCCCGCCTCGTCGCCCTGCGCGCCGGCCTCGCCGACGCCTTGCCGCCGGGCTGCGCCGCCTTCGCGCTCGGCTCGCTCGGCCGCTACGAGTCGAGCGCCGCCAGCGACCTCGATCTCGCCGTCGTCTACCAGCCCGATCGCATCGACCCCGCGGCCGCGCAGCAGGCCCGCCAGCGCCTCGCCGCCGACCTGCGCGCGCGCGGCTACGACGTCGCCGACAAGACCTTCCACAGCGCCGTCGCGCTCGGCGCCCTGCTCGGCGACATCGGCGGGCGCAACGACACCAACGATCACCTCACCTACCGCGCCCTCCTGCTGACCGAGGGCGCGTGGCTGTGCAACGCCGATCAGGCGGCCGCGGTCGTCGAGTCGCTGTTCGGCGCCTACGCCCGCGGCGCGATCACCCGCGGCCGCTACCTCACCTCGCTCAGCAACGACCTCCAGCGCTACTACCGGACGATCTGCGTCGACTACCGCTTCAAGGTCGAGAGCGCCGGCAAGCACTGGGCGATCCGCTACTTCAAGCTCCGGCACTCGCGCAAGCTGTGGCACCTGGCCAACCTCGCCGTGTTCTGCCGCGCCGCGCTGCTGCCGGACGACGAGCGCGACGGCTGGCTCGCCGAGCAGCTCCCGCGCCCGCCGCTCTTGCGCACCGCCGACGCCCTGCGCCCGCTCGGCGGCCTCGGCCTGTGCGCCGGCCTCGTCCGCGCCTACGACGGCTTCCTCGCCGCGCTCGCCGACCCGCAGGCCCGCCGCGCGCTCGACCAGCTCGGCTACGACGACCGCGAGGCGTCCCCGCTGTTCCGCCGCCTGCGCGACGGCGCCGAGCGGTTCGACGCCGCCGCGACCGCCGTCGTCGGCCACCTGTGGGACACCAGCCGCGACCACCTCGTCCGCTACGGCATGCTCTGAGCGACATGTCCCTCGCACCATGACCCTCGCGCCCTCCGACACCCTCGTCGCCTTCGACCTGATCGGCGTGCTCGCCGAGCCCTCGTGGCGCGAGCTCGCGCCGACGCCCGACCTCGCCCGCTGGCGGCGGCTCAAGGTCGGCGCGCTCGAGGAGCCTGACTTTTGGGACAGCTCCACCGCCGCCGCCTACCGCGCCTGCCTGCGCCTGCGCCCCGATCGCCTGGCCCTCGTCGCCCACCTGCGCGCCCGCGGCCACCGGATCGCCGTCGCCAGCAACTTCGCGCGCGCGTGGGCGCCGGTGGTGCGGGCGCAGCTCCCCGATCCCGCGCTCGTCGACCGCTGGTTCATCAGCGGCGAGCTCGGCGTCGCCAAGCCCGACCCGGGCTTCTGGCAGATCCTCCGCGCCGCCGCGGCCGACGTCGTCCTCGTCGACGACCAGCGGGAGAACCTCGCCGGCGCCCGGGCCGCCGGCCTGCGAGCGGTCTGGGCCCTGCCCGGCGCCGACCTCCCGGCCCGCCTGCTCGCGGCCCTGGGCGCCTGACCTCGCCCGCGCCGGCCGGCGGGACGACGCGCCCTATCGACGCGCCCCAGTTGACGCCGCGCACCGGCGCATCGATCCTCTTCGCCCATGACGCGCTGGCACTCCTCGCTCCTCGGCCTCGTTCTCGGCGCTCTGCTCAGCGTCACCTGCGGTCCGCCCGGCCCGCCGGGGGGCGACTGTCGCTTCGACCCCGCCTGTCCCGGCGGCGTCGGCGGCCTGTGCGACCGGGACAACGAGTGCGCCTCCGGCCACTGCTGCGAGAAGGACAGCTGCGCCAACGGCATGTGCACCTTCAAGTGCGAGGCCGACCCCAACTGCCCCGCCGGCATGCGCTGCGAGGGCGGCACCTGCTACTTCAGCTGCAACTCGATCTCCGACTGCGCCCCCGGCCAGAAGTGCACCAAGGACAACGTCTGCCACTGGGACTGACCTGTCCCGCGGGCCCTGTCCCCGGGCTCATGCCCTGACGGCCAGCCTCGCGCGCGCGTGGCCGGCCCGTCCGGGGCCGTCGGCGTCGACCCTGCGCGCCCGCGCGCGGGGCCGAGCGCCGCTCCGGAGCCCGTCCGGCTCACCGCTTCTTGTTGAGCGGGATCTCGACGTTCGTCCCGACCCCCTCCTCAGGGTCGAGCTCCTCCGACGCCGCGTTCTCCTGGTCGCGGAAGCTGGCCCGCTCCGCCTTCTTGAGCGTCACCGCGAGCGGCTTCGCCCCGTCGGCCTTGACCTCGATCGTCTCGGTGTGCGTCTGGAAGCCCTTGGCCTTGAGCTCGATCTTGCGGGGCCCCGGCGCCAGCTCGACCTCGACCGGCGTCTTGCCCTTCGACACCCCGTCGACGAACAGTTCGGCCTTCGGCGTCGACGACACCGACACCTTGATCACGGCCGGCTGCGGCGGCGTGTCGGTCTTCGTCTCGGGCGGCGCCTCGACCTTCGTGTCCCCCGGCGGCGTCTCCGTCTTCGTGTCCCCCGGCGGCACCTCGACCTTCGTGTCCCCCGGCGGCGTCTCCGTCTTCGTGTCCCCCGGCGGCGGCGTCGCGCCCGCCTTCTCGATCATGGCCTTCAGGGCAGCCACGCGCTCCTTCGCCGTCGCGTTGTTCGGGTCGGTGACCAGCACCACCTCGTAGGCCGCCAGCGCCTCGGGCAGCTTGCCGGCCCGCTCGAACTCCTCCGCCTTCGCCAGCCCCGCGGCGACCTGCGCCGGCGGCTGCTGGGCGGCCGGCTGCGTCACCGCCGGCTTGACGGGGGCTTGCTGGGCCTGGTTCTGCATGTACCAGTAGACCCCGCCGCCGCCGAGCGCCAGCAGCGCCAGGACCGCGAACAGCCACCCGCCGCCGCCGCCCTGCTTCGCCTCGTGCTCGGTCGCGCCGGCCCCGTTGCCCGCGTGCTCGATCGCCGGGATCGGGCGCGAGCCGCTGGCCTCGACCGCCGCCGCGAGGGTCGCCGAGCGGGCCTTGTTGGCCTCGGCCTCGGCCTGCAGCTTGCCGACGTTGTGGCCGCCGGTCTTCGGCCGCGGCGCCGCCACCGGCAGGCGGAACATCGCCGCCGGCACGCAGTCGATCATCCGCTCGACGATCTCGTTCGCGTCGCTCGGCCGGTTGTCGGGGTTCTTGGCCAGGCAGTCGTGGATCATCTCGATCAGCCCGTCCGGCACGTTGTGGCCGGGCGGCAGCGCCTGCGCGAGCGGGGCCGGCTTGTCGTTGACGTGCTTGTGCAGCACGTCCTTCGGGCTGTCGCCCTCGAACGGCAGCTTGCCGGCGAGCATCAGGTAGAACAGCGCCCCGACCGCGTACACGTCCGCGCGCGCGTCGGCCGGCTTGTTCATGATCACCTCGGGCGCGAGGTAGGCCGGGTCGCCGAACATCGGCCCCTCGTCGGCCCCGGCCGGGCCCTGCAGCAGCGTCGCGATCCCGAGGTCGAGCAGCTTGACGTAGTTGGCGCGGCCCTGCTCCTCGACGAGCACGACGTTGCTCGCCTTGAGGTCGCCGTGGACGATCTGCCGCGCGTGCGCGCCCCCGAGCCCCTTGAGGATCTGCGCCGCGATCGGCACGAACGCCTCGAGATGGAGGCGACCCATCCGGCGCACGTAATCGGCCAGCAGCTCGCCCTCGACGTACTCGACCGCGACCCACACCCGCCCGGACTCGTGGCCGAAGTCGTGGACCGCCGCGATGTTCGGGTGCTCGAGACCCGCCAGCGACTTCGCCTTCTCATCGAACTTCGTCAGCGCCGCGGCGTCGTCCGCCCACCCGACGTTGAGCAGCTGGACCACGACCGTCCGGTGCATCGTACGGTGGGTCGCCAGGAACGAGAGAGTCTTGGTCCCGCGCCCGAGGAAGCGCTGCAAGGTGTAGTGGCTGCCGATCGTCTGGCCGATCAGGGCGTCTGTCCCGGACGCGGGGGTGGATCTCTTGGCCGGCATCGTGCCCTCGGTGAGCGTTGGCAGGGAACGGGCCCGCAGACCGGCGTCTACGGGTCCGGGGGTCGTCGTGAGAACCAACGTAGCATGGACCCGCTTCGGTCGACGAAACTGCGGCGCCACCGGCCCTGTCCATGGTGCAAAAGTGCCCCGTGGACAGCGCGACGGGCGGCCCCGCGTGGCACGATTTCGCCCTCTCTCCGCGCGCCCCCGTGCGACCACACGGGCGCGCACCCGTCCTGCGCCCCGCGTGCGCCGATCCCACCTGCGCGAGCGCCCCGGGCCCGCCGACGCTGCGACCACCGGCCGACCGACCCACGACGACACCTCCGCGCCGCCCGCCGCCGCGACGACCGCCACAAACCGACAGCGCCGCCGCGAGCACCACCGTCGCCGCCACCGACCGAGACACCACCACCCGCGGCGGCGCTCGCTCTACCTGTCTCATCGGCCAGCAGCACGCGCGCCGCAGCGACGCCCACCGTGCCGCGCGGCCCGACGCCGGATCTCGCACCACGGACCGGAGCGAGGCGGTCCAGCGCCCGACCGGCCTAGTGCCGCGCCCAGGGTCTAACGGCGCCGCCTCGCGCCGGGATCATCGTCGC
>ERZ1066136.944-NODE-944-length-17092-cov-13.302635_pt1 | contig 17092 bp, 10 predicted proteins | sample MGYA00382783_ERZ1066136 | MGnify/ENA primary metagenome ERZ1066136 (study PRJEB33369, sample SAMEA5778366) | biofilm metagenome | biome: Industrial cooling water; feature: Water cooling tower basin; material: Biofilm | place: United Arab Emirates | collected... | reverse complement strand
TGCGGGCGGCGGGGTGCGGGCGGCGGGGTGCGGGCGGCGGGGTGCGGGCGGCGGGGTGCGGGCGGCGGGCGGGCCCGGATCCGGGCTGCGCCCGGGCCGCAACCTGCGCGCAGCCCAGGCTGCTGTCAGCCGGCTGCGCCCGGCTCGGTCGGGCGCACGCCGCGCACCCCGTATTGGGAGGTCAGCAGCTCCCACAGCTGTCCGAAATCATCGACCACGTGGTCGGGCTCGATGCTGCCGGTCGGGTCCGCGTGCTTGCTGGCGCGCCGGGCCCAGACCGTGATCATGCCGATCTTCTTGGGCGGGGCCACGTCGTGGGCCAGGTTGTCGCCGACGTACATCGAGCGCTCGGGCTCGAGCCGCAGGTCGGCCAGGGCGGTCTGATACAGCTTGGGGTTGGGCTTGCTGATGCCGATCTGGTCGCTGATGAAGACCCCGTCCATGTCCAGGTAGGGCAGCAGACCGAGGCGCACGATCTTCTCGGCCTGCTTGACGGTCCAGCCGTGGGTGATGATGCCCCGGCGCAGGCCCGCGTCGCGCAGGTTGCGCAGCAGCGGGATCACATCGGGAAAGGGCTTGAGCTCGCGGAACTTGGTGTCGTGGTAGGCGGCCACGCCGGCGGCCACGATCAGGGCCGGATTGATGCGCGCCAGGGAAGCGGGCCGCAGGCGCTGCAGCAGCTTGTCGAAGTGGCTGTCGTAGTTGCTGCCGAACTCGGCGATGACCTCGTCCAGCTCCGTGCGCACCACGGCCTCGGAGACCCCCAGGCCGGCCTCGATCATGGCCCGCACCGCGTTGTTGCGCGCGCGGCGAGCGAACTCCGTGGTCGAGAACAGCGTGTCGTCCAGGTCGAAGAAGACGGCGTCGAGGGTGCCCATGGCCCGAACATCCTGCACCGCGGCCCGCCGGGTCCGTAGCCCCGTCCCGGGGATCGGGAGCGCCCCTGGGCCAAAGCCGCCGTCCCCCGGGGCGCCGCAGGCCCCGCGGGGGACGGGGGACCCGCGGTCGCCGGCGGCCCGAGAACCACGGCGGCGCGGGCGCCGTGGCGGCCCTCGGCGCAGCCTCCAAATCAGCAGGCAGCGGAGCAGCGCGCCCGAGCTGCCGCCCTAGGCGCGCCCGCGGGGCACCCGCCCCCCCGGCGTCCCAGCGGCTGCGAAAAGGCGCGCGGCCGGCCCCCGGATCCGGGGACCGGCCGCGTTCAGGCCCTGCGCTCGCGCGGGCGGGTCCGGAGCGGCGCCGGGGCGCCCGCTCGGCCGGCGCTCCGGGCCCCCCGGCTGCGGGTCAGCGCAGGCGGGTGACCTCTTCGCGGATGTCGGTCACCTTGGCCCGCATCAGGATCATCAGGCTGTTGCGCTCGTCGCTCGAGCCCTCCTGCTTGAAGAAGAAGCCCACCAGCGGGATGTTGGCCAGCCAGGGGACCTCGGCGCGACGTTCGATCGTGCTGATGCGCGACAGGCCACCGATCAGGATCGTGCCCCCGTCGGGGATGTGGGCGGTGGTCTTGAGGCTGGCGGCCTCCAGCTCGGGCAGCACGAACTCGACCGGAGAGCCGACCGAGTTGGCCAGGTTGGTCGCGAAGGGGCGCAGGGCCACGATGCGCGCCACGGTGGGCTGCACCTCGAGGGTCAGGTGCTGGCGGTCGTGGGACACGATCGGGGTGACCTGCAGCGAAACACCTTCGCTGAGCACGTTGATCACCGGGTCGGCGATCGAGATACCCGTGGCGACCTCCACGTCGAAGTCCTGCACGTAGGCGCGCTGGTTGACCACCGAGACCGCGGCGGTCTGCGAGTTGTAGACCGAGACCGTCTGGGTGTTGACGATCTGGATCTTGCTGGTCTTCTCGATCGCGGTCAGCAGGAAGTTGAGGTTGGCGTCGTCGAGGATGTTGAACTCCGCGGTCAGGCCGCCGACGGTGGACAGGGCGTTGCCGAGGGGGCTCTTGAAGTAGTTGGAGGTCGAGGCCTTGAAGTCGCCGTCGCCGCCGTCGTCGTAGTAGAAGCCCGCCGAGGGGTTGCCGGCCTGGTTGCCGTTCTGGGTGCCGCTGCCGCCGTTGTCCAGGCCCAGCGAGGCATCGTCCTCGAGGCCGTTGGTGACGTCGTCCAGGTCGGTGAAGGGCGCGCCGGGGTTGTCCAGACCACGCCAGTCGACGCCGATCTCCTGCAGGTAGTTGTCGGCCACGCGCAGGAAGCGCGTGTCGATGGTGACGATCATCGAGTTGAAGCGGCGCAGCTCCTCCAGGAAGCGCTCGACTTCCTTCTGGACCTCGGAGGTGTGGCGCACGATCAGGGTCGTGTCGTTGTAGGCGTTGATCGAGACGCCTTCCTGCTCCCAGGTCGCCGGGCGCACGTTGCTCTTGACCAGTTCCGTGAGCGCGTCGGAGTCCTGGCGCACGGTGGGGTCGGCCAGGCCGCCGAAGGGGCCGCCGCCGTCGTCGTCCTCGAGATCCTCGAACAGGCGCAGGCGGTCGAGGCGCGGCGCGGCGAAGTTGGGCAGCGCCAAGGTCAGGTCCGAGATGTCGTGATTTTGCAGGCGCAGCTCGCCGCGGGCCTTCTCGGCCGTGGTGAAGAACACAGCGCCGAGCTGCACGTTCCAGACCACCGCCTCGCCGGCTTGAGCCGCGATGATGTCGAGCAGGTCCTGCATGCCGATCGGGTTGCCGAAGGGCAGGTCGAAGACCACCCCCTCCGACAGGGCCGCTTCTTCCGCGGCCGGATCGACCACGATATCGAGGCCGCTGACGGCCTTGAGCTGGACGATGACCTCGTTGAGGCTCTCGACCTCGCGCACGATCAGGCCCGGCAGGCGGGTCTGGCGGATCTTCTGACGCAGGTTTTCGTCGGCCGGATCGCTGGCCCCGGATTCCACAGCGTCGGTGCGGCGCTTGCGCAGCTCCGTGAGCCGCTCCCACTCGTCGACCGAGGGCAGCTCCAGCACGCCGGTGATGGGCACCGTCAGGTTGTCCATCGACAGGTTCCACTCTTCGAAGCGCTCGCGCTTGGAGGCGATGAAGCGGGTGTTGGAGCGTTCGAGGCCGGCCTGGAAGGCTGCGTCGCGGATCTCCAGGGCCTTCTCGTTCTTCGGGTCGAGGCGCAGGACGCGCTCGGCGAAGGTGCGCGAGGTGTCGAACGCTTCGGCGTCGAAAGCGGCTACCGCCTGGGCCAGCAGCGATTCGATGCGCGCCCGGTCCAGCTCGACCTTGGCGCGCTCCTCGGCGCGGATGCGCTCGGTGGTTTCCCGTTCCGCCGCCAGGCGGGCCTCTTCACGGGCCTTCTCGCGGCCGGCGCGGGCCTCGCTCAACAGGCGCGGGGCGTCCTGGTCGACACCCTGCCAGTCGATCGCCACAGGCGCCCAACGCACGTAGTCGTTGGCCAGGGAGAACTCCTGGATCGCGGACTCGTAGTCGCCGCGCTCCATGGCCAGCTTGCCCTTCTCGAGGTTCTCCTTGGCCGCGGCGCGCAGCTGCTGGATCTTGACCTCCGTGGCCGAGCCCAGGTCCTCGGTCAGTAGGGTGTACTGGCTGTTGCCATCGCCCATCAGGGCGCGGACCTCGGCCAGCTTGCGGTGGATGGCCGCATCGTCCGGGGCGATCGACAGCGCCAGCTGGAGCTGCTTCTCGGCTTCGGCGAAGTCCGTGCGCGCGATGCGTTCTTCGGCCAGGTCCAGGTAGGCCGCGACCAGCACCTGGTTCTTCTGCGCCTGCAGATTGAGCAGCTGGGCTTCGCGGGCGAGGAAGTCCGCATCGCTCTGGCTGCTTCCGGGCTCGCTCGCCCCCGGTCCGGAGCCGCTGGGCGTGGCCTGCGCGTCGCCGCCAGCGGGCTGCTCCGGTTGGCTGCGGCAGGATGCGCCCGCGATCAGGCAGAGGGACAGGGCGATACCGGCGTTCCTCATCTTGTGGGGGGAAGAAGGGCCTCGGTAGGAGGACAAGAGGCGGGCGTGGGGAGGGGCGGGCGAGCCAGCGGGCGCTCGCCGGGGGGGAAGGGACGCGGCGCGGACGCGGGAGCGGGGCTCGCGGCGATGCGCTTGTGGGGGGAGGGCTGCGGGTCGACTGCGTCGGCGGGCCTTGGCCGCGGTCCGGCGCCGGTCCGAGCTGCGTGCCGGGCGGCCGAGCCGGCCCTCGATCGGGGCCGGCTGCAGGGGCCGGATGGGCGTCTGCGGAGCGGCGGGGCGCGCGGCCCGCGGGGTTTGCCAGCCCGGGGGGGATGGGCGGCCCCGGCGAGGGCGCGGAACCATAACAAGACCTTTGGCGGCAGGAAAGACCGGCGCAGGGCCGGATCCGGCTTCCCGCTTGGCGAGGGCCGAGGGCCAGCGGCTTCCGGGCGAGCCCGGGCGGCGCCGCAGCGGAGTGCGTACCCGCCTGGGACCGGCCGGTTTCGGAACGCCCGGGAAGCGCCGATCCGGCGCTCGGGCCGGGCCAGGCTCGCCGGCTCGAGAAGCTCACCGGGGCGCTCGGCGAGCGGCCGCGGTCGGAGCCGCTCGGGGGCCCGCTGCCGGGGCTGGCCGCTGCCGGCTTCGGCTGGTTCGGCTGGCCGCTGGCCCCCCCGCAACGGCAGGGGCCCGCACCCGCGCTGGGATCGAGCGGGCCCACCGCCACCGACCGGCCCTACCCCGGGCCCCGGCGCGGGCCTGGAGTTCAAGCGCGGGGTGGCTCGCGCCAGGTCCCTGGGCGCCGCAGCGCCCCCCCGGGTCGCTCCGGGCCAGCCCAGGCCGTCCGCGGCCGCCGAGACGGCCGCTTTCGCGCCAGGTCCCTGTCCCCGCGATTCCCCGCCACCCCGGTTGGGCCCGGGCCGACCGGCCAGCCGGTCCTGACAACCCGGCGCTCCGGGGCCAGCCCCGCGACCCCAGGGGGCGGCGGCCCCAGGGACCCCGTCGGCCCCGCGGGGGGCCGGGCCCCGGGAAACCGGCGCTGCGCCGCGGCGGACGGGCCAGGGGCTCGGGGCCCCCGGCTTGCCCGCCGAGCCCGCGGCTGAGGGCCGCCGCCCTGAGGCGCCGCTGGGCTCACCGAGCGCGGGCGACGGCGCGATCGCGACCTGGCCCCGCGGCGCGAACGGACGGCGCGGGGTTTTTGGTCGGAGCGCCTGGGAGCATGGGGCGACGCCCGGTGGGGACCGCGCGCGGTCGCCAAGAACCCGGGCGGCACCCGCAGCCTCGCCCGCGGCGAGGGCCGCCGCCTGGGTCTGGTTCGTGGCCTCGATCCGCCCTCCGGGCCCCGTGCCTGCTCGGCGGCCTGCATCTGCGGCCGCGGCCGCCGCCGCGGCCTTCGCCCGCGGCCGGCCGCTGCGCCATCTCAGCCCCGATGTGGCCCATCCCGGGGCCCCCAGGACAACCGGCTCTGCAGCGGCTCGCCGAGCCAGCGCCCGACTCGCCGCCCTGGTCCAGCCGGGGAACCGCGGCTCCCGCGGGGCCTGCGCGGACCGCCCGGAAACGGCGCGTGCCGCCGTCCCCGATCGTCGGGGGCGGCGGCACGCGCTGCGCCTGGAGGTCTGGCTGACCCGCTCCCGCCCTGGGGGCCGCGGGGGCGGCTGGCCTCAGCGCCAGCCCGCAGCCCCGGGCGATCCCCTGGGGGCGGTCACTTTTCGTAGGAGCCCACGAAGGACACGTTGCTGAAGTCGAACTCGAGCACCACGTCCAGCACCTTGGCGACGTCCGCATAGACGGTGTCCTTGCGCGGGTCGATCGCCACCGAGGTGTCCGGAGCCACGCTGTCCTTGAGCTGGCGCAGGCGATCGCGGACCTTGTCGAGGCTCTCGAAGGCGGTGCTGTCGACCTTGTAGCGCACGCGGCGGTCCTTGTAGGTGAAGCGCGCCTTGCTGGTCGGATCGAAGGGCTCGCCGGTGCGGGCGTCGACCTTGAGGCCCTGGGTCACGACCTCGAGCTTGATCTCGATCTTGGGCTTGGGCTCGGCCTTGGTCGTGTTCACGCCCACGTCCTTGGGCAGGTACGCGGAGAGCTTGCCCTCCAGCGTCTTGAACTTGATCGTGCACAGGAAGAAGATCAGCAGCAGGAACGTGACGTCGATCATCGGCGTCATATCCATCCTGTACTCCTGCTCGGCGATCTCGCGCAGCTGGCTCATCGGTTGGCTCCTGGTTGGTTGTTCCTGCGGATCGGGGGTGCCGTCGTCGGCCGGGATCGGGGCGTTTGCGGACTCTCTCCGAGGGCGGGGCCAGCCGGCATCGCCCTCGGGGCAGCTCAGCCCTCCTCGGGGTTCGGCATGGAGGCGGCCAGTTCGATCTTCCAGATCTGGATGCCCTGCTTGCCGCACAGCTCCATGATCTTTTGGATCATCTTGAAGGGCGTGTTTTCGTCGGCTCGGATCAGCACCGGGTCGGAGGGGAACTTCTTGCCGGGGGGGCCATCGGGGATCTCCTCCTGGCGCATGACCGAGGCCTTCTGGGAGAGGAACTTCTCCAGCGGCCCGTAGTCGTCCTTCTCCGGGTCGTAGATCGTCTCGCGCTTGACCACGATCGTGCCGTCCTGGCGCACGTTCACGATCGCACGACGGTCCTCGGGATTGGGCTTGTCCTCCACCGCGTTCAGCGCCAGGGGCAGCACCAGGTCCTCGAGCTCCTTCTGGGACATGTCCGTGATCAGCACGAAGAAGATGATCAACTGGAAGACCACGTCGATCATCGGGGTCATGTCCATGGCGACGTCTTCGCCCTGGTGCTTCTTCGAGAGTTTCATGCGGTTGGCTGGCTTCGGTGCAGGCTCACGGTCTCGCTTCGGTCCTTGTGCCGGAAATTCGACCCCGCCGCCGCGGACCTCCGGAGCGGGCTCCGCAGGTCCGCCAGCGGCCCAGGATCAAGCACCCTTCTCGCGGAAGCGCTCGAACAGGTCTTCGATGATCGCGCCCACCTCGATCACCGAGCGCACCAGGCGGTTGCGCAGGTAGGCGAAGGCGGCGGTCATCGGGATCGCCACCAGCAGACCGAACAGGGTGGTGAGAAGCGCGATCGAGATACCGTTGGCCAGCTCGGCGGGGGAGGCCTGGCCGCCCGAAGCCGCGATCTGGTTGAAGGTCACGATCATGCCCTGCACCGTGCCCAGCAGGCCCAGCATGGGCGCCACGTTGGCCACCAGGGCGATGTAGCCGATCTTTTGGTGCAGCTTGATCGATTCCTCGTCGCCCATCTCGCTCATGGCGGTTTCCATCACGTCGAAGCCGTGGCCGACCTTGGCCAGGCCGGCGCCGGTGACGCGGCTGAAGAAGTTGGGGTCCTCCTCGCACAGGGTCATGGCCTCCTGGTACTCGCCCTCCTCGAACAGGGCCTGGACCTCGTCGATCATCTCGGGCGGGGCCAGCTTTTCGCGCTTGAGGGTCACCCAGGCTTCGATCACCAGGGTCAGGCCCAGCACGGACAAGGCCACGATCACCCAGCCGATGAATCCCGAGGCCACGATCAGGCCGCCGACGGACAGGTCGTTGCTCTTGGGGGTGCTGCCCTGGGCCAGGGCGACGCCTTGCAGGGCCAGCACCACCAGCAGTCCTTGAAGGCCGCGCTGAAGGAGACGGGAGTGGAGGAGGGATCCGAAGCGCATGAGGGGTTCCAGGGGGTCGCCGGGGTCTTCGCGGCGGGCTCCGGGGGGCGGAGTCGCGCGCGGGTGTCCGCGGCTCGGCTAGGGGAGGGGGGGACGTTCGGCCTCGGCGCCGGACTCGAGCGGTCGCGGTCGGCCGGGCGGGATCTCGGGGGGAGCCGAGGGCTCGGACCGCCGGCCCGCCGCGGGCGGACCGGAGGTGTGTGGAAGGGCCTCTAGGGTGGCGGTGGCGAGGCGGACGCGCAACCGCCGAATGGGGGCAGATTTTTTGGCCGTCAGCAGGGCGCCCAGGCTCCGCTGCCGTCCCTACCCGGGGCGCAGCCCGGGGGCTACGCATTCGGCGGAGCTTCGCAGCCGGCGGCGCCCCGCGAACCCGAGGGGGCTCGGCGGGCCGACCCGGGCGGGCTCGGGCCCCGCCGCGGGCCCAGGTGCGGGGAGCTCGGCGGGGGGGGCGGAGCGCTGCCGGAGGGAGGGCCTTCAGGGCGTCGGCGGCGGGCCGGCTTCAGAGGCGCTTGGCCAGGTCCAGGCCGCGGCGGGCCGCCGGGGTGGTGCCGTAGGAGCGCCCCAGGCTGTCGAGCCAGCGCCGCGCCTGCTCCTTCGAGTTCGTTTCGGCCAGCTCGAGGGCGCACTGGGCCTGCCCGACCAGGGCGCGGCCCAGGAATTCGGGCTGCTCCACGCCCGTGGCGAAGGCGCGCGCGAAGGCCAGGCGCGCCTCGCGCCACTCGCCCTGGGCGGCGTGGCTTTCGCCCAACCCCACCAGCGCCACCGTGCGCAGCAGCAGCTCGGCGGGCTTGGCCCCGTCGACCGCCGCCTTGAAGAAGGTCTTGGCCTGGCTGGCCTTTTTGTCGGCCAGCAGGGCGAAGCCCTCCAGCTGGGAGGCGCCTTCCGCCAGGGACGCCAGGCGGCCGCGGCGCGGGTCGTCGGCGGCCAGCTCGGCCAGGGCGGCCGGCAGGGCGCTTTCGAGGGCCTTGGAGAGCTTGCGCGCTCCCGCCACGTCCCCGGCGTCGAGCTTGGCCAGGCTCCCGAGCCAGCCAGCCCGCAGGCACTCGACCAGGTCGTAGCCCGGGTTGGGGGTGCTGCCCTGCAGCTCGGCGAACAGGGCCTCGTAGCGCTTGCCGGCCTCGCCCGCTTGGTTCGAGAGCCACAAAGCGCGCGCCTCCAGGGCGCGGATCGCCGGCAGCTCCCGCGAGTCGCTCTGGCCGGAGATGAAGCGCGCCGCATCGACCGCCAGGGCCGCGAAATCGCCTTCGCCGCGCCCCGCCAGGCGCAGCCCCGCTTCCAGGGCCAGGGCGCCCGCGGCGGCTTGCACGACCTTGGAAGCCCCGCCGTCCGCGGCCACCAGGCGGAAGCTGCTGACGGCGTTGGCGTAGTCGCCGCTCTGCAGCAGCCGCTGGCCCTCCTCGTACCCAGCCGGGACCCCACCCAGGGTCAGGCGCAGCACGCGGTCGCTGGCCACGCTGCGCTGCTTGCCTTCGATCTCGATCACCACCTCGCGCAGGCTGGCCGACAGGATCCTTCCGCTCAGCATGCTGGTGCCGCCGCGGGCATCGCGCACCATCAGGGTGTCCGGCCGCTGGTCCTGGGCGGCCGTGGGGGACGCCGAACCAGCCAGCGCGGGGCCGCCGGTCGGGCTCGCGGGGGCCGGTGCAGCCAGACAGAAGAGCAGGGCGGCGTGCGGCCAGAGGGCCGAGCCAAGGCGGCGGGCGGTGCGCATCGGAGGACCGGGGTGCGGGAGGGGAGGCGGGGGCGGATGGGCTGTCGCGGTCGCCGCAGCGGGCGGCTTCGGGTCGTGGGGCGGGTCCGGTGAGCGGGTCCGGTGAGCGGGTCCGGCGGTTCGGGCGCAGCCGGGCCGACGGGCGCCATGGCCGGGGGCGGCCGAGGCGACCGAGGCTCGGCCGATCGGCGGCCGAGCCGGCCGAGCCGGAGGCTCCGGACCTCGGGGAGGACCGGTCGACCCCGGCCGGCGCCGGCCCGGCGGAGTTAGCGCACCTGGCTCGCGAGCCAGCGGAACTTGCCTTGCAGCTCGGGCGAGCACTCCTTGCCGATGCGGGCAAAGTCCTGGCCCATCTCGCGCTGGACCTGGGCCAAGAGGTTCTTGGCGGTGGAGGCCCGGGCGGCATCGAGCTTGCCGACCTCGGACCAGGCGCGGATCTTGAGCCACTCGTTTTCGAGCCACTCGCAGCTCCACTTGTCGAGCTTGCTCTCCAGGCGGTTGAGCCAGCCGGTGGTCCACTGCAGGGGCTGATCGCCGCCGACGCCCGGAACCAGGGTCGGATTGCCGGGATCGCCTTCGATCCAGCCGACCACGGCGCGGGCGTAGAGCGCGACCGTGGAGGGGGCCACGCTCCGGCCGCCCTTTTGGTCGGGGTCGTCGATCAGGCGGCTCAGGATCGCGAAGGCTTCCGGGACCCGGCGCAGCTGCATCAGGCACTCCGCCTGGCGCGGGAACACGTTGGAGACCAGCAGCTTCTGCACGTTCTGGTCGCCGCTGTCCCCGAAATCGCGCGCCAGGCGCTCGTACAGGGCCAGGGCCTTGTCGGTTTGGCCCAGGTCGAACCACAGGTTGGCTTCGCTGCGCAGCGCACCGAACTCCGGCGCGCTGGAGAGCCGGTTGCTGAGCGACAGGGTCTTGGCCATGCGGGCCGAGAGGTCTTTGTATTCGGGTGTGGTCTGGTTCAGACCCTGGGCGCGGCCCACGTAGTCGTTGTAGACCAGCTTCGCGGCGCTGCCGGTCAGGCTGTCGTCCGGGTACTTGCTGGCCAGCGCTTCGAGCAGGGCGTCGGCCGCGTCGCGGTTGCCCAAGCGGATCTGGGCCTCGACGCGGTAGTACTGCACCGCGGCGATCAGGGAGTCCTGGCCCGCGAAGTCCTTGTCGAAGCTGCTGTACAGCTCGAGCACCCGATTCCAATCCCCCGCGTCGCGGGCGATCTGACCCAGGATGTAGCGCGCCTCGGCGCGCGCCTCCTGCCGGAAGCACAGCTTGGTGGTGTCGCCGGAGCGCAGCTGGTTGCGCGGATCCGCCAGGAAGCGTTGCTCGTAGTCCTCGAGGGCCGTGCGGGCCTCATCGGCCTGCTTGAGGCAGTAAGCGCAGACCGCCGAGCGCACCAGGGCCTTCTCGCGGTACTTGCTGTCCTCCGGGAGTTTTCCGAAGGCCTCGCGGGCGCCGCGGAAGTTCTCGGCGGTGTATTCGCGGTCCGCCTGGCGCCAGAGGATGTCGTCGGCGCTGCCTTCGCCCAGGCTGGCCTTGAGCACCTCGGATTCGCGGAACAGCTCCTCCACGCTGGAGTCGCCCTTCGACTCGCGGCGCAGGCTGTTCATCGAGGCGTAGAAGCCGTCGGCGTTCTTGGGGTCCCACTCCTCGTCCCCGCGCCAGCTGCTGAGGCCGTCGCGGTAGGCCATGGCGGCCTCGAGCAGGCGCTCCTGGCGGCGCAGGCTCGAGCCCATGTGCCACAGCACCTTGGGCATGTAGAGCTTGCGGTCCGCGTCGGTCTCGAGCGCCGCCATCACGCGGCGCATGCCGGCCAGGGCCTGGTCGTACTCCTGGGCGTTGTAGGCCCCTTGGGCCGCTTCGAAGAGGATCTCCGGGGTGACGACCACGCCGGGCAGGTCGATCGCTTCCGCGATCAGCTGTTGGGCGCGCACCTGCAGCAGGTTGCCGCGGTTGTCCTGGTTGACCCGGCCGGCCAGCTGCAGGGCCAGTTCCACGGCGGTGCGGCGGTTGCGCTTTTGGACCTTGGCCTCCTCGAGCGCCGCTTCATCGGCGTACCAGGCCAGGTCGCCCGCGGCGATCGATCCGCCCACCTGCCCGCCGGCGGCCAGCAGCGCGCGCGCCGCGGCCAGGGTGGCCAGGTAGCCGTCGGGCCGGCCCAGGGTGAAGCCCTCGGCGTTGAGCAGGTTGTAGAAGCGCAGTCCGGTGGCGGCCGCGGCCTGGGCGTTGCCCAGGCGCAGGCGCGCCTCGATCATCGGGCCGGCGTTCTTTTCGAAGTACAGCCAGCGCGTGTCGAGCTGCCCCTTGCTCTCGCTGCCCTTGATCTCGGCCCACACGTCGGCCTCCTCCGGGATCACCGCGGCCAGCACGTAGTCGTAGTAGTCGACCGCGTCCTGCACCTGCCCGCGGGCCTCGGCCACGCGCCCGAGCAGGTGGTAGGCGTTCAGGCCGAAGCCGGTCTCCGATCCGGCCGCGAAGACCAGGTCGTCGAGCACGCTTTCCGCGGTCTCGAGCTCGTAGGCGCCATCGGGCAGGCTCTTGCCGAGGATCAGGAGCAGGTTGCCGCGCGCATACATCAGCTTGTAGCGCTCGACCAGCTCGGCCTCGCTCTGCTGCTTGGCGGAGGGCATCTCGAGCAGCAGGTCGTTGGCGAAGCTGGCCAGCTCCTTGATGCGATCGGCCAGGGAGTCGCGCACCGCCTGGGCCTGCTCGCCGCCCAGTCCGGTCAGCAGCTCCTGCATCGCCAGGCCGTACTCGACCCCCAGGTCCACGTACAGGCGCTTGGCCTCGCCGGCCAGGGCCGACCCGGAGTGGGCCGAGAGGAAGCCCTGGTAGGCGCTCAGGGCCGTCTGATACAGCTCTTCCCGCTTGCTCGGGTCGCGCTGGCTGCGGGCGGCGGCGGCGAACACATCGCAGCGCGCCAGCTCGACCTGTTCCTTTTGGTCGGCGCTCAGGCTGCCGGCGGCCAGCCCGTCCAGCACCCCCTGGGCCAGGTCCACGAATTGCCACTCGGCGGCCAGGCCGCGGGCGAAGCGGATCTCGTCTTCGATGCGGGCCCCCTGGGGGGCGCCGGTCAGGGGACCCATCAGCAGCAGCGCCGCCGGGCTCCAGCCCAGCGAACGGCGCAGGCGGCTGCGGAATCGGGAGCGGGCGGAGGAGCGGCTGTCGGCAGCGGTCATGGCGGCTCGGGGGCGTGATCCGATCGGAGCGGCGCGGGAGGGGCGGACATGGGAACAAGACGGCGCCCCCCGTTCCAGCCCGATCCCGGCCTACCCCCCGGGCGCGCCCCGGTTTCCTGGGCTCCAGGAACATGTGGTTCGAGCCCGGGCCGTGCCCACCCTCGGGCCCTCGCGGTGCAGCCAGGCCCAGCCACAGGCCCACAGCGCTCGTCCGGCGGCCCGAACCGGCGCAGCGCGGGTGGCGTTCGCGATGGGGTGTGCCCCGGGAGCCTGGCCGTCCCGCCCTGCTTTGCCGGCCCCACGGAGCGGGACCCCGGCCAACAGATTCCGTGGGATCGCGACCGCTGCGCCAGCATGCCGCTGGCCGCGAATCCGTGTGGCGGGACCACCCGCGTCAGGCCCCCGAAACGCGAGCGACCCGCGCTGGGCGCGGGTCGCTCGCTGCTTTGGCGCTCGACTCAGGGCTTTTTTTCGAGCCTGCGCGGCCGCCGGATGGCGGCCCAAGGGCATCTGACTGGTTGGTGTCGCGGCTCGGGCGCAGCCCGAGTCGACGGCTCCTCAGCCCATCAACGCTGGGCGGTCGGCATCACACCCAGCTGGGCGTCGCTGGGGGCGAACTCCTGCGGGATGACGATGTCCGCCTTGAGCAGGATCAGGGTCTTCTCCTTGGCGATGTAGTTGCCCTTGCGGTCGAAGAAGAAGCTCACCAGGGGGATCTTGTTCAGGATCGGCACGCCCGAACGCAGCTCCTGGTTCTCGTAGCTCTTGAGGCCGCCCAGCAGCAGCGTGCCACCGTCGGGGACCGAGACCACGGTGCGCATGCGCTGCAGCTCGAGCTCGGGCAGCTGGATCGTGACCGTGCCCGTGGAGGCGAGGGAGGTCGAGACCTCCTGGATCGGGCGCACCAGGGTGGCCACGGTGGGCCGCAGGTCGAGGGTCACGAAGCGGCGGTCCGCCGAGATCACCGGGCGCACGTCGAGCACCACGCCGTCCTGCACGACCTGGATGATCGGGTCGGCGATCGCGGCCGCGGTGGCGATCTGCACGTCGAAGTCCTGCACGTAGGCGACCTGGTTCAGGACCTGGATGTTCGAGCGCGCGGTGTTGAACACCAGGATGCTCGGGCGCGTGACCAGCTCGGCCCGCTCATTCTTCGACACCGCGCGCAGGATCAGCTCGAGCTGCAGGTCGTTGATGAAGGTCCACTGGAACGACAGGCCCCCGGAGTTGTCGACGTTGCCACCCAGGGACTGGTCGAACAGGTTTTCGACGCGGCTCTTGACCTCGCCGTCGTTGCCGATTTCGTAGAAGGCGCCGACGTCCGTGTCCTGACCGATCGAGCTCTCCAGCCCGCCCGGATTGCCGAAGTCGTTGAAGAAGTTGGCGTCGCCCTTGCCCGGGGCGCCCAGGCCGCGGAAGTCGACCCCGATGTCCTCCAGGAAGTTGTCGGACACCTTGAGGAAGTTGGTCTGGATCTGGACCATCAGGCCGGCCGCCTCGCGCAGCTCGTCCAGCAGGCGCGAGATCTGCTCGTGCACCTCGGCGCTCTGGTACACGACCAGCTGGCCCTCCGTGGCCGCGATCGAGGCTTCGCCCCAGCTGTCCGGGGCGATGTTTTCCTGGATCACGGTGACCAGGTCATCGCCGGTCAGCACGGTGGCCTCGGGCTCGCGCGGATCCTCCTCGGGCAGCTCCAGGCCGCCGGTGGGCAGCACGTTGACGTCCAGCGGCTGGAAGTCCCGCGGCGGACGCACCAGGTCGCGCACTTCGTAGACCCGGAAGTTGAGGTCGCCGCCGACCTCTTCCGAGGTCACGAACTTGACCGTGCCGCTCTCGATCTTCCAGCGCAGCTCCTCGCTGACCGACTGGATCACCTGCAGGATGTTGAAGACCGAACGCTCGGACAGGTCCAGGTCCACGGTCACATCCAGGTCCGCCGCGGCCGGCGAGATCAGGAAGTTGACCCCGGTCAGGCTCTGCAGGAAGTCGCGCACCACCTCCAGCGACGTGCCGTCGCCGCCGTTGCTGAAGCGCGCCGGCACCACGGTCGTCTTGAGCTTCTCGAGGATCTGGGTGCGCTCGCTGTCGTCGCGGCCCCCGGCGGGCGTGAACTCGTAGGGCTTGCGCTGGCGCACTTCCTTCCAGCGCTCCAGGTCGTCGTACACCAGCGACTCGGTCTGGGGCAGGGACTCCTGTTCGATCTCCTGCATCGTCGCCAGCCAGTCCTCGCGGTAGCGGCGGCGGAAATCTTCGTTGAGCTTCTGGAAGCGCGCCGACTGGGCGATGTCGCGCAGCTTGGTGGCCTGCTCGTTGCCCGGATCGAGCATCAGGATCTGTTCCGCCAGCCGCTCGGCTTCGGCGTAGCGCTCGTCGCGGAAGGCCTGGTTGGCCCGGGCGTAGGTCTCCTTGAGCGTGTTGTAGCGGTAGTTCTGGCTTTCCGCCTCGGCCTGGGCGGTCAGGCGCTCGGCCTCCTCGCGGGCCAGGCGCTGGCTGTCGGCCTCGCGCTCGTCGCGCTCCGCGCGCGCGGATTCGAGCCGGCGCTGGATGATCTGGCGGTCCAGATCGGCGTCGGCGATCAGCGGGTGCAGGGACAGGATCAGGTCCGCTTCGCTGTACTTGGCGATGGCGGTGTTCATGTCGCCGCTGGCGCGGGCCTGGTCGGCGGCCTTGACCGCCGCCGCGGCGGCGATGCGCGCCTCGGCGCGGACCACCGTCTGGCGCGCGACCTCGTCCAGCAGCAGCGTCTCCGCCAGGACCGCCGGATCGCCCTTGAGCGCCTTGGCCTTGAGGAAGCCCTCGCGCGCGGCCTGGTTGCCCGGGTTCAGGTCCAGGGCGGTGGCGAAGGATTCGAGCGCCTGGTCCAGCTCGGCGCGGTCGAGCTGCGCTTCGCCGGCGGCCAGGTATTCGGCCGAGAGCTTGTTGGCCCGGTCGCGGGCCAGGGCCTGGCGCTGGGCTTCGGTCTGCAGCAGGCCGTCCTGCTGGACGGCCACCGGCGCGCCGGCGGCGAGCGCGCTCGAGGGCGTGGCCTTGCCGAAGATGGCGCTGGTCTCGCCCGGCTGCTCCGCACCGGTTTGTGCGCCCGGGCTGATCAGGTTGCGCACGTCGATGTTCGCCGGCGCCTCGGAGCGTCCTTCGAGGGCCTCCGGGCTGGCCGCGGGGGGATTGGGCGCTTGGCAGGCCAGCAGGGGGAGCGCGAACAGGGTGGGGAGGGTGAGGGGGCGGAGACGCATCGTGGGAAGGCCTGCCTGCGGAGTGGCCCGCGGGGAGCGCCGGCGGCGGCGAACCCGAGGGGAGGGGAACCTGCGGCGCCGGGGGCGGCGGGCAGGGGCTGCGGAGGGGGGCAGCACAGGACGGGCGCGGCCGGGCTGCGCCGTCCTCTGGCTGGGGGGGAGATGGGCGCGGGCGGCCGGCGAGCGGCTGCGACGCCCCGGGAGCCCGAGGGCGGCGGAGGATAGCCAGCCGCTCTCTCGGGGGTCAACGCCGCGCCGCCCCGGGCTTGCCGCGGCCGCCGGCAAAGCGCCGGAGGCCGGCGCCCGAGGCCGCGCCGCAGCGGAGCCATACCCGGCCGGGCCCCGCGGGCTACCTCCCGGGGTCGATCCGGCGCAGCGCGCGGTCGGTCAGGCCCCCCGGGCCCGCGGCGATCCGGGCCTGGCCGGGCCACCGGCGGGTCGGGGGCCCCGGGGGGAGCCAGGCCCTGGGGCCGGGTCCCGCCCTGAAGAGGCCGCGACCCGGAGCCCGCTCGGGGCCTTTGCCGGCGGCGGGCTCCCGGCCCCGAGCCCGCCCCGGGCTGCGGGGCCAGCCCCCGGCGGCCTCCTAGCCCCCGGCGCTGTCCGATCCGCGGCTGGGCCGGGGCGGGATGCCGAGCAATTGCATGGCGCGCTGCACATCCGCCCAGCAGTCCTTCTTGGCCTCCGGGTTGCGCAGCAGGTAGGCGGGATGGAAGGTCGGCACGACGAAGCGCCGGCCGCGCTCGTGGACCCGGCCGCGCAGGGCCGAGATCGGCAGGTCGGTGCCGAGCAGCAGATTGGCCGCGTGGCGCCCCAGGGCGATCAGCACCAGCGGGTCGACCAGTTCGATCTGGCGCTCGAGGAACGGCAGGCAGCTGCGCTTCTCCTCCGGGCTCGGATCGCGGTTGTCCGGGGGCCGGCATTTGATGCCGTTGGCGATGTAGACCTGCTCGCGGCGCAGCCCGATGCCGGCCTCGATGATGCGCGTCAGCAGCTGGCCCGCATCGCCCACGAAGGGCACCCCGCTCTGGTCCTCGCGGGCCCCGGGGGCTTCGCCCACGAACATCAAGCGCGCCTGGGGCGGGCCGTCGGCGAACACGGTGCGGGAGCGGGTGTGGCACAGGCCGCAGGCCGTGCAGCCCGCCACCAGGGCGCGCAGGGACTCGAGGTCGGCGGCGCGCGGGGCGTCGCGGGCGGGGTCGACCGCCTGGGCGCCGGGACCGGCCGGCTGGGCTGGGGTCTGCTTCGCTGCGGGCGAGGAGTCCGCGGCAGCAGCGGCCGCCGCAGCAGCGGCCGCCGGGGGCCTCGGCGGGGCCGGCGCGGGCGATTTCCCGGTGGGCGGCGCCCCGGGCGTGGTCCGGGGGGAGGGGCTGGGCGTCGTCGGGGCGGGCGCTGCGCTGGAGGCCCCGGCCGGGGGGGGGACGGAGCCCGCCCTGGAG
>ERZ1066136.936-NODE-936-length-17177-cov-13.564829_pt1 | contig 17177 bp, 9 predicted proteins | sample MGYA00382783_ERZ1066136 | MGnify/ENA primary metagenome ERZ1066136 (study PRJEB33369, sample SAMEA5778366) | biofilm metagenome | biome: Industrial cooling water; feature: Water cooling tower basin; material: Biofilm | place: United Arab Emirates | collected... | reverse complement strand
GCCCGGCCGATGCGCCCAAGCCCCGCCGCGGCCGCGGCGCGCCGACCGCGCGGGGGGCATGCCCGCCCGCGCCACCCGCGGCCGTGCCTGCGCCCGCGGGGGGCAGCCCGCGCCCGCCGGGCAGAGCTCACAGTCCCCGCTGGGCCAGGGCCGCCTCCAGGCGGCGCAGGTTTTGGTGCTGCCGGGCCAGGGCGTCCTCCCCGCCGCGGTCGGGACCGGGCTCGAGGTCCACGGGGTCGACCCAGACCCCATCCAGGTCGAATTCCTGCTGCAGCTGGGCCGCCAGCTCCGGGGCGGGTTCGCGCTCGAACCAGAGCAGCCCCGGGCCCGCGCCGCGCCGCGCGCCCAGGGCGGCGCGCTCGGAATCCCCCAGGGGGCGAGAGGGGTCGAGCAGCACGGTCTCGAGCGCCAGCCCGTAGCGACGACCCAGGTAGGCGTAGCTTGGGTGCGAGCACAACAGGCGCGCGCGCATCAAGCGCGGAGCCAGGGCGCGCCAGCCCCGATCCAGGGCCTCCAGCTCGGCTTCGAGCGCCGCCAGGCGCGGGCCGAGGCGCGGCTCGAGTTCGGGGTAACGCCGGCCGATCGCGGCCGCCGCGGCCCGCGCCTGATCCCGGGCCAGGAGCGGGTCGAGCCAGGTCTGCGGGTGGAGCCCGGCGTGGCTGTGCTCTCCGGTCCCGTGGCTGTGGGTCACGGTTTCGAACTCGATCCAGGCGCTTTCGACCGCGCGGGCGGTCTCCACCAGCCGGCTGCGGCTCAGGCTGGCGCTGTCGAGCCAGGGCTCGTACCCGGCGCCCTGGCACAGCAGCAGCCCGGCGGACTGCAGGCGCGCCAGGGCGGGATCGTCCGGCATCCACTGCGCCGGGTCCGCGCCCGGGGGCAGGGGCACGGCCAGGCTCAGGTCCGCCTCCAGCAGGCGGCGGGCGAAGGTGGCCAAGGTCGGGGTGGTGGCGGCCACCGCGGGGGCCGCGGGATCCCCGGGTGGCTCCGGCGCCGGGGAGCAGGCCAGCAGGCCGATGGCCAAGCCCAGCAGCGCGGCGGCGGCGGGGCCCTGCGCTGGCCGCTGCCGGCCGGAGGGGGCCAGGCGGGGGCCGCGGGGCGGAAGCGGATCTCGGTGGACGGGCGGCATCACAGGAGGCGCGTCGGATCGGAGCAGAGCGCTGCGGCCAGGGCATAGAGCGCCGCGGCCAGCAGGCTAGCCGCCCCCAGGATCGCGCCCCAATAGCAGGCGTGGAGCCGCCAGCCGACGCCCGCTCCGGCCCCGAGTTTGGCCAGCGTGAGCGCCTCTTCCGCGCGCAGCTCGACGCCCAGCCGCGCGATCGACAGGGCCAGGGCCAGGGTCGTGGCGCCGAGCAGCCAGGACAGCCAGTCCGCCAGGCGCTTGATGCGCAGCACGTCGGCCAGCAGCTCGGCGACCACCTGCGCGGGTCGCACGATCTGCTCCGGGCCGCGGGCGTTGATGCGCTGTTCGATCAGCGTGGCGACCTTGGCGTCGCGGGGAAACAGCAGCACCGCGGTCAGCGGCAGCTGTTCGGCGCTCCCGTGGCGGTGGAAGCGCGGGCGGTTTTCGGCCGAGATCGAGGCATCCGGGAGGAAAGCGCCCGAGAGCACCAGGTCGCCCGAAGGGGCCTGGCCCAGGAGCTGACCCGGGGCCAGGCCGGCGCTCGGATCGACATGGGCGTGGGACAGGCCGGCGATCGCCCAGGCGGTCTCCAGATCCGCCAAGATGACCTCGTCGTCCGGACCGCCGCTGGGCGCCAGGATGCCGCTCACGGTGAGTTCGAGCGCCGGCGGTTTGGTCAGATCGAGCAGGTGCTCGGTGTCGCTGAACAGCTTGCCGCCTGGGCCCAGCCCGAGGCGCCGCGCGGCCCGCGCGCCGAGCACGCACTCGCCGACCCAGTTGGGCAGCCGGCCGCTGCGCGCCCTGAGGCCGCGGCAGTCGAAGTACTCGCGCGCCACGGCCACGATCGGCACCCCGCGGGCCCTGTGGCTGGTCTCGATGCCCACCGCCAGGAGGCCGGGTTCGGCCCCGAGCCGTTCGGCCAGGGCCAGATCCACCGGCGGCAGGTTGCTGGAGCGGAAGTAGAGCGCCGCCAGGGTCAGGTCGAAGCGGCTGCCGGCCGGGCCCGCCAGCAGCGGGGTCGAGCGCGCCCGTTCGGTCAGGGCGCGCTCGAACTCGCGCGCCAGGCGCGAGCTGATCAGCGGCAGGGCCGCGCTGAGGGCCAGGGACAAGGCCAGGGCCAGGGCGGGCACCGGGCGCGCCCGCAGGTAGCGGGCGGTCAGGTAGAGCTCGGTCCTCATGGGTGGCTGCGCTCCAAGCGCGCGCGGCCGGGACCGAGAGGGCGCGTGGCCAGGCGCGCGGGCAGGCGCCCCAGGATGCGGGGGTCGTGGCTGACCAGCAGCAGCGCCGCGCCGCGGGCGGCGCAGCAGCCGAGCAGGGCCTCGAGGGCGCGCTCGGCCAGGACCGGATCGAGGGACGAGGTCGGTTCGTCCAGCAGCACCAGGGGCCGCGGATCGAGCAGCGCGCGCACCAGGGCCGCGCGCTGGCGCTCGCCCCCCGAAAGGCGCCGCGGCGGGGCGCTGGCCCGCGCCGACAGGCCCAGGCGCTCGAGCCAGTCGGGCAGCTCGCGGCGGGCGGCGGCGAGGCGCTGCGGCCCGGCCAGCCGCGCCGGCAGCAGGGCATTTTCGCTGACGCCCAGGTAGTCGAGCAGGATCAGGTCCTGGAACAGCACGGACAGGCGCTCGCGCAACAGCCCCTGGCGCTCGGCGGTGCGCGCACGGCGCAGGTCCAAGCCGAGCACCGAGAGTTCGCCGCTCTCGGGGACGAGCAGCCCGCACAGGGCCGCGAGCAGCGTGCTCTTGCCGGTGCCGGAGGGGCCTTCGAGCCCGACCAGGTCCCCGGCCCCGAGCTCGAGCTCGGGCACCTCGAGCACGAACCGACCCGCGCCCTGGTGCAGCTCGACGCCCCGCGCGCTGACCAGCGCCGGGTCCGCTGAAGCCGGGGCGCTCATCCGCCGCCCGTGGAAACCGCCGCGATGACCCGGCTGGAGAGCGGCTCTTCGCCCACGATGCGCCAGCGCCCCTCGCTCTCCGCCAACCCGAAGCGCGCTTCGTACTCCGTGGTGCGCGCGTGGCTGTGTCCGAAATGGCTGACCTTGCCGACCAGCTGCCAGCGCGCGCGCACGCGGAAGGTGCGGCGCCCGCTGCCCGGCAGCAGGCCCTGGTCCTCGAGCACGGTTTCGAGCGGGGTCACCGCCTCGACGCTGGCCATGGCTCCGCCTTCGTCCTCGAGCACCAGGGCGGTGTAGATCTGGGCGTAGAAGCGCTGCAGCTGGGGGCCCTCGGCGCTGCGCGCCAGGGCGTCGTAGATGTCGCTTTCGCGGTCGTAGTCGAAGGCCGTGTACAGGTTCTGCAGCAGGGCCTCGAACACGGCGCGCGCCTCCGCGGGCTGGATCGCGGCGGCCGCGGGCGCTGCGCCCCATTCGGCGCGCAGCCGCCCGCGTCCGGCCAGGGCGCCGGTCAGGGCCAGGGCCAGGAGCGCCAGGCCGGGCGCCGGCCGGCGCAGGCGCGGCCAGAGCAAGGGGCAGAGCAGGGCGGTCAGGCCCAGGCTCAGCCAGGGCCGGGGCCGCGGCGGGAGCGGGGCGGCTTCGGGCACCGGCAGGAAGGCGGCGCCGGGATCCTGGAACTCCCCGTGCCAGGTGACCTCGGGCTCCGCCTGGGTGAACAGCAGCGGGTGGTCGTAGCGACCGTCGTTGAGCTGCCCGGTGACCTGCACCGGCTCCAGGGGGCCGCCCGCCATCGCTGCGATGCCCGGGTAGAGCCCCCAGCGCAGGCTGATGCGCCGGGGGGCGGACTCCAGCCGGTAGCGCAGCGGCAGCTGGAGCTGGGCCAGGGCGCGGGCGCCGTAGCTTGGGAACATGCCCACCAGGCTTTCGATGGCCGGCATCCAGGAGATCGGCTCGGGCTCGAAGGCGAGCTCCAGGCCATCGGCCCGCACCGAGAAATGCTCGCGCAGCAGCTCGGCCAGGGCCGCCTGATAGGCGGGCAGCTCGCCCTCGGCGACCTGATTCTCGAGCTCGCGCTCGAGCTCGAGCAGCGCGTCCGCGAAGGCCAGGTTGACCCGCACCCGGACGAGCAGGTGGTCCTCCCGCAGTGCGATGCGCAGCTCGGCGTCGGGGCCGTCCTGGGGGTGCGGCCGGGGGGCCCCGGCGGGCCGGGCGGCGAGCCAGGCGACCAGCAAGGGGACGAGGAACAGGCGAGGCATCGGCTGGGCGGGGGCTGTCGATAGCGATCGGGGGCCGCGCCGCTCGGGACCACTTTCGGGCCGCCGACAGGGATCCTAAGGTGGAAGAGCCCCGATCCGGATCCCGGTTCCCTTCCCGTCAGACGAGCCCCATGCTCCGCTCCCCGCTTTCCGCGCTCCGTTCCCCGGCCCCGGCCGCCTCCCGCTGGCCCGCAGCGCTCTTGGCCGTGGCCTTCGGGGCCTCGGCCGCCTTCGGTCAGGACGCGGAGCGGCTGGTGCTGGCCGCGCCCGCGGCCCCGGTTGGCGATCCGATCTCCGCGGCCCTTTCCAGCGCAGACCCCGACGTCCTGCGCTACGACCAGCACCTGACCTTCCTGGCGCATCCGTTCCTCGAAGGCCGCCTGCCCGGCACGCGCGGCATGGAGCTGGCCATGGAGTACTGCGAGGAACACCTGCGCCGGGCGGGCCTCGAGGCCCCGTTCCAGGGACCGGGCGGCCCCTCCTACCGCCAGCCCTTCGACCTGCAGCCGGTGCCCGAGCTGCTCGGCCAATCCCTGACCCTGGCCGGGCTCGAGTTCTCCGCCGGGGTCGATTTCCAGGCTTCGAGCCTGGGCCGCGGCGGGAGTTTCTCCGGCCCGACGACCTTCGTGGGCTACTCGATCGAGCGCGGCCCCAAGGACAGCGGCTACGAGAGCTACGCCGAGGGGGATGACCTGACCGGGCAGATCGCGCTGCTGCTGCGCTTCGAGCCGATGGATGAGGCCGGCAACAGCCTGTGGAACGAAAACGCCGGGGCCTGGAGCGGCCGCTCGGCCCTGGCCGGCAAGGTGCGCCAGGCCGTGCAGCGCGGCGCCAGCGCGGTGCTGATCGCCAACCCGCCGGGGGCCAACGACCCGCGCGCCCGCGAGCTGACCGGCTTCTCGCAGGGCCGCAGCGTGGTCGACGTGCCGGTGTTGATGCTGAGCAGCGCGGCGGCCGAGCGCCTGGTCGCCGCGCTCGATCCGCGCGCGCCGAGCTGGCTCGAGCTGCGCCAGGCCGCCGACCGGGGCCGCCAGATCACCCCGCTCGGCGGCACGCTTGCGGGCCGGGTCGAACTGGGCGAGAAGCGCACGCGCTGCGAAAACGTCGGCGGCCTGCTGCGTGGGCGGGGCGAGCTGGCCGACGAGCTGGTGGTGATCGGCGCGCACCTCGATCACCTGGGCTGGGGCAACTTCGGTTCCCGCGATCGCGAACGCGCCGGCAAGGCGATCCATCCGGGCGCCGACGACAACGCCAGCGGCAGCGCCGCCTTGCTGATGCTGGCCGAGCGCCTGCGCAAGGACTACGACAACCTGCCCACGCGGGCCGCGGCCCGTTCGATCCTGATCCTGCTCTTCTCGGCGGAGGAATCCGGACTCAACGGTTCGGTGCACTACGTCAAGGAGCCCCTGGTGCCGCTCGAGCAGCACGCCCTGATGATGAACTTCGACATGATCGGGCGCATGACCGACCGGCGCCTGTCGGTGTCGGGACTCGACAGCGGCGTGGGCATGGAAGCCTGGGCCAAGCCTTATTTCGAGGCCTCGCCCCTGACCATCGTGCAGCCCGAGTCGGCCTTCGGCGGCAGCGACCACCTGCCGTTCCTGCAGAAGAAAGTGCCGGTGCTGTTCGGCATCATCGCCGACTTCCACGACGACTACCACACCCCGGCGGATACGTCCGAGCTCATCAACCGCGTCGACGCGGTCGAGGCCATGCGACTGTGGCATTCGCTGGCCCTGTCCGCGGCCCTGCGCCCGGGCAGCTTCCGCGAGCAGCCGCCGTCGGGACCGCTGCAGCCGCTGCCGGTGCCGGGCGCCGCGCCGCAACCGCCGCGCTCCGGCGCTCCCGCCGCTCCCGCCGCTCCCGCCGCCCCGGCCGGCGCCGCGGCTCCGGCCTCCGGCGGGCGGGCTCCGTTCCCGGTTTCGCTCGGCATCCGGCCGGGCAACTACGGCGAGGAGGGCACCCCCGACGCCCCGGTCGGGGTGCTGGTCGAGAGCGTCGATCCGAGCGGCGCCGGCGCCGAGGCCGGGCTGCTTCCGGGCGACCGCCTGGTGACCTGGAACGGCGCAGAGATCATCGACGTCGCCACCTACGCCAACCTGCTGCGCGGCCACAAGCCGGGCGACCGCGTGCGGCTGGGCTTGCAGCGCAGCGACGGAGCCCGCGAACTGACCGTCACGCTGCGCGAACCGCCCAGCGCGCCGCGCTGATCCCGGCGCGCCGTCCAGCCGCGGTCCGAGCGCCCCTCCCAGTACCGTCCCTTCTCCCTTCCCGCGGGCCAGCGCACCGCGGACCCACCTCCACCCCGATGAGCTCCGCTCCCGCCGCTCCCGCCAGCGTCCACCCCAGCCCGGCTGCGACAGAGCCCCTGCAGCCCAAGCACCCGGTGCGGCTGGTCACGGCGGCCTCGCTCTTCGACGGGCACGATGCGGCGATCAACATCATGCGCCGCCTGCTGCAGGCCTGCGGCGCCGAGGTGATCCACCTGGGCCACAACCGCTCGGTGCAGGAGATCGTCGAATGCGCGATTCAGGAGGACGCCCAGGGCATCGCCCTGACGAGCTACCAGGGCGGCCACGTCGAGTACCTCGAATACATGGTCGACCTGCTGCGCCAGCGCGGTGCTGCGACCAAAGTCTTCGCCGGCGGCGGCGGCACGATCCTTCCGGAGGAGGCGCGGCGCCTCGAAGCCCACGGGGTCGAGCGCATCTACTCGCCCGACGACGGCCGTGCCATGGGCCTGCAGGGCATGATCAACGACGTGATCCGCCGCGCCGATTTCGGCCTGGTGGATCCGGCCCGCCCGCCTGCGGCGGAGGCCGTGCAGCGCGGCGAAGCGGCGGCACTGGCCCGGGCGATCAGCTACGTCGAGAATCTGCCGGACTTCGCCGCGGGCCTGCTGGCCCGCCTGGAGCGCCGCGGCAGCCGGCCGGTTCCGGTGCTGGGCGTGACCGGCACCGGGGGCGCCGGCAAGAGCAGCCTGGTGGACGAGCTGGTGCGGCGCTTCCTGCACGATTTCCCGGGCAAGCGCTTGGCGGTCCTGTCCGTGGACCCCACGCGGCGGCGCTCCGGCGGCGCGCTGCTCGGGGACCGGATCCGCATGAACGCGATCTCGGACCCGCGCGTCTACATGCGCTCGATGGCCACCCGCGGCGCCAACCAATCGCTTTCGCGCCACGTGAGAAGCGCCCTGGGGGTGCTGCAGGCCGCGCCCTTCGACCTGATCGTGGTCGAGAGCTCGGGCATCGGCCAATCCGACACCGAGATCGTCGAGCACTGCGACGTGGCCCTGTACGTGATGACCGCCGAGTACGGGGCCGCCACGCAGCTCGAGAAAATCGACATGCTCGATTTCGCCGACCTGGTGGCGATCAACAAGTTCGACAAACCCGGATCCCTGGACGCCCTGCGCGACGTGCGCAAGCAGGTGCGCCGCAACCGCGGGGCCTTCGCCGTGGCCGACGAGGCCCTGCCGGTGTTCGGGACGATCGCTTCCAAGTTCGCCGACCCCGGCATGAACGCGCTCTACGCGGCGGTGCTCTCGGCCCTGGCCGCCGAAACCGGAGCCAGCCTGCAACCCAGCGGCACCTGGCGCCCCGGGGCCCCCGATCGGAGCGCGATCCTGCCGCCCGAACGCCAGCGCTACCTGGCCGAGATCGTCGACGCGATCCACCGCGACGAGCGCGAACTCGGCAAGCAGGTCGAGCTGGCCAGCCAGCTCGGCCAGCTGCGCGGGGCCGCCGCGGCTTTGGCCCCCAAGGCCAGCCCGGAGCTCAGCCAGGCGCTGGCGGCGGAGACGCAGGCCCTGGAGCGGCGCCTCGACCCCGGCGCGCGCGAGCTCTTGTCCGCCTGGCCCGCCCTGGTCGAGCGCTACGGGGCCGCCGACTACACCTACGAGGTGCGCGGCAAGCCGGTCAGCCAGCCGCTGCGCAGCACGACCCTCTCGGGCCTCTCGATCCCCAAGGTCTGCCTGCCCAAGCACCGCGACCTGGGCGACCGCCTGCGCTGGCTGGCGCGCGAAAACGTGCCCGGCGAGTACCCCTACACAGCCGGGGTCTTCCCGCTCAAGCGCGAGGGCGAGGACCCGGCGCGCATGTTCGCCGGCGAGGGCGGACCCGAGCGCACCAACAAGCGCTTCCACTACGTTTCGGCGGGCATGCCCGCCAAGCGCCTGTCGACCGCCTTCGACTCGGTGACGCTCTACGGCGAGGATCCCGACCGCCGTCCGGACATCTACGGCAAGATCGGCAACTCCGGGGTGTCGGTCGCCAGCCTGGACGACGCCAAGAAGCTCTACTCCGGGTTCGACCTGTGCGATCCGAAGACCTCGGTCTCGATGACGATCAACGGGCCGGCTCCGATGCTGCTCGGGTTCTTCCTGAACGCGGCCATCGACCAGCGCTGCGAGAAGCACATCCGCCAGAACGGGCTGACCGAGGCCGTCGAACGCCAGATCGAGGAGCGCTATCGCCGGCTGGGACAGCCGCGCCCCCGCTACCGCGGCGACCTGCCCCCGGGCAACGATGGCCTGGGGTTGCTGCTGCTGGGCACCAGCGGCGACCAGGTGCTGCCGCGCGAGACCTACGACAAGCTCGCCGCCGAAGCCCTCAGCCAGGTACGGGGCACGGTGCAAGCGGACATCCTCAAGGAGGATCAGGCTCAGAACACCTGCATCTTCTCGACCGAGTTCGCCCTGCGGATGATGGGGGACATCCAGCAGTACTTCATCGAGCGCAAGGTGCGCAACTTCTATAGCGTCTCGATCTCCGGCTACCACATCGCCGAAGCCGGCGCCAACCCGATCACCCAGCTGGCCTTCACGCTGGCCAACGGATTCACCTTCGTCGAGTACTACCTGGCGCGGGGCATGTCGATCGACGACTTCGCCCCGAATCTGTCGTTCTTCTTCTCGAACGGTCTCGATCCGGAGTATGCCGTGATCGGCCGCGTGGCCCGGCGTATCTGGGCGCGCGCCATGAAGCTGTGCTACGGGGCCAACGACCGCAGCCAAAAACTCAAATACCACATCCAGACCAGCGGCCGCAGCCTGCACGCCCAGGAGATCGCCTTCAACGACATCCGCACGACTCTGCAGGCCCTGTACGCGCTGTACGACAACTGCAATTCGCTGCACACCAACGCCTACGACGAAGCGATCACCACGCCGACCGAGGAGTCGGTGCGCCGCGCCATGGCGATCCAGCTGATCATCAACAAGGAGCTGGGCCAGAGCAAAAACGAGAACCCGCTGCAGGGTTCGTTCCTGATCGAGGAGCTGACCGACCTGGTCGAGGAGGCGGTGCTGTCCGAGTTCCAGCGGCTGTCCGAGCGCGGCGGCGTGCTGGGCGCGATGGAGCGCATGTACCAGCGCTCCAAGATCCAGGACGAGTCCCTGTACTACGAGCAGAAGAAGCACGACGGCAGCCTGCCGGTGATCGGCGTCAACACCTTCCTGGACCCCCAAGGGTCGCCGACCATCGTTCCGGCCGAGGTGATCCGCTCGACCGACGAGGAGAAGGACTTCGCGATCGCCTGCCGCGAGGCCCAGGTGGCCCGTTTCGCCACGGAAGCACAGGCCCAGCTCCAGGCCCTCGAACGCCGTGCGCTCGCGGGAGAGAACCTGTTCGCCGGCCTGATGGAAGCCACCAAATACTGCACCCTGGGTTCGATCTCGGCCCGGCTGTATGGCGTCGGCGGCCAGTATCGACGCAACATGTGAGCCCGGCCGCGAGGCCCCGCGCTCGCCGCCGAGCGGGCCCCGTCCCAAGCAGAGTTTCCCGCCCATGACGGATCTCGATCCCCCCGAACAAACCCGCGGCGCGCCCAGCGCGACCGCGGCACAGCGCAGCGCCAGCCGCGCGCCCGCCGGACCCGACCGGGCCCGTGCGCCCCTGTATGGCCCCGGGGATTTGCCGGAGGATCTGGGCCTGGGCTGGGCACCGCGGGCCCAGGGCGCCGTGCGCCCCGCAGCGCCGCGCACCTGGCTGAGCTTGGCGAGCGTCGGCGATCTGTGGCCGGGGGAGGAAGGCGTTTTGGCGCTCGAATCGGCCGCCCAGCGCGCAACCCTGCTCGAGCTGCTCGCCCAGGACCTGGCCGGCGGCGCCGATGGCATCCACATCTGCCTGCACGGGAGCGCCGACGGCCCGGGCCCCGGTGCGGCCGCCCTGCTCGGGGAGCTGTGCCGCGGCGAGTTCGGCGCGCGGCCTTTGTTGCTCAGCGGCGGCCGGGCGCTGCTGGCGGCGCCGCGGCTGCTGGAGGGCCGTGCCGGCGCGGTCGGATACGGGGTCGATCCCTGGAGGGGAGCGGGCTTGGCCCGCGAGGATTGGATCCGTCTCGCGGCCCTGCCCAGCGCCCCCGGGCTGCCAAGCGTGGTCCTTTCGGGCCTGTGCATCGAAGCCCGGGGCGGCACGGCCGAGCTCGAGCTGGTCGGCCTGTTGCTGCGCCTGGAAGATGCTGCCGAGGCTCTGCGAACGGCGGGGGTGCCGCCCGCGGCGGCTGGCCTGCGCATCGGCTTCGAGCTAGCGCTGAGCTCCGAGGTGTTCAACACGATCGCCAAGCTGCGCGCCCTCAGGCGTCTGGTCGAAACCTGGTGGGCCCAGTTCGCGCCCGGATCCGAGCCTGCGCCGGCGTGTTTGCGGGCGGTGTCGAGCCAGCGCGAGTTCGACGCCCGCGACCCCTGGAACAACCTGTTGCGCTGCACCTACCAGGCCTTCGCGGGTGTCGTCGGCGGCGCCGATCAGATCGCTCTGCTCCCGCTCGATCAGCCCCTGGGCCGGCGCGGGGAACTGGGCCAGCGCCTGGCGCGCAACCTGCACACGCTGCTGGGCGAAGAATCGCACCTGGGCCTGGTCGAGGATCCAGCCCTGGGCTCCTACGCCCTCGAGCGCCAGACCGAAGACCTGTCTCGGGCGGTCTGGGAGCGCTACCGGCAACAGCGCGGCGCGGGCGGTGCCGCGGCCTGGTTCGCCCCGGGAGGACCCCTCGAGCGCGAGCTGGACGGGCTGGCTGCGCGGCAGGCCCAGCGGCTCGACAGCCGGCGGCGCATCCGGGTCGGGGTCAACGATTTCGTGGCCCGTGAATCGACCCCCTTGCCCCCGGGCCGCGCCCTGGAGCGAGCCCCCGAGCCCCGCGGACCCGCGCGGGAGGGAGCCGCCTTCGAGGCCCTGGCGCGGCGCGGCGGGGGCGGCGCTCCGGCGGCGGTGTTCCTGCTGAACCTCGGCCGCCAGCGCGACCACCACCCCCGGGCCGCCTTCATCGACGGCCTGCTGGCGGTGGCCGGCATCGAGGCGCGCCACGGCCGGGGCGCCGAAGGCCGTCCGCCCGCCGAGGCCTTGGACGCGCTGTGCGCCGAGTTCCTGGAGAGCGCTCTGCCCGTGGCGATCGTCTGCGGCCGGGACGAGGACGTGCGCGCGGCCCTGCCGGGGCTCCTGGCGCGCCTGCCGAGCGGTCGCTCCCTGTACCTGGCCGGCCGCTTCGAAGAGTTCGAATCCTGGCGCCGCGCGGGCCTCGCCGGGGCATTCCACCTGGGTCAGGATGCGCGCGCCTTCCTGGGCCAGCTGCTGACCCAGCTCGGCCGCTGAACGGACCCCTCCGCACGGGCTCGGCGCCTTCCCGCACCCCGGGGATCGCGGCGGGCGACACCCCGCCGCCACACCCCAGAGAATCCACCAGCAGCACTGGCCCCATGAGCGCTTTCCATCCCGACGCACAGGTCCCGGCCTGGGAAGAGGCCCGAGCCTCCGCCCGCCGCGCCCGCCGCGCGCCGCCCTCCGGGCCGCCGCCGACGCTGCTCGAGACGCCCGAGGGCATCGCCTTGGTGGCCCGTTATGGTGCGCCCGCGAGCCACCCGCCTCCGCCCGGGGAGTGGCCCTACGTGCGCGGGCCCTATCCGACCATGTACGCCGAGCGGCCCTGGACGATCCGCCAGTACGCCGGCTTCTCGACCGCCGAGGCCAGCAACGCCTTCTATCGCCGCAACCTGGCCGCGGGTCAGATGGGCCTCTCCGTGGCCTTCGACCTGGCCACGCATCGCGGCTACGACTCGGACGATCCGCGCGTGGTGGGCGACGTGGGCATGGCCGGCGTGGCGATCGATTCGATCCTCGACATGCGCGTGCTGTTCGATGGCATCCCGCTCGACCGCATGAGCGTCTCGATGACCATGAACGGCGCGGTCCTGCCGATCCTGGCCCTCTACATCGTCGCGGCCGAGGAGCAGGGTGTCGCCGCGGAGCTGCTCTCGGGCACCATCCAGAACGACATCCTCAAAGAGTTCATGGTGCGCAACACGTACATCTACCCGCCGGCGCCCTCGATGCGCATCGTGGCGGACGTGTTCGCCTACACCAGCCGGCACATGCCGCGCTTCAACTCGATCTCGATCTCCGGCTACCACATGCAGGAAGCGGGGGCCAGCGCCGACATCGAGCTGGCCTACACCCTGGCCGACGGCCTCGAGTACGTCCGGGCTGGGATCCAGGCCGGGCTGGACGTCGACCGCTTCGCTCCGCGGTTGTCGTTCTTCTTCGGCATCGGCATGGACTTCTTCATGGAGGTGGCCAAGCTGCGCGCCGCGCGCCGCCTGTGGGCCGAGCTGATGGCCGAGTTCCGGCCAGCCGATCCGCGCTCCTCGATGCTGCGCACCCACTGCCAGACCTCCGGCTGGTCCCTGACGGCCCAGGACGTCTACAACAACGTCGCCCGCACGGCGATCGAGGCGCTGGCGGCGACCCACGGCGGCACCCAGTCCCTGCACACCAATTCGTTCGACGAGGCCCTGGCCTTGCCGACCGATTTCTCGGCCCGCATCGCGCGCAACACCCAGCTCCTGATCGCCCACGAAACCGGCACGACCGAGGTCGCCGACCCCTGGGGTGGCAGCCACTTCGTCGAAGCCCTGACCGACCAGCTCGCCGCCCGGGCGCGCCAGCACCTGGCCGAGGTCGAGGCCCTGGGGGGCATGGTGCGTGCGATCGAGAGCGGCCTGCCCAAGCGCCGCATCGAGGAGGCCGCCGCGCGCACCCAGGCGCGCATCGACTCCGGGCGTCAGACGGTCGTGGGCGTCAACCGTTTCAGGCAGGCCGGGCCGGAGGATGTGCCCGTGCTCTCGATCGACAACCGCGCGGTGCGCGCCGCCCAGATCCAGCGCCTGGAACGACTGCGGGCGGAGCGCGACGGCGGCGCCGTCCGGGCCGCGCTCGAACGCCTGGGCGCGATCGCCGCCAGCGGGCAGGGCAACCTGCTCGAGGGCGCGGTGGTCGCCGCGCGGGCCAAGGCCACGGTGGGCGAGATTTCCCTGGCCCTGGAACGGGTCTTCGGGCGGCATCGGGCCGAGCCCCAGACCGTGCGCGGCGTCTACAGTGCCGAGATGGGGGCCGAACACGCCCAGATCCAGGCGCTGCGCCGGCGCACCGCCGGGTTCCTCGAGCGCGAAGGACGCCGCCCGCGCATTCTGGTCGCCAAGCTCGGTCAGGACGGCCACGACCGCGGGCAGAAGGTGATCTCGACGGCCTTCGCGGATCTGGGTTTCGACGTCGACGTGGGTTCCCTGTTCCAGACCCCGGAGGAGACCGCCCGGCAGGCCCTGGAGAACGACGTGCACCTGGTCGGCGTCAGCAGCCTGGCCGCGGGGCATCTGACCCTGGTGCCCGCCCTGCGCGCGGCCCTCGACCAGGGCGGCGGCCAGGGCATCCTGATCGTGGTCGGCGGGGTCATCCCGCCCCGCGACGTGCCGCTGCTGCTCGATTCCGGCGCCGCGCTGGTGTTTGGGCCGGGCACGGTCATCGCCGAGGCGGCGGGTGCGGTCCTCGATCGCTTGGAGGCCGCGCCGCGGTGAATCCGCGCAGCCCCGAAGCCCTGGCGTCGGGCATCCGGCGCGGCGAGCGCCTGGCCCTGGCCCGCGGCATCACCCTGGTCGAGAGCGAACGCCCCCAGGATTGGCCCCTGGCCGAAGCCCTGCTGACCGCGCTGCTCGAGGCGGGGGAGCGGGCCCACAGGATCGGCATCTCCGGCGTCCCCGGCGCCGGCAAGAGCTCCCTGGTGGAGACCCTGGGCCTGCACCTGGTCGAAGGCTGCGGGCGGCGCGTCGCCGTGCTGGCGATCGATCCCTCGAGCACCGTCTCGGGCGGGTCGCTGCTGGGGGACAAAAGCCGCATGCACCTGCTGGCCCAGCACCCTTCGGCCTATGTGCGCCCGAGCCCGAACGCGGCCCATCTCGGCGGGGTGGCGCGCCGCACCCGCGAGGCCGCGCGGCTGTGCTCCGCCGCCGGCTACGACCTGGTGCTGATCGAGACCGTCGGCGTCGGCCAAGCCGAGATCGAAGTCGCCGGGATGGTGGACTTCTTCCTCGTTCTGGCCTTGGCTGGGGCCGGAGACGAGCTGCAGGGCATCAAGCGCGGCATCCTCGAGCTGGCGGACGCGGTCGCGGTCAACAAGGCGGATGGACCGAACCGGGCCCCGGCCGAGGCCTACGCGGCCATGCTGGCGGGCGCCCTGCACACCCTGCGGCCCCTGGAAGACCCGCCCCCCAAGGTGCTCGCTGTCAGCGCCCACAGCGGGCACGGGATCGCGGAACTGTGGACCGAGGTCGAAGCCCGCCTGGCCTCCCGGCGGGCCTCGGGGGAATTCGAGGCGCGCCGGCGCCTCCAGCGCCGGGCCTGGTTCCAAGCGGAGGTCGGCTTGGCCCTCGAGCGCGCGCTGCGCAGCTCACCCCGGGCCCTGGAGCTCCGGGCGGCCCTGGAGCAGCAGGTCGAAGCGGGCCAGGCCAGCGCCGGCGCGGCCGCGCGCCGGCTGCTCGAGTCGCTGCTGCCCGGGGCGGTGCCGGGGGGCGGGGGGCCCGGCGGGAGCGGCCTGGAGCTCGTTCCCTGACCCCGCCGGCCTGCGCCCGGGATCGCGGACGCACCTGCGGCCGTAGGCGCGGGCCGGGCGCGGGCCGGGCGGGTCCCGCCTGTTCCGGCGTCCGGGCGTTTCCCGCGGGTCTTCACACAATATTGATCTCGACAGGCACCGACCCGGGAGCGCGCCCGGCGGGGGGGCCTGGGGGCCTGCGCCGGGGCCCGGTTGAAGGGCGACTTCGGCGGCCGGAGCGGGCGACGCAACCTGGGCTTGCGCCAGAATTTACGGCGGCTTGACCGGGCCCTGAGGGGACCCGGGTGAGGGCCCGGGCCGCGCCGTCCTGCGGGCCCGGAAGCCAGGCGCGCCCCGGGGCCGGCCGGGCCAGCGGATCGCCCCTGCCCGCGCCTGGGCGTCCCAAAGTTGCGTAACCCGGCCCATGGACGGGGAAATAAACGTCCGTTGCGCCCCCGCCTGCCGATTTGGGAGCGCAGACCGCGCCCATGCGAATCCTCCATATCGGCCAGCATTTCGAAGCGGTCGGCGGCGCTGAGGTGCACCGCGACCAGGTGATGGCCTCCCTGGCCGCCCGGGGCCATCAGAACGCTTTTTTCGGGACCAGCCCGCGGGTTTCCCTGCGCGAGCGCCAGCGGCGGGTGGTGCGGCGGCCCGCCTACGACCCCGAGCGTTTGGCCAGCGACTGGAGACTGCAGCGCGAGCTGGCCCGGCTGATCGGCGAGTTCCAGCCCGATCTGGTGCACCTGCACCAGGTCCCGGGCTTGCCGCTCGAGCTCTACACCGACCTGGGCAACAGCGGGCTACCGCTGGTGGAGACGATCTACGACTACGGGATCCTGTGCCCCAATTCCTGGGCCGTGCACGGCGACGGCCGGCCCTGTCAGAGCGGTCCGGGGGCCGAGTGTTTCCGCCACGGTTGCACCAAGAATTACCCGTTCAACCCCGGCTCCGTGCTGGCGGCCAGCGCCCGCCTGCGGTTGGTGCGCGGCACGGTGGACCTGTTGATCGCCCCGACGCAGCACCTGCGCGCGCGCCTGGAAGCGGCGGGCATGGCCGCGGTCGAGACCCTGCCCTACTACCCTGCGGCCCGGCTGCGGGCCGGGGCGCCGCCGTCGGCTCGCGAGCGCGAGCCGATCGTGCTGGTGGTCGCACGCCTGGAGCGCGAGAAGGGCGTGCATGTCCTGCTCGAAGCCTTCGCCCGCCTCGCGGCGCGGGAGCCCCAGGCGCGGCTCGAGGTCATCGGCGACGGACCCGAGCGGGTCGGGCTGGAGCAGCGGGTGGCGCGCCTGGGCCTCGAGACGCGGGTGACCTTCCGCGGCGCGACCGATGTGGAGACCGTGCGCGAGCGCATGTCCAGCGCCCGCTTGCTGGCGATTCCTTCGATTTGGATGGAGGCCCTGCCGCTGGTGACCTTCGACGCCAACGCAGCGGGCCTGCCGATCGTCGCCCATTCGATCGGTGGCTTGCCCGAGGCCGTTGCCGACGGGGAGAGCGGAACCCTGGTGCCCGTCGGGGACGCGCAGGCCTTCGCCGATGCCATGCAACGCCTGCTGAACGACGACGTCACCTGGACCCGCTTCTCGCGCGCGGGGATCGAGCGCGGACACGGGTTCACGCAGCAGATGCACCTCGACGGACTCGAGCGCTGTTATCGCCGCGCCCTCGAGCTGGCGATCGCCCGCGGAGCAGGGCGGACGCTGGCGATGGACGAGGACGAGCGCGTGCTGTTGGACGCGGTCCTGCGCCATTGCGGTTCGATGGAGAAGGAGCTGGCCAGCCTGCAGCAGGGCTGGTCCGGCAAGCTGATCCAGGCGCAGCGCCGCGGGCGCCGCCTGGCGCGCAAGCTGACCGAACGACTGGCGCGGCTGCTGGGCGGCAAGCCCGTGGGGCCGGCCCGCCCGGCCGAGCCCCTGCTGGTGTCGCAGCGTCCGGAGCAGGCGCCGGCAGCGGATGCCGCGGCGGCGGGCGGGCCCGCGGAGGCGAGCGTCGGCAGGGCCGCGCCGGACCAGGCGCCGTCCGCTCCGCCCCAGGGGACCCCGCGCCGACCCGCCGGCGGCGGGCGGGCGAC
>ERZ1066136.934-NODE-934-length-17206-cov-32.383593_pt1 | contig 17206 bp, 13 predicted proteins | sample MGYA00382783_ERZ1066136 | MGnify/ENA primary metagenome ERZ1066136 (study PRJEB33369, sample SAMEA5778366) | biofilm metagenome | biome: Industrial cooling water; feature: Water cooling tower basin; material: Biofilm | place: United Arab Emirates | collected... | reverse complement strand
ACGTCCGCTGAGCGCGTCCGCCAGGGCCGTGCGCGGGCTTTTAGCGGGGCTCGCGAGCGGACGGCTGACGGCCCGGGCCCGGGAGGCCGAGAGCTCCACGTGGGGACCGGCGAGGCCCAGGCCGGCGGCAACTCGCTCGACCGCTCGTGCATCCTCGGCACCAGCGACGTCTCCGGCGGCGCACGACGCGCGCCACCGACGGCACATCCGACGGCACCGGCGCTGCGCCGACCACCGGCGGCCCCGAATTTCCGGAGATCGCGCGCGAACCGATCCTGTGTCGTGATACCACCGATCTGCCGTGGCTGTAGCCGCGCGCGCGTCGCTGCGTACGTCCGCCCGCCGAGCCCATGCCCGACCGCCCCGAACCTGCGCGCCACATCGACGGCGGCCCGCGAGCCCTGCCGCACGGCGCCGCCGAGGAGACGCCGTGACGTCGCCGGATCGCCGCTCGCTCGCGCCGCTGTCCGACTGGCTGAGCGTGTTTCAGGCCGTATTCCGCGCGCACGGTCACGATTGCGTGTATCTCGTGGGCAGCGGCGCGCGCGCTCTGCTGGACGGTCGCTTCGCGTCCTTGCGCGACGTGGACCTCTTCCTCGACGCGGAGAAGCGGTCCGTGCAGGCGATCGATCCCTACGTCGAGCTCGCGTCCATGACGGCGGCACTGCTCGACGCCGGGGCGATCCGACCGGATCCGGCGGCTCCTCGCGAGAAGCGGCGCGCCGACCCGGAGCACCCGCTCGCCGCGCGCGACCGGCACACGATCGGGGCCGGCCTGCACGTGTTCCCGCGCGAGAGGCCGCTGCCGATCGTCAGCTTGACGCTGCTGACGCGGCGCCGCGGCCTCTCGCTCAACGGGATCTTCGACATCGACGCGCTGTACGTGGTGCTCGATACGCGGCGCCCGCTGACGGCGCAGATCGACGCGCCGATCGTCGTCGACCCGTTTGCGGGTTACAAGGCGTGGCAGGCGAGGCAGCCGCGGGTCGTGCACTGGGAGGAGGTGGCTCGCTGCCACGCGCGCCACGGGCTGCGGATCGCCCGGACCCTGGCGGAGTGCGGCCGGCGCGAGCTCGACGCGCAGCTGGTCGCCATGTACCGCGCGCGCCGTCCCGCGCGCTCCGAGGACACGCCAGGCGAGGTGTTCCGCGAGCTGCTCAAGCTGCTCGCCGGACCGGCGTGGTGCACGAGCCTGTCGCTGGCGGGCCGGTTCGGCGTGGGCGCGGACGAGCCGGCGTTCGCGTGGTTGGCGCGGGCGCTCGCCGCGTGGGACGGGTCGACCGGCTCGGGCGAGCCCGCGGGCGAGTCGACGGCCACGGCGGCGCTGGCGCGGGCGCGGCAGTGGTTGTCGGGGCGAGGGGCAGAGGCGGACGAACCACTCGCGCGGCTCGCCGCGGCGGTCCCCAGCGTGTTTGCATTTCCCTGAGACGAGGCGCCGACCATGCGACGATTCGCCAGCCTCGACGAGGCGCTGCGCTGGCTCGGCCCGGAGCTCGACCGACCGGAGCAGGCGTGCACCCGGGAGATCGCGCCCGGGCTCGCGCTGGAGACGAGGGTGATCGAGCTCGGCGACGGCGCGTTCTGCAATCGTTACACCGCGCACTGGGAGGAGCCGGCCCGCGCTGCGCTGCGTCTGGTGGATCCGCTCGAGAGCCCGTTCGCATGCGCGCGGGCCCTCGCGGGCGCCGGCGAGCCCGGGCTGGTGGCGCCGGCGGGGTTCTTCTTCCTGGCGGACGACGCCGACGCCTCGCCGCGGGCCCTCAGCTTGAACCTCGCCGTCCAGGCCGGCCTCGTCCTCAGCCTGCCGGTCGTCGGGCAGGATGCGCTGGTGTGCCGCGCCGGCGAGCTGACGGTCCGTACAATCGCAGCCGAGGGGACGCTGCGCCTCAACGGCGAGGTGCTGCGATGGGCCGGCTCCCGCGCCGGGCGCGACGCGGATTGTCTCGTGTACGGCAACGCCGACGCGCGCATCGAGCACCGCCCCGACGCACGCACCGGCAAGGCGCGTCACTTCGTGGCCGAGTCGCGGCGGACCCCCGCGCTGGCGCCGGGCTCGGGCGTGACGGACGTCGGTTTTCTGCGCGGACCGGGCGGCAAATTCCGCGGGCTGGTCCGGGACGACGCCGGCGGGCTCGACATCTTCGCGTGCGATCTGGTGCTGCGCTGCCCGTCCTCGCGGCTGCGGGCACACGCGCCGGACAACGAGGTCGAGGTGCTCCGGATCGACACGCTGGATCCGTGCGATCCGGCGCTGGAGAGCGCGATCTCCGTGGGGCCATCGCTGCTGCACGAGGCGCTCGAGCAGCACGCGCTCCACCGCGAACCTTCGCTCGGGAGCACGCCGTTGCTCGGCGGACGGCGCGCGGCGCGGTTGCTGTATTTTCGCAGCGCATCCGGCGTGTGTTCGCTGCAGCTCTGGGACGCGCGACCCGACAGCGCGGTGTGCCCCGGCGTGACGCTGGACGAGGCGGCGGCGAGCGTGCGCGCCGAGCACGAGGTCGTCGAGGGCTGCTTCCTCGACAGCGGAAAGAGCGGAAAGCTGTGCGTATCCGATGGCAGCGCCGTGCGCAGCCTCGGAAATCGTTCCTACCTACGCTGGCCGGTCCCCGGCGACGATGCATTCGTGTGGATGCCCGATCACGGGCGCCCGACCGCGAGCCTGCTGGTGATCCGATGATCCCGGCGAGTTGCACCCGAGGGCACCCGGCGCTCGTCCCCCGGCGGCGAGCTCCCGTGCCGACGTCATCGGCACGCACGCCGCGGGGGCATGGACGCGTCAACCGCCACGGGCCCGGCCGTCACGCCATGTCGGTGGCGTAACGGGCCCAGGCGAGCCGTAGCGGCCCCGTAGCGGTGGCCGCGCGGTGAAGGTCGCGCGTACTCAAGCCCGAGCTCGGGGAACCGGGCGATCATCGCCTCGGTCGCGACGCGACCGCGCTCGATCGCACCCGAGACCGTCGCCCCGCGCACCCCCCGCGCCGCCGGTCCCGGGCCAGGGCGCTCGCTACCGGGTCATCGACCGCGGAGGTCGTGTCTGCTGCGCTAGAAGCACTTGCGATGCACGATCGTGGGGCCGGCGTCCTCGTATTCGTCCTTCGTGACCCACATCGTCCCGAAGGTCGATTGCGTGCTGAGGACGGAGCCGCCGAGCCACGCGCTGTCGCTACCCGTCGGCGCGTCGAGGCACCTGACGAGCGACGAGACGGCCCGCGGAGCGAGCCGCTGGACCTCCCGTTCCAGGCGCTCCCTCAACCCGGGGAACCGCGAGCTCCCGCCGCACACGATGATCCTCTGGAAGAGGTCTTTGCGCACGTCCACATCGCTCTTCATGATCGACTGGAAGGCCAGCTCCGCCAACCCGCCGAACGTCCGGTCCATCAGCGACGGCCTGAACAACAGCTCCGGCGCACGGAACCGCTCCGCGCCGAGGCGCAGCACGCCCCCGTCCGGCAGCGGCACCTCGACCTCCTCGCAGGCGCCGGCCTCGGCGGCCCTCGTCGCCTCCTCGAAGTCCTGCGCCACGTAGCAGGCGCTCTCCTTGGCGCCCCTCAGCGCCGCCAGATCGGCGCTCGACGACGAGAGGTGCACCCCCCGCGCGTAGAGGAGCTTCCTCAGGTACTGCGAGACGTCCTGCCCGGCCAGGTCGATCCTCAGGATCGAGTGCGGCAGCGGATAGCCGTCGAAGATCGGCACGAAGTGCGTCACCGCGTCGCCGATGTCCACGACGAGCCCCGTGAACGCGCCGACGTGGTAGAGCGTGAGGACCGCGGAGATGCCGATATAGAGCCCCCCGACGCCGAAGCTGTCGAACAGGAGCTGCGTCATCCGCTCGCGATGGCTCTTGGGGTTCAGCGGCGGCTCGGTGATCATCACGTTGTAGCCCGCGGGATCGACCCCGAGCTGGTCCTGGAACGTGTGTTCCAGGACCTTCTGCAGGTCCTCCCAGTCCTCCACGACCCCGTGGCTCACCGGGCTCTTCAGGTTCAGGACCCCACGGTACATCTCCGCGGCCGCGCCGACGTGGAACTCTCGCTGAGCGGCGCCGACCATGATCCCGGGGGCCTTCGGCCTGCCGACGAGGTTCGGAAAGACGACGCGGGGCCCCGGCTCTCCGGAGAAGCCGGCCTTCACGGAGCCGGAGCCGAGATCGATGATGATGGCGGGGTTGTCGTGGCTCATGGTACGTTCATCCTCGGTGTAGACTCATCGCATTGCCCCCGACCCGTTGACCGCCGCGCGTTTCCATCCGAACCGCCCGCGATGGCCATGGCCGAGCCTCGTCGGGCACACCCCGATCGAGGCTTGCATCGAGCGGGCCACCCGAGATCCGGGCCCGACGGACCCTCCGGGCGCCCAGATGTCTTCGCCACGTGCCCCCCTGTCACCCATCACGGACACCGAGCCGCCGCGGCCGCGCTCGGGTTGCTGTAGGTCGAGCGTCGATGCCCTCGGGACGGGCGAGCAGCAGCGGGCCGCGGCCATCGCATCGAGCCGAGCGACGCGCGGCGGCCGACGATCGTGTGGAAGGCGGCGCGCCGGGGAATGACGCGGAACGCGCGGCAATGACCGTGCAAGTCGGCTCGACCGGGCGCGTGCGACGTGCACACTGCAAGGAGCGGCGCCGGAGGTTCTGTCATCGGGGCCAGATCGACCCGGCGACCCGCCCGCGCGAGCAGATGCGCGTCGCGCCCGCAGACCGCCGTCGACGCTGGCGAGGGGGTGACGCCGGGTCGGCGGCGTAGCGGGTCCAGGGGGACCGGGCGGAGGAGAGCTTCAGACCGGCGCGAGATTGTCCCAATATTCGAACCATATGGGGCCGGCAGCGTCGCCCCAGGCGGCGATGCCCGCCAGCAACGCCTTTCGGTTACCGGTGGCATAGAGCCCGCCAAGGCCTCGATGCGCGTCTTAAAAGGTATGGTGGGCGGGCGCCGCGGCTCCCCGCTTTGCGAGCGCTCCTGCAAGCGCTCGATCTCGTCGTCCACGTGGTTCGGGGTGCGCGCCCGACGCGTGCTCCCGCCGTCGTCGCCGGGGCGATTCCCGGGGACTCCGGAGCAGTGCGAGCTCCCGCGCGGGGCTCCTGGTCTTCGTCGGGACCGCCCGATGGTGTCACTTTCATGGTATTCTGCCGTCCAAATGCCGCGCGCTGACGAGCAGGCCGGAGAGATTCACATCAAGATCGTCTACCACGGTCCTACGCTGTCCGGGCGGACCACGAACCTGCAGTACATCTACAACAAGACACGTCCACAGGCGAAGGGGAGGATGGTCTCCATCCGAACCGAGACCGTGCAAGAGCTGTTCTTCGGTCTCACGCCGTTCAGCATACAGCCGATCCACGGACGTCGCCTGCGCGTTCATCTGTACACGTCCCCTGGGTGTCGCTTCATCGAGGGCGCGAAGGAGCGGGTATTGCAGGATGTCGACGGCATCGTCTTCGTCGCTGACTCGCGGGAGAGTCGTATCGAGGCCGACATCGAGGCAATGGAGAGCCTCGCCGCGTACATCGCCCTCCAGGGCCGCGACCTCGCCACCGTCCCGCTCGTCCTGCAATACAACAAGCGTGACGACAACTCCTGGGTGCACCGCGACGGCGCGCTCTACCCGGACTCGCCGCTGCCCGTGGCCGAGCTCGACGCCTTGCTCAACCGGGACGGCCGCCCTACCTTCGAAGCCGTCGCCCCGACCGGGCAGGGCGTCCTCGACACCCTGAGATCCATCGCCACGCAGGTTATTGAGGGGCTGCGCGCCGTCCCCTGAGATGCCGGTCCCGCTGGGACTCTCGGGGATGCGGAGCGTCTTGCCGCGCGCCTGCCCGCACGTGAGCGCGGCGAGCAGCGCCTCCATCGTCGGGAACCGTCGCGCCGCGTCGGTCTGCAGCCCGCGCAGCTGCACCCGCGGCGGCTGGATCGCACCCGCGAGGATCGCCGATGCGAGCGCCGTCAGCGTCGCCCCGGACGTCGAGGATGGGTCATCGCGGAGGCACTTCCGCGAGCCAGGTGCCGAGGGCCGCGGGCGGGGGCGACAGCGAAAAGCCCAGGCGTTCGCCGGAGGGCAGGGTCAGCTCGAGCACGACCCGCTTGCGAAGCGGGTAGTCTCGTCGAGTGATCCCGGCGAGCGCCGGCGGCGCGAGGTGGATCGCGCCGCCGACCGACGTGCCGCCGAGCCAGGGGTCGAGATCATCGAGGTGCGCCGAGCCGGGGGCGTTGCTGGGGATGAAGTAGAGGCCGGTGCGCGCGAGGATCAATCGGCCCTCCGGAGTGGACGCACGCGAGCAGCGGGTCGATTCGGAGACGACGAAGATGCCGGGATCTGGGGCCGTCGAGGCCGACCGGAGCGGCGGAGACTCGACGCGCCGTGACCGCCGGTCGGCATCCGGTCGATGAACGTGGATCGGGTCTCCATGCCCGCGGATCGCCCAGCCGATCGCGGGGCGCAGCGCACAGGTCGCGGGATCCTGCGCGATGCCCACGAAACCGCCGATCAGGTCCATGCTGTGGGTCTTGCGAGGAAGCACCCATTTCAGCGGAGCCTGTGACAGGCCGAGCGGGATCGACTTCGGATCGAGGCTCGATCGCGCGAGCCAGGGCGACGGTCGACCGTCCGGCTGGATCGGCGAGGTGCCGGCGCCGGCGGTGATGATGTGGTTGCGATGGAGCGATCCGTCGTGCGCGCCTGTGGTGAGATAAGGGAAGAACAGGAAGATCCAGCCGTGAACTTCGGGGCCACGGCCGCACATCCGGATGCTGCTGTCCTCGAAGAACTGCCGCCAGAACGCGAGATGCGGCTGTCCGGAGGCCGCGGTGACGAATTCGTCGAGGACCGGCACGAGCACGGAGGTCCACCACTCGAGGTCGTATTCTGCGAGCATCTGGGTCCGCCGACGTACGCTCTTCCAATCGTCGACCGTCCCCTCCAGCGTGATCTCCGGGATGCCGCAGATCACGACCAGAGCGTACTCGAAGTACTGCTGCATCGCGTCCATCAGCACCAGCTCGGAGGCGGCGCGCTCGACGGGTCCGGTCGTCGAGAAGTCACAGACGACGAGGTCGCGCTGGCGTCCGATGTGCTCGGCGATCTTCTGGGAGAACTCGTGGAAAACGGCGGGCCACGGGTTGTCGGGCGAGCCCGGGACGAAGTCGCCGCTTCGCACGACCTCGAGCGTCGCCTTCCCCTCGTGACGAACGAAGCGGCCGCGTAGTGCCTCGGCGTTCGCCCGGATGTGCGCGGCGAAGCCCTGGGCGATGCAGAGCCACACGGCATCGGGGGTGAGCACGAGCGGGCGATGCTCGGCGTAGGCGCGCCAGGCGGCGGCGAGGAAGGCGTTCTGGCGCACGGCAATGAGCTTCTCCACCGCGGCGCCGCAGGCCTCGATCCCCGTGCCGAGGAGCTCCTCGACGGCGCCCCGCAGTGGGATCTCGGGGAGCGGAGCGTCCGCGCGGACGACGTCGCAGACCTCGAAGGTCACGGCCATGCGAGCAGATTAGCGCCGACCGCGGCGGCGCGAAAGGGAGACTCGCCGGGGGGCGGCCGCCCGTCGACGAGCGTCCGGCGAACGCGCGGCGGTGCGCGACCGTGCCACGACCTTGAGGCGGTCGCCGGTAAGACAGTCTTCATGACCCATGGCGCCGAGCACGCCCGGCGCACGCTCGAGACAGCCCTCTTCGCCCGGTCGGAGGCGTGGGGGCAGACGTTCCCGGAGCTCCACGCCGGCGTCACCGTGCATCGATCGAGCAAGCGCAGCGGCTGGTACGACCTCGATGCCGGGAAGTGGATGGCCGAGTCTACCAGCCGGGATTCGACGCCAGAGCGACTTGCCGCGATCGAGCAGCGGTTGGCGACAATCGAGGCGTTGCTGCGACGCATCGACGAGCGCCTTTCCTGATGACGCCCGCGATACTCGCGCCGGCCTTCTGTGGCTGACGAGCTTCTGGTGCAGCTCGACCTTGGCCCTCCCTCCTCCAGCCCGCCATCACCGGCACCCGTCGCTGAGCACGGAGAGATCGAGGCCAATTTCGACCCACCAGGTCCTCGAGCGCGTCTGCGCGTGGATCCTCGCCCGGCCGGCGGCGCGCGGATCGGCGCCGCCGAACCCTGAGGAGACACGGGCCAGCGGGACCGCTACGCTGGCCCAGCCGGGAGACGGAGGCGATGGCGATCGTCGAGGAGATCCTGCGGGAGCGCGAGCGCCGGAGCGAGCGCCAGGTCGCCCTCGTCCGGCTCGCGCTGATCGCCGTCGCCACCGGGCTCGACCTCCTCGCCGCTGTGGGTTGGATCCAGACCACCCTCACCCGGCCCTCGACTGCGACGCTCGCGGTCGACGCGGCCCTCCTCACCTTCTCGTCGGCGGCCCTCGCCCTGGCCCGGCGGCCAGGCTATCGACCTGGCCTCAAGTACATGGTCGTGACCCTCGACTTCGCGATGATCGCCCTCGTCCTCGCGTTCGACCCCTCGATCGCCCGCGGCGGGGCGGTCGGCGACTGGACGGCGCTGGTCGCCCTCCTTTTCATCTTCATGCTCAATCTGCTCCGCTTCTCCACCGGCGCGACCGCCTACGCCGCGGCGCTGACGCTCGCGGTCTTCGCCTTCTTCGGCTGGCGCTCGCCGCCGCACCCCAACGAGCTCGGGGCGATGGGGGTGGGCCTGGCGATGATGCTGACGATCGGCTGGATCCTCACCCGGGCCAACCGCGAGATGCTCGCCGAGGCGACCGCCAAGCAGCTCATGGAACGCTACCTCCCGCCCCAGCTCGTCGGCCAGCTCTACGGCGGCGGCGCCAGCCTCGAGCCGGGCGGGGAGGCGCGGGTCGTGACCGTCCTCTTCGCCGACCTGCGCGGCTTCACGACCCTCGCCGAGCGCCTGCCCGCCGAGGCCGTCGTCGAGGTCCTGAACGGCGCGCTCTCGCGGATGGCCGACGCCGTCTTCAAGCACGAGGGCACCCTCGACAAGTTCACCGGAGACGGGCTGATGGCCATCTTCGGGGCCCCTGTGGGCCGACCCGACGACGCCGCGCGAGCGGTCACCGCCGGCCTCGACATGATCGCGTCGATCCGCGCCCTCGACGCCGCCCGCGCCCCGGGCAGCCCGGAGCTGGCCATCGGTATCGGCGTCCACACCGGCCCGGCGATCGTCGGCAACATCGGCTCCGAGAAGCGCCTCGACTACACCGCCGTCGGCGACACCGTGAATCTCGCCAGCCGGATCGAGGGCCTGACCAAGGAGTTCGGTGCGCCCCTCCTCGTCAGCCGGGCGACCCGCGACGCGGCGCACGCCAGCCCGGGTGCGCTCGAGTTCGAGTTCGACGCGGCCGGGGAGTCGTTCGTCAAGGGCCGGACGCAGGCGGTCGAGCTCTTCACCGTGCGGCGCCCGGGCGGCCGCGCTCCTTGACGGGCTCATGCCGCAACCACTCGCCGATCGCGTGATCGTCGAAGGCGAGGAATACGCCGTCGCCGCGGTTCTCGACGGCGGGAACCCATGTCGGGTCGCGCGAGAGGGCGTCGCGGTCGACTCCGCGCGTCCGCACGCCGACGGAGCACCGCGGAGCGGCGCCGAAATGGTAGGCTGGGTCACGCCATGCACTGCGGAACGAACCCGCCCAGCGCCAGAACCGTGCGTGCGGTGCTCGCGCCGCGCGCCCTGGAGGCTCCTGGAGGTTCCCAAACGCTCCCGGATATCCGGCGCCTTGCTCGAATTCGGGCTTTGGACCTCTTGACCGCCGTGCCTCTCGGCGGAGCGGGCGCACGCTTGGTCGCATGATCAGCGCGCGTGAGGTCGTGGCCGTGGCGGGGGCCTCTGGATACGTGGGCTCGGCGTTGGGGCCCGTCCTGGCGCAGCGCTTCGAGCTCGTCGGGCTCTCACGGTCCTCGCGGCCGGCTTCGAATGGCTACGGAGAGTGGCGTGCGACGGACTTGTTCTCGCTCGGTGATGCGGAGCGGGCGCTCGAAGGGGTCGATCGTGCGGTGTATCTCGTGCACTCGATGTTGCCGACGGAGCGGCTCGCGCAAGGGCGCTTCGAGGACTTCGACCTCATCTGTGCCGACAACTTCGCGCGCGCGGCGAAGCGCGCGGGCGTGAAGCAGATCGTCTATCTCGGCGGGCTCGCACCGAGTGTCGACGAGGCGGCGTTGTCTCGGCATCTCGGGAGTCGACTGGAGACCGAGCGTGCGCTTGCCGCTCACGGGGTACCGTTGGTGACGCTGCGTGCGGGCCTCGTGATCGGTCGTGGCGGATCGTCCTTCGAGATGATGGTGCGACTCGTCCGGCGGTTGCCGATGATGGCTTGTCCGGCCTGGACTCAGACGCGGACCCAGCCGGTCGCCCTCGACGACGTGATCCGTGTGATCGATGCCTGCCTCGACGACGAGAAGGTGCCCGCGGGGGTCTACGACATCGGTTGCCCCGACGTGCTCAGTTATCGCGAGATGATGCAGGAGGCGGCCGTGATGCTCGGCTTGCGGCGGCCGATGATCGAGGTGCCGTTCCTAACGACGGGGCTGTCTCGGCTGTGGGTGTCGCTCGTGACGGGCGCACCGCGCGAGCTCGTCGCGCCGCTGATCGAGAGTCTGGTCCATCCGATGGTGGCGCGAGACCTGTCGTTGCAGCGCTCGCTTGGCCACGAGCCCATGCCGCTGCGTGAGGCGCTGCAGCGAGCGCTCGCACCCGTGGACGCGGCGGCACTCGAGGTGCGAGCGGAAGGCTCAGCGGCGCGATCGATGACGAGCACCACATCCCCACCGTCTGCTGCCGTGGCCAAGAAGCCCCTGCGCTCTCGCGTCCGGTCCGTCCAGCGTCTTCCCCTCCCGCCTGGGCGCGATGCCGCGTGGGTCGCGGAAGAGTACGTACGTTGGCTCCCCCGGAGGATGAGGCCGCTGCTCCGTGTCGTGACCAAAGCCGGCGAGACCCGTTTTCACCTCTTTGGCCTGGGTGCGCCCATGCTGATCCTGACCGCACAGCCCGAGCGCACGACGCCAGATCGCCAAGTGCTCCGTGTCAGCGGCGGACTACTCGCGGACACGAGCGCACCCACCCCACCGTGGCCACGCCTCGAGTTCCGAGTCGTCAACGAAGGTCGCCACGTGCTGTCGGCCGTGCACGACTTCGTACCTCGGCTACCGTGGCTGATCTACGTCGCGACCCAGGCGATCGTGCATCTGTGGGTCATGCACTCCTTCGGTCGGCATCTGGCTCGACTGGCGCGGGAACGGCAGTAGGCGAACCGGCGGGGTGGCTACCCGGGGCGGCGGACAGTTCGATCGGGGATGGGTCGGTGACGGCGAGGGCGGCCCACGAGGGCGACTACCCGCGAGCGCAAGAGCCGAGACGCAGCCGCCAAAGCTCGACGACCAGCGCGTGCGGCACGGTCAGCGCGGCCAGGGCGACGAGCGCCCCGGCGAGCGCCGCCGGCGTCGCCCGGTCCGTCGGCGACGACGACCACCACCAGCCGAGGGCCACCAGCGCGAGTCCGAGCGCCGCCGAGCCCAGCTCGAGCGCCCGCGTCCCCCGGGACGGCGCGGCGCGGCGCGCACGGGCGAGCGCGAGCAGGTGACTCGGCGCGTGCCACAGGCCGAAGTACACCGCGAACGTCAGCAGCGCGGGCGCCACGAGCATCGCCGCGAGCAGCGTGAGCGTCTCGCCGAGCTCGCGCGCCTCGGCGCCTCCTGCGATCACGGCCCACACGTGCTGCAACGCCAGCCCCAGCGCCACCCACCACGCGAGCTCCGCAGGCACCCGCGCCAGCAGATCGGTCGCCGCCATCGCCGACAGGACCGGCTGCGTCATCGCCCAGTCGGCGAGCAGCGGCACCCCGACGACCGCGAGCCCGCGGCCGAGCGCTCCGCGGGCCGACGGTCGCCGCCCGAGCACCCCGCGCAGGTCCCCCTCGCCGAAGTGCCACACCGACACCGCCACGAACGCCGCCGTCGCGAGGCCCGGCGCGAGCGACCAGCCGAGCCACACCGCGAGCACGGCCCCGGCGTAGACGGCGAGCCGGGCCCGGCGCGCCCGCGGGGCCAGCTGCTCGAGCAATTCGCCGTCGAACGCCCCGTGCGGCACCCCGATCAGCAGCGCGAGCGCCAGCGCGGGCGGAGCGATGGCGTCGAGCGGGGCCCCGAGCGCCGCTCCGCAGACCAGCAGCGCCGTGCCGGCCCACGCGACGTCGCGCCAGCGCGTCGGCAGGGGAGCTCGCGCCCCCGTCATCCCGACGCTCCCGACAGCGCCGGGCCCGGCGACGATTCGCGGCCTCGTCCGGCGAGCGAGACCTGCGCGGGCCGCAGCGCCGACGCTGCGCTGCGCAGGAGCGGCCCCCACGGCAGGGCCCCGAGGAGGATCGCCAGCTCGTCGCTCACCGACGGACGCTCGTCGAGGAACCGCAGCACCGCTCGCGGGTCGGCGCGCTGCAGCAATTGTTGCAACGTCGCGGTCGCCTGATCCGGCGCGCGGTGGATCAGATCGAGCAGCGCCGTATCGTAGGCCCGCAGCCGCCACGCCGGGTCCGGCAGCGGAGACGGTCGCCCCGCCGCCCAGGTGCGCGCCAGGTGCTCCGTCTGCTGCTGGATCCGCAAGAACGCGTAGCCGGTGGTCGGCTTGGCCATCCCGCCGACGACCCCGAGGTTGAACGCCCGCGGCCCGCGCCGCTGCGACGGCCGCCGCTCGAACATCGGGATCGCCCCGTACTCCTCGCGCACGATCTCGAGCCCGCCGAGCCCGCGGCGCCCGAGTTCGGCCAACAACGCGGCCCGGTGCTCCTCGCGGGGCAGCCGGCGGGCCGAGAACACCGTGTGCTCGTACAGCGCCTCGGTCCGCGAGAACGGCAGCTTGTAGAGGAACGTCGGCCCGTCGCGCTGCGGCAGGGCGAAGTTCATCAGCGTGAACGTCGTCGGGTCGAACCGCGGTCGCTCGCTGCGGACCACCGCCCCGCCGAAGTGCTGCCAGATCGGGTAGCGCGGCCCGGCGTCCTCGGGCGGCAGGCAGCTCTGGAACGCGTAGGGCGCCCGCAGCGTCCGGTCGCCGAGCAGTACGCGGGCCTCGGACTCCGTCGATTCGACGGCCCGCACCGACCCGGTCACGAACCGCACGTTCGGGTCGACGCGGAGGACGTCCATCGCGGCAGACTCGAACGTGTCGCTGTGGACGGTGCAATACGCCAGCGGGCCGAGGTCCGACGTGCGCGACCACCCGGGCCCCGCGACGTGCAGGCGCGACCAGCAGCGCACCGGCATCGGGCACGGCAGCGCGGCCGCCGGCGCCTCCGACCAGAAGCTCCAGAGCTTGTGCGGGTGCCCCCCGTGATCGCGGTCGACGAGCACGAGCCGCGCCTGCGGGGCGTACCTCCGCAGGCGGAGGGCCAGCGAGAGGCCCGCGCAGCCGCTTCCCGCGATGACCACGTCGGCATCCACGACGCCACCATACCCGGGATCGCCGGGCCGACAAGCGCGGTGCTATTCAAACATTGTTCAAGAGCTCACAGGCTGATCCCGTCGTACTCGACGACCTCGCGCAGCAGCACCTCCAGCGCGGCGCGGACCCGCGCCGTCCCGGCGCGCAGCCGCCGGTGCAGCTGCCTGTCCTCGACGCTGGTCGACTCGCAGCGCTCCGAGTAGCGCTCGAACGCGACCAGCTGGGCGACCAGCGCCGCCAGGTGGTTGGGGCACTCGCACGCGAGCTCCGGGCGCAGCTGCTGCAGCTTCGCCAGCGCGAGGTCGTCGAACGCCCGCGCGGGCACGTCGTCGCGGTCGCCCGGCTGCGGGTCGCCGCGCAGCTGCGCCGCCGCGCCGGGCGTCCGCAGCCGGCGGCGCAGCGCCGGCAGGCTGACCGGGGCCCGCAGCAGCGTCGCCCCGCTGTCGGCCAGCGCGTCGAGCAGCGCCGCCGGGGCGAAGTGATACGTCACCCACAGCACCTTGGCCCCGACCCGGCGGGCGAGCGCGTGCAGCCGCGCGCACGTGGGCTCCTCGACCCGCTCCAGCTCGACCAGCAGCACGTCGGCCGCGAGCTGCGGCGCTGCGGTCCGCTCGAACTCCTCGAGCGTGCGCGCGGCGAGCACGATCTCCGCGCTCGCGTCGCCCGCGACCAGGGCCGGCAGGGCGTGGTGCAGCAGCGCCAGGCGGGGTGCCGACGGCAGGGCCAGGCGCCGGTCCGTCCCCTGGCCGATGTCGTGCATGTCGGCCTTGAGCCGCAGATCGGCCGCGGAGAGCCCGGCGACGTCGCGGATCGCCTCGCCGGCCTGGACGAGCGCCCGCACGAGCAGCAGGCGATCGAGGTCCCGCTGCGAGTAGCGGCGGTCGCCGGCGTCGGTCCGCTCCGGCGCGACGACGCGGTACCGCCGCTCCCACGTGCGGAGGGTGCTCGCGGGCAGCCCGGTCAGCGCAGCGACGGCCTTGATCGAGTAGTGGGGTCCATCCGGTGCGGTGGGCGTCTTGCGGGCCATGGTCGGCGCCCGGAGTCTATTCGACCGACGGTCCGCCGACCAGGACCCGTCCACGTCCGCCGGGTCCCGAGGCTCGTGCACGCACGCCGAGCGGCCCCGGCTTTGATTGCGCAATTTTTGAATAATGCTACCCAGGTGCTGGACCCGAATTCATCCTGTGCCGGCCACGGGCCGGAGAGAGAGGTTCCCCGATGATGCCCGAACTCAGCTTCGGCCAGTTCCAGCTGGTCTACAACGCCCTGTCGCTCGCCATCGCGGCGATGCTGGGCTCGTTCTTGTTCTTCGTCATGGCGCGCGGGCAGCTGACCCCGAAGTACCGCCCGGCGATGATCATGTCCTCGCTCGTGGTGGCGATCGCCGGCTACCACTACTTCCGCATCTTCAACAGCTGGCACGACGCCTACCAGCTGTCGCCGGCCGGGACCTACGTGCCGACCGGCGCGCCGTTCAACGACGCGTACCGCTACGTCGACTGGCTGCTGACCGTGCCGCTCCTGGTCGCCGAGCTGGTCGCGGTGCTCGCCCTCAGCCGTGACGTCCGCGGCAGCCTGATGACCAGGTTGGTGATCGCGGCGGTCGCCATGATCGCGCTCGGCTACCCGGGCGAGATCGCGGCCACGAGCGACATGCGACACATGTGGGGCCTGCTGTCCACCGTCCCGTTCTTGTACATCCTGTACGTCCTCTACGGCCAGCTTGGCAAGGCCGCCCAGAAGAACAGCGAGCGCACCCGCACGCTGCTGCGCAACACACAGCTCCTGCTGCTCGGCACCTGGGGCTTCTACCCGATCGCCTACCTGATGCCGCTGCTCGGCTTCTCCGGCGCCTCGGCCGAGGTCGGCCTCCAGCTCGGCTACAGCCTGGCGGACATCACCGCGAAGTGTGGCTACGGCGTCATGATCTACGCGATCGCGAGGTCGAAGATGGAGTCCGATGGCGAGACCGTCGAGTCGCGTCCCGAATTCGTGGCGGTGGCGGCGTGAGCACACGGACGCCCTGTCCCGCCCCCGCCCCGGAGACGGCAGGGGGCCATGCGGTCACGGCCGGCGCAGTGCTGATCGGCATGAGCGTCGTCGGGATCGCCGGCTCATACCTCCTCGGCACCGTCCTCGGCCTCGAGTTGGGCTTCATCAGCGCCCTGGACATGTGCATCATAGGACTGGCCAATCTGGCGCTCGGGCTCTACCTGGTGCTCACCGGGCGACGCGACCGCACCCCGGCCTGAAGTCATCCGGCAACGCCATCGGTGACGCCAGGGACCGTCGCCTGTGGAGCTCGGAGCCGCGCTTCACAGGTCCGGCCGCGCGCGAGGGGTCCCGTTCAGCACGTCCAGCACAACACCTACCGCGGCGAGCGGCAGACGCCGAAGGGCAACATCGGCAAGCTCGCGCCACATCTCCTGCGGCACGCTCAGGTGTTTCGAAGCGTGAATTTGGTCAAGGGTCGAGTACCTGGAGCGCGCGGATGTTCTCGGACGAGGATGATATCGGGCGCCAGCTTTTCGCCTCCTGAGGTCTCTCGGCCCGAGGAGGCGATCGACGAGGCGGCGCAGGACGTGCCGGGGGCGTGCCGCCGCTTCACGTCGCGCGCGGTCATGCGTCGGCGCCGCAAACGCCCTCGCTGTCCCGCGCGCCGCAGGTGACGGGGGCCCGGCCGTGCCCGACGGCATTGAGCTCCGATCGTCCGCAGGCCCGTCACAACCACGGCAAATGGACGTCGGGCCGGCAGAAGTACGCGTCGGACGGTACGCAGACACAACCCTTGCAGGTATGCTCCGGCGCGCACGGGACGAAGTCGTCGCACGGGTCGCCGGGCCCACCGAGCTTGGCGCACACGCCGAGCTTCGCATGACAGATCAGCCCGTCGTCACACTGCTTCTGGCCGCACGTCGGGAGGAACGACGGCACGCACGACTCGCCCTCCTTGAGCCCCCTCGCGCACGTGCTGTCGGCCGTGCAGTACAACCCTTCGGCGCAGCACCCGTCGGCGCACGGGTCGCCGACGTTCGGCATGTCCGGGTCCTCGCAGTATATGTCGACGCAATCGAGACCTTCCGCGCAAATTTCTCCACAGATCAACCCTGGACCGCACGGGTAGGTGCCACAGTGCTCGCCCGAGCGTGGCAGAGGTACACAGACGTTGCTGCCGCCGCAATACATTCCGCCCGCGCATTCCTCCGAGGAACCCGGGTGCAGGCAAGGCACGCCGTCGCGCCACGGGGGGTAGCGGCAGACCCCGAAGCACTCGAGACCAGGCTGGCAATCGGATCCGCCTGGATACTCGGTACACGCCTCGCCAAACCCCCGCGAACCGGAGACCACGGGGCACAGGTGCTCGCGCTCGACGGCTCGCGTCGGTTCAGCGCAGTTCAGGTGCGGATATGTCACCGCGAGCTTGGAGACGCAAGTCTCGTCGAATACGAGCCCGTTCTCGACCGCCACCTGCTCGGCTTTCGCGATCTCGCCGATCAGCGCGGCGATGCAGGCGCACCTGTCGGCGAAGGGCGGCGCTGCGCAGTCGCACCCGAGCACGGTGTCGCAGATCTGCGCGGCAGCCATTTGCGGATCGAATTCGGGAACTCCGAGGTCGAGGTACCCCGGATCACCGGAGCTGGACGATCCCGCGGTCGTTTCATCCCACGTCTCCGGAGGATACCACACGCAATCGGAGCTCGCGGTGCTACCGCCGCCGGTATCGCCGGCCGTCGAGGTCGCGCAGATATACCCGGTGCTCCCGGTGCTCCCGGTGCTCCCGGTGCTCCCGGTGCTCCCGGTGCTCCCGGTGCTC
>ERZ1066136.932-NODE-932-length-17218-cov-16.222106_pt1 | contig 17218 bp, 9 predicted proteins | sample MGYA00382783_ERZ1066136 | MGnify/ENA primary metagenome ERZ1066136 (study PRJEB33369, sample SAMEA5778366) | biofilm metagenome | biome: Industrial cooling water; feature: Water cooling tower basin; material: Biofilm | place: United Arab Emirates | collected... | reverse complement strand
GGGCTACCTATCCCGCTCCTGGGGCTTGCCTGGATCGTCCTGGAGCGGACTAGACCGTGCCCACCGCCCGGGGAATTGCTCCGGTACCGGTCGTTGCTGAAGGCGACTACCGGTGTGCGGCACGGTATGTGTACGGTACTAGTCGTTGCTGAAGGCGACTACCGGTGTGCGGCACGGTACGCCGATGCGGACTGGCGGGCTCCCGGGGTTGCGCATAGGTTGTGGAGTGTGGGCTTTCCCAACCACCATCAACCTCTGCTGCAACCCATGTCGCTGCTAGCTCTATTTCCGACCCTGCTTCCCCTTCCGATCCAGACGACCCCGGCGGGGGAGGCCATCGCGGCGCCGCGCTACTTCAGCCAGGAGTTCACCGCCGTCGACTGCGGAGACGTGGATGGGGACGGCGACTTGGACCTGCTGATGGCCCGTCTGCTGAACCTCTTCGGAGTACCTTTCCCCCAGGGAGCGGCTTCGATCTATCTGAACGATGGAGCCGGCGGGTTCTCGCCAGCGCCCCAGCTCAGTCCCGATGGCGGCTTCGGGTCCAGGCCGCGGTTCGGAGACTTCGACGGCGATGGGAGCGTCGACATCCTGCGTTTCGCCGTCACGGGTGACATCGGGCTGCCGGTGATCTCCCTGCAAATCCTGGTTCGGGGCCCGGGTGGCAAGTTCATTCTCCCCTCGGGATACAGCTACTCGGTCGGCCTGGGGGGCGTGCTGGCCGCGGAGGTCGACTCCGCCTGTGCAGGGGATTTCGACGGAGACGGTGTCGACGAGCTCGCCGTGTCCTACGCGACCACGGGCGGCGGGATCATTCCCGGGGCCGCCAGTCGGCTCGAAGTCTTCGAGATCGTTGCCGGACAGCTGGTCCGCATAACGACCAGCAGCGTTCAAGATAGGTTGTGGGAACTCTGCCCCCTGGACATCGACAACGACGGGGTTGCGGAGATCGCCAACTTCTTCACAAAGCTAAGCCTCTATCGCCTCAGCGCGGGCGTGCTCGCTCCCGTCACGGGGTCGGCGGCGCCACCGCCCGTATCCCCCACGTCCAGGCCCAGCCGGATCGACTGGGAGGGCGACGGGGATGTCGACCTGCTGCTCGTGGACAACAATACCTGGAGCCTGTTGCGCAACGATCTGTCCGCTCCGTTCGGCGGTTGGACGCAGGTGGCGTTGCCCTCTCCCGCAGCGGTGGCCGGCATTTCTGGAGCGAGCTTCGCCGGTGAATCCGCGGCGGACCTGGACGGCGACGGCCGCCTCGAGCTGCTGCTGCGACCCGCATCCTCGAGCACGGTCGCGGCGGATCATGCGCTGGTCGAGTTCGATCCGGCGACCGGCTCCTGGCAGCTGATCTGGCGCGCGCGCTACACGGCCTCGGAGTTCGTGGTGGCACAATTCTCGCGGCAGTGCACCAAACAGGCGCCCTTCGGTTGCCTGGATCTCGATGGCGACGGGCAGGTGGAGCGCGCGATCGGGCAGTTCGTGTTCTTCGAGGAGCCGAGCGGCGTGGCGCGTGAGACCACGCTGCTGGCGGCGGGGGCGAGCCTGCCCCCGGGCGCGGGGACGGACCTGCTGGCGCTCTCGGGCGGTTACGCCGCCGCGCGCGACCTCGAGGGCGATGGCGACCTCGATCTGCTCTTCGACCCGCTGCAGCCGGCGCAGCTGGGGCTGCGATTCTTGGAAAACGATGCATCCGGAGAGTTCCGCTTCGGCGCTTTGCAGCTCGAAGGGCTGCTGCCCGGATTCAGCTTCGGCACGCCCCTGCTGGCGGCCGAAGACTTCAGCGGCGATGGGCGCCTGGATCTGCTCGTCGGCGTCAAGAACCCGGCCAACGGCGCAGTGCTCGGCGCGACGCTGCTGCGCGGCTTGCCCAGCGGCGCCTACGGCAACCCCCAGGATTCCCAGCTGACGGCATCCCAGGTGACGCGTTTGGCCGCAGCCCGCTGTCTGTCCCTGCGCCATGGGGACCTCGACGGCGACGGGCGCATGGACCTGGTCACGCCCGATTTGATTCTGCGCACCCGCGATAACGGTTCCTTCGAGGCGCTGGTGGATCAGGCTGGATTCCGCGCCCAGGCTGCCGGGGATCTCGATGGGGACGGCAATGCGGAGGTCCTGCGCTACACGGGGAATCAACTCCTGGCGTTGGATTTCCTCTTTGCACCCCAGTCCCAGGGGGGCGCCTTCCTGGGGAGCGCCGCGCAGGTCGTCAGCGCGGCGAACAGCTCCTACGGCGTCGCCTCGTCAGCCTGCGCGGTGGACCTCGACGGGGACGGCCGCGCCGAGGTGGTCTCGGTCGGGGAAGTGGCGGTCAGCCCAGCCCTCGAGCCCGGGCACTTCCCCCTGGCGGTCCATGGGCTGAATCCCTCCGGCAGCGGCTACACGCGCTTGTTCCTGAGCTACGCCCCGCTCTCTGAACTGCGCGGCGCGGACCTCGAGGGGGACGGTGTCGAAGAGGCGCTGGGCTTCGATGCCAAGGGCACCTTCGTGCTCTCGGGCAGCTCCCTCGCGGCCCTCGAGGTGCGGCGCTACCTGCGCGGCAATAACCTGCCCGCGCCCGCGCCCCGGGCGCCGCTGCTGGCCGACCTGGACGGCGATGGGGACGCGGAATTCCTCGAACCCAAGGCGCTGATCGACGGCTCGGTCTTCACCGGCCCGGGGATCGGCAGCCGCCGGCAGTACGGCCAAGGCGCGCCTGGCCTCGGTGGAGTCGCGCCCCTGCTCGGCATCTCCGGCGTCCTGCGCCCCGGCGCCGGCGGCGCGGACCTGGTGCTGGTACGCGGCATCGGGGGCGGCGCCGGGGTGCTCGGGATCGGCATCGCGGCGGTCGATCTGCCCCTGCTGCCCGGGGTCGCGCTCTACATCGACCCGCTGCTGTTCGCGACCCCGATTGCGCTCTCGGGGGCTGCCGGTGAGGCCGGGGCCGGCGCCTACGCGCTCGAGCTCGACATCACCCTGCCCGCCCTGGTCGGCGTGAGCCTGACCGCTCAGGCGCTGCTGTTCGATCCCAATGGACCCGCGGGCCTGAGCACCACCAACGGCCTGCTGGTCTCGTTCGGGTCCTGACCGCTGGGCATACCGTGCCGCACACCAGTCGACTTTTTCAGAGCCGAAGGGTGCCGGAGCAAGTCCAAAGTCCCCTCAATCCCGTCGCAAGCTCTCGGCAGCGGGCTACCCATCCCGCCCCCGGGGCTTGCCTGGATTGTCCTGGAGCGGACTAGACCGTGCCCGCCGCCCGGGGAATTGCTCCGGTACCGGTCGTTGCTGAAGGCGACTACCGGTGTGCGGCACGGTATGGCCGCCCGGCCGACGCGCGGCGCCGGCGCCCCCGCTGCTGGCCCCGGTGGCGCTGCTGGCCCCGGTGGGACGGGCTCGGCCGGCTTCCGCCGCGGACCAGGACTTCCCAATGCTGGGCAGGGGCACGTTTGCCGCCTTCCGGCGGCCCCTCGGGGTGAGGACGCTGGAGCTGCGGGGCGGAGCGCGGTTGAATGGATGTCGTGCGCCGGGTTGGCCGGTGGACGGATCCCGCCGACACGCTCCGCTCGCCGCTGCCCCGCCATGGCCAGGAAACCCGCCAAGCCCAAGGCCAAGCCGCGCCCCTCCCGTGGCCGGTCGGGTCCCGCCCGTTGGGCCCTGGCGCTCGAGCGCCTGCGCGAGCTGGCCTGGAGCCTGGTGCGCGGGCGCGAGCTGGAGGACCGTTCCAGGGCCCAGCTGCAGGAGGTGCTGGGCCTGCTGTTGATCGGCGTGTCCCTGTGGCTGGGGCTGTCCCTGTTCAGCTTCTTCCAGCCCTACGACGACCCCTGGGCCCAGGACAAGAACTGGGGCGGCCAGGTGGGCTTCTACCTGGCCTCCTGGGTGCTGAGCCTGATCGGCTGGGCCGGCTACATGCTGTGTCTCCTGGGTCTCTCCTGGGGCGCCGTGGCGGTCTCCGGCCGCCCCGTGGCCTTCCCCCTGCTGCGGGTCATCGGCGGGGTCTTCTTCCTGTTTTCCTCGGCCTTCCTGCTGCAGCTGGCCCTGGGCGCCGGCTTCGTGGCGGGCCTGGGCCCGGGCGGGGCCGCCCACAACCACCTGCCCTACGGACCGGGCGGTTACTTCGCCCTCGAATTCATCGGCCCGAGCCCGAACCACGTGGACGGGCAGGCGCTGCTGGCGGAGAAGTTCGGGCGTCCGGGGCTGTGGATCCTGCTCTCGCTGATCGCCCTGTCGTCCTTCACCCTGGCGACGGAGCGGGCCTTTTTCCCGGCCCTCACGGCCCTGCTCGGTTGGCTGCGGGAGCGCCGTGAGACCGCCGGCGAAGGCATCGGCTCAGCCCTGCTCGGCTTCCTGGCGCGCCTGGCGCGGGGCTGGTGGGACTTCCTGAGCGGGGCGGACCTGGCCCTCGAGACCGCCCCGGCCGGGGCGGGCGCCACGGTGCGCGCCGGCCGGCGGCAGAGCAGCGCCAGCGGGCGGCGCAGCCGCGCCGCGGCCGAGGACGAGCTGGACGAGGGCGGTCCGGAGCAGGAGGAAGACCAGGACGGCGAACCGGAGCTGGCCCCGGCCCCGCGCCGGCGTGGCAAGGCCGGCGCCAAAGCCCCCGCCAAGGGGCTGGTCGAGCCCCTGGCCGAGGAGGAGTCCGAGCAGGACGCCGACGGGGAGGACTGGGAGGACGTCGACGGGGACGAGCCGGAGGCCGAGCTCGAGGACCAGGACGACTCCGACGACGACGAGTCCGAGGCCGACGACATGGAGGACGACGCCGGCGCCGAGCTCGAGGACGACGGCGGGGACGCCCTGCGCGAGCCGACCCCGGAGGAGCGCGCCGCGGCGCGCGAGAAGCTCAAGAAGACGATCAAGACGCCCGCGCCCCTGGCCTTCGACCCGCCCACCCCGCCCCCGGGCCCCTGGCGCTTCCCGCCCCTCGACCTGCTCGAGGTGCCCGATCCCAAGTCCAACACCGGCGGCAAGGATGCCGAGACGATCGCCGCCGAGGCCGAGCGCCTCGAGGCCGTGCTGCGCTCGTTCCGCGTCGACGCCTCCGTGTGCGCGTCGACCGTGGGCCCCGCGGTGACCATGTACGAGCTCGAGGTCGCCTCGGGCACGCGCATGAACAAGGTCACCACCCTCTCCCAGGAGATCGCGGCCGCCCTGCGCGCGCGCTCGATCCGCACCATCGCGCCGATCCCGGGCAAGTCGACGATCGGCATCGAGGTGCCCAACGAAAAGCGCCGCGTGGTGCGCCTGTCCGAGCTGATCCACAAGAACGCCTACGACAAGAAGCACGCGGCCCTGCCCCTGTTCCTGGGGGTCAACGCCCAGGGCGCCCCGGTGGTCGAGGACCTGGCGCGCATGCCGCACCTGTTGATCGCCGGCCAGACCGGCGCGGGCAAATCGGTCTGCATCAACACGATCATCGCCAGCCTCCTGCTGACGCGCTCGCCCCACGACGTGCAGATGATCATGGTCGACCCCAAGATGGTCGAGCTGCAGATGTATTCGGACGTGCCCCACCAGATGTGCCCGGTGGTCACGGACATGAAGCAGGCCACCCGGGTGATCGAGTGGGCGGTCGAGAAGATGGAGGGCCGCTACGACCTGTTCAAGACCGCGGGCGTGCGCAACATCAAGGGCTACAACGCCCTGGGCGAGGAGGGGCTGCGCAAGGCGATGGGGGATGACTTCAACGAGGAGCGCACCCCGCGCCACGTGCCCTACATCGTGATCATCATCGACGAGATGGCCGACCTGATGATGGTCTCCAAGAAGGAGGCCGAGCAGGCGATCACGCGCCTGGCCCAGAAGTCGCGCGCGGTCGGCATCCACGTGATCGTGGCCACCCAGCGCCCTTCGACCGACGTGATCACCGGGGTCCTCAAGGCCAACCTGCCGACCCGCATCGCCTTCACCGTGGCCAGCAAGATCGACTCCCGGGTGATCCTCGATGCCCAGGGGGCCGAGAAGCTGCTGGGCTATGGGGACATGCTCTACAACCCGCCCCAGGCCAGCCAGCTCGAGCGGGTCCAGGGCGCCCTGGTCGAGGACCACGAACTCCAGGCGATCGTCGACTTCGTCTGTCAAGAGTCCGCCCCGAACTTCAGCCAGGAGCTGATCCAAGCCGCCAGCGGCGAAACGCGCGGCGGCGAGGAAGAGGATTTCGCCGCCAAAGACGACTTGTGGGACGAGGCGGTGCGCATCATCCTGAAGTCCCGCCGCGGGTCCGCGTCGCTCTTGCAACGCGCCCTCGGAGTCGGATACACCCGGGCCTCCCGCTTGGTCGACCTCATGACCGAGGCGGGGATCCTGGGCAACCACAAGGGTTCGAAGTCCCGCGAGGTGCTTCTGACCCTGGAAGACTGGGAAGAAATGCACGGGGCCGAGCCCATCTCGGCCGAGCGCGATGACTGACTCCCACCGCAAGCAAGCAGCCCTGGCCCAACTGAAGAACCGCGGCGGCACGCCCCTGGCCAGCCCCTGGACCCAGCCGATCAGCCTGGTGCTGGTGGCCCTGGGCGGCCTGACCGTCGGCCCCGCCGTTCAGCGCCTCTACAGCGGCAGCGCCGGGGAACCGCCCTGGTACCTGTACCCCTTCGGATTCTGTTCCGAGCTGTTCGGACCCGCCCCGGCCATGGGGCTCGGGTTCGGCCTGCTCGGCACAGGGTACCTGTTGTTCGGGCTGGGCCGCCGGGTGGCCGCCGGCTGGGCCGCCCTGGCCCTGCTGGCGGGAGCCGCGTCCCTGAGCCTGGTCGGCAGCGCCGTCGCGCTCGGATCCGGCGGCCAGCTGGGCGGCCTGATCGCCGGAGACCAGGGCGGCTGGCCGGGCCGAGTCGCAGCCTTGGCAGTGGCCCTAATCTTCGCTTTCACCTCCACTTACGCCGCTTTCACGGCGCTCGGCAGCGAGCGGCGCTGGAAACCGGTGCAAGCCGCGGGCGGTCCGGCCGCTGAAGGACAGGGTCGGAGCGACAGCGGCGTCGATTCGGAGCCCGTGGCCGAACTGCGCCCCTTGACCCAGCTGCGCCGCTCCGCCGCCCCCGAGCATGGAACCAAATCAGGCGCCGCCGCAGGTCCGCGTCCGCTGGCAACTCAGCGCCCCGGCCAGTCCGCCGCCGGCGCCGGCTCCGTGCAGCCCCCTGGCGCGGATCTGGCCGACCATTCCGCCGCCGCCGCTCCCCGCGCTGCATCCGCAGCCGCCGCGGGCGCGCTGCTCGATCGGACCCGTCCGGCCGCCGCCGCCGCCACCCTGAGCAAGGCCCCCGAACGGGAGCCTGCGCCGATCGAATTCGAGCCCGAGGCCGAAGCGGCGGCGGAGCGGGCCAAGGTTCGCCCGTACACCCCGCCGAGCGCCGCTGGGCAGGCAGCCGCCCGCCCCGTCGAACCGCGTCCCCTCGAGTCGGGCATCCCGGCGCTGGCTTCCATCGCCGGACTCGCAGCCGTTTCCGCCGCGCCCCAGGGCGCCGCTGCGAACGCCGCCTCCGCTTCGGCCGCGCCCGCGGTCCAGGAGAGCATCCCGGTGCCCGCCAACTGGGGCGATGACGAGGAGCCCGAGACCGACGACGACGACGACGACGAGGAGGAAGAGGACGACGAGGACGATGAGGACGACCTCGACGAGGACGAGGAGGAAGAAGAGGAAGAGTGGGAAGACGGCGACGAGGAGATGGTCGAGACCGAGGAGGTCTTCGCCGAGGCCGGTTCGTTTGAAGCCTCCTACGACGACGACTTCGACGACGACGACGAGGACGAGGACGACGACGACGACGACGAGGACGAGGAAGAAGAGGACGAAGACGAGGACGACGAAGACGAAGACGAAGACGACGAAGACGAGGACGACGACGACGAAGACGACGACGAAGACGAGGACGAGGACGAGGACGACGACGACGAAGAAGAAGACGAAGAAGAAGAAGAAGACGACGAAGACGAAGACGACGATTGGGGCGACGACGACCGCATGGAGGTCGAGCCGCACCGGGTCGCCGTGGCCGAACTCGCACCCCCGCCGAGGCTGACGCCCCAGGCGGAGCCCGACGTCGCCTTGCAGCCGGCCGCCTCCCCTGGGGCGGCCGCCGCCGCTTCCAAGGCGCCTTCGACCAGCCAGCCGAGCCTGTTCGAGGAGCTAGAGACCGCCACCCCGAGCCAGAGGACCGCGGGCCGGTCGGGCACCCAGGCTGATCCGGCCGCCGCCAAGCTCTCCGGCGAGCCGCGCTCTGCCCCGGGGCCGAAGCCGGCTGCAGCCCAGGGCGGCCGCGGGGCCGCTGCGAATCCCCAGGTCCCTGGCGCCCGCGGCGCCACCCTCAGCCCGCAGCCCCGCGGCGGCCGGTCCCCTGCCCGCGCCGGCGAGTCTCGCCCGCCCGCTGGATCCGCCCGCGGACGCGCCAAGCCCGGTCCCAAGGCGGTCCCCGGCCTCGGATTCGACCCCAATGACCGCGAGCGCCTGATCTACGAATCGGGCCGCCTGTTCCTGGCCCAGGGTCGCGTGGCCGTTTCGATGCTCCAGAAGACCTTTGGCCTCGACTTCAAGACCTCCACCGAGGTGATGGATGCCTGCCAGGAGCGCGGCTTGATCGGACCCTATCAGGGCGGGCAGAGCCGCGAGATCCTGATGAGCGAGGAGCGCTGGGAAGCCCAGGCCGCCGCCCGTTGAGGGTCATGAACCGATGACTCGGGCTGCGCCCTAGCCGCAACATCCACCCGTCCAATGCCTTTGGGCCGCCTCCGGCGGCCGCCGAGGTCGGGATCGGCGCTGCGCACCGATTTTTTCCCAGGCGGCGCGCCTCGGGGGACGGCTCGGCCCCTGTGCCCTGGCGGCAGGAGCCGGCGCGTCCGAGCGGCCCGCGGTCCGTGGGATCCGGGTTGCACGGGGTCGGCCTCGGGGGGGAGCGCGGGGCGGCGGCCGCTCCGCCCCCCGGCCTGCGTCGGCGCCGCGGGGCAGCCGGTGACGCTGCGAAGCGAATCCAGGAGCAGGGCCAGGGGCGCCCTCGGCCCCGGCGCGGCGGCCCGGGCCGGCGGCCGGTGGAAGCTCTGCGCCGTGCCGCCCAGCCGCAGGGGCGCGAACGGTCCGCTCCCGCGGGATCGCTGGGCCGCGTCCGCCCGGCCTGGCGGCGGGATCGGTCGGGCCCGCCCTTGGCTTAGACTCCCAGGGCCGGGATGCCGGCTGCCTGTCTGCCCCGAGGACCTCCGGGACCCTGCGCCTTCCCCCGTGACCGCCCCCAAGACCGCGATCCCCGTAGCCCTCGTGCACCTGGGCTGCGCCAGGAACCTGATCGATTCCGAGCTCATCCTGGCGCGCATGGCCGAAGAGGGGCTGATGGTCACGGGCGACATCGACCAGAGCGATGTGGTGGTGATCAACACCTGCTCGTTCATCGGGCCGGCGCGGGCCGAATCGGTGGGAGCGATCAAGAAGCAGCTGGCGGCCAAGCGCAAGGGGCGGCGCCGGGCGGTGGTCGTGGCGGGCTGCCTGGTGCAGCGCTACAAGCGCGCTTTGCTGCGCGAGTTCCCGGACGTTGACCTGTGGGCCGAGATCAGCGACTACCGCGCGCTGGCCCGCTCCGTGCGCCAACTGGGTCAGGGGCAGAAGGTGCCCGCCTACCTGGAGGCCCTGGAACCGCGCGCCGGGGAGCGCGAGGACGCGCGCCTGTTGGCCACGCCCGGCTCCTACGCCTACCTGCGCATCAGCCACGGCTGCGACCACCAGTGCAGCTTCTGCGCCATCCCGGTGATGCGCGGCAAGCACCGCTCCAAGGCCCTGCCCGCCCTGCTCGAGGAAGCGCAGGAGTTGATCGCCCACGGCGTCAAGGAGCTGGTGCTGGTGGCCGAGGACTCGACCGCCTGGGGGCGCGAGTGGGAGCTCGAGCTGCCGGACCTGGTGGCCGCCCTGGCGGACCTGCCCGGGGAGCAGCGCCTGCGGGTGATGTATGCCTACCCCAACCGCTTTCCCTGGCGCCTGACCGAGCTGATGCGCGAGCACCCCAAGGTGCTGCCGTACCTCGACATCCCGGTGCAGCACATCGCCACGCCGGTGCTGCGCGCCATGCGGCGCCACGGCAGCGGCGACCAGGTGCGCCGGATCCTCGACCGCCTGCGCGAGGAGGTGCCCGGGCTGACCCTGCGCACCACGCTGCTGATGGGCTTCCCGGGCGAGACCGACCAGGACGCGGCCGAAGCCGTGGCCTTCGTCGAGTCCTACCGCCTGGGCCGCCTCGGCACCTTCACTTACTCCCCGGAGGAGGGCACCAGCGGCTTCGACCTGCCCGGGCGCGTGGATGCCGAATTGGCCGAAGCGCGCGCCGAGGCCGTGCGCGCCGCGCGCGACCGGGTGCTCGAGCAGAGCCAGCGCGCGCTGATCGGCCGGCCCCTCGAGGTGTTGATCGACGAGCTGCACCCGGGCGCCGCGCCGGGCGAGCAACTGGCCGTGGCCCGCGGGGCCGCGGATGCGCCCGAGGTCGATCTGCTGGCGACCTTCCCCGGCCGGGGGCTCTCGGTCGGCCAGCGCCTGAGCGTGGTGCCGGTCGACCTCGACGAGCAGATGAACCTGGTCTGCGAGCTGCCGCGATCGGGGCCAGCCCGCGCGGGTCGCCGCAACGACGCGGGGGCGCGTTGATTTCTCGGGAGGCCCAGCGATGAGCGCGCGCCGCGAGCACGTCTTCGCCCACTGGCCCAACCGCATCACCGCGCTGCGTTTCCTGGGCGCCCTGGGGCTGTTCGTGCTGCTGGCGGCCTTCGAGACCGGCCATTCGAGCCAGGCCCCGGGAGTCCCCTCCAAGGTGGCCCTGTTCCTGTTCATCGCCGTAGCGGCGACCGACTGGCTGGATGGGTACCTGGCGCGGCGCTTCGGGCACGTGACCGCCTTCGGCCGCATCGCCGATCCGTTCGTGGACAAGATCCTGGTGCTCGGTGTGCTCGTGTTCCTGGCCGCCTTGCCGAGCGGCAAACCCTTCGTGCCGGCCTGGGTGGTGGTGGCGGTGCTGGCGCGCGAGCTGCTCGTGACCGGGCTGCGCGGCTTCGTCGAGGCCCAGGGGCTGGCGTTCCCGGCGGATCGCTGGGGCAAGCTCAAGCTGGTGGTGCAGTGCGTGGCGATCGGGATCGTGCTCGGCCTGCCGGCCTTCGAGTGGGGGCAGGCCTCGCGCCAGGGGCTCTCGACCCTGGCCCACGTGTCGGTCTGGGCGACGCTGCTCGCCAGCCTGGGCTCCGGGATCGGCTACGTGATCAAGACCGCGCGGCTGCTCTCGGGAGGGCCGGGTTGAACTCGGGGGAGCCCGGACTGCTGAGCGGACCGGCGCAGCCCGGCGACCGCTGGCGGCTGCTCGCGGCGACCGCCTTCGGGCTCGGGCGCTTTCCGGCGGCCCCGGGCACCTTCGGCACCCTGGGCGGCGTGGCGCTGGCCTGGCTGCTGGCCCAAAGCGGGACCCTCTACCTGCCCCTGCTGAGCGCGGCGCTGGTGCTGCTGTACGCGCTCGGTCGCAGTCTCGGGAATTGGGCCGATCGCCGCGCCCGGGCCGGCGATCCGGGATGGTTCGTCTTGGACGAGGTCCTCGGCTATCTGGTGGTCCTCTTCTGGCCCGTGCCCCCGTCCCCCCTGGCGTTGGTGGTCGCTTTCGCTTGGTTCCGCCTGTTCGACATCACCAAACCCTGGCCGGCGCGGCGCCTCGAACGCTTGCCCGGGGGCGACGGCATCCTGCTGGACGACGTGATCGCCGGCGTCTACGGCCTGCTGGCGCTGTGGGCCTGCCGCGAGTTCCTGTTGACCCCTGCCGCATGGACGGCGCCCGGATTCGGCTGAGATGAAGCGCAACGGCAGGGAAGCGGCCCGCGGGGCCAGCCTGGGCTCGCGCTTCTCCCTGGCCATGGGCGTGGCCCTGGCCTTGGTGGGTCTGGCGGGCGGCCTGTTGCTGCACTCCGCCAGCCAGCGCCTGCTCGCCAACCAGACGGAGGCGCTGCTCAAGGCCACCGCCGAGCTGACCGCCGGCATCGACCAGCAGCCCTTCCAGCCGACCAGCGCGCTGGTGGCGGTGGAGGGGCCGCTCGAGATCCAGGAGGGCACGATCGCGGGCCGGCCGGCCAAGCGCTACACCGAACGCTTCGACCGCCCGGACGGGGAGCGCGTGACCACGGTCTACGTGCCGGCCGAGCTGCAAGGGGGGTCGGGCCTGGGGGCCTTGATCGCTTCGATCCTGGGCCTGATGGTCCTGGTGGGCACGATCGTGGCCCTGATCGTCGCGCGCCAGGTGACCCTGCCCCTGTCGGAGATGGTCGGCGCCGTGCAGCGCCTGTCCCACGGGGACCTGCGCCTGCGCGTGCGCAACCCGGGCACGATGGAACTGGCGCTGCTCTCCCGGGCCCTCGAGCGCATGGCCGGCGACCTGGAGGAGGGCCGCCAGGCGGAGCTCGAGCTCTCGGTGCGCGAGCGCGAGCTCGAGCTCGCCGCCAGCGCCCGCGAGGCCCTGCTGCCCGACGCCCTGCCCCTGACCCCCGGCATCGACATCGGCGCGGTCTACCTGACCGGGGCCGAACTGTCCGGTTCGTTCCACGACTTCTTCGCCTACCCGGGCGGGCGCGTGGGCCTGCTGGTCTGCGACGTCACCGGCCAGGGCGTGCCCGCGGCGATCGTCGGCGCCATGGCGCGCGGCCTGCTGCGCAGCGAGCTGGCCCGCGAGGACGACCTGGCGGCGGCCTTCGCGCGCGTCAACCGCGAGCTCAGCGGGCGGCTGCGGCGCGGCTCCTGCGTCACGGCCCTGTTCGCCCTGGTCGATCCCGCGGGCGGGCGCGCCACGGTGGTCTGCGCGGGCCACCGCCTGCCGCTCCTGCGCCGCACCGCCGCGGATGGAAAGCTGCGCCGACTGCAGCCGGAGGGCATCGCCCTGGGCCTCGATCGGGGCCCGGTCTTCGAGCGCACCCTGAGCCTGCAGGACCTGGCTTTCCAGCCCGGCGACGCGCTGGTGCTGCTGACCGCCGGCGCCGCCAAGGTGCGCGCGCCGAGCGGCGATGAATTCGGGGAAACGCGGCTCTACAACGCGGTGGCCCACGCCCCCTTCGGCGATGCCCAGGAGGCTGTGCGCAGCCTGCGCGCGGCCCTGCTCGGCTGGGCCGGCGAAACGCCGCTGCCCGACGACATCAGCCTGTCGTGCATCCTGCGGCTGCCCCAGGAAGACTGACGGGGGACACGATCGTCGGTCCGAGCGGAGCCCGGGCCGTGAAGCCCGCCCCTCCGCCGCCCTGCGGCGGCCGCACCGGCCGGGATCGCCGCCGCCGGCCGCTTTCCGCTGCCCGGCTGGGGGCGGCGTGGACCCCGGCGTTCGCCAGCGCGTCCGCGGCTGCCCCGGGAACTCCCCGGAACGGTCCCGGGCCGCCGCGGGAGCCGTCGCGCCGGGCCGCGCAGCGAGCCCCCGGCGCCGCTTCGGGGCGCTGCCCTGCGGACCGGCCTGGTCCGCCGGAACGGCGCGCGGGCAGCGGCGCGCCTCGGATCCGGCCCCGGGGCGATCCCGAGAGTTCAGATTCGGTGTTTCCAGAGCCGCGGCGCGATTCCGCGGCCGGCGCTTCGGCCCCGGGTGGCGGCGGGCCCGCCCCTTCGGCGAAACTCTGCCGGCCGGGTGCGCCCGCGAGCCCGCCGCGCTCCGCTCCGCCCGGCCGGATCGCCGGCCCGGCCTGCCGCGACAGCACGCGCCCCAGACCCGCTCGCCACCGCCATGGAGATCCGCGCCTTCCAACAACTGATCGCCGACCTGTACCTCGCGCGCGACAGCGAGCGCGGCCTCCCGGGCACCTACTTCTGGTTCATGGAGGAGGTCGGCGAGCTGACCCGCGCCCTGCGCCGCGGGCACCAGGGCGAGGCCCTGGCGAGCGAATTCGCCGACGTGTTCGCCTGGCTCGCCAGCCTGGCCAACATGCAGGGCATCGACCTCGAGCGCGCCGTGCGCGAGAAGTACCTGGCCGCGGGGCGCCCCGGGCATCACAAGGACCTGGCCCTGTCCCCGGAGCAGCAGCCGGGGGGCTGAGCCCATGGCCGCGCGCCGCTCGAAGCCGCCTTCCGGCGCTCCGGAAGAGGGGCAGGCCGCACGTCCGCTGCAGGGCAACCTGTTCGACGAGCCGGTCGAAACCTCGGCGGCGGCCGCGGCGGCTGCAAAGCAGCAGAATTCGGCGCGCCCGGGACGCCGCGCGCCTGCCGCGCGCGCCGGCGCGCCGGCGGGCGACGGGCCCCAGGGCGGCCCGGTTTCGCAGCGCGCAGACTCGCGGCCGCGCTACGAATCAAAGCCGCGCGGCGGCTCGCAGCCGCGCGCGGACTTCGGCGCGCGCTTCTCCGCCGCCCAGGCGGTGCGCGCCCGCGCCACGGGCTACGCCGAGGTGGCGCTCTACCGCCCGCTGCCCCAGGCCTACACCTACGCGATCCCGCCGGCCCTCGCCGGCCAGGTCGAGGTCGGCAAGCGCGTGGCGGTCTCCTTCGGACCGCGCCGCGAGGTGGGCCTGGTGGTGCGCGCGCCCGCCGAAGCTCCGGCGGGCAACGTGCTGGTCAAGGAGCTGGCCGCCGTGCTCGACCGCGAGCCGGCCCTCGACGCCGGCCTGTTGTCCCTGTGCGCCTGGATCGCCGAAGAATACGCCTGCACGCTGGGGGAGGCCCTGGCGGCGGTCCTGCCGGCGCCGATGAAGCGCGAGGGCGGCCAGCGCCGGGTGCTCAAGATCCGCGCCGCCCCCGGGGTCACGCCGGAGGCCCTGGCGGCCCTCGAAAGCCGCCAGCCAGCCCAGCACCGCCTGCTGCGCACGCTGCTTGAGATCCAGGGCGAAGCGGAGCTGCGCGATCTGCTGCGGCGGCTCGAGCTCTCCGACGCGCCGGCCAAGGGCCTGGCCAAGCGCGGCCTGGCGCTGCTGCGGCAGGCGGACTTCGATCCCCTGTTCGAGGCCGGCGGGGACCGCCAGCGGCCGCGGCCCGACGTGCTCAGCGCGGGCCAGGAGTGGGCTCTGGATGCGATCGCGCTGGCGCTCGAGCTGCGCCAGGCGCGCCCGTTCCTGCTGCAGGGCATCACCGGCAGCGGCAAAACCGAGGTCTACCTGCGCGCCATCGAGCGCTGCCTGGCCCTGGGCCGCAGCGCGATCACCCTGGTGCCCGAGATCGCGCTCACGCCCCAGACCGTGGCCTGGTTCCGCTCGCGCTTCGGCGAGGTGGCGCTGCTGCACTCGCGCCTGACCGACGCCCAGCGCCTGTCGGTCTGGAAGCGCGTGCGCTCGGGCGAGCTGCGCGTCGTGGTCGGAGCGCGCTCGGCTTTGTTCGCGCCGGTCAAGGACCTGGGCCTGATCGTGATCGACGAGGAGCACGAGCCCTCCTTCAAGCAGGCCAGCAACCCGCGCTACCACGCCCGCGAGGTGGCCCTCGAGCGCGCCCGGCGCGCCGGCGCCGTGGTCGTCCTGGGCTCGGCCACGCCCAGCCTCGAGAGCTACAGCGCCGCCGCGGAGGGCCGCTACCAGCGCCTGCTGCTGCCCGAGCGCGTCGGCGGCGGCAAGCTGCCGCCGGTGACCGTGGTCGACATGCGCTCCGAACCCCAGGAGCGCTTCGCGCCGGTCTTCAGCCGGCTCCTGAGTCAGTCGCTCGCAGAGACCCTCAACCTGGGCCAACAGGCGCTGCTGTTCCTCAACCGGCGCGGCTATTCGCCGGTGCTCTTCTGCGCCGCCTGCCGCCAGGTCACGCGCTGCCACCAGTGCGCCACGGCGCTCTCCTGGCACAAGCAGATCGGGCGCCTGGTGTGCCACCTGTGCGGCCACGAGCAGCCCGTGCCCAAGGCCTGCCCGATCTGCACCGCCCCGCGCCCGCGCTGGCTCGGCAGCGGCTCCGAGCGCGTCGAAAGCGTGGTCGCCGCGATGTTCCCGGCGGCGCGCGTGGCGCGCATGGACAGCGACACCATGCACCGGCGCGAGGATTACGAGCGCGTGCTCCAGGCCTTCGGCGCGGGCGAGATCGACGTGCTGGTCGGCACCCAGATGATCGCCAAGGGGCTCGATTTTCCGCGCGTCACCCTGGTCGGCATCGTCAGCGCCGACACCTCGCTGCACCAGCCCGACTTCCGCGCCGCCGAGCGCACCTTCCAACTGCTCTCCCAGGTCGCCGGCCGCGCCGGCCGCAGCCACCTGCCCGGCCGCATCCTGATCCAAACCGAAAACCCCGAACACCCCGCCATCCGCCTGGCCGCCAAACACGACTTCGAAGCCTTCGCCCAAGCGGAGCTCGCCGACCGCCGCGCCCTGGGCTACCCGCCCGCCACGCGCCTGATCCGCGCCCTGTTCGAATCCGAAGACGCCCGCCTCGCCGCCAGCAGCGCCGACCAGGTCGCCGAAGCCCTCAAGGCGCGCTTCTCCGCGCCCCTGCCCTTCTCCGCCGTTTCCGCCGCCGCCGCAGGAGCCGCCGCCAACACCGCCGCGGTCCACCCGGCTCGCCCCGCAGCCCCCCGCGCTTCCGCCGACGCCCGCAGCGCCCCCAATCCAACCGCGCCCGCGCCGATCTCCGTGCTCGGCGCGGCCCCCGCCCCCCTGACCCAGCTGCGCGGCCGCCACCGCCACCACCTGCTGCTCAAGGCTCCCCCCGGCCCCGCCTTCGCCGCCGCCCGCAGCGCCCTGCTCGAACTGCTGACCCCCCTGGCCGACAAACACTCCAGCCTGCGCATCACCCTCGACGTCGACCCGATCGGTTTGCTCTGAGCGCCGCGCCCGCAGGCGTCGGCGCGGGGCGGCACGCGGCGACCGGAGTGGGGTTGGATCGCGGCCTGGATGGGCAGCGCGCCGCGGCTCGAGGCTCGAAAAAAAAGGGACGGGCCACCAGCGCCAGCGCGCGCGGTGGCCCGTCTTGCCGGAGCGGCCTAGGGGGCCGCGACGGGGCCGGAGTGGAGGGGCTGTCCGGGCGAGCGGGAGGCTCTAGCCCAGGTGCAGCCCGATCGGCTCAGGCGCCAGTCCCCTCAGAGGCAGGCTGCGTGGCGGCTCGGGGGCCGACCGGGGTCGACACGCCGAGGGCTCCGGGCGCACTCTGGCGCGGGCAGCTGGATCGCGGGGTCGGGCGGGAGTCGGTCTGACTCATGATCACCTCCTTGGGGTTGGGCGGACGCGCGTGGGGCACCGGTCGCGTCGGCGCGGCGGCGCGACCCCTGCGAAACTAACCGCTGCCGGCCGGCGCGCAAGCGGGGCGCTGGCCCTGCGGCCCAGCCGGGGCACCGGCGGCGCCGGGCTGCGACCCCCCAGGCGGCTGCGGCGGGCCGCGGCCCGGGGC
>ERZ1066136.931-NODE-931-length-17232-cov-7.067765_pt1 | contig 17232 bp, 14 predicted proteins | sample MGYA00382783_ERZ1066136 | MGnify/ENA primary metagenome ERZ1066136 (study PRJEB33369, sample SAMEA5778366) | biofilm metagenome | biome: Industrial cooling water; feature: Water cooling tower basin; material: Biofilm | place: United Arab Emirates | collected... | reverse complement strand
GTGCGGGGGCTGAGCGGCGGGCGGGTCGACGCGGTGAGCTTCTCGCTGCGTGCCGGAGAGATTCTCGGCCTCGCGGGCCTTCAGGGCAGCGGCGCCGAAGAGACGCTCGATCTACTGTACGGACGGGTCGCGCCGCGCGCCGGCAGCATCGTGGTGGCCGGGCGCGCATGCCGGTTCGGCTCGCCGCGCGACGCGGTGGCTGCCGGGCTGGCCCTCGTGCCCAAGAACCGGCTGGCCGAGGCGACCGTCACCGGATTCTCGGTGCGGGAGAACGTCTCGCTTCCGACCCTGGGGCGGCTCGTGACCGACCCCGTCCTTCGACTGATCCGGCGCGGGGCGGAGCGCGCGCTCGTGCACGAGGTCGTGCGCCGGCTCGACGTGAAGACCGTCGGCATCGACGCGAAGATCGATTCTCTGTCGGGTGGAAATCAGCAGAAGGCCATTCTCGCCCGCTGGCTTGGCAAGGGCGCGCGCGTCTACCTGCTCAATTCGCCCACCGCCGCGGTCGACGTCGGCGCCAAGGCCGAGATCTATCGGCTGCTGCGCGAGATCGCGGACACCGGTGCGGCGGTGGTGTTCACCTCGACCGAGGTCGAGGAATTCCCGCGCCTGTGCGATCGCGTGATCGTGTTTCGCGCCGGGCGCATGGTCGGTGAGTTGCACGGCGCCGGGGCCACCGAGGCCGCGATCCTGCGGCTGGCGGTGGGCACGGACGCGCGCGACGCGGCGTGAATCGAGAGTGACAACCCCCATGGCAGGTCGCGCGCGCTTCGACATCATCGGCTGGATCGCCCGCTACGGGACGATCGTCTCGCTGCTGGTGCTGGTCACGGCATTCAGTGTCGCGCGTCCGGACGTGTTCGCCACGCGGCTCAACTTCCTCAATGTGCTCAACCAGGCGTCCATCCTGCTGATCATCGCCTCGGGGCTGACGGTGTGCCTGGTGATGGGCCTGTTCGATCTCTCGATCGCGTCCATGGCGACGCTGGGCGGCTACGTGGTGTGCAAGCTGCTGGTGGACCAGGGCGATGATCCGCACGTGTGGCTCGTATTGGGCGGCGTGTTGCTGCTCGCGGCGCTGATCGGCATCCTCAACGGGCTGCTCGTGAGCTACCTGGGCATCTCCGCGTTCATCGAGACGCTCGCCATGGGCTCCATCATCACCGGCGCGATCCTCGGCTACTCCGAGTCGCGCACCGTGCTGGGCGGCATTCCGGACGGTTTCCTGGCGCTGGGGCAGGAGTCCACCTTCGGGATTCCCAATCCGGTGATCGTGATGGGATCGGTGTGTTTCCTCCTGTGGCTGCTCCTGGAGCAGACCCAATCGGGGCGCAATCTCTACGCGATCGGCGGCAATACGGAGGCGGCGCGGCTGTCCGGCATTCCGGTCAAGCGCTACGCCCTGCTTGCGCTCGGCATCTCGGCCGCGTGCGCTGCGCTGGGCGGAATCGTCGCTGCCGCGAACCTCGGGGCGGGGCGGCCGCAAGGGGTGGGCGAGACTTACCTCCTGAACGCGTTCGCCGCCGTGTTCATCGGCGCCTCGACCCTGCGCCCCGGCCAGTTCCACATCGTGGGCACGCTCGTGGGTGTGCTCCTGATCGGTGTGATCAACAACGGGCTGTCCATCCTCGGCGTGCAGACCTTCTGGCAGTACATCGTCCAGGGCGTGCTGCTGATCGTGGCGATGTTCGGCGCCGGCATGCTCACGATGCGCAGGCGCTAGGGCCTGTCAACACAAGTATCGCCCCGGCGTGACCTCCAGGACCAACGCGATCAAGGCGCCAGGCGCAGACGGTGCGGGGACACCGTCGAGCATTGGCAACGCCGAGCGACTTGGTCCTGGAGGATCACCCGAAGGGGCACCGCCCCTGGGCACGCATGGCGTTGTCGCTCGGTCCTTGCGTAGTCTCGCCACGCAGCGTTCCTCGCGCCTGGCCATGCGTGCCCATGGCCGCTTCCGCGGGGGCGATACTTGCGTAGACAGGTCCTGGGAGCGACGCGTGCGATCGGTCTCGGGGCTGCGCAGGCGATGCCGAGCCTGCCTAGAGGCGCCAGCCGTCGACGCGGCCGCGCAGTGCGGCGAGGCTCTCGTGGTGCGTGATGTCCGTATGCAGGGGCGTGACCGACACGTAGCCCCGATGCACCGCGCCAAGATCGGTATCCTCGTCCGGCGCGCCGATCTCGTGGGTGAACGCGAGCCAGGCATAGGGAAAGTTGCGGGCGTCGATGCGCTGGTGCACGTCGACCCGGATGCGGCCCCAGTTGCCTTGCCGCACGGCGCGAACGCCCTTCACCGCATCCGGTTCGACGTCCGGGAAGTTCACGTTATGGAACACGCCGGGCACGGCCGGCGCCTCGAGCAGTTGCTCGATCACGCGGCGCGCGTGGGTCTCGGCAGTCTGCCAGCGCACGTCGTGGCCGCGGGTGAACACCTGACTCATCGCGATGGCGCGCACACCGTACATGGTGGCCTCCATGGCACCGGCGATCGTGCCGGAGTAGGTCAGCTCCTCGGCGAGATTGGCGCCGCGGTTCACCCCGGAGAGCACGAGCGTCGGCGGGTTCTCCCTGAGGATGTCGTTGAGGCCGACCACCGCGCAGTCGGCCGGCGTGCCGCGCAGCAGCGAGAAATGGCGCTCGTCGATCCGACGCACCCGCACCGGCTCCGCCAGGGAGACCGCGCGGCCCGCCCCGGAGCGCTCGAAATCGGGCGCCACCACCCACACGTCGTCGGTGAGGGACCGGGCGATGCGTTCCATGACGGCGATGCCGGGAGCGCTGATGCCGTCGTCGTTCGTGATCAGGATGCGATGTTTCATGGTGATCGGCACCTCGGGATGGCGGGCAGGGCAGCTTGCCTGACACGATCGTCGGACAATCGTCAGCGAGATTAACATAGGGCGTCGAGTCGCCCGCGGAGGCAGGCATGGAGCGCGTGTATGTGGTCGGGGTCTCGATGACTCCGTTCGGGCGGTTCTACGACCGGTCGGTGAAGGATCTCGCCGAGCAGGCGGTGCGGGAGGTCCTCTCGGACGCCGGATGCGCACCGGGTCTGGTGGATTCGATCTTCTTTGCCAACGCGGCGCAGGGCGCGGTGGATGGGCAGCACTCCGTACGCGGCGAGATCGCGCTGCGCGATCTGCCGTTCGGCAACACGCCGATCGTCAACGTCGAGAATGCCTGCGCCAGTGCCTCCACGGCGCTCCACCTGGCCGTCACCCGCGTGCGGGCCGGCATGTCCGACGTCGCGCTGGCCGTCGGTGCCGAGAAGATGTGCATCGAGGACAAGGAGCGCAGTTTCGCGATCTTCAACGGGTCGTGGGACGTCCACGACGTCGATGCGACGGTCACCCGGCTGCGGGGCATGGGCGAAGGCGTGCCCACCCCGCCGGAGCATGAGCACACGGGCCCCCACAGCGTCTTCGTGGATGTCTACCAGGCGTTCGCCAAGTTCCACATGAAGCACTTCGGGACGACGCCGCGCCAGATCGCCACGGTGTCGGCGAAGAACCACCACCATTCGACGATGAATCCGCTGGCGCAGTACCGGCGCGACTATTCGGTCGAGGAGGTGCTGGCCGGGCGGATGGTGTCGTGGCCCATCACGCTGCCGATGTGCTCGCCCATCTCGGACGGGGCGTCCGCCGCGATCGTCTGCTCGGAGGCGGCGCTGCGCCACTTCGACCGGTCGCGCGCGGTGGCCGTGCGCGCCTCGGTGCTCGCCGGCGGGGGGCGCCGCGCGCCGGAGGACTTCCGGGCGGAGGTCTCGCACGTGGCCGCACGGCGCGCCTACGAGCAAGCGGGCGTCGAGCCGAAGGACGTGGACGTCGCGGAGGTGCACGATGCCACGGCCCTGGGCGAGATCCAGCAGACCGAGAACCTGATGCTCTGCGAGTTCGGCCAGGGCGGGCCGTTCGCGGAGAGCGGTGCGACCCGCCTGGGCGGGCGCGTGCCGGTCAACCCGTCGGGCGGTCTCGAATGCAAGGGGCATCCGATCGGCGCGACCGGGCTCGCGCAGGTGTACGAACTGGTCATGCAACTGCGCGGCCAGGCGGGCGCGCGTCAGGTGCCGGGCGCCCGCCTTGGGATCGCCGAGAACGGCGGCGGGCTGATCGGCGTGGAGTCGGCGGCCGTATGCATCACGGTGCTCGAGCGATGAGCCCCCGGTCCGGCCGCGCCGCCGCAGCCTCGCGAGCCCGCCCGTGAATCTCGCGGTCTTGCTGCACAACGCAGCGCACAGCTTCGGCGACCGTCCGGCCGTGTCGATCGGCGACGAACTTGCGCTCACCTACGGACAGTTGCAGCGTCGCGTGGCGCGTCTCGCCGGCGGTCTGCGGGCCCAGCCGGGAATCGCGCCCGGGGATCGCGTGGCGCTCGTGATGAGCAACCGCGTGCAGTACCTGGAGCTCCTGTTCGCGATCTGGCACGCGGGGCTCGTGGCGGTGCCCGTCAACGCGAAACTGCACCCGCGCGAAGTCGCCTTCATCCTGCACGATTGCGGGGTCCGGCTCTGCTTCGTGACCGAGGAGTGGGCGGACCCGCTCGCCGGTCTCGCGACCGAGGCGGGCGTCGGCCGGACCTTCTGCGTGGACCGGCCCGAGTACGAGGCGCTGCTGGCCGAGCCTGCTGCCCTGCACACGGCGGACCGCGACGACCTCGCGTGGATCTTCTACACGAGCGGGACGACCGGGCGGCCGAAGGGGGCGATGCTGTCGCACCTCAATCTGCGGCTCATGGCGTGGAGCTATCTCTGCGACATCGATTTCCTGACGGAGCGCGACTGCCTGCTGCATCTCGGTCCTCAGTCGCACGCGGCCGGCCTGTTCGCCATCACGCACATCGCGAAGGCAAGCCACCAGGTGCTGCCCGCGAGCGGCGGCTTCGATGCCGCGGAGCTGGTGGACCTGATCGCCCGCTACGACCGGGCGACATTCTTCCTGGCGCCCACGATGCTGCGTCGGCTGCTGGCCTCGCCCCAGGTCGCCAATGTCAAGGCGGACCACATCCGCACCCTGCTGTGCGGCGCGGCTCCCATCTACGCAGACGACGTGCGCGGCGCGCTTGCCGCGTTCGGCCCGACGTTCTGGAACGGCTATGGCCAGGGCGAGTGCCCTTGCACCATCACCGCCATGCCCAAGCACTTCTACGCCGAACCGCTGGATGCCGAACGCCTGATCTCCGTGGGCATCACGCGTACGGGCGTGGAAGTTCGGATCGTCGACGAGGACGAACAGCCCCTGCCCCCGGGCAGCGTCGGCGAGATCGTCGTGCGCGGCGACGTCGTGATGCGCGGTTACTGGGAGAACGCGGCTGCGACCGCGGCCGCGCTGCGCGGGGGGTGGCTGCACACCGGCGACCTGGGCGCCATGGACGACCAGGGCTTTCTCGCGCTCAAGGATCGCTCCAAGGACCTCATCATCAGCGGTGGCGCGAACATCTACCCGCGTGAGGTCGAGGAGGTGTTGCTGCGCGACCCGGACGTCCTCGAGGCCGCGGTGGTAGGCGCGTCCGACCCGGAGTGGGGCGAGCGCGTCGTGGCCTTCGTGGTCGCCCGCGCCGGGGCGGTGCCGCCGACGGGGCGACTGGAACAGTTGTGCCTGGACCACATCGCGCGGTTCAAGCGTCCGAAGGAGTATCGTTTCGTGGCGGAACTTCCGCGCAACAACTACGGCAAGGTGCTCAAGACCGAACTGCGGCGGCGACTGGCCGGGGAAGATCCCCCGTAAGGGCCAGCCGGACGACCGGCGAGCAAGACGCGCTGGCGTCACGCCGACGCGGCCCGCCGCCCCCCGGAACCCGATCAACGCAGTAAACTCGCGGGTTCCGCCGGTGGTGCCGCCACCGCATCGCAGATCGTCTCGAGGAGAATCCCATGGCCGACGCCGTCATCGTTTCCCCCGCCCGTACGCCCCTTTGCAAGTACTGGCGCGGCGCCTTCAACATGACGCACGGTGCCACCCTGGGCGGTCACGCCGTGGAGCACGCGGTGCGCCGCGCGGGCCTGGAGCCCGGCGAGATCGAGGACGTGCTCATGGGCTGCGCCAATCCCGAAGGTGCCACCGGTCACAACATCGCGCGGCAGATCGCCCTGCGCGCGGGCCTGCCGATCACCGTGTCGGGCGTCACCGTCAACCGCTTCTGCTCCTCCGGCCTGCAGACCATCGCGATGGCCGCGCAGCGCGTGATCGCCGGCGAGGCCGACGTCTTCGTGGCGGGCGGCGTGGAGTCCATCTCCTGCGTGCAGAACGAGATGAACAAGCACATGGTCCACGACGGCTGGCTGAAGGAGCACAAGCCCGAGATCTACTGGAACATGCTGCAGACGGCCGAGCAGGTGTCGAAGCGCTACGGCATCGGCCGCGAAGTGCAGGACCGCTACGGTGCGGACAGCCAGATCAAGGCCGCGGCGGCCGCGGCGGCGGGCAGGACCAAGGACGAGATCGTGCCCATCAAGGTCACGATGAAGGTCGTCGACAAGGCCACCGGCCAGGAATCCTTCAAGGAAACCCTCGCCGACCGCGACGAAGGCATCCGCGGCGACACCACCTACGAGGGCGTGTCGCAGATCAAGCCGGCCATCGAGGGCGGCGTGATCGCCGCGGGCAACGCCAGCCAGTTCTCGGACGGCGCGTCCGCGTGCGTGGTGATGAACTCCAAGGTGGCCGAGCGCAAGGGCTTGAAGCCCATGGGCATCTTCCGCGGCTTCGCCGTCGCGGGCTGTGAGCCCGACGAGATGGGCATCGGTCCCGTCTTCGCGGTGCCCAAGCTGCTCCAGCGGACCGGCGTGAAGATCGACGACATCGGCGTGTGGGAACTCAACGAGGCCTTCGCCGTGCAGGTCATCTACTGCCGCGACAAGCTGGGCATTCCCAACGACCGTCTCAACGTGAACGGCGGGTCCATCGCGGTCGGTCATCCCTACGGCGTCACCGGCTCGCGTCTCGTGGGCCACGCGCTCATCGAAGGCAAGCGCCGCGGCGTGAAGTACGCGGTGGTCACGATGTGCATCGGCGGCGGCATGGGCGCGGCCGGTCTGTTCGAGATCGTCTGACGTCCGCTCGTCGTCTGCGGGGCGGTCCCGTTGCGGGCCGCTCCGTCCCTCGTTTCTCCCAGGAAGTCCCGCCGCGCCATGGAAGCCCGCATCATCAATCGCCGTGACCTCGAGTTCGTGCTCTACGAACTGCTCGACGTGGAGAACCTCTGCTGGCGCGAGCGCTACAAGGAGCACTCGAAGGACACCTTCGATGCCGTGCTCGAGACCGCGCACCAGATCGCGGCCGAGAAGTTCGCACCTCACAACCGCAAGGCCGACGAGAACGAGCCCACGTTCGAGAACGGCCGGGTGAGCATGATTCCCGAGGTGGCCGAGGCGCTGCGAGCCTTCATCGACGCGGGCTTCCTGTCGGCGAGCTTCGATGCGGAACTCGGCGGCATGCAGCTGCCGGTGACGGTGGCGCAGGCGGCCTTCGCGCTGTTCAACGGCGCGAACGTATCCACCGCGGCCTACCCGTTCCTCGTCATCGCCAACGCCAATCTGCTCGCGGCCTTCGGCTCGGAGGACCAGAAGCAGCGCTATCTGCCGCACCTGCTGTCCGGCCGGTTCTTCGGGACCATGTGCCTGTCCGAGCCGCAGGCCGGGTCGTCGCTGTCCGACATCGTGACCCGCGCCGAGCCGCAGGCCGACGGCACGTATCGCCTCTTCGGCCAGAAGATGTGGATCTCCGGCGGTGACCACGAACTGTCCGAGAACATCGTCCATCTCGTGCTCGCGAAGATCAAGGGCGCACCGCCCGGTGTGAAAGGCATCTCGCTGTTCGTGGTGCCGAAGTTTCTCGTGAACGACGACGGGTCCCTCGGGGCCCGCAACGACGTCGCGCTCGCCGGGCTCAACCACAAGATGGGCTACCGCGGCACCACCAACTGCGTGCTCAACTTCGGCGAGAAGGGCGGGGCCGTCGGCTCGCTCGTGGGCGAGCCGCACAAGGGCCTGTCGTACATGTTCCACATGATGAACGAGGCCCGCGTCGGCGTCGGCCTCGGGGCGGTCATGCTGGGTTACTCGGGCTATCTGCATTCGCTCGCGTACGCGCGGGACCGCGCGCAGGGCCGGCCGGTCATCGCGAAGGACCCCACGAAGCCGCAGGTGAAGCTCGTGGAGCACCCGGACATCCGCCGCATGCTGCTCGCGCAGAAGGCCTACGTGGAGGGCGGCTTCGCGCTGTGCATGTACGCCGCGCGGCTGGTGGACGACATGCGTACCGCCGACAACGACCGCGCCCGGCGCGGCGCATACCTCCTGCTGGAAGTGCTGACGCCCATCGTGAAGGCGTGGCCGTCGCAGTGGTGCCTGGAGGCCAACAACCTCGCCATCCAGGTCCACGGCGGCTACGGCTACACGCGCGAGTATCCGGTGGAGCAGTGCTACCGCGACAACCGGCTGAATCCGATTCACGAGGGTACCAACGGCATCCAGGCGCTCGACCTGCTGGGCCGCAAGGTGGGCATGGACGACGGCCTGGCGATCCAGCGGCTCGCGATGGAGATCGACCTCACCGCCCGTGAGGCGCGCAGCTGCGACTCGCCGGACCTGCGGCGCTACGGCGAGGAACTCACCAACGCCTTCGCCGACGTGATGGAGGTCGTGCGCAACGTGCTGTGCGCCACCGACAAGGGCCACTCCGAACTCGCGCTGTCGAACGCGCACCTGTTCCTGGAGATGACCGGCCACGTCGTGGTGGCGTGGCTGTGGCTCAAGCAAGCGATGATCGCCGTGAAGAAGGTGGGCGACGCCACCGGTGCCGACCGCGACTTCTACCAGGGCAAGCTGCACGCCTGCTCGTACTTCTTCCGCTGGGAGCTGCCCAAGGCCAAGGTGTGGCACGGGCTGCTCGACGCGATGGACCCGACCTGCCTCGAGATGCAGGACGCCTGGTTCTAGACCTCATCAACGCAAGTACAGGAAGCGAAGACATGCGCCTCAAGGAACTGTTCGATCTCACCGGCAAGGTGGCTCTCGTCACGGGCGGCTCGCGCGGGCTCGGCCTGCAGATGGCGGAGGCGCTCGCGGAGCAGGGCGCGCGCATCGCGATCACCGCGCGCAAGGCCCACGAACTGGAGGAAGCCCGGGCGCACCTGACGGCGCTGGGCGCCGAGGTGCTGGTGCATCCGTCGGATCTGTCCGATGCCGCCGCCGCCAAGCCGCTGGTGGACGCCGTGATGGCGAAGTGGGGGCAGATCGACATCCTCATCAACAATGCCGGCGCCTCGTGGGGCGCGCCCGCCGAGCAGCATCCGATCGACGCATGGCACAAGGTGATGAACCTCAACCTCACGGCGCTGTTCGTGCTCTCGCAGGCGGTGGGCAATGCGTCGATGATTCCGCGGCGTCAGGGCAAGATCGTCAACATCGCGTCCATCGCCGGTTTCGTCGGCACCGATCCGCAGTTCATGCCCACCATCGCCTACAACTCCAGCAAGGGCGGTGTGGTGAACTTCACGCGGTCCCTCGGCGCAGAGTGGGCGCAATACAACATCCAGGTGAACGGCATCGCGCCCGGCGTGTTCCCGAGCAAGATGTCCAAGGGCATGATCGACCGCGCCGAGCAGTTCATCCTGGACCACACGCCGATGAAGCGTCTCGGCTCCGACCACGACCTCAAGGGCGTGACGGCGCTGCTGTGTTCCGCGGCCTCCGACTACATGACCGGCGTCACGATCCCGGTCGACGGCGGCTACGTCGCGGTCTGAGGGCACGATGCCGAGCGTCTTCGACATCCGGATTCCGTATGCCGAGCTGCTCGACATGCGGCGCCTCACCGAGGCGCCGGGGCGCTGCACGGCCAGCGTGCACATCCGTCCCGAACTCATGAACAGCTGGGGCGTGGCGCACGGCGGCGCCGTGATGTCGCTGCTCGACATGACCATGGGCATGAGCGCCAAGACCCTGGACGAGACGGCGATCGGCGCGACGACGGTGGAACTGAAGGTGAACTTCCTGGCGGCTTCCACCGGGACGATCACCGCCGCCGGTCAGGCGCACCGGGCGGGGCGGTCGCTGGTGTTCGTGGAAGGGGAGGTGCGCGGGGAGGACGGCACGCTGCTCGCGAAGGCGACGGGCACCTTCAAGCTGCGCTATACGCGCGCATGAAAAAAGGCACCCGAAGGTGCCTTTTCGCGGCAGGGAACCGCCTGCTCAGCGGCGGGCGCGGCGCACGCCGAAGCCCAGCAGGCCGAGGCCCAGACCCAGCATCGCCCAGGTTTCGGGTTCGGGAATCGGGGCCGAGAGCGTGTAGTTGATGTAGTTGATGCCGCCGTTGAAGCCGTCCGGCCCGAACGTGATCTTGATGCCGGAGGCGCTGGTCATGAAGGACACGACCGTGGTGCCGCCGGTGCCGGGAACGAAGGCATTGGGGCTGGAGAAATCCACGCCGTCGGTGGCGAGGTCGTCGATCGCGTAGGAGATGTTCCGATCCGAGTTGGGCCAGCCGCCGAGGAAGAAGGTGTTCAGCGTGACGGTCCGGCCGCCCAGGGGGGTGAGTGTGATGGACCCCACGAAGGTGTCCGCGTAGGCCGCGGGAGCGCCGCTGTACGAATTGGACCAGAAGCGAAGCGCATTGCCGTCGGAGTCCTGGATCAAGGTGTCAAGCGCACCGACAATCGAACCATAGTTCTTGGCGATCAGTTGCCGGTCGATCGAGTAGTCGTCCTCGAACGTGATGGAGGAAGTGACCACGACAGCCTGGGCCGACTGCGCGGCGAGGATCAGGGCGGAAGCTGCAAGAAGACGGGTGAGAGTCATGGAGGTCTCGCTCTTGTCGGGGTGGTCCGTCCGGGCCGTCAGGGCGCAGGTGAGGACTCCCGCTGGTCTCAGGGGCGGTGGCCACGGCCACCAACTTATCGAAACGTGAGGTTTCGCAATCAAGTCTCGTGCCAGGGGCACGGACGCATCAGGAGCCGTTGCACATGCCGCTCGATCCGCAAGTCCAGACCCTTCTGGCGGCCGCCAAGGCCGCCGGCCTGCCCGAGATGTGGCAGCTCACGCCCGACCAGGCCCGGGAACAGTACAAGCTCCGGGTGCGCCGCCTCGACGTGAAGGAAGAGCCCATCCACCGCGTGTCGGACCGCCTCATTCCGGGGCCGGATCGCCCCATCCCGTTGCGCGTGTACGAGCCCCGCGCCGCGCGCCCCGACGAGCGCCTGCCGGTGCTGATGTGGTTCCACGGCGGAGGCTTCGTCATCGGCGACCTCGACACCCACGACACCGCCTGCCGCCGCCTCGCGAAGGAAGGGGACTGCCTCGTCGTTGCCGTGGACTACCGGCTCGCGCCCGAGTCGAAGTTCCCCGCCGCGGTGGAGGACTGCATGGCTGCGCTGCGCTGGGTCGCCCTGCAGGGCATCGAGATCGGTGCCGACGTCACGCGCATCGGTGTCGGCGGCGACAGCGCCGGGGGCAATCTTGCCGCGGTGTGCGCGCTCCTTGCGCGCGACGAAGGCTTCCCGAAGCTCGCCCACCAGCTCCTCATCTATCCGTGCACGGCGCCCGAGCCCGAGACGCGTTCGCACAAGCTCTTCGCGGAGGGGCATCTGCTCACCCGCAAGACCATCACGTGGTTCTACGCGCAGTACCTGCGCAACTCGCGCGACACGCAGGACTTCCGGTTCGGGCCGCTCATCGCGGACGACCTCGCGGGCGTGCCGCCGGCGTTCGTGCTCGTGGCGGGTTACGACCCGCTGCGCGACGAGGGCGTGCAATACGCCACGCGTCTCGTCGAGGCCGGCATCGACGTCACGTTCGTGAACATGGCCGGGATGATCCACGGCTTCTACATCATGCTGGGCGCGGTGGATGCCGCGTCCGACGCCATCCGTCAGTCGGGCGTTGCCCTGCGCAAGGCGTTCGCGCGCAGCTGACATTCTGAGGAGACGCATCGTCATGGGTCAGTCGTTGCAGGGGAAGGTCGCCTGGATCACGGGCGCGGGATCGGGCATCGGGCTCGCGGGCGCACAGGCGCTCGCGCGGGCCGGATGCACCGTCGTGATGTCGGGCCGCCGCAAGGAGGTCCTCGATGCCGAAGCCGCAAAGCTCGCCGCCGGGGGTCTGCGCGCCGAAGTGGAGACCCTCGACGTCAGCCGCGCGGACGACGTGCAGCGCGTCGCCGGAGCGATCCTCGCGCGCCACGGACGCGTGGACATCCTCGTCAACAGCGCCGGTCTCAACGTGCCGCAGCGGTTCTGGAAGAACCAGTCGGTGAGCGGCTGGGACGAGGTGATCCGCATCAATCTCGACGGCAGCTACTACTGCACGGCCGCGGTGCTGCCCGCGATGCGCGCGCAGAAGGACGGGCTCGTCATCAACATCTCGTCGTGGTCGGGCCGCTACGACACCTACATGACGGGGCCGGCCTACAACGCCGCGAAGCACGCGGTGGTGGCGATGAGCGCCCACCTCAATCAGGAGGAATGCGTGAACGGCATCCGCTCCTGCGCGCTGTGTCCGGCGGAGGTGGCCACGCCCATCATGGAGAAGCGGCCCGTGAAGCCCTCCGACGAGGACATCGCGCGCATGCTGCAGCCCGAGGACCTCGGCAACGCGATCCTGTGGATCGCGCAGCAGCCGCCGCACGTGTGCATCAACGAGCTGCTCATCAGCCCCACGTGGAACCGCATCTTCCTCGGGGCGTCCGATCTGAAGCGGCAGTAGATCGACGGCACGGTCGGCACGCTCGGATACGACCACGGAGACGGCATCGCCATCACCGGCGGCCTCGTCCACCGGCGCGCGGAGATTTCCGGGCGGTATGGACTACAGTGCGTGTTCGGCGATCGCGCACTGCGCGACGCCCCGCCGCGTGTCGAGGGGCGAATCGCGTGCGCAGACCTCGTCGTCGGCGAGATCGGGACGTTCCTGCTGCGCCGCCGGCCGAGAACGACAGGCAGCCCGATGGCCTCGCCGGGCAGGGGTTCGGCGAGGACGGCAGGCCGGCCGGGCCGGGACCGCCTGACCCGGTCAGAGGCTCGCGATCAGGAACACCCGGGCCAGGGCCGGCACCGGGCTGTCCGGCATGTCCAGAACGCCGGCATGGGCGTTTCGCTTCAGCCCGATGATCATCCGGCCGATCTCGCGACCGCCGGCCAGGACCGGGCGGAAGCGCTTCAGCACCGTCGTGACCGGGATCGTGCACACCTCCGTCACGCCGTCTCCCTGAAAGAACCGGGTCTCCAGCGTCCCGTGCTCCGCGCACAGGATCACGGCTTCGGACCCGGCCTCGTGCAGGCAGGTGCGGTTCGACAGGAGCGCCGGTTTGCGAACCTCGTAGTGCCTGCCGGCGTGGTCGAACCGTCGCACGACCCCGTCGAGGACCACGGAAGGCGCGGTGACGGTGCTCAGCACCTCGTCCCGCGCGTTGCGGATCAGCATGCGCATCTCCGCGGCCCGGGCCGTGTCGTGCCACACGGACCATAGAAAGTCCGGTCCGGCCAGCAGGTCGCCGCACTGCTCGACGACATCCCGGGCGCGCAGCCCGAGATTCTCGGCGTCGGAGGCCCGGCGCAAGCGGACGGCCACGATCGAGAGCACCGTGGTGAACAGCGCGATGCCGCCGAAGACGGCGAGGTACGCGATGATTTCCTGATCCGGCATGACGGGGTCCGCGGTGCGAGGGTTCCCGGCAGCTATCGGCCGGGAATGGCCGAAATGAACGGCCAATGCAGCCGGTGGCGGGAAGGCGGCAGACGCCGACCCTCGTTGACGGCTATCCTTCGCGGCCCCGGCATGGTGCCGGGCCGCCGACGACCCTGCCGGCGCCCCCTGCTTTCGCGCCGCTTCGCATGTCACGCCTCCACTTCACGATCGATCGCCAGGCCCGCGGGTCGAAGGCTCGCGCCGCACGATTCCGCACGCTGCACGGCGAGGTCCTGACACCCATCTTCATGCCGGTCGGCACCCAGGCCACGGTCAAGAGCATGACCGTGGACGACCTGCGAACGGTCGGCTCCCACGTGCTGCTGGCCAACACGTACCACCTGCTGCTGCGTCCCGGGCCCGACGTCTTCAAGGCCTTCGGCGGCATCCACCGGCTGATGAACTGGCAGGGTCCGGTGCTCACGGACTCCGGCGGGTTCCAGATCTTCTCGCTGCCCACTTCGCGGGTGGTGGATGAGGAGGGCGCGCGGTTCCGCAGCTACGTGGACGGCGAGGCGCACCTGCTGTCGCCCGAGACCAGCATCGCGATGCAGCGCTCGATCGGCAGCGACATCATGATGGTGCTGGACCAGTGCATCCCGTCCACGGCGCCTTACGAGGAAGCGAAGGCGGCGATGGAACTCACGCACCGCTGGGCCGTGCGCTCGCTGGAGGCGCGGGGCGATTCGCCGCAGGCATTGTTCGGCATCGTGCAGGGCGCGTGCTATCCCGATCTGCGCGAGGCGAGCGCGGCGGTGCTCTCGTCGCTGCCCTTCGACGGGCTCGCCATCGGCGGACTCGCGGTGGGCGAGACCCACGCGGAGCGGTACGAGTTCACCGGGCTCACGACCGACTTCATGCCTGCCACTCTGCCGCGCTACCTGATGGGCGTCGGCACGCCGATCGACATCCTCGAAGCCGTGCACCGCGGCGTCGACATGTTCGACTGCATCATCCCGTCACAGCTTGCGAAGCGCGGCACCGTGTTCACGTCGCACGGCCGCATCCACGTGCGCCGCAACGTGTATCGCCTGTCGGAGGCCCCGCTCGATGCAGCGTGCGACTGCAAGACCTGTCGCGAGTATTCGCGCGCCTATCTGTGCCATCTGGCGAAGACGGGCGAGGCCCTCGGCACGCATCTGCTGTCGATCCACAACCTCGCCTTCTACCACCGGCTGATGGACGAGATGCGCGCGAGCATCCTCCGCGATGACTTCGCTGCGTTCTACGCGAGAAAGCGCGAGGAACTTTCGCGGCTCGAGGACGACGACAACCCGAGCGTGCACCCCAGACGCAAGCGTCCGCCCCCGCCGCCGCGCGTGGGGGACTACGAACTCATCCAGGGTCCCACCGGCGCCAATTGCATCCGTCAGGTGAGTTCGGGCGAGGTGATGCATTCGGTCAACGATCCGACCCGCGAGGCGAACGCGCTGTACGTGGAACAGTCGAGGCTCACGGAGCGCCTGCTCGGCGCGCCCGGGGACGACGGGGCGCTCGTGATCTGGGACGTGGGTCTGGGCGCCGCGTCCAATGCCATGGCCGCGATCGTCTGCTTCGAGGCCGCGGTCGCGTGTCATGGGGCGGAGGCGCTGCGCCCGGTGCGGCTGGTCAGCTTCGAGCGGGATCTCGACCCGTTGCGACTCGTGACGAAGAAGTCGTCGCACTTCCCGCACGTGCAGCACGCCGCGCCACAGGCCCTGCGCGCGCAGGGCCGCTGGAGGCACGCCTCGGGGCGTCTGGCGTGGGAACTGGTGGAGGGAGACTTCCTCGAGACGTACGTCACCGCGCCTGCGCCGGATCTCGTGTTCTACGACCCGTTCTCCGCCAAGACGGACGCACCTCTGTGGCGCCACGAGGTCTTCGCGAAGCTGGTCGCGCACGGCGGGGACAAGCCCATGGCGCTGTTCACCTACTCGGCGTCGACCGCAGTGCGTGCAGCGCTGCTCCGCGCCGGCTTCTGGGTGGCAGAGGGTGTCGGTACGGGACCGAAGGCGACCACCACCGTCGCGTGCACGCGCGTCGCCGGCGTGCAGCCCGACCCCTGGACCGCGGACATGCCGTGGCTGGGCGACGCCTGGCTATCGCGCTGGCGCCGGAGCGATTCGCGCTATCCGCCCGACCTGCCCGAGTCGGAGCGCGAGGCCTTCGCGCAACGGATCGAAGGGCATCCGCAGTTCGCGGGTCGAAGCCCGGTCATCTCCCCTCGCCCTCAGGGATGAGTCTGGACACAATCCAGCGCCTGCGCGCTGGGTTGTGCCTGACGAATCCGAGCGACTCTGGCGCGAGGTGGATGAGTCTGGACACAATCCAGCGCCTGCGCGCTGGGTTGTGCCCGCGCCTTCGTGGAGTTCGGGCGAATGAACGCCCATAACCGTACCTGACGCATCTGTGCGCAGCGACTTGAAATGTCGGGAGAGCTTACAAGAGGGCTCAGCCCATACCCCTATCGGGTGCGTATCTCCCAAAATCTGTGAACTTAGTAGTGTTGGTTCGCGTTTTGCAAACGCGTTGCGCAAGCACCGTTCCACTACCCATCGGAGAAATCATGTTGCGTTTTTGCCTGGGGTTGTTGCTCGCAGCGTTCCTGCCTTTGTCGTCCGTGCATGCCGCGGTGATTACCGCAGGGAGCCCGGTCACCTTCAACTTCAACGCCGGCAGTTCGGGACCATTCTCTACTTTAGGAATCACCTTTGGGTTCGTGGGCTGCACGATTTTTGAGACAGGTCCCGGCTGTGGCGGGGTTGACGCGCCCGATGGGGGAACGATGACAGCCTTCGACGGCCTGAACGGGACAGGGACGAGCCAACTCGTTGGCAGCTGGGGCAATTTTGGCTTCTTCGACTTTTTTGCCAACGCCCCGATTTCGTCTCATCCCTATGCCGCTGACGGGATTTTCTCCGTTGTTTTCGCCGCTGCGGAGGGATCGATCGAGGCGTCGCCTGTTGCCTTTCTCGGGTTGGCGTCTGGCGGACAGATACGTGTTGAAGGTGTCGCGACTTCCGTTCCCGAGCCCGCAACTCTTGCGCTTCTTGCCATCACCCTTGCGGGATTCGGTGTCAGGATTCGAATGAAGTCGCGTTAGGCTCGGTAGCCGCGCACCCCCGTGGGGGCGTTGTTTTGCTGTCTCGGCGAAGGGACTGGGCCAGCCCACCTGCTCCCGTTTGCCGGACTTGATGTGGCAGTGGATGTGATGTCGGTCGATTCCGCCGGCATCGAGCTGGCGATGGGTACGCGCCGCGACCGATCGACGAGCCGCACGTATCGCCAGCATCTGAAGTTCGGATAACGCCCCTCTCCTTCAATGATGGGGCTGGACACAGCCCAGCGCCTGCGCGCTGGGCTGAGCCTGCCGAATCGGAGCGACTCCGGCGCGAGGTGGATGAGGGTGGGTGTCCCATGCCCTCGCACTCCAACAACCGTCACCCCAAAAGACCATCCTCTTCCCGTCCCTCCCCTCGAAGATGAAGGGGCCTGCTGACTGAACCGGGGCGGGGAACCGAACCTCGGCCCGCAGCACGGCACGATGACATCACTTGCTGTCGCGCCCCTCG
>ERZ1066136.930-NODE-930-length-17233-cov-12.150309_pt1 | contig 17233 bp, 13 predicted proteins | sample MGYA00382783_ERZ1066136 | MGnify/ENA primary metagenome ERZ1066136 (study PRJEB33369, sample SAMEA5778366) | biofilm metagenome | biome: Industrial cooling water; feature: Water cooling tower basin; material: Biofilm | place: United Arab Emirates | collected... | reverse complement strand
AAGTAGCCCTGGAGTTCGTGGCAGCCCAGCTCGCGCAGCCGGCGCGCCTGCGCCTCGGTCTCGACGCCCTCGGCCACCACGCGCAGCCCGAGCGCGCCGGCCAGGGCGACGATGGTGCGGGCGATGGCCATGGCGCCGGCGTCGTGCTCGAGGTCGGCGACGAAGCTGCGGTCGATCTTCATCACGTCCAGCGGCAGCCGCCGCAGCTGCGCCAGCGCCGAGTAGCCGGTGCCGAAGTCGTCGAGCGCGATCTCCACGCCCGCGTCGTGCAGCTCGCGCAGCTGCGCCACCGCGCCCTGGGTGTCGTCGGCGAGCAGGCTCTCGGTGATCTCCAGCTCCAGGGCCGATGGGGCCAGCCCATGCCGCGCCAGCGTCTGGCGCACCAGCGCGGGCAGCCGCCCCGTGCGCAGCTGCCGCATCGAGACGTTGACCGACACGCGCGGCACCGCCACGCCCTCGGCGCGCCAGGCGGCCATCTGCTGGCAGGCCTGGTCCAGCACGGCCTCGCCCAGCTCGTCGATGAGGCCGGCGCGCTCGGCCACGTCGATGAACCGCGCCGGCAGCAACAGGCCCAGCCGCGGGTGCTGCCAGCGCACCAGCGCCTCCACCGACACCAGGGCTCCGTCCGGCGCGGCCACGCGCGGCTGGTAGTGCACGCGCAGCTCGCCTGCGCCGATGGCCTGGCGCAGCTCGGCCGCGCGCGCGGCGCGCTCGCTGGCCGCGGCGTCCTGCTCGGGCTCGAACAGGCACGCGGTGCCGCGCTGCGCCTTGGCCGTGTACAGCGCGATGTCGGCGCGGCGCGCCAGCTCCTGGCGCGTGCGGGCATGGGCGGGGGCGAGCGCGATGCCGGCGCTGGCGCCCACGACGGCGGCCATGCCCTGCACCTCGAAGGGCTGGCGCAGGCGCTCCGTGAGCCGCCGCGCCAGCTGCAGCGCCGTGGCGGCATCGGCCCCGGGCAGCAGCACCACGAACTCGTCGCCGCCGGGCCGCGCCACGGTGGCGTCGGCCGGCACCTCGGCGCGCAGGCGCCGGCCCACCTCGCGCAGCAGGGTGTCGCCGGCGTCGTGGCCACGCGTGTCGTTGAGGTCCTTGAAGTGGTCGAGGTCGATCAGCAGCATCGCCAGCCCGGGCTCGGCGTCGTGTCCGGGCAGGGCCGCGAGCGCGCGGTCGAGCTGCTCGTGCAGGCCCAGCCGGTTGAGCAGGCCGGTCAGGCTGTCGTGCGTGGCGCGCCAGGCGAGCTCGCCGTCGCGCTGGCGCGCGGCCAGGGCCACGGCCAGGCGGTCGCGCAGCGCGTCGAGGCGTTCCTCGATGGCGTGGGCGTTGCCGTCGGCCGGCGCGACCACGGCGATGAGGCCGCAGGTCTGGCCGTCGCGCTGCAGGCTGCGCACGTGGCGCCGCCAGCCCCGGGGGCGCACCGGCCAGCCGGGGCGGGGCGTGTCGTCGCCGGGGTCGGGCGGCGGGCCGGGCGGCAGGACCTGGGCGCCGTCCAGCAGCACCGTGGCGGAGCCCGCGCTGCCCAGCGCCTGCGGCGCCGGTGCGGCGGTCTCGTGGCCGGCGGCCGGCGCCTCGCGCCAGGCCAGCACGGCCTCGCAGCCGGGGGCGGCCAGGCGCAGCTGCTGCAGCAGCCGCTCGGCCAGGGCCTGCATGGGGGCGCCGCGCAGGATGTCGTGGTCGATGGCGGCCAGCGCGCGCAGCGTCTGCAGCTGGCGCTCGATGCGGTCGGCCATGTGGTTGAAGCCGGCCGTGAGCTCGTCGACCTCGTCGGGCGGCCGGCGGCCACCGCGCGGGGCCACGCGCACCCGCGTGTCGCCCGCGGCCAGGCGCCGCGTGGCCGCGGCCAGCGCCTCCAGCGGCCGGAAGCTGCGGCGGATGCGGCCGTGGGCCAGCAGCGCCACGGCGAACACCGTGCCGGCGCCCAGCAGCACCAGCCAGCGCGACAGCGGGGCACCGAGGAAGCGCACCGGGCCGATGGGCGCCTCGTGCTCGAAGACCCAGCCCGCCGCGCCCAGCACCCCGTCCAGCGGCAGCAGCACCTGCGCGCGGTGCCAGGGGCCGCCCTCGGTGTCGGGGTCGGCCTCGGGCTGGTGCTCGAAGAGCAGGCGCCCCTGGTCGTCGAGCACGCGCCAGCGCGTGTCGGCGGCGCCTTCCGACAAGGGGCGCCAGAGGGTGCTCGGATCGAGCTCGGCCCGCCACCCGGCCTGGCCGTCGATGCGGCGCAGCAGGGCCACGCGCAGGCTGCCGCCGGGCTGCGGCTCCACGGCCAGCGTCACCGCCGGCGGGCGGTGCGCGTGGGCCGCGGCGGGGGCGGCGGTCTCAAGGGCGGGGTCGTCGGGCAGGGCCTGCAGGCGCAGGAAGTGGGTGCCTTGCCCCGGCAGCGGCGGGTGGTCGGCGGCCGCGGCCGCCGCGGTGGCCGGCGGCGGCAGCGCGGCCAGCAGCTCGCGCGCGGCGAACAGCCGGTCCAGCACCTGGCGGCTGAGCTCGCGGGTGCGGGCCACGTGGGCCTGCTGCTGCAGGTCGCTGGCGATGCGGTGCACGGCGCTGAGCGCGAGCCAGTCCGACAGCAGCAGCGGCAGCAGCGCCGCCGCCACGAACAGCAGGAACAGCCGGCGCGCCAGGCGCCCGCCGCGGGGCTGGAGCCGCGGGTTCATGGCGCGCGCTAGAAGTCGGCGCCCAGGCCGACGAAGCGCCCGTTGTTGGCACGCAGCACGTCGTCGGCGCTGCGGCGGTGGCTCACCTGGCCGTGGGTCTGGCCGTCGGCGCCCACGGAGTAGAGGTCGAAGTCGGTGTTGATGGGGTTGAGCGCGCGGTCCTTGCGGGCGCGGCCGCGGCCCAGGGCGTCGACGTTGTGGTACGCGTAGGGCCGGCCCCAGGGGTCCTGCCGGCCGCCGAAGCCGACATCGGCCAGGCTCGCCGGGTAGGCGCGGTTGTCCGTCCAGTAGGCCTCGATGGCCGCGGACATCATCACGATGTCCTGCGCCGCGCGCTTGGCCAGCGCCTTGTTGCGGTGGGCCTGGTAGGCGGGCAGGGCAAGCCCCAGCAGGACCGCCAGCACGCCCAGGGCCATCATCAGTTCCACCAGTGTCCAGCCGCCCGCGCGGCGCGGACAGGCACGCCCACATCCCGACTTCATGCGTCAGATATCGGCGGGCCGGCCCGCGGCTTGAGCCGCCCGCACCCGCCGCCGGCGGCTGGCGCTCAGCCGTGCAGGCGCGAGCTGCGGGGCACGCTGGCGAGCAGGAACTCCATCTGGTCGGCCACGATGCGGCGGCCGCGCAGGATCATGTCCTCGTGCAGGCTGGGCACGTAGGGCAGGTACAGCAGCGTCATGCGGGCCTCCTCGGGCAGGCGGTTGCCCTTGTGGCCGTTGCAGGTGCGGCAGGCGGTGATGCAGTTCATCCAGCTGTCCTCGCCACCGCGCGACACCGGCACGATGTGCTCGCGCGTGAGTTCGTCGACGTGGAAGCGGCCGCCGCAGTAGGCGCAGATGCAGCGGTCGCGCGCGAACAGCTTGGGGTTGGTGATGGCCGGCGTGCTGCGCCAGGCGCGGCTGGGCATGGCGCCGCGCACGGCCACGATGGGGTGCAGCTCGATGCGGCTCTGCACGCCGGTGCTGCGCTGGATGCCGCCGCGCAGCACCTGGAAGGTCTCGCCCAGCGTCCAGGCGACGGCGTGGCTGGCGTACAGCACCGCGGCTTCGCGGGGGCTGATCCACGCCTGGGGCCGGCCTGAAACGTCCAGCTGCAGCACATCCATGCGCGCAGCGTACCTGAACGGGGCCAGCGCCTTCAACCGCGGGCGGCGCAGGCCCGATTCAAGGGTAAACACCGAGGCGCGAGCCCCCGCCCCGCCCGGCGAGCGCGCCGTTAGGGAGCGGACCCCAAAAAAGTCGCTGCCCCTGCCCACCCAGGGCCATCGTGCGGCGTCAGAATAGAACGACCGTTCGATTTTGTGACCCCGCCGTGACGCCCATGGACCTGCGCAGCGCCGACGACCCGCTCGACAGCCCCGCCGCCCCCCGCGGCCGCGGCCTGCCGCGCGGCGCCGCGCGCGCCCTGCACAAGGGCCAGCAGACGCGCGCCGCCATCCTCGAGGCTGCGCTGGGCCTGGCCTCGCACATGGGCCTGGAGGGCCTGTCCATCGGCGCGCTGGCCGAGGTCACGCAGATGAGCAAGAGCGGCGTCTTCGCGCACTTCGGCTCGCGCGAGGAGCTGCAGATCAGCGTCATCCGCGAGTACCACCGGCGCTTCGAGGACGAGGTCTTCTTCCCGGCCATCCAGCAGCCGCGCGGCCTGCCGCGCCTGCGCGCCATGTTCGAGAACTGGGTCAAGCGCGTGAGCGTCGAGATCGACTCCGGCTGCATCTACATCAGCGGCGCGGTGGAGTTCGACGACCGCCCCGGCCCCGTGCGCGACGCGCTGGCCAGCATGGTGCGCGCCTGGCACGCGGCCATGGAGAAGGCCATCCGCCTCGCCATGACCGAGGGCCACCTGCGCCCCGACACCGACGCCGAGCAGATGCTGTTCGAGCTGCACGGCCTGATCCTCGCGCTGCACCACGACGCGCGTTTCCTGCGCCGCCCGGGCGCGCTGGACCGCGCGCGCCGCGGCTTCGAGCGCACGCTGTCGCACTACGCCACCCCGGCTTCGGCCACCCCGAGTTCCGCCGCCGCCCCCGGGGCCGCGGCACCCACCCCCGCGCGCCGCGCTCGCCGCTGAACGCGCCGGGCCGTCGACGCTTTCGTTTCCCCTCGCCCTCAGGAGTCGCACCATGCCCCAGTACAACCCGCCGCTGCGCGACATGCAGTTCGTGCTGCACGAGCTGCTCAACGTGACCGAGGAGCTGAAGCAGTACCCCGCGCACGCCGACCTCGACGTCGACACCGTGAACGCCGTGCTGGCCGAAGGCGGCAAGTTCTGCGCCGAGGTGCTGACGCCGCTCAACCTGAGCGGCGACCAGGAAGGCTGCACGCTCGACCGCACGACGCACGCCGTGACCACGCCCAAGGGCTTCAAGGAGGCCTACGCGCAGTTCGTGGAGGGCGGCTGGCCCGCTCTGTCGTCCGACCCCGCCTTCGGCGGCCAGGGCCTGCCGCACGTGGTGAACCAGAGCTTCTACGAGATGCTCAACAGCGCCAACCAGGCCTGGACCATGTACCCCGGCCTCGCCCACGGCGCCTACGAGTGCCTGCACGCGCACGGCTCTGAAGAACAGAAGCAGCTGTACCTGCCCAAGCTCGTGAGCGGCGAGTGGATCGGCACCATGTGCCTGACCGAGCCGCACTGCGGCACCGACCTGGGCCTGCTGCGCAGCAAGGCCGAGCCGCAGGCCGACGGCAGCTACCGCATCAGCGGCAACAAGATCTTCATCAGCGGCGGCGAGAGCGACTTCGCCGCCAACATCGTGCACCTGGTGCTGGCCCGCCTGCCCGACGCGCCCGCGGGCAGCAAGGGCATCAGCCTGTTCGTGGTGCCCAAGTTCCTGCCCACGGCCGACGGCCAGGTCGGCGCGCGCAACGGCATCTTCTGCACGGGCCTCGAGCACAAGATGGGCATCAACGGCAGCGCCACCTGCCAGATCACCATGGAAGGCGCGCAGGGCTGGCTGGTGGGCGAGCCCAACAAGGGCCTGGCGGCGATGTTCGTGATGATGAACGTGGCGCGCATCGGTGTCGGCATGCAGGGCCTGGGCCTCACCGAGGTGGCCTACCAGAACGCCGTGGCCTACGCCAAGGACCGCCTGCAGATGCGCAGCCTCACGGGCGCGAAGGCCGCCGACAAGCCGGCCGACCCCATCATCGTGCACCCCGACGTGCGCAAGATGCTGCTGACCGCGCGCGCCTACGCCGAGGGCGGCCGCGCGCTGGCCATGTGGACGACGCTGATGGTCGACAAGGCCCTGGTCAGCGACGACGAGGACGAGAAGCGCGACTGCGAGGACCTCGTGGCGCTGATGACGCCCATCGTCAAGGCCTTCCTCACCGACAACGCCTGGATCGCCACCTCGCACTGCCTGCAGGTCTTCGGCGGCCACGGCTACGTCAAGGAATGGGGCATGGAGCAGTTCGTGCGCGACTCGCGCATCAACATGATCTACGAGGGCACGAACACCATCCAGAGCCTGGACCTGCTGGGCCGCAAGGTGCTGGCCGACAACGGCAAGAAGCTCAAGAAGTTCGGCGCGCTGGTGCAGGCCTTCGTCGAGGAGGAAGGCGTGCGCGAGGACATGCAGGAGTTCGTCAACCCGCTGGCCGACCTCGGCGACAAGGTCACCAAGCTCACCACCGAGCTCGGCATGAAGGCCTTCGGCAACGCCGACGAGGTGGGCGGCGCCGCGGTGGACTACCTGCGCGTCTGCGGCCACCTGGTGTTCGGCTACTTCTTCGCGCGCATGGCGAAGATCGCGCTCGACAAGAAGGACAGCGGCGACCCGTTCTACACCGCCAAGCTGCACACCGCGCGCTTCTACTTCGCCAAGCTGCTGCCCGAGACCGCCGGCCTCATCCGCAGCGCGCGCAGCGGCGTGGCGCCGCTGCTGGCCATGGACGAAGCGCTGTTCTGAGACCCCGCCCACCAACCCCACGGAGACAAGCCATGAAGACCGTTCTTGCCGCTGCCGCCCTGTCGCTGTTTGCCTCGGCCGCCCTGGCCCAGGCCACGCCCGTGGGCGTGTGGAAGACCATCGACGACAAGACCAAGGCCGAGCGCGCGCAGATCCGCATCACCGAGAGCAACGGCGTGCTCAGCGGCCGCATCGAGAAGCTGCTGGCCCCCGATGCCAAGCCCGACGCCGTGTGCGACAAGTGCAGCGACGACCGCAAGGACAAGCCCATCGTCGGCATGGAGATCCTGCGCGGCGTGAGGAAGGCCGGCAGCGACAACCTCTGGGACAGCGGGACCATCCTCGATGCCGCCGAGGGCAAGGTCTACAAGGTGCGCCTGTCGCCCGCCGACGGGGGCAAGAAGCTCGAGGTGCGCGGCTACGTGGGCATGCCCATGCTGGGCCGCACCCAGACCTGGATCCGCATCGAATAAGGAATGCACACCATGAACCGATTCCCCGTGCGCAAGGTGGCCGTGCTCGGCGCCGGCGTGATGGGCGCGCAGATCGCCGCCCACCTCGTGAACTGCCGCGTGCCGGTGGTGCTGTTCGACCTGCCGGCCAAGGACGGCCCGAAGAGCGCCATCGCCACCAAGGCCATCGAGAACCTCAAGAAGATCAAGCCCGCGCCGCTGGGCGTGGCCGAGGAGGCGGCGCTGATCCAGCCCGCCAACTACGAGGAGCACCTGGCGCTGCTGGGCGACTGCGACCTCGTCATCGAGGCCATCGCCGAGCGCATGGACTGGAAGCTCGATCTGTACACGAAGATCGCGCCGTTTGTCGCCCCGCACGCGCTGCTGGCCAGCAACACCTCGGGCCTGAGCATCACCAAGCTGAGCGAGGTGCTGCCCGAGGCCATCCGCCCGCGCTTCTGCGGCATCCACTTCTTCAACCCGCCGCGCTACATGGCGCTGGTGGAGCTCATCGACACGCCGGCCACCGAGCCCGCCGTGCTCGACCAGCTCGAGGCCTTCGTCACCACCACGCTGGGCAAGAGCGTGGTGCGCGCCAAGGACAGCCCGAACTTCATCGCCAACCGCGTGGGCATCGCCGGCATGCTGGCCACGATGAAGGAGGCCGAGACCTTCGGCCTGAGCTACGACGTCGTCGACGACCTCACGGGCAAGAAGCTGGGCCGCGCCAGCAGCGGCACCTTCCGCACGGCCGATGTGGTGGGCCTGGACACCATGGCGCACGTCATCAAGACGCTGCAGGACAACCTCGCCGACGACCCGTTCTACCCGAGCTACGCCACGCCGGCCGTGCTCAAGGGCCTGATCGAGAAGGGCGCCCTGGGCCAGAAGGCCGGCGCCGGCTTCTACAAGAAGGTGGGCAAGGACATCCTGCGCCTCGACCCCGCCAAGGCCGACTACGTGCCGGCCGGCGGCAAGGCCGACCCGCTGGTGGACCGCATCCTCAAGAAGCCCGCGGCCGAGCGCCTGAAGCTGCTGCGCGAGAGCAGCAACCCGCAGGCGCAGTTCCTGTGGGCCATCCAGCGCGACGCCTTCCACTACGCCGCCGTGCACCTGGAGAGCATCGCCGAGACCGCGCGCGACGTGGACTTCGCCATGCGCTGGGGCTTCGGCAGCAAGCAGGGCCCGTTCGAGATCTGGCAGGCCGCCGGCTGGCTGCAGGTGGCCGAGTGGATCAAGGCCGACATCGAGGCCGGCAAGGCCCTCAGCAGCGCGCCGCTGCCCGCCTGGGTGTTCTCGGGCCCGGTGGCCGAGAAGGGCGTGCACACGCCCGAGGGCTCGTGGAGCCCGGCCGCCCAGGCCTACGTGCCGCCGCGCGAGCTGCCCGTCTACGCGCGCCAGCACTTCCGCGAGAACGTGCTGGGCTCGGGCGCGGTGGAGCCGCTGAAGGCCGGTACCGAGGTCTGGAAGAACGACGACGTGCGCCTGTGGACGCTGGACGGTGAGGTGCTCATCGCCAGCATCACCTGCAAGCTGCACCTCATCAGCCCGGCCGTGGTCGAGGGCCTGTACAAGGCCGTGGAGCTGGCCGAGAAGTCGTACGCCGGCGTGGTGATCTGGTCGCCGGACGACGTGTTCTCGGCCGGCGCCAACCTCGAGGCCCTGATGCCGGTGTTCATGAAGAGCGGCAGCAAGGGCATCAAGCCTGAGGTCAAGAAGCTGCAGGACGCCATGCTGGCGGTGCGTTATGCCCAGGTGCCCGTGGTGGCCGCCGTGCGTGGCATTGCCCTGGGCGGCGGCAATGAGATCGCCGTGCACTGCGCCAAGCGCGTGGCCGCGATGGAAAGCTACATGGGCTTCGTCGAGGTCGGCGTGGGCCTGCTGCCCGCGGGCGGCGGCCTGGCCTACGTGGCACGCCGCGCGGCCGAGATGGCCGCCGCGGGCAACGCCAACGCCGACATCCAGAAGTTCCTGATCGACGGCTTCACCAGCGCCGCCATGGCCAAGGTGGGCACCAGCGCGCTCGAGAACCGCAAGCTCGGCTACTTGGTCGACGGCGACGTTGTCGTGCCGCACAAGGACGAGCTGCTGTTCGTGGCGGCGGCGCAGGTCAAGGCCATGGCCGCGAGCGGCTACCGCCCGCCGGTGCGCGCGCCCTTCCCGGTGGCCGGCCGCAACGCCATCGCCACCATCAAGGGCCAGCTGGCCAACATGCGCGACGGCGGCTTCGTCAGCGCGCATGACTTCCACCTCGCCACCCTGATCGCCGAAGTGGTGTGTGGCGGCGACGTCGACGGCGGCAGCCTGGTGACCGAGGAATACCTGCACACGCTGGAGCGCGACCGCTTCTGCGCGCTGCTGGACCACCCCAAGACGCAAGAGCGGATCATGGGCATGCTGCAAACGGGCAAGCCCGTGCGCAACTGAGCGGGAAGGACGACACCATCATGAGCAAGCAGATCCAAGACGCCTACATCGTCGCCGCCAGCCGCACGCCCATCGGCAAGGCGCCGCGCGGCGTGTTCCGCAACATGCGGCCCGACGACCTGCTGGTCGCCGCCGTGCAGAGCGCGCTGGCCCAGGTGCCTTCGCTGGACCCCAAGGCCATCGAGGACGCCATCATCGGCTGCAGCTTCCCCGAGGGCGAGCAGGGCATGAACATGGCCCGCGTGGCCATGGTGCTGGCCGGGCTGCCGCACAGCGTGGGCGGCGTCACCGTCAACCGCTTCTGCGCCAGCGGCCTGACGGCGCTGCAGATGGCGGCCGACCGCATCCGCGTCGGCGAGGCCGACGTGATGATCGCCGGCGGCGCCGAAAGCATGAGCCTGGTGCCCATGGGCGGCAACAAGCCCAGCTTCAACCCCGAGGTCTTTGCCAAGGACGAGAACGTCGGCATCGCCTACGGCATGGGCCTCACGGCCGAGAAGGTGGCTGCGCAGTGGAAGGTGAGCCGCGAAGACCAGGACGCCTTTGCGCTGGCCTCGCACCAGAAGGCGCTGGCGGCGCAGGCCGCGGGCGAGTTCACCGGCGAGATCGTGCCCATCGACGTGGTCTCGCGCCTGCCCAACCTGGCCACGGGCGAGGTGAGCGTGAGCACGCGCACCGTCAAGCTCGACGAGGGCGCGCGCCCCGACACCAGCCTGGAGGGCCTGGCCAAGCTCAAGCCCGTGTTCGCGGCCAAGGGCAGCGTCACGGCCGGCAACAGCTCGCAGACCAGCGACGGCGCCGGTGCGCTGATCCTCGCGTCCGAGAAGGCCTGCAAGCAGTTCGACCTCAAGCCGCTGGCCCGCTTCGTCAGCTTCGCGGCGCGCGGCGTGGCGCCCGAGATCATGGGCATCGGCCCCATCGAGGCCATCCCGGCGGCGCTCAAGGCCGGTGGCATCAGCCAGGCCGATCTCGACTGGATCGAGCTCAACGAGGCCTTCGCCGCCCAGGCCCTGGCCGTCATCCGCACCTGCGGGCTGGATCCGTCCAAGGTCAACCCCATGGGCGGTGCCATCGCCCTGGGCCACCCGCTGGGCGCCACGGGCGCCATCCGCGCCGCCACGGTGGTGCACGCGCTGCAGCGCCGCCAGCTCAAGTACGGCATGGTGACCATGTGCGTGGGCATGGGCCAGGGCGCCGCCGGCATCATCGAGCGCGTGTGAGCACCGCACGCACCGCGCAGGAGACCGCATGAGCATCAAGACCGCCACCATCAACGGCGTGGCCACCATCGAGATCGCGCGCCCCGAGAAGAAGAACGCGCTCACCGTGGCCATGTACCAGGCCATGTGCGAGGCGCTGAACGCCGCGCGCGAGGACGGCGCCGTGCGCGCCGTGCTCATCACCGGCCAGCCGGGCATCTTCACCAGCGGCAACGACATCGAGGACTTCCTGCAACGCGCGCCCGGCCAGGGCAGCGACGCCATGGACTCGCCGGTGTTCCGCTTCATGCGCGCGCTGCTCGATTGCGACAAGCCCGTGGTCGCCGCCGTCACCGGCGCGGCCATCGGCATCGGCACGACGATGCTGCTGCACTGCGACTTCGTCTACGTGTCCGACGAGGCCCGCCTGGCCATGCCCTTCGTGGGCCTGGGCCTGGTGCCCGAGTACGCCAGCAGCCTGGTGGTGCCCCAGCTCATGGGCCAGCGACGCGCCGCCGAGAAGCTGCTGCTGGGCGACCCCTTCACGCCCGAGCAGGCCGTGGAGTGCGGCATCGCCAACGCCGTGCTGCCTGCGGCTGAGGTGGCGGCGCACGCGCGCCGCATCGCCGAGCGCTTCAACGCGCTGCCGCCCGGCGCCGTGCGCGAGGCCAAGCAGCTGATGCGCGCGCCCGAGCGCGAGCGCCTGCTGCAGACCATCCGCACCGAGGGCGAGATCTTCGGCCGCCGCCTGCGCAGCCCCGAGGCCATGGAGGCCTTCCAGGCCTTCCTGCAGAAGCGCAAGCCCGACTTCAGCCAGTTCTGAGCGGAGGCGCCGCGATGTCGCTGGTGGCCAAGCTCGCGTTGTCGCCGCTGCTCGTGGCGCAGGCGCTGCGCACGCGCGCGAAGCTGCCGCGCCTGCCCGAGGCCGCGGGCCCGCGGCACGGCGCGGTGGGCGAAGGTGCGCCGCTGTCGCTGCTGATCACGGGCGATTCGTCCGCGGCCGGCGTGGGCGTGGTGCACCAGCGCGACGCGCTGGCGCCGCGCCTGGCGCAGGAGCTGGCCACGCGCGGCGGTCGCCGCGTGCAATGGCGGCTGCTGGCGCAGAGCGGCCTCACCACGGCGCAGACGCTGGCGCTGCTGCAGCGCGAGCACCCGGCCGCCGGGCCGGGCGGCCACTTCGACATCGCGGTGGTGGTCACGGGCGTCAACGACGTCGTCGACCAGGTGCCCTCGCACCACGCTGTCTCGCTGCGCGAGGCCCTGGCCAACCGGCTGCGCAACGGCCTCGGTGTGCACCACGTGGTGTTTGCGCCGCTGCCGCCGGTGCACCTGTTCCCGGGCCTGCCGCAGCCGCTGCGCTGGGTGGCCGGCAGCGACGCGCGCCGCCACGACCGCGCGCTGCGCGAGTGGGCGGCCAGCCGCGACGACGTGTCGCGCGCCGAGATCGAGCTGCCGCTGAACCCGGCGCTCATGGCCGACGACGGCTTCCACCCCGGCCCCAAGGTCTACCGGCTCACGGCGCACGCGCTGGCGCTGCACATCGCCCGCCAGGGCCTGCTCGCGGCGGGCTGAGCCGCAGTCCGTCGCGCCGATTCCTCATTCCGGCGCGCCGCGGCGCCGGCGCGGGCCCGGCCACCCACAATGGCCGCATGGACACCGCCCCCCGCCTGCCGCCCGGCTTCGACCCCGAACGGGGCGTGCTGCCCGGCCTGCCCCCGGCCCACGTGCTGCGCGCCTACCTCGTGGGCTGCGTGCCGCTGCTGGTGGTCTACATGATCGCCACCGAGACCGACGGCGACCTCAGCCGCGGCTTCGACCTGCTCAGCGCGCTCGGCGCCACCTTCCGCTTCGTCGGGCCGGCCTTCGTGCTGCTGCTGCCGGTGTGGGACATCACCGGCTGGCTCGAGCGCGCCGGCGTGCGCGTGGGCCTGCTGCTGCTGGCGCACGGCGCGCTGGCCATCGTCTTTGCCATCGGCGTGCAGTGGAGCAGCTACGGCCTCATCTGGCTGTGGAGCGGCCCGGCCGCCGCCCAGCGCGCGCTCGAGGCCTGGTTCATCTGGCAGGCCATGATGATGATGATGATGTACTGGGCGGCCGCCGGCGGCTTCACGGCCTACCGCGCCGTGCGGCGCGCGCGCGCCGAGGCGGCGGCCACGGCGCAGGCGCGCGAGCTGCTGGCGCGCACCGAGCTCGCCGCGCTGCGCAGCAAGCTCAACCCGCACTTCCTGTTCAACACCCTGCACGGCATCGTCACGCTGGTGCGCAAGGACACGCGCCGCGCCGAGGAGGCGCTGCTGCGCTTCTCGGACCTGCTGCGTTACGTGCTCGACACCGAGAAATCCGGCGCCGACAGCGTGCCGCTGGCTGACGAGCTGGCCTTCACGCGCGACTACCTCGCGCTCGAGCAGCTGCGCCTGGGCGAGCGGCTGCAGCTGCGCTGGCAGGTCGACGAAGCCGCCGAGGGCGTGGCCGTGCCGGTGCTGACGCTGCAGCCGCTGGTGGAGAACGCCATCAAGCACGCCTTCAACCCGCGCACGGCGCCCGGCCTGCTGGTGATCACGGCCCGCGTGGACGGCGGCCAGCTGCAGCTGGAGGTGCGCGACGACGGCCCCGGTGCCGCCCCGCAGCCCGCCGCGGCCGGCCACGGCCTGGGCCTGGCCACGGTGGCGCGGCGCCTGGCGCTGCTGCACGGCGAGCGCGGCCGCCTGCAGGTGGACACCGCGCCGGGCGCCGGCTTCACCGTGCGCGTCTCGCTGCCCGCCGGAGTGCCGCGATGAACGCGCCCCTGACCACCCCCTGGCCCGTGGTGCTGTGCGACGACGAGCCCCTGGCCCGCGAGGCCCTGCGCGACCTGATCGCCGCCGACCCACGCCTGCTGCTCGTGGGCGAGGCCGCCGACGGCGCGCAGGCCCTGAAGCTGCTGCGCGCCCTGAAGCCGCGGCTCGTGTTCATGGACATCCAGATGCCCGAGCTCACGGGCCTGGAGGTCGTGCGCCAGCTCGCGGGCACCACGCCCTGGCCGGCCATCGTGTTCACCACCGCCTACGACCAGCACGCCGTCACGGCCTTCGAGCTGCACGCCGTGGACTACCTGCTCAAGCCCTTCAGCGGCGAGCGCTTCGGCGCCGCGGTGGAGCGCGTGCTCGCCAGCGGCGCCCCGGCCCCCGCGATGCAGGCCGAGCAGGCCCTGGCCACCCCGGCCCACGCCCCGCTGGAGCGCGTGCTGGTGCGCGACCGTGGCCAGATCTTCCCCATCGCCGTGGCCGAGATCGAGTACCTCAAGAGCGACAGCAAGTACACGGCGATCGCCGCGCGCGGCAGCCAGTTCTACGTGCGCGTGCCGCTGGCCGAGCTGGAGCCGCGGCTGCCGGCGGCGCGCTTCCTGCGCGTGCACCGCAACGCCATCGTCAACCTGGACTTCGTGGTCTCGATGAAGCCCGACGAGCAGTCGCAGCTGGAGCTGAAGATGAAGGACGGCTCGACGCTGCTGGCCAACCGCGAGGCCAGCAAGGCGCTGCGCGACGCGGCGATCTAGCCGCCCTCAGCGGAACAGGCCCAGGCGCTGCGCTTCCAGCGCCGCCTCGGCGCGCGAGCTCACGTTGAGCTTGCGGTAGATCTGCTTGACGTAGTCGGCGATGGTGTGGCGGCTCAGCCCCAGCTGCACGCCGATCTCGGGCAGGGTGTAGCCCTTGGCCACGCGCAGCAGCACCTCGCTCTCGCGGTCGGTGAGGTTCACGTTGGGCAGCAGGCTGTTGTGGGCCTGCGGCCGGCTCTTGGCGCTGAAGTAGGCCATCACGCGGCGCGCGATGCTGGGGCTCAGCGGCGGCTCGCCCTGGCTGATGCGCTGCAGCTGCTCGGTGATGAGCTCGCGCGCCTGCTCCTTGAGGATGTAGCCGAAGGCGCCGGCCTGCAGCGCGGGGAACAGGTGCTCGTCGTCGTCGTGGATGGTGACGACCACGCTCTGGGCGTCGGGCTGCAGGTCGCGCAGCCGCGTGACCACGTCGACGCCGCTGCCGTCGGGCAGGCCGAGGTCGACGAGCGCGAGGTCGAACTTCACCGCGGCCACCAGGGCCATCGCGTCCTGCACGCGCGCGCTCTCGGAGATGGTCGAGCCGGGGAAGACCTGGAGCACCAGCTTGCGCAGCCAGGCCCGGATCTCCGGCAGGTCTTCGAGCAACAGGATGGTCTTCATGACGTCTTCAGCGCCCGCGCAGGGCGGGCCTTCGGCGGGCGATCCCCATGTTATCGGCCGGCTGCCTCGGGGCCCGAGGGCTCGGTGGCCTGATCCAGCGGAACCGTGAGACGTATCACGGTGCCATAGCCCGGGCTGCTCTCCACCAGGCACTGGCCCTGCAGCTGCTTGGCGCGGCCCTTCATGCTGGCCAGGCCGTGGCCGCGGTCGAGCCGGCCCTCGACCTCGGCCGAGATGCCCTCGCCGTTGTCGGTGATCACGACCTGGAAGTCGCCGTCGGCGATGCCCGCCTGCACCGTGCAGCGCGTGGCGCCGCTGTGCTTGATGACGTTGCTCGTGGCCTCGCGCAGGATGCGCGTGGTCTGCACGTAGGCGCGCGCGCTCAGGCGCTGGGGCAGGTCCTCGGGGGCCTCCCAGCCGCCGTCGATGCCGGCCTGGCCGAGGCGGCCGATGACCTCGGCCCGCCAGTCGCCCATGGCGTCCGACAGGCGCACGGCCTTGCCCGTGAGGCCGCGCACCGACAGGCGCATCTCCTCGAGCGCCTCGCGCGCGAGCGTGCTGATGCGGTCGCTCTCGCTGGTGTGCACGATGGTCAGCAGCTTGGCGCCGAGGTCGTCGTGCAGGTCGGCGGCGATGCGCTTGCGCTCCTTCTCGGTGATCTGCTCCACCTTGAGCTCGGCGAGCTGGCGGAAGTTGCGCTCGATCTCGGCCGTGGCCTCGCGCACGCGCTGCTCGAGCACGAGCTTGCCCTGCTCGGCCAGCTGCAGCGCATGGCCGTGCTGCTGCATGAGGCGCAGGCCCACGAGCGCCAGCACCAGCGGCACCACGAGCTCGGCGGTGTGCGCGGCCGTGGCCGGCCAGCCCGCCCACTGCACGCCGAGCTCGATGACGCCGGCCAGCACCGACACCGCCAGCAGCGGCGCCATCAGCCACACCTGGCGCGTGGGCCGGCGCTGGCGCAGGTACCACCACGCGGCCGCGGCCACCTGCAGCGTGAGCACGGCGTACCACACGGTGGCCACGGCGTGCAGCCGGCTGGAGCCGGCGGCCAGCAGCGACAGCGCCAGCAGCGCCGTCTGCGCTGGCAGCAGGCGGTCCACGAGCGGCAGCCGCAGGCCGCCGTAGCGCAGCAGGAACTGCACCCCGGCCCAGGCCGTGAAGCCCAGCAGGCAGACGGTGATGAACTCCATCTCGACGTGGCCCAGCGGCGCCTCGCGCCACCACAGGCGCACGTTGAGCAGCGCCCAGCCCACGCACAGCGCGCCGAAGTAGGCCAGGTGGCTGTCGCGCCGGTGCAGGTAGCCGAGCACGAACATGAAGCCGCCGCTCAGCAGCAGCACGGCGCTGAAGGCCTGCGGTGCCTCGACCTGCAGCGCCGTGGCGCGCGCGTGGCGCGGCGCCAGCACCGACTGCGGGCCGATCTGCAGCGCCGACAGCGCCCCCGCGCGCAGGCGCGAGCCGCTGCTGGCGAGCTCGTGGCCCACCACGCGCAGCTCCAGCACGTTGTCGCCGGGCAGCAGCAGCGCGTCGGGCAGCGGCACCAGCATCGGGTGATTGCAGTGGCGCGTGTAGGGCAGGGTCATGCGGCCGCCGCGGGCCAGCAGCCGGCCGTTGAGGTGCACCTCGGCGTTGCTGCACACGCGCTCGATCCACAGCGCCAGCATGTCGCCAGGCACCACGGCGCCGGGCTGGCCGGCCGCGGGCACGCGGAAGCTCACGCGGTACCAGAGGGCGCCGCGCAGGCCCGGGCGGCTCTCGGCCCATTCGTCGGGCAGCGTCACGGGCCGCGTCGGCGCGCCGATCGGGAAGCCGCCCTCGGGGCCCACGGCGCTGACGGCGCCGCGCAGCTGCTGCACGCCATCGGGCCCGATGGTGTCGGCCGCCTGCGCGTGCCCGGCGCCGGGCAGCAGCATCGACAACGCCACCAGCAGCCGCAGCAGCAGGCCGCGCAGGGCCGGGGCCGACAGCAGGATCAGGAGCGCGGGGCGGGGGGGCACGGGCCCGGATTCTGCACGGCGCACCGCGCAGGCCGCGCTGCCACAATGCCCCCGGCCACGCCGTGTGGCCGACCTTTTGCACGCCACCGCCTTGATCCGCCGCCACACCCTTGCCGATGCCGACAACCGCCGCCTCGCCGCCGCCTGCGGGCCGCTGGACGAGCACCTGCGGCGCATCGAGCAGGCGCTGGGCCTGAGCGTGCAGCGGCGCGGCACGCTGTTCCGCGTGCAGGGCCCGGGGCCGGCGGTGGACCGCGCCGTGGCGCTGATCGACACCCTGTACGCGCGCACCGACGGCGCGCAGCCCCCGGTGGACGCCGAGGAGCTGGAGCTGCTGCTCGTGGGCGAGGCCGCCAGCGCGCCCGCGCCGGCGCCGCGCCGCGCCGCGGCCCGCGCCACGGCGGTGGC
>ERZ1066136.927-NODE-927-length-17290-cov-6.468059_pt1 | contig 17290 bp, 10 predicted proteins | sample MGYA00382783_ERZ1066136 | MGnify/ENA primary metagenome ERZ1066136 (study PRJEB33369, sample SAMEA5778366) | biofilm metagenome | biome: Industrial cooling water; feature: Water cooling tower basin; material: Biofilm | place: United Arab Emirates | collected... | reverse complement strand
CCGTCGTGTCGACGAGTCGACTTCAGCGTTCGCCGCCGACGAGACGTTCGCCCCCCGGGCGGGGCCCGGGCTACGGAATCCGGTGCCCGCAGTCGATGCAGCATGGTCGTGTGGTTGCGTTGGCGCACCAGGACATTCCTGGCAACGAGGCCTCGGTCCGTGTAGCCCGGGCCCCGCCCGGGGACGGTCGCTCCGCGAATCGACTCCGCGCGTTCTTCTCGTTGTCTCGTCGTGTCGAATGCGGCGTTCGCCATGAAGGAGGTGTTCGCGCTCTGGCAGAGCCCGCTGTGGGGTGTGCGTCCGCGGCCCGCAGAAGGCCGGATGCAGTACTCAGCGTGCCACTGCGGGCAGCCGAGACTGCGCAGTATGGCTGACGGTCTGCACGCCCTCAATCTGCATGTGGCGTCGGTTCGGCGCGCACTCGCCGCGCTGCTCTTGGAGCATCGCGCCTTTCGTTGGCACGATGCCGATTCCCGTTTCACCGCAACGATCAGCTAGTCGAGGGCGCGATGTCTGGATTCGATATCCACCATCCAGATCGCGACAGCCGCCACCGCCAGAAGGGATGACAGAAGGACAAGAGCGAGCGTGAATCGGGTCGCCATGATCGGCGCGATGATGGCGGGGGCGAAGAGACCGCCGAAGCGCGCCATCGCTCCGGCAGTGCCCATGCCGCTGGCCCTCAGATCCGTCGGATACACCTCCGGGGTGAATGCATAGAGCGCGCCCCAGGTGCCCAGGAGGGCGAAACTCATGAGAAGCGTCGAGCCGACGACGATCACCGTCGACTGGCCAAGGCTGTAGAGCAGGCAACCCGTGGCGCTCAGGAGAAGGAATCCGATCAGGGTCGGCTTTCGACCCCAGCGTTCGACCCCGTAGGCGGAGAGCGCGAACCCGGGAAGCTGGACGAGCGCCAGCAGAATCAGGAACACCTGACCCCGCATGAAGCCGAAACCCTCACCGGCCAGTTTCACCGGCAGGTAGACGAAAACGCCGTAGTACGAGATCGAGATGAGTGTCCAGGCGACGAGAAGGCAGATGCTGCGCCGCCGGCAATCAGCAGAGAAGAGCGCAAACACCGACTTGCGCTCCCGCGCCTGAGCCTCCAAGGGGCCGATGTCCGTGGAAACCCCATTGACCGCAGCCACACGCTGCAGCACCGCGCGTGCCTCCGCCGAACGCCCCGACCTGTTGAGGTAGAGCGGGGACTCGGGAACGAAGAAGCGAAAGACCACGCCAACCAGGGCCGGGATGCCGGTGACGAAGAAGATCAGTCGCCATGCATCGGGGCCGTGCGAAGCCGCCACCAGCGCGAGCACTGCAAGCAGGATCGTGCCGATCGCCCAGAAGGACTCCAGCAGCACCAGCCAGCGTCCGCGCCGATCGGCTGGAAGGAACTCGGCCATCATCGTGTAGTCGACGGGCAGGGTGCCGCCGACGCCGATGCCAGTGAGAAAACGCAGCACCAGAAGCCACTGGAACTCCGGCGCGAAGGCGGACGCCACGCCGCAGATGGCATCGATGACCACCGCCGTCATGAGCACGGGTCGACGCCCGATGCGGTCTGCGAGGCGACCGAAAGCGAAAGCGCCGACCAGCATGCCGATGAAGAACATCGTCCCGGTCTGCAGCGCCGCGGGAACGGTGATGCCGAACGTCGCGGCGATGGAAGGCGCACTGAACCCGATCGAGAGCACCTGCATCGCATCCGCCAGCCAGACCAGGCCGAAGATGGCAAAGAGCCGATACTGGAATCGTCCGACCCCGGCAGCCACGACTCCTTGCTCGATGGTGATGGTCGGCGCTGCCCCGGGCGTTGGGCCGGGCGACAGGCCCGGGCTTCCGGCCGCCGCGGTGATCGGTGATGACGACATGGCGCCTCCCGCCAGTGGAAAGTGGTGGTCAACCCGGGGCCCGCATCTTCGCCGACGTGGCTTCGGACCCCGGCCCGGACAGGTTCGGTGAACGGGTAGTCAGCCCTCGGGCGGGCGCGGTCGAGAGTTCGACCGACCCGCCTACGCGGACACCGGCTCCTTCAGCGGAACCTCGAACACGTCATAGCCGAAGCACCACGAGGGGTCCTCGTTCGTTCGCAGCCAGGTGTTGTCGTGCGAGATACGCTGCACCTTGCTCGCACGTTCGGCCCGGTTGGCCTCGTAGAGCGAAAAAGCCAACTCGTGGTCGTGTGCGCCGACTTCCTTCAGGCAGCGGACGAGCATCGCGGCGTCCTCGATGGCCATGCCTGCGCCCTGGGCCATGTGGGGCTTCATCGGGTGACAGGCATCGCCGAGCAGCACCAGCCGGCCGCGACTCCAGAGCGGCAGGGGGTCCCGCTCGAGCAGCGACCACTTGGTCACCTCGCGCGTATTCTCGATCAGCGCCTGCACCGTGGGGTGCCAGCCCCGGTAGAGCTCGCGCATCTCGTCCTTGCTGCTCGGCAGCCAGCGATCGTTGAGATCCCACTCGTCCACCGGTACACCCGTCACGTAGTAGAGCTCGTCCTGCCTCGCCGTGACGAAGTAGGTCATCATGTGCCTGTCATCGCTCCACCACTTGACGCAAGCATCGAAGGGCAGCATTCCGGCCTTGACCGGCGGGGTCGGAAACACCGCGCGGTGTGCGAGATAGCCGGCGTACTTCGGGGGTTCCGCACCGAGGAGTTCCTCTCGGATGCGCGAGTTCACTCCGTCCGCGCCCACCACCAGGTCGGCCTCTTCGATCGAGCCATCCGCGAACTCCATGTGCACGACGTCACCGCGATCGACGACCTTGGAGAGCTGCTTGCCGAACGACACGGCCTCGGAGGGCAGCGCCTCCATCAGCAGAGCGTGAAAGTCGCCGCGATGCACCGTCAGGTAGCTCGCCCCGTATTCACTGACGGCGAAGTCGCCGAGCGGGATCTGCGCCAGGACATCGCCCGTCTGCCAATGGCGGCTGTACCAGTAGTCAGGGTGTGAGCCCTGCGCGTTCATCGCGTCCTCGATCCCTATGCGTCGCATGACCTTCATGACATTCGGTCCGATATGGATGCCCGCGCCCAGGCGAGAGAAGCCGGGTGCCTGTTCGTACACGTGTGCGTTGAATCCGGCCTGGCGCAGCAGGCATGCGGCTGACGCGCCGCCGAGTCCGGCGCCGATGACGGCAATGCGAGGGGGGCGAGACATGAGTGTTTCTCCTGGAACACGGACCAGCCGCCGAGGGCAAGCGAAGATACAGCGTCTACAATGTATGTGTAAAGAGTCTCGTGTGCGATGCGAAGCGCGACAACAGTCCTTGCGCATATAGCGATAATCGGAACTTGCCAAGCTTGCCATCGCCTCGTGACGCTGTTTAAATAGAGCGTCTACACTCAGTAATGAGGAGCCCGGGATGAACAGGCCATTTCGTATCGGTCAGATCGTGCCCAGTTCGAACACCACGATGGAGACCGAAGTGCCCGCCATGCTGCAAGCGCATTCGCAGGTACGGCCAGACGACCGGTTCACGTTCCACTCCAGCCGGATGCGGATGAAAAAAGTGGAAAAGGATGAGCTGGCGGCCATGGACGCCGAGAGCGACCGCTGCGCGATAGAGCTCAGCGATGCACAGGTGGACGTGCTCGGATACGCCTGCCTGGTGGCCATCATGGCGATGGGCCCGGGCTATCACCGCGTCTCGCAGAAGCGCCTGACGGACCGGACGGCCGCCAATGGCGCGACGGCCCCGGTCATCACGAGTGCCGGCGCCCTGGTGGATGCCCTCGAGGTCATGGGTGCGAAGAAGATCGCTCTCGTGGCGCCTTACATGGTTCCGCTGACGAAGCTGGTGGTGGACTATGTCTCGAAAGAGGGCTTCGAGGTCGTCGACTGGCGTGCTCTCGAGATTCCCGACAATCTGGATGTGGGACGTCATGACCCTGCCAATCTGCCGCGCATCGTGGCGGACATGAACTACGCCGACGCCGACGTCATCGTGCTGTCGGCCTGTGTCCAGATGCCTTCACTGGCGGCCGTGGCCGAGGTGGAGGCGCAGACCCGGAAGCCGGTCGTCACGGCTGCCATCGCAACGACCTACGCAATCCTCGCGAATCTGGGTCTGGACACCGTCGTGCCCGGCGCCGGGGCACTCCTGTCCGGAGCCTACCCGTCCAGGGTCTGACCACGCAGGCTCCCCGCCGGAACAGCGAGATGAACAGCACCTATCTCTACGGCGCGCACGTGCACGCCAACGGCATCAGACAGCACTATCTTCGCTACGGCGGGGACGGCGGCGCGCGCGGCGATCGTGACGCCGTGATCGTCGTTCCCGGCATCACGAGCCCGGCCGCGACGTGGGGATTCGTCGGCGATCGTCTCGGGCTCCACTTCGACACGTACGTACTCGATGTGCGAGGCCGCGGCCTGTCGGCCTCCGGGCCCGACATCGACTACAGCCTGGATGCGCAGGCGGCCGACGTCATCGCGCTGGCCCAGGCCCTGAGGTTGGAGCGCTACGCACTCATCGGCCATTCGATGGGGGGGCGCATCGCCGTGAGAGCCGCTCGCAGCAAGCCCGCCGGTCTGACACGGCTCGTTGTCGTCGATCCCCCTGTTTCGGGCCCGGGTCGCCGTCCCTATCCGGCAAAGCTGGCCTGGTATGTGGATTCGATCCGGCAGGCGTTCCAGGGGATGAGCGCCGAGGACATGCGTGCCTACTGCCCGACCTGGACCGACGAGCAGCTGCGCCTGCGCGCCGAATGGCTGCACACCTGCTTCGAGCCGGCGATCGTCCGTAGCTTCGCGGACTTCGGTCTCGAAGACATCCATGCGGATCTTCCACGCATCGATCCCCCGATGCTGCTGATCACGGCCGAACGAGGGGATGTCGTGCGTGACGAAGACGTTGCGGAATGGCAATCCCTGGCACCGCAGACCCGGCACGTGCGCGTAATGAACGCAGGCCACATGATCCCCTGGGACAACGCCCAGGGCTTCTATGCCGCGTTCGGTGACTTCCTCGGCAAGCCGCTGCGCTGAGGCCTTCAACCCGACGGACGAGACCGAGGAGTGCTTCATGGCCGTAAGCGATATCGACCTGATCCGCGCCTGGAGGCAGGTGCTCACGTTGTCCAGGCTCGAGGCCGGGCAGATCGTGACAGTACTCACCGGTGCCGGCACGAACCCGCAGACGCTTCGCTGTGCGATTGCGGCAGCGGGCGACCTCGGCGCACGCGTCAATCACCTGGATCTGCCGCCGGTCAATGCCGAAAAGGCGCTCAGCCGCGACGCGCTGGCCTACCTGGGGACGACGCCCCTGACCGGAAACGCAGCCGCGATCGCCGCACTCGAGAACAGTGATCTCGTATTGGACCTCATGACCTTGCTGTTCTCGCCGGAGCAGCACGAGATCCTCGCGACCGGAACGAAGATTCTGCTGGCGGTCGAGCCCCCGGAGGTGCTGTGCCGCATCGTGCCGACCGCCGCGGACCGCGAGCGTGTGCTGCGTGCCACAGACCGCATCCGGGCGGCGCGCGAGATGGTCGTCACCTCCGAGGCGGGCACCGAACTGCGATGCCCGCTCGGCGAGTTCCCGGCCATCGCCGAGTACGGCTTCGTCGACGAGCCGGGCCGCTGGGATCATTGGCCGAGCGGGTTCACCCTGACATGGCCGAACGAGCGCGGGACCCAGGGGCGTATCGTTCTGAGCCCCGGAGATATTCTTCTCCCGCTCAAGTGCTACATCACGGAACCCATCGAGATCGTGGTTCGGGACGGGTACGCGCGATCCATCTCGGGGGGGCTGCATGCCGAGCTGCTGTCCGAGTACATGGCCGCCTTCAATGATCCCGAGGCCTACGCCATGTCGCACATCGGCTGGGGGCTGCAGCCGCGTGCGCATTGGTCCACCCTCGCGCTCTACGACCGGGAGGCGACCATCGGGATGGATGCACGCGCCTTCGAAGGCAACTTCCTGTTCTCGCTGGGGCCGAACAACGAGGCCGGGGGCAGCCGAACGACTGCCTGTCACATCGATATCCCCATGCGCCGCTGTACGGTCAGGCTCGACGGCGTGGCGATGGTCATCGACGGGGTCGTTCAGGACTCCGAAGGTCTTGCCCGCGCTCGCAGGCCGGGGGAGCGCGCGTGAACACGCCACCCGCTCGTCCGCAGTCGACCCTGACGGAAGAGGCACAAGGCGACGTGTCTGCCTATGCGCGCCAGGGCTTCGGTACCCCGTTGCCGCTCGAGCCGCCGTTCGGATTGCTCGTTGTCGACTTCGTCAACGGTTTTGCCGACCCCGCGGTCTTCGGTGGCGGCAACATCCCGGAGGCGATCGGCCGGACCTCGAAGCTGCTTGACTACGCCCGCGACCAACGCTGGCCGATCGCGCACAGCCGGATCGTCTTCTCGGACGATGACGCCGACAGCAACATCTTCTGTCTCAAGGTCCCCGGCATGCTCACGCTCAAGGAAGACAGCCATCACAGCGCGATCGTGCCGCAACTCGCACCGAATCGCGGTGAGTGGGTGGTGCGCAAGAGCACACCTTCGGCCTTCTACGGCACGATGCTCGGCGCCTGGCTGACGCAGCGGGCCGTGCGGACCCTGGTGGTCGCGGGCTGCACCACGAGCGGGTGCGTGCGCGCAAGCGTCGTCGATGCGATGCAGGCGGGCTTCCGCCCCTTGGTGGTGTCGGACTGCGTGGGAGATCGCGCCTTGGGCCCGCACGAGGCCAATCTGTTCGACATGGCGCAGAAGTACGCGGCGGTCATGCCTCTGGAGCAGGCCATTGCCGACATCGCCGCGCCCCGGTCGACGCGCGGAGAACTGCAACGCTGATCGAGGTGGCCCGACATGCTGTGTCTGACCGTGAACGGCTGCAACGTCGAGGTCGATGTTCCGACCAACGCGACTCTGCTTCACCTGCTGCGCAATGAACTAGGCCTCAACGGTCCGAAGTACGGATGCGGCCTGGGTCAGTGCGGTGCCTGCACAGTCCACGTGGACGGCAAGGCGGCACGCGCGTGCGTGATCCCGGCCCATGGGGTGGCCGGCCGCTGCGTCACAACGCTCGAAGGGCTCGGCGGCAGGGCGGACTTCCATCCGGTGCAGAAGGCATTCGAGGATGCGCAGGCAGCCCAGTGCGGGTACTGCCTGAACGGCATGGTCATGCAGACTGCGGCGCTGCTGGCACGCGAGCGCAATCCCAGCCGGCAGCGCATTCGTGCCGAGCTTTCGGGAAATCTCTGTCGTTGCGGCGCCCACCTGGAGATCCTGCGTGCCGTCGAACTGGCGGCCGCGCGTCTGGGCGGGGGAGGCCATTCGTCTTGAGCAAGTCGTCGCTCCGCGCGGCCTTGGCCCGCAGCCGGGCGGACTTTCTGTCCGGCGACGGCGTGCTCGCTGTGGTGCGCCACACACCGTCGCCGCCGCCGCCGGCGAAGGGTCAGCCGACCGCCGTCGCCGGCAATCCTCTGGAAGGCGACGAGATTCTCCTTGCCGTTTGGGACGACGGCAGCGTGACCGCACTCAGCGGCCACGTCGATCTGGGGACAGGCATCCGGACGGCTCTGGGGCAGATCGTGGCCGAGGAGCTGGAGATCGGCCTCGAGCGGGTGGTCATGGTGCTGGGCGACACCGCGCGAGCACCCAACCAGGGCGCGACGATCGCGAGTGCCACGATCCAGATCCATGCACAGCCGCTGCGGGTTGCTGCGGCGCAGGCGCGCCGATGGCTGCTGGCTCGCGCGGCCGAGCATCTGGGCGTGGCCGCGGACGTGCTGCGCGTCGAGCGCGGTGCAGTGCGCTCGGAGCACGTCGACCTGCCGTTCGGCGAGCTTGTGGCCGGCCGGCGCACCGTCCTCCATCTGGATCCGACGACGCCGGTCAAGCGCGTCGAAGACTACCGCCTCGTCGGCACGCCGCAGCCGCGTGTCGACATTCCGGCCAAGCTGGCGGGGGAGCCGGTCTTCGTCCACGACATGCGTCTTCCCGGCATGCTGCACGGGCGAGTCGTCAGACCTCCTTACGCCGGCGTGGACCACGGCGACTTCGTCGGCAGGACGCTGGAGGCGGTGGACGAGCGCTCCATCGCACACATTCCCGGCATCCGCGCGGTGGTGGTGATCGGCGACTTCATCGGCGTCGTCGCGGAGCGCGAGGAACACGCGGAGCAGGCGGCCCGTGAACTGCACGCCACGTGGAGGCCCTGGCCCGGGATGCCCGCCCTCGCGGACGACGGGCAGGTTGCGGACGCGATCCGGGCCAATCCCGCGACGCAGCGATGCCTCGTCGACGAGGGCGACGTCGACGCGGCTCTGGCCGGGGCCGGCGCCCCGATCCGGCGGACCTATCTGTGGCCGTATCAGCTGCACGCGTCGATCGGTCCCTCGTGTGCAGTCGCGCACTGGCAGCCGGACCAGCAGGCACGGTTGCGCGTGTGGGCCGGCACGCAGAACCCGCACGTGCTGCGGGCCGACCTCGCCAAGCTCACCGGCCTGCGTGATGTCGATGTGGATGTCGTCCGCATGGAAGCCGCCGGCTGCTACGGCCGCAATGGCGCGGACGACGTCGCGGCCGATGCGGCGCTACTGGCACGCGCGGCCGGTGCTCCGGTGCGCGTGCAACTGACGCGCGAGCAGGAGCACCAGTGGGAGCCCAAGGGGGCGGCCCAACTGATGGAGGTGGCGGGTGCGTTGTCGCTGGACGGACGTCTCTCGGCCTACGACTTCGAGACATCGTATCCCAGCAATGGTGCACCGACGCTCGCGCTGCTGCTCACGCGTACCGTGGAGCCCGTCGCGCAGGCATACGAGATGGGTGACCGCACGGCGCGACCCCCCTACGTCTGCGAGAACCTTCGGGTGAAGGTCAACGACATGGCGCCGATCGTGCGCGCCTCCTGGCTGCGCGGAGTCTCGGCGCTCCCCAACGCCTTTGCCCACGAGAGCTTCATCGACGAGCTGGCGGCCATCGCCGGCGTCGATCCGGTGCAGTTCCGTCTGCGTCATCTGCGCGATCCGCGTGCGACGGAGCTGATCCAGGCGACCGCGAAGAGGGCCGGATGGCGTGTGCGAACGGGGCCTGGGGAGAACGCCGACGGCGGCCTGGGCGAAGGTGGCGACATCCTGTTCGGTCAGGGCTTCGCTTACGCCCGCTACATCCACAGCGCCTGGCCCGGCTTCGGCGCGGCGTGGGCTGCGTGGGTGGCCGACGTGGAAGTCAACAAGAAGACGGGCGAGGTGCACGTCCGCCGCGTGGTGGTGGGGCACGACGCGGGCCTCACCATCAACCCGGCGGGCGTGGAACATCAGGTCCACGGCAACGTCATTCAGACGACGAGCCGGGCTCTGAAGGAGCAGGTCCGCTTCGCCGATGCAGCGCCCGGCACGGTGGCGACGTCTGCGGTTTCCGGCGTGCTGCCGGGTGGCGTGGTCGCCAACCGGGAGTGGGGCAGCTATCCGATCATCAACTTCCGCGAAGTGCCGGTGATCGAGGTCCTGCAGATGCCGCGGCCCGGCGAGCCGCCGCTGGGTGCCGGCGAATCGGCGTCGGTGCCGGGCACCGCGGCGATCGCCAACGCCATCTTCGACGCTACAGGTGTTCGGCTTCGCGAGCCGCCCTTCACGCCCGAGAAGGTCCTGGCGGCCATGAACCGGCCGACGCTCGACGGACCGGATTCGACGACCGCGCCGGTTCCCTCCACGGCGTCGCCACGGCTGCCGCCCGACGTGCGGTTGCCTCGCAGCAAAGGGCTTTGGACCGGTGCGGCGGCTCTGGCCATCGGGGCCATCGGTGTCGCAGCGGGCATGCTCGGCTGGCGTTCGACCATTGCGCCGGTGAGCTTCGTCGTCCCGGCTTACAGCGCGGCGACGGTCGAGCGCGGCAGACTGCTGGCCGCTGCGGGAGATTGCGCCGTCTGCCATACCGCGCGGGGTGGCGTTCGCAATGCAGGCGGTCGCGCCATGGAGACCCCCTTCGGCACCCTCTACACGACCAATCTCACGCCCGATCCCGAAACAGGCCTGGGTCAATGGTCGTTCAGTGCGTTCCAGCGCGCGATGCGCGAAGGCATCTCGCGTGACGGGCGCCATCTCTATCCGGCCTTCCCCTACACCGCATTCGCGAAGACCAGCGATGACGACCTGCAGGCGCTGTATGCGTATCTCATGTCGTTGCCGCCGGTAAAGGCTGCAAAGCCGCCGAACGCGATGCGCTTCCCCTTCAACGTGCGACCGCTGCTCGCCGGTTGGAACGCCCTCTTTCACGACAATCGGCCTTACCGGGACGATGCCACGCGCAGCGCGCAGTGGAACCGCGGGGCTTACCTCGTCAACGGCCTGGGTCATTGCGGTGCCTGCCACACGCCGCGCAATGTCCTGGGCGCCGAGAAGACCGGCCCTGCATTCCTGTCCGGTGCGATGGTCGACGGCTGGGAGGCGCCGGCGCTCACCGCGTTGTCCAGGTCCGCAGTCCCCTGGGATGCCGACGCGTTCTACCGCTACCTCCGCCATGGGCACTCGCCTCGTCATGGCGCCGCGGGCGGACCCATGGCAGCGGTCGTGCGCGAGCTTCAGCATCTCCCGGACGAGGACATTCGGGCGATGGCTGCGTACCTTGCGTCCTTCACCCCGGCGCGAGCCGATCTCCAGACTGTGGCGGCGCAGGCGGTCGCGGGTGCGACGCGTGACGCGCAGCAGTCGCAGAGCCAGGCCCGGCGCATGTTCGAGACCGCCTGCGTATCCTGTCATCACGACGGTGCCGGGCCCACACTCCTCGGCGTGAACGGGCCGCTGGCCCTCAGCAGTCAGCTCACGAGCGATCGGCCGGACAACCTGCTGCGCACCATTCTCGACGGTGTGCGGGAGCCTGCGACCCGGGACATCGGGTTCATGCCTGCATTCCGCGACGCGCTTGACGACACCCAGATCGCGGAGCTCGCGGCCTGGATGCGTCGGCGCTTTGCACCGCAGGCGCCGCCCTGGACCGATCTGAAGGCGCAGGTCGCGCGAGTGCGTGCGGCGCACGGCCACGGCGCGCCCGTGCGGCACCGGACTGCCGACGGCCCGAGCGGAAGGGGCCGGGGAATATAATTCGACCATGCGCTCAACACAGCAACGCTCCACCCGGCAAGGGAAGCCCGGCCCGCGTCAGTCTGCCGCCAGATCGAAGGGCGGGAACGGCCGTGACAGCGGCAGCGCCGCGCGGCAGACGGACCCGGAGACGAACGAAGCGGGCTCTGCGCGATACCAGTTGAAGAAGCAGGTCGGACACCTGCTGCGACGCGCCTATCAGCGCCATGTGGCGATCTTTCAGGACGGCATCCCGGATTCGCAGCTGACCACGCCGCAGTTCGTTGCGCTGTGCGCGGTGCGTGACCTGGGCTCGTGCTCCTTGAACGACATCGTCGTGGAGACCTCGATCGATCAGGCGACGATTCGGGGCGTGGTCGAACGCATCTCTACGCGAGGGCTGGTCGCCGTCTCGGAGGATCCATCCGACAAGCGCAAGCGGTCCATCTCGCTCACGGCGGCAGGGCACGAGTTCCTCGATCAGATGATCGCTGTGGCCGAAGGCATCACGGAGAAGACCTTCGGTCCTCTCAACGCCGCGGAGCGGGTGGCGCTCGTCTACCTGCTCGAGAAGATGTGTGCGTCTGGCAGCGAAATGTGACACGGGCGGAGTCGACCGAGTCCTGCGATCGCGTCGTTCGCGCGCGATAGGCTTCGCGAGGACTGACGTACGAGCCCGTACCCGACGCATCTGACGTTCACGCAGACAGACCGCCAACGGCGGGTATCGACTTCCGCTGCCGTCAGGCGATGCTCATGCCCGGCGCGGGGCCCGGTTTCCCGGCGATACCAACCTTCGGGCCGACCCACCGCGGGTCGAAACGGGCGTCGCCACGAAGGACAGGTTCTTCCCCGGGCGGGGCCCGGGCTACGAGACTGATGCCCGGCGCAGGGCTCGGCTTCCCGGCGATGCCAACCTTCGGGCCGACCCACCGCGGGTCGAATCGGGCGTCGCCACGAAGGACAGGTTCGTCCCCGGGCGGGGCCCGGGCTACGAGACCTTGCGTCCGTCGTCGATGACCCACTGCTCTGGCGGCGCGGTGGCGATACGGCACCGCGACCGATGGGTAGCCCGGGCCGCGCCCGGGGGCGGTCGCTCCGCATTCGACTCCGCGTGTTCGTCCCGTCGCGGCGTTGTGCCGTCGTGTCGACGAGTCGACTTCAGCGTTCGCCGCCGACGAGACGTTCGCCCCCGGGCGGGGCCCGGGCTACGGAATCCGGTGCCCGCAGTCGATGCAGCATGGTCGTGTGGTTGCGTTGGCGCACCAGGACATTCCTGGCAACGAGGCCTCGGTCCGTGTAGCCCGGGCCCCGCCCGGGGACGGTCGCTCCGCGAATCGACTCCGCGCGTTCTTCTCGTTGTCTCGTCGTGTCGAATGCGGCGTTCGCCATGAAGGAGGTGTTCGCGCTCTGGCAGAGCCCGCTGTGGGGTGTGCGTCCGCGGCCCGCAGAAGGCCGGATGCAGTACTCAGCGTGCCACTGCGGGCAGCCGAGACTGCGCAGTATGGCTGACGGTCTGCACGCCCTCAATCTGCATGTGGCGTCGGTTCGGCGCGCACTCGCCGCGCTGCTCTTGGAGCATCGCGCCTTTCGTTGGCACGATGCCGATTCCCGTTTCACCGCAACGATCAGCTAGTCGAGGGCGCGATGTCTGGATTCGATATCCACCATCCAGATCGCGACAGCCGCCACCGCCAGAAGGGATGACAGAAGGACAAGAGCGAGCGTGAATCGGGTCGCCATGATCGGCGCGATGATGGCGGGGGCGAAGAGACCGCCGAAGCGCGCCATCGCTCCGGCAGTGCCCATGCCGCTGGCCCTCAGATCCGTCGGATACACCTCCGGGGTGAATGCATAGAGCGCGCCCCAGGTGCCCAGGAGGGCGAAACTCATGAGAAGCGTCGAGCCGACGACGATCACCGTCGACTGGCCAAGGCTGTAGAGCAGGCAACCCGTGGCGCTCAGGAGAAGGAATCCGATCAGGGTCGGCTTTCGACCCCAGCGTTCGACCCCGTAGGCGGAGAGCGCGAACCCGGGAAGCTGGACGAGCGCCAGCAGAATCAGGAACACCTGACCCCGCATGAAGCCGAAACCCTCACCGGCCAGTTTCACCGGCAGGTAGACGAAAACGCCGTAGTACGAGATCGAGATGAGTGTCCAGGCGACGAGAAGGCAGATGCTGCGCCGCCGGCAATCAGCAGAGAAGAGCGCAAACACCGACTTGCGCTCCCGCGCCTGAGCCTCCAAGGGGCCGATGTCCGTGGAAACCCCATTGACCGCAGCCACACGCTGCAGCACCGCGCGTGCCTCCGCCGAACGCCCCGACCTGTTGAGGTAGAGCGGGGACTCGGGAACGAAGAAGCGAAAGACCACGCCAACCAGGGCCGGGATGCCGGTGACGAAGAAGATCAGTCGCCATGCATCGGGGCCGTGCGAAGCCGCCACCAGCGCGAGCACTGCAAGCAGGATCGTGCCGATCGCCCAGAAGGACTCCAGCAGCACCAGCCAGCGTCCGCGCCGATCGGCTGGAAGGAACTCGGCCATCATCGTGTAGTCGACGGGCAGGGTGCCGCCGACGCCGATGCCAGTGAGAAAACGCAGCACCAGAAGCCACTGGAACTCCGGCGCGAAGGCGGACGCCACGCCGCAGATGGCATCGATGACCACCGCCGTCATGAGCACGGGTCGACGCCCGATGCGGTCTGCGAGGCGACCGAAAGCGAAAGCGCCGACCAGCATGCCGATGAAGAACATCGTCCCGGTCTGCAGCGCCGCGGGAACGGTGATGCCGAACGTCGCGGCGATGGAAGGCGCACTGAACCCGATCGAGAGCACCTGCATCGCATCCGCCAGCCAGACCAGGCCGAAGATGGCAAAGAGCCGATACTGGAATCGTCCGACCCCGGCAGCCACGACTCCTTGCTCGATGGTGATGGTCGGCGCTGCCCCGGGCGTTGGGCCGGGCGACAGGCCCGGGCTTCCGGCCGCCGCGGTGATCGGTGATGACGACATGGCGCCTCCCGCCAGTGGAAAGTGGTGGTCAACCCGGGGCCCGCATCTTCGCCGACGTGGCTTCGGACCCCGGCCCGGACAGGTTCGGTGAACGGGTAGTCAGCCCTCGGGCGGGCGCGGTCGAGAGTTCGACCGACCCGCCTACGCGGACACCGGCTCCTTCAGCGGAACCTCGAACACGTCATAGCCGAAGCACCACGAGGGGTCCTCGTTCGTTCGCAGCCAGGTGTTGTCGTGCGAGATACGCTGCACCTTGCTCGCACGTTCGGCCCGGTTGGCCTCGTAGAGCGAAAAAGCCAACTCGTGGTCGTGTGCGCCGACTTCCTTCAGGCAGCGGACGAGCATCGCGGCGTCCTCGATGGCCATGCCTGCGCCCTGGGCCATGTGGGGCTTCATCGGGTGACAGGCATCGCCGAGCAGCACCAGCCGGCCGCGACTCCAGAGCGGCAGGGGGTCCCGCTCGAGCAGCGACCACTTGGTCACCTCGCGCGTATTCTCGATCAGCGCCTGCACCGTGGGGTGCCAGCCCCGGTAGAGCTCGCGCATCTCGTCCTTGCTGCTCGGCAGCCAGCGATCGTTGAGATCCCACTCGTCCACCGGTACACCCGTCACGTAGTAGAGCTCGTCCTGCCTCGCCGTGACGAAGTAGGTCATCATGTGCCTGTCATCGCTCCACCACTTGACGCAAGCATCGAAGGGCAGCATTCCGGCCTTGACCGGCGGGGTCGGAAACACCGCGCGGTGTGCGAGATAGCCGGCGTACTTCGGGGGTTCCGCACCGAGGAGTTCCTCTCGGATGCGCGAGTTCACTCCGTCCGCGCCCACCACCAGGTCGGCCTCTTCGATCGAGCCATCCGCGAACTCCATGTGCACGACGTCACCGCGATCGACGACCTTGGAGAGCTGCTTGCCGAACGACACGGCCTCGGAGGGCAGCGCCTCCATCAGCAGAGCGTGAAAGTCGCCGCGATGCACCGTCAGGTAGCTCGCCCCGTATTCACTGACGGCGAAGTCGCCGAGCGGGATCTGCGCCAGGACATCGCCCGTCTGCCAATGGCGGCTGTACCAGTAGTCAGGGTGTGAGCCCTGCGCGTTCATCGCGTCCTCGATCCCTATGCGTCGCATGACCTTCATGACATTCGGTCCGATATGGATGCCCGCGCCCAGGCGAGAGAAGCCGGGTGCCTGTTCGTACACGTGTGCGTTGAATCCGGCCTGGCGCAGCAGGCATGCGGCTGACGCGCCGCCGAGTCCGGCGCCGATGACGGCAATGCGAGGGGGGCGAGACATGAGTGTTTCTCCTGGAACACGGACCAGCCGCCGAGGGCAAGCGAAGATACAGCGTCTACAATGTATGTGTAAAGAGTCTCGTGTGCGATGCGAAGCGCGACAACAGTCCTTGCGCATATAGCGATAATCGGAACTTGCCAAGCTTGCCATCGCCTCGTGACGCTGTTTAAATAGAGCGTCTACACTCAGTAATGAGGAGCCCGGGATGAACAGGCCATTTCGTATCGGTCAGATCGTGCCCAGTTCGAACACCACGATGGAGACCGAAGTGCCCGCCATGCTGCAAGCGCATTCGCAGGTACGGCCAGACGACCGGTTCACGTTCCACTCCAGCCGGATGCGGATGAAAAAAGTGGAAAAGGATGAGCTGGCGGCCATGGACGCCGAGAGCGACCGCTGCGCGATAGAGCTCAGCGATGCACAGGTGGACGTGCTCGGATACGCCTGCCTGGTGGCCATCATGGCGATGGGCCCGGGCTATCACCGCGTCTCGCAGAAGCGCCTGACGGACCGGACGGCCGCCAATGGCGCGACGGCCCCGGTCATCACGAGTGCCGGCGCCCTGGTGGATGCCCTCGAGGTCATGGGTGCGAAGAAGATCGCTCTCGTGGCGCCTTACATGGTTCCGCTGACGAAGCTGGTGGTGGACTATGTCTCGAAAGAGGGCTTCGAGGTCGTCGACTGGCGTGCTCTCGAGATTCCCGACAATCTGGATGTGGGACGTCATGACCCTGCCAATCTGCCGCGCATCGTGGCGGACATGAACTACGCCGACGCCGACGTCATCGTGCTGTCGGCCTGTGTCCAGATGCCTTCACTGGCGGCCGTGGCCGAGGTGGAGGCGCAGACCCGGAAGCCGGTCGTCACGGCTGCCATCGCAACGACCTACGCAATCCTCGCGAATCTGGGTCTGGACACCGTCGTGCCCGGCGCCGGGGCACTCCTGTCCGGAGCCTACCCGTCCAGGGTCTGACCACGCAGGCTCCCCGCCGGAACAGCGAGATGAACAGCACCTATCTCTACGGCGCGCACGTGCACGCCAACGGCATCAGACAGCACTATCTTCGCTACGGCGGGGACGGCGGCGCGCGCGGCGATCGTGACGCCGTGATCGTCGTTCCCGGCATCACGAGCCCGGCCGCGACGTGGGGATTCGTCGGCGATCGTCTCGGGCTCCACTTCGACACGTACGTACTCGATGTGCGAGGCCGCGGCCTGTCGGCCTCCGGGCCCGACATCGACTACAGCCTGGATGCGCAGGCGGCCGACGTCATCGCGCTGGCCCAGGCCCTGAGGTTGGAGCGCTACGCACTCATCGGCCATTCGATGGGGGGGCGCATCGCCGTGAGAGCCGCTCGCAGCAAGCCCGCCGGTCTGACACGGCTCGTTGTCGTCGATCCCCCTGTTTCGGGCCCGGGTCGCCGTCCCTATCCGGCAAAGCTGGCCTGGTATGTGGATTCGATCCGGCAGGCGTTCCAGGGGATGAGCGCCGAGGACATGCGTGCCTACTGCCCGACCTGGACCGACGAGCAGCTGCGCCTGCGCGCCGAATGGCTGCACACCTGCTTCGAGCCGGCGATCGTCCGTAGCTTCGCGGACTTCGGTCTCGAAGACATCCATGCGGATCTTCCACGCATCGATCCCCCGATGCTGCTGATCACGGCCGAACGAGGGGATGTCGTGCGTGACGAAGACGTTGCGGAATGGCAATCCCTGGCACCGCAGACCCGGCACGTGCGCGTAATGAACGCAGGCCACATGATCCCCTGGGACAACGCCCAGGGCTTCTATGCCGCGTTCGGTGACTTCCTCGGCAAGCCGCTGCGCTGAGGCCTTCAACCCGACGGACGAGACCGAGGAGTGCTTCATGGCCGTAAGCGATATCGACCTGATCCGCGCCTGGAGGCAGGTGCTCACGTTGTCCAGGCTCGAGGCCGGGCAGATCGTGACAGTACTCACCGG
>ERZ1066136.926-NODE-926-length-17319-cov-11.743744_pt1 | contig 17319 bp, 16 predicted proteins | sample MGYA00382783_ERZ1066136 | MGnify/ENA primary metagenome ERZ1066136 (study PRJEB33369, sample SAMEA5778366) | biofilm metagenome | biome: Industrial cooling water; feature: Water cooling tower basin; material: Biofilm | place: United Arab Emirates | collected... | reverse complement strand
GCGCGGCGCGGGCCGGCCCGGCGGTGGGCGTCGCTGCAGAAGTGCTGGCCCTCGGGGCCGGGCAGCGCGTCGGCCGCCGGCAGGTGCAGCCCGCAGTGGGCGCAGGACACCATGGCCTGCGGCACCGGCGCCCGGCGCGCCGCGGCGTCGCCCGCGGGTGGCGGCGGCTTGCGGCGGCCGCGCATGAACCAGGCCAGCCCGACACCCAGCACCACGAGCAGCAGCAGGAGCTTCATCGTCATGGCGCCGCCCTCAGCCGGCCGCGCGGGCCAGCACGACCTCGAGCACGAAGCGCGAGCCCGCGTAGCCCAGCAGCAGCAGCACGGCGCCGCTGTAGAGCCAGCGCGTGGCCTGGCGGCCGCGCCAGCCGCGCACGCGGCGGCCCAGCAGCAGCGCGCCGATCACGCCCCAGGCCAGCACCGAGAACACGGTCTTGTGCTCGAGCCAGCGGCCCGCGGGCGTGGACAGGCTGGTGACGATGCCGAGCAGCAGCGTCGCCGTCAGCACGATGAAGCCGACCTCGACGAAGCGGAAGGTGATGCGCTCCAGCTGCAGCAGCGGCATGCCCGGCGCGCGGCCCGGGCCCAGCGCGGCAGCACCGGCCGTGCGCATGCGCCGCTCGGCGGCGTCCAGCCACAGGCCGTGCAGCACGGCGGCGCCGAACAGGCCGTAGGAACCCACGCCCAGCGCGAAGTGCAGCGGCGCCAGCGCCGAGTGCATGACGCGCGGGTCACCCGGGAAGGTGGCCGCCAGCAGCACGGCCACGATGCCCGCCAGCCCCAGCCACTGCCGCACCACGGGCACGGGCAGCAGGCGGCTCTCGACGGCGTAGACGGCGATCACCATCCACACCGCCGTGGACAGCACGGGCCCGAAGCCCAGGCGCGCGCCGGGCAGCTCCTGCCCGAGGCCGCCGATGTCGATGAGCAGCAGCAGCGCGTGCAGCACGAAGCCGCCCAGCAGCCCCGCGGCCGACAGCCGCCCCCACGACGCCGAGGGCACGGTGGCCAGCAGGTACAGCCCCGAGGCCACCAGCACCAGCAGCAGGCCGCCGCCAGGGGCGAGCACGGGGGAGCCGGTCGATAAAATCATGGCCGGCAGTGTGCCATGCGGCACCCCGCCTTCCCCTCCACTTCCCGGGCGCCCATGGCCAGCAACCTCACCGATCGGCTCTCCAGGCTCGTGAAGACCATGCGCGGCCAGGCGCGCATCACCGAGAGCAACGTGCAGGACATGCTGCGCGAGGTGCGCATGGCCCTGCTCGAGGCCGACGTGGCCCTGCCCGTGGTGCGCGACTTCATCGCGCGCGTCAAGGACAAGGCCCTGGGCACCGAGGTCGCGGGCTCGTTGAACCCCGGTCAGGCGCTGGTGGGCATCGTGCACAAGGAACTCGCCGCGACCATGGGCGAGGGGGTCTCGGACCTCAACCTCGCCGCGCAGCCGCCCGCCGTCATCCTGATGGCCGGCCTGCAGGGCGCGGGCAAGACCACCACCACGGCCAAGCTCGCCAAGCACCTGATCAGCAAGCGCAAGAAGAAGGTGCTCACGGTGAGCGCCGACGTCTACCGCCCGGCCGCCATCGAGCAGCTCAAGACGGTGACGGCGCAGGCCGGCGCCGAGTGGTTCCCCTCGCAGCCGGCCGACAAGCCGCGCGACATCGCCCTGGCCGCGCTCGACCACGCCCGGCGCCACTACTTCGACGTGCTGCTGGTCGACACCGCCGGCCGCCTGGCCATCGACGAGGCCCTGATGGCCGAGATCCGCGAGCTGCACGCGGCCCTCAACCCCGTGGAGACGCTGTTCGTCGTCGACGCCATGCAGGGCCAGGACGCGGTGAACACCGCCAAGGCCTTCAAGGAGGCGCTGCCGCTCACGGGCGTGGTGCTCACCAAGCTCGACGGCGACAGCCGCGGTGGTGCCGCGCTGTCGGTGCGGCAGGTCACGGGCGCGCCGATCAAGTTCGCCGGCGTCTCCGAGAAGCTCGACGGCCTGGAGGTCTTCGACGCCGAGCGCCACGCCGGGCGCGTGCTCGGCATGGGCGACATCGTCGCGCTGGTCGAGGAGGTGCAGAAGGGCGTCGACCTCGCCTCGGCGCAGAAGCTGGCCGAGAAGGTCAAGAGCGGCGGCGGCTTCGACCTCGAGGACTTCCTGGCCCAGATCAGCCAGATGAAGAAGATGGGCGGGCTCTCGAGCCTGATGGACAAGCTGCCCAGCCAGCTGACCGCCAAGGCCCAGGGCGCCGACCTCGGCAAGGCCGAGAAGGACGTGCGCCGCATGGAGGGCATCATCCACTCGATGACGCCGCTGGAGCGCCGCAGGCCCGAGCTCATCAAGGCCAGCCGCAAGCGCCGCATCGCCGCCGGCGCCGGCGTGCCGGTGCAGGAGGTCAACCGCCTGCTCAACCAGTTCGAGCAGATGCAGGGCATGATGAAGAAGATGAAGGGCGGCGGCCTCATGAAGATGATGAAGCGCATGGGCGGCGGCTTCGGCGGTGGCCCGGGCGGGGGCTTTCCGGGCCTGCCGCGCTGACACTTCGATACGCCTTTTGTGCCGGCGGGCCTTGTGGCCGGGGGCTGGGCGGCCGATCCTGAAGGTTCGCCTCCGAAGCAGCCCCCTGCCCCCTCCGAATGGAGTTCCTGCCCCCCTTCGCCGCCCCGCTGACCCTGCTGCTGCTGCTGGCGTGGCTGTTCATGCGCCGGCGCTCGCGCCGCACCAGCGCGCCCTCGCGCCGCGAGGCCCTGGACACCGTGGCCGACTGGCCACCCGAGGCCGCGCGCGTGCTCAGCATCACCGAGCGCCAGGCCTACGAGCTGCTCAAGCGCGCCATGCCGGGCTACCTGGTGCTGGGCCAGGTGCCGCTGTCGCGCTTCGTGCGCGTGCCGGCGCGCCACAGCTACGCCGACTGGCTGCAGCGCGTGGGCTCGCTGAGCGCCGACCTGCTCATCTGCGACAGCGGCTCGCGCGTGCTGGCCGTGATCGACATCCGCAGCCCCGACGAAAGCGCCCGCGCGCGCCGCCGCCACGAGCGCATGGCGCGTGTGCTGCGCGCCGCCAACATCCGCGTGCACGAGTGGCGCGAGGGCCAGCTGCCCAGCGTCACCGAGGTGCGGCACGCCATGGCGCACGTGCTGCAGCCGGCCAAGCCGGGCATCAAGCCCGCGGCGGGCACCACGTCGCGGCCGATGCCGCTGATCCCCGTGGCCGAGATCGAGGAGGTGCTGTCCGAGGGCGACCGCGCCGCCGCCGAGGCCGCCTTCGACCCCGCCATGGAGCCGGTGCCCAGCGGCTTCTACGACGAGCTGGAGCCGGCGCCGCAGCGCTAGCCGAGCAGGGCCTGCGCGAACTCGCGCGCGCTGAAGGTCTGCAGGTCCTCGAGCTTCTCGCCCACGCCGATGAAGTACACCGGCACGGGCCCGCCCGGCCGCGTGGCGCCCCAGCGCGCGATGGCCGCGAGCACGCCGCCCTTGGCCGTGCCGTCGAGCTTGGTGACGACCAGGCCCGTCAGGCCCAAAGCGGCGTCGAAGGCCTTCACCTGGGCCAGCGCGTTCTGGCCGGTGTTGCCGTCCACCACCAGCAGGACCTCGTGCGGGGCGCCGTCCTGCGCCTTGGCGATGGTGCGGCGGATCTTCTTGAGCTCCTCCATCAGGTGCAGCTGCGTCGGCAGGCGGCCGGCGGTGTCGGCGATGACGACGTCGCAGCCGCGCGCGCGGCCGGCCTGCACGGCGTCGAAGCTCACGGCCGCGGGGTCGCCGCTGTCCTGGCTGACGATCTCGACCTGGTTGCGGCCGGCCCAGACCGCCAGCTGCTCGCGCGCCGCGGCGCGGAAGGTGTCGGCCGCCGCCAGCAGCACCTTGGCCTGCGACTCGGCCAGGTGGCGCGTGAGCTTGCCGATGCTGGTGGTCTTGCCGGCGCCGTTGACGCCCACGACCATGATCACCGTGGGCGTGGCCTCGCCGATGACCAGCGGCTTCTCCAGCGGCGCCAGCAGCTCGGCGATGGCGTCGGCCAGCAGCGCCTTCACGGCGGCGGGGTCGGTGGCCTTGGCGTCCTTGACGCGGCGCTTGAGGTCCACCAGCAGGGCCTCGGTGGCCGCGACGCCGGCGTCGGCCATGAGCAGGGCCGACTCGAGCTCCTCGTAGAGGGCGTCGTCGATCTTCGTGCCGGTGAAGACCTGGGCGAGGCTGGAGCCGGTCTTGCGCAGGCCCTGGGCGAGGCGGCCGAGCCAGCCGCTGCGCTCGGGCACCGGCGGGGGCGGGGACGCCGCCTCGGCGGCCGGGGTGACGGGCACCGCGGCGGGCGCTGCCGGCAGCAGGGCCTCGGGCGCGGCCGGGGGCGGCGGCGCCTTCTTGCGGAAGAAGCTGAACATCGGGATCGGGCCTGCGGCTGGGGGGTGGTGGGCCCTCTTCACACCCGCCGCAAGCTGCGGGCTATAATGGCGGGCTCAGGCGCTTTAGCTCAGTTGGTTAGAGCGACGGAATCATAATCCGCAGGTCCGGGGTTCAAATCCCTGAAGCGCCACCAGACACCCGCCAAGCCCGTGCCGGCCCCGCCGCACGGGCTTGTGCCTTTTCAGGCGGCCTGCAGCTCGTGCCGGCCGTCGAGGCGCGCGGCCTCGGCCAGCGCCGCCCGCAGGTGGGCCACCAGCACGGCATCGTCCCAGGGCTTGGTGAGGTAGCGGAACACGTTCGCCTCGTGGATGGCGCGCTGCGCGTCCTCGAAGCCCGTGGAGCCCGTGAGCAGCAGCCGCACCGCCTGCGGCGCCACCAGGCAGGCCAGGGCCAACAGGCCGACGCCGTCGAGCTCGGGCATGTGCAGGTCGGCCACGACGACGTCGTAGCGCTTGCGGCGCAGGCGGTCCAGGGCCATCACGGGGTCGGTCTCGGTGTCGAGCAGGAACTCGCCCTGGCACTGGCGGCGCAGCAGGCGCCGCAGCGACGCCAGCACGGCCGCGTCGTCGTCGACGATCAGCACCCGCCTCATGCGACCACCCCCGCGGGCTGCACGTGCACGACGAGGCGCGACTTCTCGCGCTGCTCGAACTCGGCAATGCGCCGGATGAGCGCCGGCGTCAGCACGTGGCCAGTCGTCAGCATGAGCATGCCGCCGCCGGAGAAGAGGTCGCGCGCCAGCACCATGCCGCCCTCCAGCTGGTCCACGCGCAGGGCGCGCACGGCCGAGGGCGCCACCGGGCGCGGCTCGGTCATGGCGATGAAGGCGTCGAGCACCGCGGGGTCGAACTGCGTGCCGCGGCCGCGCTGCAGCATGAACCGCGCCTCCTCGCGCGTGAGCGGCGGCTGCACGAGGTGCCCGTTCTGCAGCTCGTCGAAGGTGTCGCACACCGCCAGGATGCGCGCGCCCAGCGGCGCGGCGTCGCCGGCCAGGTGGTCGGGGAAGCCCTGGCCGTCCCAGCGCTCGTGGTGGTGGCGGATCAGCGGCAGCACGGGCTGCAGGTCCTCCAGGCCCATGAGCGACTGCTCGCCGGCCGCGGCGTGGTCGCGGTAGCGCTGCTGTTCCTCGGGCGTGAGGCGCGGCAGCGGCAGGGTCAGCACGCGGTCGCCGGCGCCCACCAGGCCCAGGTCGTGCAGCAGCGCGGCCACGAACACGTGCGTGGCCGCCTCCTCGTCCAGGCCCAGGCGGCGCGCCAGCTCGCGCGCCAGCTCGGCCACGCGGCGGCCGTGGCCGGCCAGCGTGCCACCGCGCAGCTCCAGCAGGTTGGCGAAGACGCGGATGCTCTTGAGGTGCTGGCGCTGCAGCCGCTCGTGGGCCTCGCGCAGCTCGGCGGTGCGGGCCTGCACGCGCTGCTCGAGCTCGGCGTTGAGCGTGGCGAGCTCGGCGTTCTGGCGCGTGGTCAGGGCCTGCAGGCGCTCGGCCTCGCGGCGCAGGGCCTGGCGCTCCAGCGCGTCGTGCACCGCGCCGCGCAGCGAGGGCTCCTGCCAGGGCTTCTGCAGGTAGCGGAAGACCGCGCCGCGGTTGACGGCGCCGATGGCCGAGTCGATGTCGGCATGCCCCGTGAGCAGGATGCGCTCGGTGTCGGGCCGCTGCGCGTGCAGCCGCTCCAGCAGCTGCAGCCCGTCCATGCCGGGCATGCGCATGTCGGAGATCACCAGGTCCACCGGCTCGCGCTCGAGCAGCGCCAGCGCCTCGGCGCCGCCACCGGCCGTGAGCACGCGCTCGACCTCGCCGCGCAGCACGCGCTGCAGCGCCGAGAGGATGTTCGGCTCGTCGTCGACGCAGAGCACGGTGCTCACAGCTGGGTCTCCATCGCGTCGGCCGGCGCGGCCGCGGGCGCCCCGGCACCGGCGTGGCGCACGGGCAGCGTGACGCGGAAGCAGCTGCCCTCGCCCGGGGTGCTGCGCACGTCGATCGTGCCGTCGTGCTTGCGCACGATGCCGTACGAGAGCGACAGTCCCAGCCCCGTGCCCTGCCCCACGGGCTTGGTGGTGAAGAAGGGGTCGAAGATGCGCTGCAGCGCCTCGGGCGCGATGCCGCAGCCGTCGTCCTGCACCTCCACCCACACGCGGGCGTCGTCGCCCTCGCCCAGCGTGCCGGTGCGCACGGTGATGGTGCCGCGCGGCTTGTGGATGGCGTGCGCGGCGTTCACGAGCAGGTTCATGAACACCTGGTTCAGCTCGGAGGCCAGGCACTGCACCTCGGGCAGGCGGCCGTACTCGCGCTGCACGTCGGCCTTGTACTTGATCTCGTTGTTGACGATGTTCAGCGTCGAGTCCAGGCCCTGGTGCAGGTCGGCCCACTCCCAGTCGGCGCGCTGGTCCACGCGCGAGAAGTCCTTGAGGTCCTGGACGATCTTGCGCACGCGCTTCACGCCCTCGGCCGTCTCGGCCATGAGGCTGGGGATGTCGTCCTTGAGGTACTCGAGCTCGATGCTCTCGCGCAGCTCGGCCAGGTCGGCGGCCGCGGGCGTGCCGGCCAGCAGCGGCTCGGCGGCCTCGTAGGCGGCGAGCATGCGGAAGAGGTCGCCCAGGTAGCGCTCCAGCGTGCCGATGTTGCTGAAGACATAACCCATGGGGTTGTTGATCTCGTGCGCCACGCCGGCGGCCAGCTGCCCGATGCTGGCCAGGCGCTCGGACTGCACGAGCTGCTGCTCGGCGGCCGACAGGCGCCGGCTGAGGTCGGTCGGGTCGCTGGCCGACAGGGCGGCCAGGGCGGCCGGGTCATCGCGCTTCACGGTGTGGGCTCCTCGGTCTGCGGCTCGGGCCGCGTCTGGGGCAGCGGGCGGCTCACGCCCAGCGCCTGGCAGGTGTCCTCGACGGCGCGCTGCACGCGGTCGCCCAGGGTGTCGAGCTCGAGCGTGTCGCCCTGCAGGCGCTGCCAGGTGGCGGCGTCGATGGCCGGGGCCTGCTCGCGCTCGTCGTAGCCGAAGCCCAGGCCATGGGCCAGCGCGTCGGCCACGTGCACGACGTCGACCAGCGTCGGTGCACCGCCACCGCCCGGCGGCAAGTGGTGCGCCGCGATGGCCGCGGCCACGGCCTCGGGCAGGTGCCAGTGGCGCGCCACCGCCGCGCCCACGGCGGCGTGGTCGGCGCCCCAGGACGCGGCCTCGGGCCCGGCCGAGCGCAGCACGAGGCGGCCGATGTCGTGCAGCAGCCCCGCCACGTAGGCGCGTTCCACCGGCAGGCCACGCCGCTCGGCCAGGGCCTGGGCCATGTGGGCCACGGCCAGGGTGTGGCGCCAGAAGGCGTCCATCCAGTGCGCCGCGCCGGCCGGGGCGTTGAACTGCAGCGTCACCGCGGCCGTCATCGCCAGCAGGCGCAGCGAACGCAGGCCGATGAGCTGCACGGCGTCGTCGATGCCGGCCACGCGGCCGGGCACGCCGTAGAAGGCGGAGTTGGCCAGGCGCAGCAGCCGCGCGGTGAGCGCCGGGTCCTGCCGGATGCGGGCGGCGCAGTCGGCGACCGAGGCGCCCTCGTCCTGCAGCACCGCCTGCAGGGCCATCACGGCCTGCGGCAGCGGGCGCAGCTGCGCGATGCGGGTGAGCAGGGCCTCGTTCATGCCGCCTCCTCGGGCAGCAGGATGAGCAGCCGGCCGCCATCGAGCGCGCCGTGGCGCAGCGGCCGCACGAGCAGGCGGTGCGGGCCGCTGGCCAGGGTGGTGCGGTCGCCGTCGCCGGCGCCGGCCAGGTCCAGCGGCAGGTTGCGGGCCTCCAGGCCCAGGCACTGCGCGGCCTCGGGCCAGTCGGCCACGGCGCGGCGGTTGACGAAGGCCACCAGGCCCTCGGGGTCCACGCCCAGCACGGGCAGTGGCATCTCGTCGAGCACCTCGCGCAGGCCGCCGGCCATGTCGGCCATGACTCCGGCGTGCTCGCGCTGCTCGGCCGCGGCACGCGCGAGCTCGTCGTTCACGCGCGCCAGGTCGGCGTTGGCGGCCTCGACCTGCTGCGCCAGGCGCCGGTTCTCGTCGGCCATCTCCTTGTGGCGCATGGCCTCGGCGACGTGGGCGCGCAGGTGCTGGTCGTCCCAGGGCTTGGTGAGGAAGCGGTAGATCGCGCCCTCGTTGACGGCGTCGATGATGGACTGCAGCTCGGTGTAGCCCGACAGCACCATGCGCACGGTGTGCGGCACCAGCTCCTTGGCGCGGCGCAGGAACTCCACGCCGTTCATGCCGGGCATGCGCTGGTCGGAGACGATGACGTCGACCTCGCGCTCCTCGGCCAGGCGCTGCAGGCCCTCTTCGGCGCTGCCGGCGGTGAGGATGCGGTAGCCGTCGCGCCGCAGCAGCCGCTTGAGCGCGCTGAGGATGTTCTCCTCGTCGTCGACCAGCAGCACGGTGCGCGTGCGCCGCGTGCGCGTGACGAAGCGCTCCGGCAGCCGCGCGCCACCGCGCACGAAGGCCTCGAACTCGGCCGCCGCCAGCGGCGCCGCGAAGCCGCGGCCCTGCACGGCGTCGCAGGCGTGCGCGGCCAGCAGCGCGAGCTGGCTCTCGGTCTCCACGCCCTCGGCCAGCACCTGCAGCTGCAGGCCGTGGGCCAGGGTGATGATGGCGCGCGTGACCGAGACGTCGCCGGGCGCGCCGGTCACGTCGTGCACGAAGTTGCGGTCGACCTTGACCCAGTCCAGCGGCAGGCTGCGCAGGCAGCCCAGCGAGGACTCGCCGCTGCCGAAGTTGTCGAGCGAGACCTCCACGCCCAGGCCCTTGAGCGCGCGCAGCACGGCCGCGGCGCGCGCAAGGTCGGCCACGGCGTTGCGCTCGGAGACCTCCACGCCCAGCCAGACGGCGTCGGCCCCGGCCTCGCGCAGCAGCGCCTGCACGTGGCGCGCAAGGTCGGGCCGCTGCAGCTGCACCGCCGGCAGGTTGACGCCCAGGCGCAGCACCGGCAGCCCGGCGCGGCGCCACTGGCCGGCCTGGCGCACGGCCTGCGCCAGCACCCATTCGGCGATGGCGCCGATGAGGCCCACGCGCTCGGCCACGGGCAGGAACTCGCCCGGCGCCACCTCGCCCAGCGTGGGGTCCTGCCAGCGCAGCAGCACCTCGGCGCCGCGCACGCGGCCGTCGGCCAGCGCGGCCTGCGGCTGGTAGACCAGCGTCATGGCCTCGTCCAGCCGCTCCACGGCGCGGCGCAGCGCGGCCTCGAGCTGCATCTGCCTCACCACGGCGGCGTTGCTCTCGGGCTGGAAGAAGGCGAACGGCGCCTCGGCCGAGACGCCCAGGCGCGCCTGCTGCGCGGCCTCGATCAGCGCCGCGGGCGAATCGGCGTCGTCGGGGTGGCGTGCGATGCCCACGCGGGCACGGGCGTGGATGTCGGTGGCGCCCAGGCGCACGGGCTCGTCCACGGCCGCCGCGAGCGCCAGCGCGCGCTCGCGCAGCCGGCCGGCATCGACGCCCTGCTCGACCATCAGCGCGAACTCGCCGTCGCCCAGCTGGGCCAGCGACTCGCCCTCGCCGCAGCCGGCGCGCAGCCGCGAGGCCAGGGCCATGGCGAGCGTGTCGCCGGCGCCGAAACCCATGCTGGCCTTGACCTCGGCGATGCGCGGCACCTCGATGGCCAGCACGGCGATGCCCCCCTGCTGCCAGCGCGCGGCGTGGATGGCGGCGTCGAGCTGGTCGAGGAAGGCGGCGCGGTTGGGCAGGCCCGTGACCTCGTTGTGCAGGCGGGCCTGGCGCAGCTGCTCCTCGGCCTCGCGCTGGGCGGTGATGTCTTGCACCATGCCCACGCCCACCAGCGGCGCGCGCCGGCCGTGGGCCGCGCCGGGCTGCACCACGCCGCGGTGCAGCACCACGAGGCGCCGGCCGTCGGCCGTGAGCACGCGGTGCTCGAACTCGAAGGGCTCGTCGGGCGTGGCGCTGCGCCAGATGACGCTGACGTAGTCGCGCTCCTCGGGCGGCACCCAGCTGAGTTCGTCCAGGCGCAGGCTGGCGGGCTGGTCGCCTTGCGCCGGCTCCAGGCCGAGCAGGCGCACCAGGCCCGAGCTCATGGTGATGCGCCCGGCGGCCAGGTCCACCTCGAAGCTGCCCGAGCGGCACAGCGTCTCGGTGCGCTCGAGCATCTGCGCGTTCCAGTCCGCCGCCGGGCTGGGCAGGGGTGCCAGGGCCAGGGCCGCGTCGGGGGTGGGCAGCAGCGGGTTCATGTGAATCACTTTAATCACTTAAACCGGGGATAGCAAATATTTGATGTCCATGAAATGATGCTTTTGTCACTTTCCGCCATCTGCCAGCGGCACCCATTGGCTAACATGCGCCCCGCCTCGCCAGGAGCCGCCATGCCCGCCAACCGCCCGTCCCTGCTGTCGACGCTGCCCTGGGCCGCGGCCTTGCTGCTGGCCGCGCCGCTGGCGGCCCAGGCCCGGCCGTTCCCGGCCGACGCGCTGCGCGGCGAGCTGGTGGTGACGGCGCCGCCCGAGGTGCGCGTGAACGGCCAGCCGCAGCGCCTGGCGCCCGGCGCGCGCATCCGCGACGCCGACAACCGCCTGGTGCTCAGCGGCACGCTCGCCGGCCAGAAGCGGCTGGTGCACTACACGCGCTTTGCCGACGGCCAGCTGCGCGAGGTGTGGCTGCTCACGCCCGCCGAGGCCGCCGTGCAGCCCTGGCCGCGCACGCCGGCCGAGGCCGCGGCCTGGCGCTTCGACCCGCTGGCGCAGCGCTGGGCCAAGCCCTGAGCACGGCCCCCGGGGCCGCGGCCGGAAGGCCGCTCCGGTAGACTCGCGTCCCTTTCCACAGCCCCTGGATCCACACCATGCAACGCTGTGTCGACAGCGCCGCCCTGCGCGGCGCCGCGCGCCGGGCCTTCGTGTCATGAGCGCCACCGACGCCAAGGCACCGAAGAAGGTCTTCATCCGCACCTTCGGCTGCCAGATGAACGAGTACGACTCGGACAAGATGGCCGACGTCCTGGGCGCCGCCCAGGGCTACGAGAAGACCGACGACCCCGAGCAGGCCGACCTCATCCTCTTCAACACCTGCAGCGTGCGCGAGAAGGCGCAGGAGAAGGTCTTCTCCGACCTCGGCCGCGTCAAGCACCTCAAGCAGAAGGGCGTGCTCATCGGTGTGGGCGGCTGCGTGGCCAGCCAGGAGGGCGCGGCCATCATCGAGCGCGCGCCCTACGTCGACCTCGTCTTCGGCCCGCAGACGCTGCACCGGCTGCCGCAGATGATCGAAGCGCGCACGCAGCAGCGGCGGCCGCAGGTCGACATCAGCTTCCCCGAGATCGAGAAGTTCGACCACCTGCCGCCGGCGCGCGTGGAAGGCGCCAGCGCCTTCGTGTCCATCATGGAAGGCTGCAGCAAGTACTGCAGCTACTGCGTCGTGCCCTACACGCGCGGCGAGGAGGTGCACCGCCCGCTCGACGACGTGCTCGTGGAGGTGGCCGGCCTGGCCGAGCAGGGTGTGAAGGAGGTGACGCTGCTGGGGCAGAACGTCAACGCCTACCGCGGCGTGATGGGCAACACCGCCGAGATCGCCGACTTCGCGCTGCTCATCGAGCTGGTGGCGCAGATCCCCGGCATCGAGCGCATCCGCTACACCACCAGCCACCCGAACGAGTTCACGCAGCGCCTGGTGGACGTGTACGCGCGCGTGCCGCAGCTCGTGAGCCACCTGCACCTGCCGGTGCAGCACGGCTCCGACCGCATCCTCATGGCCATGAAGCGCGGCTACACGGCCATGGAATACAAGAGCACGATCCGCAAGCTGCGCGCCGTGCGGCCGGGCATCAGCCTGTCGAGCGACTTCATCGTCGGCTTCCCCGGCGAGACGGAAGACGACTTCGGCAAGATGATGAAGCTCATCGAGGACATCGGCTACGACGCGAGCTTCAGCTTCGTGTTCAGCGCGCGCCCGGGCACGCCCGCCGCCGCGCTGGCCGACGACACGCCGCAGGCCGTGAAGCTCAAACGCCTGCAGCACCTGCAGGCCACCATCGAGGCCAACGTGCGCCGCATCAGCGACAGCCGCGTGGGCACGGTGCAGCGCATCCTGGTGGAGGGGCCGTCGAAGAAGAACGCCGCCGAGCTGATGGGCCGCACCGAGTGCAACCGCATCGTCAACTTCGACGGCGGGCCGCAGTCCGCACGGCTCGTGGGCCAGATGCTCGACGTGCGCATCACCGAGGCGCTGCCGCACTCGCTGCGCGGCACGCCCGTGCTGCACGACGAGCCGGCCGCGGCCTGATCACCGCGGCACGGTGGCCGCCGGGGCCTCAGCGCCCCGGCCCGAAGCCCCGCCACCACAGCGCGCCGGCCGTGGCCAGCACCATGCCGGCGTAGGTGGCCATGCGGCCGTCGCGGCCGAACACCACCAGGCCCAGCAGCACCACCGCCGCCGCCGCGGCCGCCGCCGCACCGGCCAGCCGGCGCCAGCGCACGCCCGCCAGCTGGCGCCGCCACAGCAGTTTGGCCAGCGCGGCCGCCAGCGCGCCCAGCATCAGCGCGGGCATGAACAGGTTGGCCAGGTGCCAGACGGCATCGAGTGGGCCCATCGGAGATTGAGCTTGGTTTGACTTGGACAAAACGCGCTCGCCGCCCCGGGGTGGTGCGGCTGGCGCGTGGCTCCTACAATTGTGTCGTGAGCGTCATCGCCCTCGGGCTCAACCACACCACGGCCCCGCTCGACCTGCGCGGCCGATTGGCCTTTGCCCCCGAGCAGACCGCCCCGGCCCTGCAGGCCCTGCGCCAGCAGCTGCAGCGCGCCGTGCCCGAGGCCGCGCTCGTCTCCACCTGCAACCGCACCGAGCTCTACGTGGCCAGCGCCACGCCCGCCGGCGCGGCCGAACTCGTGCGCCCGGCCGTCGAGTGGCTGGCCACCCAGGGCGGCATCGCGCCCAACCAGCTGCAGTCGCACAGCTACGTGATGGAAGACCGCGCCGCCGCGCGACACGCCTTCCGCGTGGCCAGTGGCCTGGACAGCATGGTGCTGGGCGAGCCGCAGATCCTGGGCCAGATGAAGCAGGCCGTGCGCCTGGCCGACGAGGCCGGCACCCTGGGCACCACGCTGCACCAGCTGTTCCAGCGCAGCTTCTCGGTGGCCAAGGAGGTGCGCACCTCCACCGAGATCGGCGCCCACAGCGTGAGCATGGCCGCGGCCTCGGTGCGCCTGGCCTCGCAGCTGTTCGAGGACCTGGCCCAGATCAAGGTGCTGTTCGTGGGCGCCGGCGAGATGATCGAGCTCGTGGCCACGCACTTCGCGGCGCGCAACCCGAAGGCCATCGCCCTGGCCAACCGCACGCTCGAGCGCGGCGAGAAGCTGGCCGCGCGCTTCGGCGGCGAGGCCATGCGCCTGGCCGACATGCCCGACCGCCTGCACGAGTTCGACGCCGTCATCTCGTGCACCGCGAGCACCCTGCCCATCGTGGGCCTGGGCGCGGTGGAGCGGGCGCTCAAGGCGCGCAAGCGGCGGCCCATGTTCATGGTGGACCTGGCCGTGCCGCGCGACATCGAGCCCGAGGTCGCGCGCCTGTCCGACGTCTACCTCTACACCGTCGACGACCTCTCGGGCCTGGTGCAGAGCGCCTCCGACAAGCGCCAGGCCGCCGTGCAGCAGGCCGAGGCCATCATCGACGCCGGCGTCACCAGCTTCCAGCACTGGCTCGATCAACGCGCCGCCGTGCCGCTGATCCAGGCGCTGAATCGCCAGGCCGACGACTGGGCCGCGCTCGAGATGCACCGCGCCAAGAAGCTGCTGGCCAAGGGCGAGTCCATCGAGACCGTGCTCGAGGCCCTGAGCCGCGGCCTCACGCACAAGATGCTGCACGGCGCCCTGGCCGAGCTGCACGCGGCCGAGGGTGACGAGCGCACGCGCCTGGCCGACACGGTGTCGCGCCTGTTCCTGCGCTCCGGCCGCTCCGGCGGCGACAACCCCTCCCGTTAGCCCCGGCACGGCCGGGCCGGCGTGCCGCATGGCGCGCCGTGGCCGGGCCGTGCGCCTTGGCCCGCCCGCCCCATGAACCCCACCCTGCGCGACCGCTTCGAGCGCCTGGCCCTGCGCCTGGCCGAGCTCGACGCGACGCTGTCCGACCCCGGCGTGGCCGCCGACCCCAAGCGTTACCGCGCCCTGCTGCGCGAGCAGGCCGAGGTGCAGGGCATCGTCTCGCGCTGGCAGCGCTACCGCCAGCGCGAGGCCGACGCCGCCGCCGCGCGCGAGCTGCTGGACGGTGGCGACGCCGAGATGGCGGCCATGGCCGAGGAGGAAATCGCCAGCGCCGAGGCCGAGATGCAGCGCCTGCAGGCCGAGCTGCAGACCGCGCTGCTGCCCAAGGACCCCGACGACGAGCGCAACGCCTTCCTCGAGATCCGCGCCGGCACCGGCGGCGACGAGAGCGCGCTCTTCGCCGGCGACCTGGCGCGCCTGTACCTGCGCTTCTGCGAGCGCCAGGGCTGGCGCACCGAGGTGCTGTCGCAGAACGACTCCGAGCTGGGCGGCTACAAGGAGCTGGTGCTGCGGGTGGAGGGCGATGGCGTCTACGGGAAGCTGCGCTTCGAAAGCGGCGGCCACCGCGTGCAGCGCGTGCCGGCCACCGAGAGCCAGGGCCGCATCCACACCAGCGCCTGCACCGTGGCCGTGATGCCCGAGCCCGACGAGGCCGAGGCCATCACGCTGAACCCGGCCGACCTGCGCATCGACACCTTCCGCGCCAGCGGCGCCGGTGGCCAGCACGTCAACAAGACCGACAGCGCCATCCGCATCACGCACCTCCCCACGGGCCTGGTGGCCGAGTGCCAGGACGACCGCAGCCAGCACCGCAACAAGGCCAAGGCGATGGCGGTGCTGCAGGCGCGGCTGCGCGACAAGGAGGCCAGCGAGCGCGCCGCCAAGGAGGCCGCCACGCGCAAGAGCCTGGTCGGCAGCGGCGACCGCAGCGACCGCATCCGCACCTACAACTTCCCGCAGGGCCGGCTCACCGACCACCGCATCAACCTCACGCTGTACAAGCTGCAGCAGGTGATGGACGGCGACCTCGGCGACGTGATCGACGCGCTGGTGGCCGCGCGCGCCGCCGAGCAGCTGGCCGAGCTGGGCGGCGGCGGTGGCTGAGGCCACGCTCGCGCAGCTGCTGCACGAGGCCCGCGCGCTGGGCCTGGACCGCTTCGACGCCCAGGCCCTGGCCGCGCACGCGCTGCAGCAGCCCCGCGCCTGGCTGATCGCGCACGCCAACGAGCCGCTGGCCGCCGACACGGCCGCCCGGCTGCGCACGCTGCTGCGCCGCCGCGCCGACGGCGAGCCCTTGGCCTACCTCACCGGCTGGCGCGGCTTCCACGGCCTGGAGCTGCAGGTGACGCCCGCCGTGCTGGACCCGCGCCCCGACACCGAGACCCTGGTCGACTGGGCGCTCGGGCTGCTGTCCGGCGAACTGAGCGGCATCGCCACGCCCCAGGTGGCCGACCTGGGCACCGGCAGCGGCGCCATCGCCCTGGCCGTGGCGCAGGGCTGCCCGCGCGCCGCCCTGCGTGCCGTGGACGCCAGCGCCGAGGCCCTGGCCGTGGCGCGCGCCAACGGCCAGCGGCTGGGCCTGCCCGTGCAGTGGTTGCAGGGCTCGTGGTGGCAGCCGCTGGGCGCGCCGCCGCTGCACCTGGCGCTGAGCAACCCGCCCTACCTGGGCGCCGACGACCCCCACCTGCCCGCCCTGCGCCACGAGCCGCGCGCCGCGCTGGTGCCCGCCGCGGGCGATGCGCTGGCCGACCTGCGCGCCATCGTGGCCGGTGCCGCGCCGCACCTGGCGCCCGGCGGCTGGCTGCTGCTCGAACACGGCTTCGAGCAGGCCGACGCCGTCGCCGCCTTGCTGGCGGCGGCCGGTTTCGAGGCCATCGGCCACCGGCACGACCTGGCCGGCCACCCGCGCTGCACCGGCGGGCGCCGGCCCGGCGCCTGATCAGCGCGCCGCCAGGCCCCGGCGGCGCCGCAGCCAGGCCAGCGCTCCCAGGCCGGCCGCCAGCGTCGCCCAGCCGGCGGGCTCGGGCACCACGGCGGCGGTGTAGTGGTAGCTCAGCTCCACGGTGGCGTCCGCGTTCCACAGCATGGCCGAGAAGCTGGCGCCGCCCCCCATGCCGAAGTAGCCGCTGTCCTGTGGCGAGAAGCGCAGGCGGATGCCGTGGTCGGGCAGGCCGCTGGCGGTGAAGATGCTCGCCAGCAGCGCCGGATCGCTGACCTCCCCGCTGGCGCTGGCCGAAGCCATCAGGTTGATGGGCAGCGCGCCGCCAATCGGTGGCCAGACCACGGTGAGGTCCTGGATCACGGGGTTGATGCTGGCCAGCGGCACCTCCTGCGGCCAGGTGTTCAGGTTGAGACCGTCGAGGAAGAACGCGCCGTCGATGCGCGCGCTGCAGGCGCCCGGCACCTCGGCCGTCGGCGGGCTGCTGCAGGTGGCATCGAGGCTGCGCCAGCCGGTCAGCGTGACGCTCACGCGCTCGAGCACGCCCAGCGCGGGGTCGAACAAGGGCAGCAGGTCGTACACGACCAGGTTCACGCTGGTGTCGGGCGTGTCGCCGTTGCCGTAGCGCGCATCGCCGCCGCGGGCGCTGAAGCTGGTGCTGAAGCTCTGCGTGCTGGTGGCCGCGTGGGCGACACCGGGGCTCGCCAGGGTCGCGGCGGCCGCGAGGGCCAGGCAGGCCAGGGGCCGATGGAACGGGGTTGTGCTCATGCTCGGGTCTCCTGCTCGTGGTTCAGCGGAACGAGGTGGCGGTCGGGCCGCGGCGGCGCCGCAGCCAGCCCAGCGCGGCCAGCCCGGCGGCCAGCGTCGCCGAGCCCGCGGGCTCGGGCACGGGGGTGGGCGCGTAGTGGTAGGTCAGGCCGAGCGCCGCGTCGCCGTCCCACAGCAGCGCGGTGATGGCGGCCGTGCCCCCGAAGCCGATGGCGCCACCATCGCCGGCCGCGAAG
>ERZ1066136.923-NODE-923-length-17357-cov-6.977112_pt1 | contig 17357 bp, 20 predicted proteins | sample MGYA00382783_ERZ1066136 | MGnify/ENA primary metagenome ERZ1066136 (study PRJEB33369, sample SAMEA5778366) | biofilm metagenome | biome: Industrial cooling water; feature: Water cooling tower basin; material: Biofilm | place: United Arab Emirates | collected... | reverse complement strand
AACGCAAGTTGCTAGTTACAAATATGGTTGGTTTGATCCCCCCTAACCCCCCTTACTAAGGGGGGAATCGGATTCAAAACCCCCCTTACCAAGGGGGGAATCGGATTCAAAACCCCCCTTCAAAAGGGGGGAATCGGATTCAAAACCCCCCTTACCAAGGGGGGAATCGGATTCAAAACCCCCCTTCAAAAGGGGGGAATCGGATTCAAAACCCCCCTTCAAAAGGGGGGAATCGGATTCAAAGTCCCCCTTCTTAAGGGGGATTTAGGGGGATCTAAAATGCTTGACCTCATAACTAGCAACTTGAGTTAACTAGCAACTTGAGTTACTACCAGAATTGATATTATTCCTCATGCGATCGCTTCTCAACTTGAGAAATGGCTAACTTAATCACCGCCTGAACTGCCGCTTCGCTTTCCTGAGTTAATGCAGTTTTTAGAGCTGCTAAAACCCCAGAATCGCCCATTTTCATTAAAGCCAAAGCTGCTGCTTTCCGGCTTTCCCATTCGGGATGATGCAGTAACTCGATCAGGTTAGGAATTGCCGGTTTATAGGTGAGATTTCCCAAGGCTGCTGCGGCTTCGCTTCGCACGCTTTGGGCGGTATCGGTGAGGGCTTTTACTAGGAGATTGAATGCGCCCTCGTCGGGTTGTTCTTGGGCGATTTTAGCGATCGCTCCCACAATAGCACTGCGAACCTCAACCGAGTCTGAGTCGATTTGTTGATATAACAAATCTTTCGCCTCTGCCCCAATAAATGCCAACGCCCAAGCAGCATGTCCTTTGGTACTTTCTGGCAATTCTGGTGCCGCTAAGATTTCCAACAATGGCGGCACCGCTCCCTCACCCATCCGCGCCAAAGCGCCGACGGACGAGCCTTTCACCACCGTATCTTCATCATTTAACAGCGCGTGAATCAAATCTGGAATGGCGATCGGATCGGCAATCAGGGTTAAAGTTTTAGCAGCAGCTCGCCGCACCACCACATTAGGATGATTTCCCAAAGCTTCTATTAGCAATGGAGTCGCTGGTTTACCAATTTCACCTAAAATTTCTGCTATCCGCAGCCTCACCAATCCCCGCGAATCTGAAAAACTCTCAATCATGCGCTTGAGAATTTCCTGGTCATTAGAATCGAAGGTGCGCTGCGCCATCTGTTCCATGACTGACTCAATTAAGGCATCTGTTTCTTTTTGAGCCAGCAGGATCGGATCGTCTCCGGTTTGAGTTTCACAGTTGAGCATTTTACTTATTTTTTACGAATTACTTAGAAGCGCAAGTTGGTAATTGGTAATTGGTAATTGGTAATTGGTAATTGCTAATTGCTAATTGCTAATTGCTAATTGCTAATCAAGCATTTTTACTCATCTTAGCCATTAGCCATTAGCCATTAACCATTAGCCATTAGCCATTAGCAACTTGACTTATTACCGCTGCTTGCTGCTCTCGCAGATTCTGAAGCACGGCATCAATTTTGGCAAGTTCTGGCTCTAGTTGAGCCAGTACTTTTGCTTTCGGCATTTTAGCTCTTTGAGCTGCTTCCATAGTGTCATTCACCAAGCGTTCCCGATATTCCTCAAATTCGGCTATTACCTCCGCCAGTTCTTGCTTGGTTGTCTGCTCGGTTGCGGTGAGTTCTGATGTTTCGCTCATAATCTGTTTCCCCAAAGTATATTTGATATCATGTCCGGTTGCATCGGTAGTTGCGCTGGGGCGGGTTTAAGGACATATCTCGTGCTGACAAAGAATGGCTGGTAAAACCCGCCCCTACAGCAGAGAAATTATACACTACCTTTGTCAGCGAACATCATATTATTTGTTATTTTTGACAACTAGCCAATCGCTATTATCTCATTTTCTCAGATATCGTGCCCCATAAGTAATATTGTTTCCATTTTTATAGTCGCTATACTGATAATTCATCGGCAAAACTTTGACGTTTTTCAAAGCGTAAGGGGCCAAATTCAGACCCCCATACTTGTTCGTGGGTGTTGGTATCCATACCCTTATCCAGACTGATCCAGGTATTTTCTGTCACCTCGACTTCGCTGACTAGGTAAGTCAGACAGTCTTGGCGTGGAATCAAACAGCGATCGCCTGGTTCTACGCTACCCAGAAAGCGATCGCTTTCCCGCTTAAACACCATCGAACAGTGGTATCGTCGTTGAATGCAATCGGGAGCGATCGTTCTGAGAATCGATAACTCGCGCGCCGCGCCTGCATACAAAATCGAGTCTTTCAGTCCATAATTCTCGATATAAATTTGGTCACCCTGGTCAACTAAGCGATGGACTCCCTGACGGTAGGGAGTCCATAGATCGTAATCGTAAACTTGCTCAGAATAAAACCCAATTCCAGAGAAAAACTCAAAGGGTAAGGGTCGAAAAAATATGCGGATGTGAGCGTAATTACGCGGATTTTCCGCAGCTTGTTTTTGATTGCTAAAATCTCCTGCCATCCATTGTGCCAGGAGGATTAAATTATTTGTATTCACCGAGGTCATCATCGAAAGGTTAATTCACATTTATTCTAATTAAAATTTATAACTTTACCAGGAAACAAGGTTTTAAAGCCGCCCGCTTTTAGCGGAAAAGGAAAAATTAATTTCCCCAGCAATCCCATGTCCACTGTCCACTGTCCACTGTCCACTGTCCACTGTCCACTGTCCACTGTCAACTATCCACTGTCAACTGTTGAAGGCGGATTTCTGAAGAAAAGGAAGCAGTGACAACCCCTGTTCCATTGCTAGTTTTGATTGTAGATACGCGAAACCGCAGGTTAGGATTGACAAACCAAATTTTCTCTTCAGCTGCTGCGCGATCGTATTCAGTGAGTAAAACAAAAGTGTCATCTTCGGTGAGATGATAGCGTCCGACGGCGGGCATTGTTTCAGCATAGCCTTGTTCTCGCAGCAATTTACCGCGTTTGGGAATTTCTGGATCGGGAATTGGTACTAAGACAGTGCTGCCTTTGAGGACTTCTTTTTCATCCCAATCTGATTGTCCTTCCCAACTCATGCGAAAGGGAGCGATCGCATGTTGCGGATCGATATCATAAGACTTGCACAGATCCAGCACCGCTGGGTCATCAGCCGCCAGGGAAACGATGTCGATTTCCGATAGCACCGCCTCAAAGTGGCTGAAAATGAGATGATGGGCACTGCGCTGCGATCGCCACTGCCCAATCGAACGTTCAACAAATTCGCTAATATCCATCACAAACAATTGGGATTGGAAAACAATTCAGGCGTAATAACGCCAGTTGGTAATTGGTAATGGGTAATGGGTAATTGGTAATTGGTAATTTGATTCATTAACAGTAGGGGCTACTTTAACGAAATATTTACTGATTCCAGAAAATGGTTGGTCAAACCCGCCCCTTCTCTTGACAATTACCCATTACCCATTACCCATTACCCATTACCAGTACCGCTCGATGTAACTAGCAACTTGAGTTAGTGTTTAGATCTCGGTGATACTGACAATCTTGCCGCTAGTGCGATTAATCCGCTGAATTTGCGGCGTCATGCGATCGCCATCCACAATGTAGGTTGTGTTGCTACGACGACGGGGACTGTCGAAGGCAGAACCCGTGACGACAATCTTGAACCGTTTTTTGTTTGCTTCACCAGAACCACCAAGTTTAACATCCGGCGGCGAAATTTTGTTAGCGCTATTGGTCGCCACCGCATAAACCAACTGGGAAGATTTAACGGCGCTGCTAACTTGGGCAGGCCCGCGATCGACGGCAAACAAGCGATTATAATTTACTTGTTTTTGTCCAATCAGCGTCGTGGGGCGATTGTAAGGCACGATATTTTCACCAAACACCGTTTGGTACTCAGCGCTATCGATGTAAGAGTCGATTTCTGCATCGTAGCCTTGTTCCACACAACGGATAATGTGTTCGGAAATCTCGGCTTGATCCTGCGGCGCACGACCCAGAAAGTGCTTAAAATTCAGTTCCACAAAGCGGTATGGAGCGCACTTTTCAAAATACCGAGAGCGGTAAAATTGAGATTTACCAACAGCTCGAACGAACTCGCGCACAGAGATTTTGCCATCGATCAGTTGCGATTCAGCTGTCACCAACTGTTCGGTTTCCATGACATGAGGATTGCCTAATACATGCTTGTAAACCGCTCGAATCGCAATCTGAGCCTCCTCCAATGAATTAGAAGAGCGCAGTTCTAATCCTGCCGTAGCCATAAGATAATTTCCTCCAATTAAGTTGTTATCGACACGGAAATCAGCACGAATGAGGAGCGACTAACCAATCGCCCTCAAACGATGAATCAGATTACACAGGAGTAATGCTGGCAATTACGCCACCTTCGCGATGAATCCGCTGATAAGTTTGCGACAGTTGCTCGTAGGACACCAAATAAACTTGATTAGAGCGGCGGAACTTGGACACCCGATTTACCGCCGTGCCTCGATAGCCTGTGACTTCTATGCGATAAACTTTGCCACTTTCGCTGCCTGCGGTGCCCAGGCGAGTGCGGGCGCTGCCGTAAGGATTGCGGAATGTAGCACCACTGCTGGCGGGTGAAATTATCGCTGTCGGGGTGGATTGAATTACTAAAGAATTCAACCGGGGTGTTTTGCCTGCTAAGTTGCCTTTGAGAGAACTGCTAGAAGCGCCCCGCACCATTTCAAATAGGTGGGTAAATTGCACCATGCTTTGAGTCGCTTCGGTCTTATAACCCCGAATATAGGGGACGATATCTTCTCCAAAGGTGGTTTGATATTCGTCGCTGTTGAGGTAGGAATCGATTTCTGCCTCATACCCTTGAGTATCCAGGATGGTGCTGTGCGCCCGCATCTCTTCGAGATCCAGCGGCGTGCGACCCAGAAAATGGCGGAAATTCAGCTCAATGGCGCGATAGCGAGGCACGTTGGTAAAGAAGCGGGATTGGTAAAGATCTGACTTGCCTACCTGACGCACAAATTCGCGGACGCTAATTGCGCCTAGTTTGAATTGCGATTCAGGGATTGCTAGTCGTTCGCTTTCCATCACATAGGCATTCCCTAAAACTTGCCTGTAAACCGCTTTGATGATTGTTTCTTTCTCATCATCGGAAAGATAAGGCGTCCAGGTTACAGGTGAGGTTTCTTCAAACAGGCTGACGCCTAAACGTGAAGCTGGGCCGAATGCCATTAATCAAATCTCCTGATTCAGAATATAAGGTGGAAAAGGCGTAGATTGAGAGATTAAAGCAGTTCCTTGAACTCGATCGTTTACGCTTGCAAGCAGCTGTAATTGACTCAAATCCCTTCACTCAGATCTTGCACCACGATCGACAAACCTTCAAAAACCGGGTTTCTTGACGAAAAATCTGGCTTTCAAGCTGAGCTATTTGCAAGAAACCCGGTTTTTAGCCAAGGTGCAAGATCTGAGTTCAGAAACCCTTTAAGCACAGTCCATGCCCTTGGGATTTTAAAAAACAGTTTTAAAGAAAATTTGAAGATGGGATAAAAGAACCGATCGCAAATGAGTGAGGGAAAGCATTATCGCTTTGTTTGTCAAGCGCGCAGCCTTAAGGCTGCGCGCTTGACAAACAAAGGTGTACCTTATCCGATTGCAATCCGCTGCAATTGCGATCGCGCAGCATAACCTCAGCCGTTTCGCGCCGCGTGGCGTCAGCCGTTTCGCGCCGCAAAAAACTCCTGTTTAGATTTAGCAGCTTCGATCATTGTCAGCCAAGTGTGTAACGGCTAATTGTCAAGAATTATTAACTTCAGTTGCTGAATCAAATGCTCGAAATAGGGGGAAAGGGTTTCTTGTGGTTCGGGTTCTACCAGTTGCAAACTCGCAGCTTTAATTTTTTCTAAACCGAAGATCATCGCCTCTAAGGGTACTTGCAATTCTTTATACAGCAGCTTCATATAGTACAACCCTTCAACGCTCGTGTACTCGCTATGATTTCCGGCAATACCGTAGGTAATACAGCGCAGGAAGTGCCAAAAATCGCGCCAACAAGCCTCAGCGCGTTCGGGTGGGTAGAGCGCGCCACCGGGTCGATCGATGCCGGGAAAGTGGGTCAAAACCTCTTCTCTGGCTTGATCGACAATTTCGGCAACGCGATCGCGCAACAGTTTGGCGACGGGAATTAAGCTTGCACAATCGGGTGCAAATATTTGAATTTGTTGCAAATCTTCATCGGTCAGATAGCATCGGCGATCGTCAGCGGACTGGAAATAAGCGATCGCCTGCGCTGGATGGGTTTGTGACCAATCGGCAAAGCTAACAATTCGGGCTTTGACAATCAGTTCTTTAACAGTTTCGCTGAGTTGGGTCATCAAAATCTGTATCTTATAAATTGTCTATGGTAGATTTTCTCAGATTAGGTCGCTAATCGATAAACGTTTTTGATTAAAGTGTTAAATACCCCTGCTTCCTTTTGTTATGGACATTCACGAAATTGAAACGGCGCTGAACAATTCTGATTTTCAATATCGTCTAAAGGCAATCTCCGCCCTCAAAGATTATGAACCAGAGGTGGCAGTCCCGCTCCTGATTGGTAAACTTCACGACCCCGAATTTTTGGTGCGCTCCTTTGTGGCGAGGGAACTAGGCAAGCAACTCACCGCAGAATCTTTTGCGGCATTATTGGAAATTGTCAAGTTTGATAATACGCCAAATGTGCGAGCCGAAGCGGCTAATTCTCTGTCTCTGTTCGGCAGCGTTGCTATTTCCCATTTAGTGCAAGCCTTTTATCAAGATGACCACTGGCTTTTGCGTCGCAGCATTCTCGCTGCCCTGACTGACATGGAGTGCCCCAGCGAATTATTCGAGGTTTGTCTGCAAGCCCTAGCGGGAGAAGATGCCACCGTGCAAGAATCAGCCGTGGATGCGATCGCCACTTTAGCAGGTTCCAGCCAGCACGAGCCAGCCTTATCCGAGCTGCTAAAACTGGTAGACTCAGAATCATCTCGGATTCGCACCAGAGTAGCTTACGCCCTGAATCGCTTTAACGAGCCAAAAGCACAAACCGCATTGGCTCAACTGCGACAGGATAGCGATCGCCAAGTCGTAGGAGCAGCGTTAGAGAATTTGCTATCCCACTAACATTCCAATTTTCTAGCGTTTCGCGGATAAATACCTCTAAGGGTACTCATCTTTTCCATACCGCCAGCTTTTTTTGCATACTAAAAGCAGTACACGAGCTTAATAGCTAGCTCAAATTATTGCGGGGTGGAAAAGCATATGATTAACAAGCCGCCCGGTCAGATGACTTGGAGACCGCCAGGTGCTTCAGAGCCTATACTGCATCTGCGACTTAGTCCTTACGAACCCTGGCGATACTACAAGGAGTTTCCAGAATATGTATTGCCCGATCCACCTACATTTTCTGACGGCTATGCCACATTTATCGCCCTGCTGAAACAGAAATGGCAGGTACTCTAGCTCAGCTGCCCAAACTCTCGCGCGTCGTCCTGCGAGTATAGGGATTCCAAACATCGAGTTCTGCGGCTTTCCGACTCAGCAGCATGGCTCTGGCTGCCTCACTCAATCCTTGAACTAGGGTAAAGTCTGCCCCGGCGATACTTTGAAGGTGGTCGATCTCGACCCCGCTCAGATCGGCTGCGCGCAAATCCGCACCTTGTAAATCTACCCCATTCAATCGCGCATTGCGTAAATAAGCCCCGGTCAAATAAACGAGGCGAAGGTCTGCACCGCTCAATCGCGCATCTTGTAAGTTAGCGCCAGTCAAATCGGTACCGCTGAGGTATGCTCCCAGCAGGTTAGCGCCTTGCAAATCGGCATCGCGCAAATTCGCCGTGCTGAGATACGCTCCCGCCAAATTTGCCCCCGGCCCAATTGCGCCGGAAGATTTATAACTATACCCTTCAGGCCAAATTGTCTCTCGGTCATAGTAAGCAACTTGCAATTTGGCTCCAGTTAAATTCGCACCGCTGAGATTGGCTTTTTGCAGCGCCGCCCGGTTGAGGCAGGCATCCTGCAAACAAGCCCCGCGCAGATCGGCTCCGCGCAGATCGGCTCCGCGCAGATCGACCCCTTGCAGGTTAGCCTCACAGAGAATCGCTCCACTCAGATGAGCGCCCAGCAGACTGACTTGGCTCAGATTTGCTCCTTGCAGATCGACCCCTTGCAGATCGAATCGGTAGAGGTCTTCATGATTGCCTAATCCAGCTTTGAGAGCTGTTAACATTTCCGACAGAGGGGCTGAGAGTTGAGGTGAATTCATGCGATCGCCGATTATTTGGTATTTTTAAGTTTTGAGTTTTGAGTTAATATCATCTCCTTCAGCAATGGTTGTGTAACTGCTAATTGCTAATTGCTAATTGCTGCTTTAGAGGGAATTAGCTATTACGCATCCATACACTACCGATACCACCGGACATGATATAACTTGAATTTTGAGTTGCTTGCTTAATTTACACACTACAATTCTTTGACGCCCTGAGAGCAAGAAATTTATGCAACCGATCTCTCCGATGACGATGATGGATTTTTTCCGCAAGAGCGAAGGCACCTGGTTTGTGCAACGCAGCGTCCATCACTTTGGCTTGGTGGCGGATGAATCCGGGGAATCGAATTTAATTATCCAGGTGGTGGAAAAAGACGATCCCAAAGTGAAGGCAGCGTGCGAACAGCAAGGAATCGATTTTGCCAGAGCGATGGGGGGAGCCAGTTTTATGTGGCAGGCAAATCTGGATGACCGGCAACCAAATCCCGACTATGCGGCGGTTTTGATTGATATTCCCGATGATGAGAGCGGTTTAAGCGGGAAACTGATACGCGATCGCGGCTATATTGAAAAAATCCCCGTCATCAGCCGTTACTGGTTTGGCAAAGACGGCATCCTCACCATCGATACCGAATACGACAACAACCAAGGTCAAGAACGCTGCTGGTTTATCACCGATGATTTTCGCGTCCGCGTCAACACTGCACGCATGATGAACGGTGTCAACCTAATGGCCTATTGTTCCGAACGTCGCTGCGTGTCTCCAGAAAAATTGCAGGAAATGATTCAACGGAATTTCGCCAGAGCCGAAATCGGCTAATCGACGAGACTTCAGAAACCGGGTTTCTTGGTTGAGGATAGAAACCGGTTTCTTTGCCCGCTCCTGATATATAGCCGATTGCAGCCCTATGAGGTACACCCACAGCGGTGTGCGGGCACCCTTAAGGGTGCCGCTACACAAACGAAGCGATAACGCTGTACCTAGACGAGCTGGCAATCCGCTGTATCGGGTAGCAACGGTTGTGTAACTGCTAATGGCTAATGGCGGCTTTGGAGGCAATTGACCAGCTGGCAATTAGCCATTAGCAATTAGCAATTAGCCATAACATTAAGGATTATTGCTTTGTTTCTCAGAAACGGGACTCGAGTTGATGCCATTCCGTATCCTCTATAGGGATCTCGGCATATGAGTCAACCATCTATGTACAAACCGTTTTTGGCACATTTAGAAAAATCTCTATTCGACAAATTTGATTTACAAAAGCGAGAGATTCCGGCTGGGTTGGAGGTGAATGTAAGCGATCGCGGACGCCATCCGGCTACTATCAGCAGTTGGTGCTATCAATGTTCGGAGTTACGCAAAATTCGCTACACCTACATTGATGCAGGGGAGAGCGCCCAAATTTTCAACAGCGTGATTTATCCCAGCCATCATTACGATTTGCCGCTTTTGGGGATTGACTTCCTGTCTTTTGGCAAAGTCAAAAACTTAATTGTACTTGATTTCCAACCTTTATTTCAAGATGAAGCTTATCAGAAAAAATATATCTATCCTTTGAAAGCACTGCACGAGCAATATCCAGATCTGGCGCAAAACTTGGAAATGAAGTTTTACGACGCCAATCAATATTTTTCCAAGTACCTATTGTTTGCTAAAACCGATGCGGAAACGGTTAGTACGCGCCTATTTTCAGCCTTCAAAGACTACTTGAATTTATACTGGAAACTGCTAGATGAAGCGGAACCTCTAACCGATGCAGAAGACATCGAGCGGATCGTCAAAGCCCAAAAAGATTATGACCAGTACAGCGCGGATCGCGACCCAGCTTCCGGTTTATTCAGCAGTTACTTCGGTCACGAATGGGCAGAAGAATTCCTGTACAAGTTTTTGTTTGAAGATGCCAAACCTCTGGCAGTCGCAGCAGCAAGAAAGTAATTGAAGTTTTTTTAATTTTTCATCCCTCAATTCTGTCGATGACTCTATATCAACCATTTTTGGATTATGCGATCGCTCACATGCGATCGCGCCTCAACCTCCAACCCTATCCCATTCCAGAAGGATTTGAGCGCAAAAGTGCGATCGCGGGCAAGGGCAAAAATCAGGAGGAAGTAGTCACCACCAGTTACGCCTTTCAAGCGCCCAAGATTCGCCAAATTCGAGCCGCCCACGTCCAAGGCGGCAAATCGCTCCAGGTACTAAATTTCGTCATCTTTCCCCAACTGAATTACGATCTTCCTTTCTTTGGTGCAGACTTGGTGACGCTTCCCGGCGGACATCTAATTGCGTTGGATATGCAACCCCTGTTTCGGGACGATTTAGCCTACCAGGCAAAATATACCGAACCAATTCTGCCCATTTTCCATACCTATCAACCGCATCTACCTTGGGGAGGAGATTTTCCCGAAGAAGCGCGTCCCTTTTTCTCTCCGGCATTTCTCTGGACTCGCCCCCAAGAAACCTCAGCGGTGGAAACTCACGTATTTGAAGCTTTCAAAGACTATCTCAAAGCTTACCTAGATTTTGTCGCGCAGGCAGAACCCATCACCAATCCCCAAGAACTTGCCCAGATTGAGCAAGCACAATTGCGATACCTGCGCTATCGAGCCGAAAAAGATCCAGCCAGAGGTATGTTCCGCCGCTTTTATGGAGAAGAGTGGACAGAAGAATACATTCACGGTTTTCTGTTTGATTTAGAAAGAAAGCTCGTGAGTTTAGCTGGCGATCGCAAACGATCGACTACAAATCATACCAAATCCGCGTTCTAAACCCCCTTTATTTTATAGCCCGCGCAGGCGGGCTTTGTTTGTATAGCCGCGACTTTAGTCGTAAGGACAAGACACAGCCCCATCGCCCGGTTGCTGAAGCCAGGATATACATTCCTCCAGCTCTGACAATCTGTAAGATTCCCCAATCAGAATCCGAGTTAGTACCTCAGATAAAACCACAGCCTGACTGTCTGTAAGAACTAACAAGGTCGTCACCTCTAATTCAATGCCATCATTCTACGGCAATACGGATATAGCCGCAATAGGTGAATACAGTATGAGACACTTTTACTCATGGCAGAAGAGTCAAAAAAGCGCAGTTCCAGCAGGAAGCCAGAGATTAGGGTCTATTTGGATGACGATTTAGAAAAGCTCATCCGCACAATAGCTGCAATCAAGGAGTCCTCACTGAGCGCCGTAGTAAATGAGGCTCTAGAGTATTGGATTCAACTTGAAGAACAGCAGGCTATCATCCAAAAACACAACTTAGAAGAGTTGTAAGGTGTAAAAAGTTACTAAGTAGATGAGCGATCGCCTATTCTCACTCAAAAAGCGAATCGCTATCCTGGTCTCTCAGTTTGAAAAAAAAATTTTTCCGCATCCGGCGGGAGAGTAAAAAGAAAAACGGCATCAGAAATATCTCGGACAAACAGATAACATTAATCGTGCCGTGCCCCGGCTGCCGATCGTGGATAATTGATCGTGCATGAAACGATATCATTTCCGGTAGCATCAGTTGTATATATTTTGTAGGGGCGAAGCATTCGGGCGACAACTTCTGCAATCAACCCAAGATTTTATATCCGAATGCTTCGCCCTGCCCTCACGCAACCGATACTGATTTAAATCACAAAATTTAAGCTATGGCATATCCAGTATGCTGTCGCAGATTGGGCGCATGAAAAGCCAAAACAATTTTATCTTTTGGAATCCCGGCGGCAACCAGGTCATCGGTAATGCCTTGTTCAATTCCGTCTCTTTGAATCCAAATTTTGTCATTAATTATTTCAACATGAACCACACAACCGTGAACTCGGCGCTTACCGTCCCAACCTGACACCATCATGACAAAGCTGTTGCGTTCCCGATCGAGATTACACCCGCATCAGCATCTTCATCGTTGCCTTTGAAAAGCGCTTCTATACTCTTATTGATTGAGGGTAACACTTGTTCCGAACGTAGAGATTTGTAAGCTTTCATCAGATACTCTTTATCGAAGAGTGGAGACAGTTTCACCGTCACTTTATGAACGTCGTCTCGCGCCAATTCGCCACCCGCTTCGACTCCGACTTCGCCTCCAGTTCCCAACACATTAATTTTGATTCCACCTTTGGCACCTGCTTTACCAGTCCGTTTCACGGTAACTTGCAATTCCAGTTCCACAGATTCAACAAACAAAAATGGAGGCTCGTTTTCTTTGCCTGGTGCTACCGCCAAAAGGTCTTGTTTGACTTGTTGAATAAATTCCGCTAGTTCGATTGAGTTCTTATCGTTTTCAGGCATTACTTTTTTATTTTCTATGAAAATATGATTCTAGTCTACTCTAAAGAAGTTGTACGCTCAATAGGAAGACAAGGGGGAGAAGGCGAATTGGGTAAAAAAACTCTTCTATAGGACTTCAGCAATACCATATTTGGTGGCTGCGGTGCGTTACGCTAGCGCTAACGCACCCTACATTTAGAATATAAGCGCTTCAGCGCTTACTACGAACCTTAAAAATCTCGACGTTCGAGCAAAGATTTGACTTCAAAGAAACGCACATCTTCTTCTGTGCCGCCATACCATTGCCAAGATTGACTCCGCTTTAAACCCGACCAAGTGAGGTGTGCGGCAGGTAAGTGTCCTATAGGTGCTGTTGTAGCAAAGGTCAATTGAGTATAGTTTAACCAAGTTCCAGACTGTCGCCAACCTATGCGATCGCCAAATTTAAAATATTTATTTCCCACACTTTGCCAAACTTGTTTCTGCACGCTAAAACCAAACTGTCCTTGAGAATATTCGACCCACAATCGATCGATAATACGTAGTTCTGTAGTGGGAAATCTTTGCAAGTCTTCTACTCTCAATCCACCTGCTATTTCGCGATACGCTACTTTCAGCATTGCTAGCGCTGAAACTCTGTCAGCTTCCAACCAATTCCCTGTCGCCAAATTGTCGCGCAACTGATGATAAATTACCGGAATGTAATCTTTTAAAGCATCTTTAACGCTGGGTTCGGTTCTGTCCTTTAGCAGCAAATAAGCTTTCCATTGCATCTCGCTTTCTGAGTGATTGAGAGTTTCAATCAGTAAGTCTAAGCCATTTTTTCCGTATTTTAGAGCTTCTTTGAGGGCAGCGATTTTCGTTTCCAGCGAACCACTCGCCATCCGCCTTTTTACTCCTGACAAACCACCCAATACTGCACCACTCAAGGGCGGAGGATTTTGACCGCCAATTACCGCATCGTAGCGTCTAGGTTGATTTAAATCATCTGGCATATAGCTAGGGGTTAGGGGTTAGGGGTTAGGGGTTAGGTGAAGAAGGGGGATTAATTATATTATGTACGGTTGATTGTTCATAATCGGCAGCCGGGACACGGCACGATTAACATTATCTGTTTGTTTGAGATATCTTTGATGCCGTGTCCCTACGTAGCGACGGGGTGAGGTTTTTTAGCAATCTAGGGTATTTTCTAACTCCCAAGGGGTGATAAAAGTACTATAATTTTGCCATTCTTGATGCTTCAGCTTTAAATATGAGGCGACAAACTCTTGACCGAGAAATTGGGATAGTACGGTATTTCCTTCCAAACATCGCAAGGCATCGAGTAAGTTAGTTGGTAACTGTTGAACAGTTCCTGGTGGTAATGGATGGGTATAACTATTATTGTCATATCGCGTCCCTGGATTGCGTTTCTGTTCGATGCCATCAAGACCAACTGCAATTAAAGCAGCAGGTAAAAGGTAGGGATTCGCTGCGCCATCTGCGAGGCGTAACTCGAAGCGTCCCGCATCGGGAATGCGGATGGTATGAGTGCGATTGTTGCCAGCATAGCTAATCGTATTAGGCGACCAAGTAGCGCCGGAATTTGTCACAGGTGCGTGAATTCGCTTGTAGGAATTGACGGTAGGATTGGCGATCGCGCATAATGCTTGAGCTGAATGCAACACACCACCGATAAACTGGTAAGCCAGGGTTGAAAGTCCCAATTCACCTTGAGGATCGTGAAATAGGTTGCTAGTTCCGGCGCTATCCCAGACAGATATGTGCGTATGACAGCCATTTCCGGTGAGGTGGGGGAAAGGTTTGGGCATGAATGTGGCGCGCAACCCGTGGTTTTCTGCGATCGCTTTCACCATATATTTAAAGAAGGCGTGACGATCGGCGCTTACGAGGGCATCAGCATACATCCAGTTCATCTCAAACTGACCGTTAGCATCTTCGTGGTCGTTTTGATAAGCACCCCAACCCAAGTTCAGCATTCCATCGCAGATAGCCGAAATCACTTCAAAACGACGCATTAACGCTTGTTGATCGTAACAGGGTTTAGGAGAGCGATCGCGCGCATCGAAAATTTCTTTCCCATCGGGAGATAGCAGAAAATACTCGCACTCAACTCCAGTACGAATGCTATAACCCATCTCCTGCGCTTGCTGCAAAACCCGCTTCAAAACGAGGCGGGGAGTTTGTCCTATTGGTCGTCCATCCATCGCGTACAAGTCAGCAGGCATCCATGCAACTTCTGGTTGCCAAGGAAGTTGAAATAAACTGTTAGGGTCAGGAATTGCCAATATATCTGGGTCGGCAGGAGTCATATCTAACCAAGCAGCAAATCCGGCAAATCCCGCCCCATTCGCTGCCATTGTGTCAATCGCTTCAGCGGGCACTAATTTGGCACGTTGAACGCCAAATAAATCGGTAAAACAGATGAGAAAATAACGAATATTTTTGTCGCGGGCGATGTCCGAGAGAAGAGTTGTCATTAGATTAACCTCAAATCACAAATAATTAACTTTATATCATTTTCGGGTGCATCTTATAATGATTGAAACCGCAGAGACGCAGAAAACGCAGAGGAAGAGAAGAGAGATAAATAATTCTGATGCCAACGGATTTGATATTATATGATGTCCGTTGAGTCCATAATAAAAAAAATCACCCCGTCGTTGCGTAGGGACACGGCATTAAAGATATCTCGGAAAAACAGATAACTTTAATCGTGCCGTGTCCCGGCTGCTAATCATGAGTAAACGATTTAAATTCACTTAGCAAGCAATTCCTGAATTGCTTCGCGAATAAAGGCTTCATCGTCAGGATTTTGGTAAGGATTGCCAGCGCGATGACCCCAAATTGATGGAATCGGTCGATAGGAAGCATCAGGCATTAGCGCTGCTTCTAGGGCGCAATCTTCAGGGGTGAAATATAAATCTGTAGTTGCGGGCATGACGAGAGTTTTAGCTTTAATTGAACTGAGAGCGCGTTTGTAATCGCCTTGATAAGTTGGGTTATTGCTAACATCGCAACGCAGCCAAGTATCGATCGATGCTATTAGATTGTGGGGGTTACGTTTGCGGTAATTGGCTTCCCAAAATCGCAATAAATAGTCTTCTAGGGAGTTGTAACCAAGTTGGTAATAAAGTCCTTCTCGGTAGAAAGCTTGCGAAGCCGCCCAACTGGCATAAATGCGCGCAAAAGCGCGCAATCCTCGTTCTGGAATGCCTTCAAAACTATTACCCGTCCAAGTTGGATCGGCGGTTAAGGCTGTTCGCAAACTTTCGAGAAAAATGCGATTGTGGTCGGTGGTGCGTGCGGTACCGCAAAGCGCGGCAATTCTGGCTACCCGGTTGGGGAATAGTGCGCCCCAATGGTAAGCTTGCTGTGCGCCCATCGACCAACCATAAATTAGCGCTAAATGCTCGATTTGGAAGACTTGGCGTAACAATTGTTCTTGGGCAAGTACGTTATCTAAGTGGGTGAAGTAAAACCCTTGTTCGGTTAGTTTACAGCGATCGCAATTACTAGGAGAAGTGGATAGCCCATTACCAAACATGTTGGGAATGATGATAAACCAACGGTTTGGGTCAAGAATACCATCGGCACGAATCAACCAGTCGATGTCGCTGTGCTGTGCGCCGTAAGATGTGGGATAAAGGATGACGTTTTGGCGATCGCTTGCTAATTCTCCATAAGTTTGATACACCAATTGGACTTGCGGTAACACAATTCCGCATTGGAGGGAGAAGTTCTCCAAAATAAAACAACCAGGAGAACGATCGATCATACATTCTTGCCGAAATTGGCGATCAAGGTACGGTTGACACGTACATAACCCGATTCCACATGAGCAAAGTGAGGGCGGAGTTTTTCGTGGGCGGCGGGCAAAGCATGAAACGGAATCGAGGCATATAGATGATGTTCGGCGTGGAAAGGCATATTCCACATCAAGAAGCGAATAGGCGCGATGGTTAGCGTTGTGCGAGTATTGGTGAGATAGTTATCGTCAAGACTACAGCCAGTGTGTTCGGCTAGCAAGATCGTTCTTAAAATTGGCTGTCCGACGGCTAAAGGCAATAACCAATACAGCAAAAACCAAGGTTGTTGAAATAGGATTGATAGCGCGATCGCACTTAGATAAACCCCGAGTTGCAACCGCACCGAACGCACTACTTCATCTCTTGCCGTTTCAGGAATATATGGATAGTTATCCAATTTATTCCTGGCAATAGCAAAATGCGTTTGTAACTTACCCCACCACCAAAGTAAACCGCTAACTTCTAAAAAATATTCCCACCAATTGTTTGGTCTCTTGTCGCTAAGTTCGGGATCTTTATCTGGAATCCGCGTATAGCGATGATGCCATTTATGATAGCGGCGATAAAACGTACTGTTATAGAACGATAGCAGCCCAGCAAAGAAGCCCACAACATCGTTCAAACGATTGTTGGCAAATGCGGTGCGATGGACGCTTTCGTGCATCGGTGCGAACATGGCAGCGATGCTAAAACCATAGACAATTAAAGCTGGTATTGCCAGCAGCAGACGCTCGCGATTGGTTCCCCACAGATAGCCACTCACAAACATTACCGCTAAATGTCCGGCGAGTTGCACCAATCCCTGGCGATTCGATCGCACATTCAGTACGCTTAGTTCTTCGGTTGAAAGAATTTGATTGGCGCTGCTAATGGCAGCGGCGGAGCCTAATGAGGGAACCGGGTTGTTAACAGACAAATCATTACTGGACATTGAAAACCTAAAAATTGGGTAACGCACAGCAATATCAAGCTTTCTTAATATTGGTATTGATATACATTACTACTTTACCCGTTGTTGTAGTTAATGATACTTTGACTCAGATCTTGCACCATTATCAACAAGCCTTCAAAAACCGGGTTTCTTGA
>ERZ1066136.919-NODE-919-length-17441-cov-7.675313_pt1 | contig 17441 bp, 15 predicted proteins | sample MGYA00382783_ERZ1066136 | MGnify/ENA primary metagenome ERZ1066136 (study PRJEB33369, sample SAMEA5778366) | biofilm metagenome | biome: Industrial cooling water; feature: Water cooling tower basin; material: Biofilm | place: United Arab Emirates | collected... | reverse complement strand
CACCTATGCAGATCCACGCAGTGGACCAGATCACACCGCGAGTGTCACACCCGGATCGCGGGGCGGTCGACGCACTGGAGACACCGTAACCGCGCACGCAGCCAAGCTGAGGCGCGCAAGGTCGTACCCGTCTCCGAGCCTGGGTGTTTTCGGAGGGAAACGTGTCATGCGCATACTCCTTCCCGGCACCAGTGTACGCCGGGGGGCATCCCCTGATCTCGCGTCACCCGTTTAGGAAACCTCAATATGTCCCGGATCCCGTACCGCGGCTCTCACGAGTCATGAGCGCGCCATGACCGTCGATGCCCGCGCCATGGTGGAACAGGCAGTGGCGGACCTCCACGCGGGGCGCCTCGACGAGGCCGAAGTCGCAGCCGAAGCCCTGGCCGAGCTCGCCCAGACCCGCGCCACGGGATTGCGGCTGCTGGCTCAGGTGCGCACCCGGCGGGGCGAGCCGCGCGAGGCGCTGGAACTGCTGACGCTGGCCGCCCAGGCTGCGCCGGCGGACCCCGGCCCGCTGCTGGAAGCCGCTGCCCTGCTGCAGCGGCACGGGCGCCACGACGAAGCGCTGGACCACTACCGGCGCGCCCATCTTCTCGATCCCGCGGACGGCTACGCGCGCGAACTGCTCACCCAGGGGCACCAGGAACGCGCCCTGCACCTGCTCACGGGGCAGCGGCTCGGCCGCGAGAGTTCCAAGGGTCATGCTGCGCGGGTGTACTCGGGGTTCGTCCGTACCTGGCTGTCAGGGCGTCACGTGCTCGACGTGGGCTACCGGGGCGGCTATGGGGACACCGACACCGTGGTGCCGCACGCCATCGGCGTGGACACGGGCTATCCGGGCTACGACGGCGTGCACCTGCCCTTTCCGGACGAGAGCCAGGACGCGGTCCACTCCAGCCACTGCCTGGAACACATTCCCGACACCACCGCGGTGATCCGCGAATGGTTCCGCGTGCTGCGCGTCGGCGGCTATCTCGTGACCATCGTGCCGCACCAGTACCTGTACGAGCGTCGCCGCGCGCTGCCGGCGCGCAATCCGGAGCACTGCCATCTGTTCACGCCCGCCACGCTTCTGGCCGCCTTCGAGCGCGCCCTGCCGCCCAACGCCTATCGCGTGCGCCATCTCGCCGACAACGACCTGTTCTACGACTACGCGCTCCCCAACGACACCCACCCGGTGGGCTGCTACGAGATCGAACTGGTGATCGAGCGCATCGCGCAGCCGGCCTGGACGCTGGACTGAGACGACGGCGCGGCGCCGGCTCTCGGACCCTCGCCGTCTAGAACTGCACCGCCACGAAGAACCGGACGGAGATGCCGGGCGCTGGCGCGCCGATGCCCCCGCCGAACCCGTTGTTGAGGAAGTACGCCTCGTTGAGCACGTTGTCGATCGCGACACGGTACTCGACGTCCGGCGAGGCCCGGAAGCCGAAGAAGAGGTCGAGCAGTTCGAAGCCTTCCTGGCGGCCGATGACCGGACGATTGCCGGTGGTGAGGCCGACGACGACCGACCGCGCGGAGACGTCCCGGTAGCGCAGGCCCACGTCGATCCGGCCCTCGGCGAAGCGTGCCCCGAGAGACAGCGCGAGAGTGTCGCCGGGCGCGTCGAACAGGTCGGTGAACTGCAGGGCGTCGTACACCTGGCCGTGGATGCGCGTGTAGGACAGTCCTCCGAAGAAGCGCCTGCCGTTCAGATTCGACTCGAACTCCACGCCCTCGCGATGTTCCCAGCCAGCCTGCGTGACCTCGTTGCCCAGCGTGCGCAGCGAGAACAGGAGGTGCCGGCGCTCGTTGCGGAAGTAAGCCAGGCGCCCGTCGAGGTTCAGCCCAGGACGGACCTGCATCCCGGGCAGCGTGAGGCTCCACTCCTGCGTGTCGGCGCGCTCGGGGCGGTACAGATTTCCGCAGATGCCCGACGGCGGCGTGAGCGCGCCGAGATTGGGCCGGGTGCAGCGGCTGAAGGCGCCCTGCGTGAAGACTTCATCGATGAGCGGCGGCTTGAAGGCCTGCACGTAGCGGTAGCCGAGCAGCAGGGGTGCGGCGGTCGGCAGACGCCAGGTGAGGCCGAGGCTCGCAGTGGTCTCGCTGTAGGCCACATCGGCAGGCTGCCCGAAGCGGATCATGTTCTCCCGGGCCCGCCCCTCCGCGCTCACCGCACTGCGGTCCCATCGCACGCCTGGGGAGACGGTGATCGGCCCCCACAACAGCGAGTGGACGGCGGCCACGCCCAGGACATCGCGTGTGCCCGGAGGCTGCGCCGGATTGAAGCCTCCGGGATACAGGCTCGCGTTCACGGCGGGGTTCTCCGTCACACGCCGGACCTCCCGGGTGTTGCGCACGTACTGGAGGAGTGTCACGAACTCGTGCCCGAATGCGCCGGTGCGCCACCGCGCCGTGTTCTTGACCTCGGCCGTGGTCACCTCGTAGTCGAAGTTGTCGACGAGATTTCCGGTGATGGCGTTCGAGAAGATCGTCCGCCCGGGGTGATGCAGATCGACGAGGCTCGTGGTCGACCGCCCGACGGTCGCCACGAGATCCACCAGTCCGCCGGCGCCCTGCGCGCGCAGGTTGACGGTGTGCGTGCTGTCGTCGACTTCCCGCAGCACGCTCCCGAACACCCCGGGTACCCCCCCCGTGGCGTCGAAGGCCTCGAGGCTGCGGTTGTCGACGGAGGTGGAACTCCAGCCCAGCGACACGGCGTCGGTGATGAACCACGTGGCTTTCGCGAGAAGGCTGCGCTGGTTGACGTTCGAGTCCGGCAGGGTCGTCCCGTCGGCGATGCGGTACTCCGCACCTGTGCGCCGGGTGGCCGCCACGAGCAGATCCACGTCGTCCCGGGGCCGTGCGAACCCCATGCCCGTGCGGCTGATCTCGTCATTGACGGATGCGGTGCCGTACTTGAGCCTTGCCCCGTAGCGCTCGCCGGGACGCAGCATGTCTGCGGCGTCGCGGGTCCGCACCTCGACCGTGCCGCCCAGAGCACCCGCGCCGGAGAGCAGATCGGGCCCGCGCGTCACCTTGATGGACTGCAGCAGCTCGGGCTCGATGAAGGTGCCGCCGAAGCGGTACTTCTCGAAGTTCTTCTGCGCGCCGTCGAGCTTGATGAGCACGTCGTCCGTGTCGCCGTAACCGCGGATGTTGAAGGACATGCCGCTCGCGCGCGGCCCGCCGTTGACGGCCACGCCGGGCGTTCCGGCGACCGCGTCGAACACGGTGGCGGACTGGAACCGCTCGATCGTCTCCCGGGCGATGGTGGTCGTGGTCCTGGCTTTCTCGGTGTCGGGCTCGGTGGGCGTGCGGCCCTGGACGGTCACGACAGGCGCGGTCACCTGTGCGCGGGCGGGGCCCCACGACAGGACGACCGATGCGGTGAGCGCGCCGAGGAGGATGCGAAGCACGGACATGGGAGCGGAACCACCGGCGCCCACGCCGGCAGGAACACGGGCGCCACCCCGGGAGGCCCGGCGTGGCGCCCGCGGGGAACGACGATTACCGGGCGTTGCGGCGACGGGCGCGCAGCGCGAGGGCGCCGAGACCCAGCGCCATCAGCGCGTAGGTCTCGGGCTCAGGCACGGGCACCGCGTAGACGGCGACCTGATCCAGACTGACGCTCGAGGCCGCAGCTTCGAAGGCGAAGTTCAGACTCGCGGGGGCCGAGGACAGCGTCCAGCGCCAGAGCCACTCGTTCTCGTCACCGCCGAAGCCGCCGGTGATCGGCAGGGTGAAATTCGATTCCGCAGTCGCCGACACACCGTTCAATGTGGCGACGGTCTCGAGTTCCGAGCCGATCGTGCTCACCCGCAGCCAGACGTCCACCGGACCCACGGTGGGGCTCGGCGTCGTCACCTCGAAGGCGAGCGCCACCATCGGGCTGTAGATGTTGCCGCCGCCCGTGACGAAGGCGCCGCCGGTGGTTTCACGCACCTGCGCGCCGGCCGAGCCCAGGCCGAAGGCGCCGATGTCCGGCGTGGAGTCCTCGACGGTGAGCGGGCTCGAGGCGTCGTCGTCCCCCATGAAGTTCCATTCGGCGTAGACGCTGCCGGCGGCGGGCGCCGCGATCCAGGGCGTGGCGCTCGTGGCGCCGTTGCCGGTGCCGGGAGCCACGGCGGCGTCCCAGCGGCCGGCCGCCGCAGAAGCGGAGCCCGCCGCGGCGGAGAACGCGATGGCGAGAAGCAGTGAAAGGGTCTTGTTCAGAGGCATGTCAGTCTCCAGGGTGTCGCGACCCGTGTCCGGCGGGCTCGGCGACCATGGGTCGATGAATCACAGGAGCGATTCGCTCCGGGTCTCCCGCGACACCTCGTCGCCGGGAGTGGGGTCGCGCCCTTCGGCCGACCCCGGGGCGGGCCCGGCCACGGCGCGCATGCGCGCCGCGGGTTCGGTCCTGCCCGGGACATCGAGGACGAAGCGGTACTGCTTGCCGCAATCCACGATCACTTCCTTCTGCCCGCGCTTGAGGATGCGCATCTCCACGCGCAGCGATCCGTAGCCCTCGTGGCGCAGCAGTTCGTCGTACACGGCGAGCAGCCTCGCCTTCGCTTCCGCGTGCCGGTCCATGCGTGCCGCCTCAGCCGGTGACCACCAGCGCCGGCGCGTCGTGCTCGCCGGTGTGCACGCTGACGACGTCGACCCCGAAGCAGTGCTTCACCGGGCCGGGCTGCAGCACCTCGCGCGGCGCGCCCTCGAGCAGCACGCGACCGCCCGCGAGCAGGGCCACCCGGTCGGCGTAGCGGGCCGCGAGGTTGAGGTCGTGCACCACCGCGACGACGGCAAGCCCCCGTTCGTGGGCGAGCGACCGCGCGAGCCGCATGAGCGCGTGCTGGTGCGCGAGATCGAGACTGGCGGTGGGCTCGTCGAGGAACAGCGCGCGCGGGTGCGCGTCGGCCTCGAAGGCCACCTGGGCGAGGGTGCGCGCGAAGTGGACGCGCGCGTTCTCGCCGCCCGAGAGCGTGGTGACGATCCGGCCATCCAGGTGGCCGGCCTCGGCTGCGGCCAGCGCCTCGGACGCGATCCCCTGATCCCGCGGTCCGGGCGCGCCCGCGCAGTGCGGATACCGGCCGAGGAGGACGACGTCGCGGCTCGTGAAATCGAACGCGGCAGCCGGCTTCTGCGTCATGACGGCGCGGCGGCGCGCGAGCGCCGTCGCCTGCCACTCGCGCAGCGGACGGCCCGCGAAGCGCACGGTCCCGCGCGCCGGCGCGAGATCCCCCGCGAGCACGCGCAACAGGGTCGACTTCCCCGCGCCGTTCGGACCGAGCAGACACACCAGCCGTCCGGCGTCGACGTGGAAGTCCACCCCGTCGAGCACCGGGCGTCGCCCGAGACGCACCTCGATGCCGGACGCCTCGATGAGCGGCGCGCTCACGCGGGTCCTCCGCGGCGGACCCGCATCAGCAGCGCCAGAAAGAACGGCGCTCCCGCCGCCGTGGTGAGGATGCCCACCGGCAGTTCCGCGGGCGCCATTGCCGTACGGGCGCCGAGGTCCGCGCACAGCAGCAGCGCGGCGCCGAGCAGCGCGGCGCACGGCAGCAGCACGCGATGCCCGGGGCCGATCGCGAGACGCATGATGTGCGGTGCCACGAGCCCGAGGAATCCGATCACTCCGGTCACCGCGACGAGACTGCCGACGACGAGCGCCGTGAGCAGGACCGCCGCCCGCTGCAGCCGCTTCACGTCCACCCCCACGTGACGCGCCTCGTCGAAGCCCAGCGCCAGCGCGTCCAGCGGACCGGCGAGCCGCAGGAGCCACGCACCCGCGGGCAGGCACAGCGCGGCGCACACGGCGAGCTTCGGCCACGTCGCACCGCCGACGCTGCCCAGGTTCCAGAAGGTCAGGTTGCGCAACTGCTCGTCGGTGGCCATGAAGGACAGGAAACCCACGCCCGCGAAGGCGAGCGCATTGAAGGCGATGCCCGCGAGCAGCATCGACGCGACGGACGTTCCGCCCTCCGAGCGCCCGAAGCGGTAGACGACGAGCGTGGTGACCAGCGCGAACACGAAGGCGCTGAACGGCAGGGCGTAGGCCGCGATGACGTCACGCCAGGGCGCGGGCAGCGCCGCGACGCCGACGATGGCCAGGGCGGCGCCCAGCGCGGCGCCGCTGGACACGCCGATGACGCCCGGATCGGCCAGTGGATTGCGGAACAGGCCCTGGAGCACGGCACCCGCGAGCGCGAGGCCGCCGCCCGCCAGCGCCGCGAGCAGTGCCCTCGGCACCCGGATGCCGGAGAGCACGGCGACCGCCTGCGCCTCGACCGCCTCCGGAGACAGCAGCCCCGTCATCACCGCGAGGCTGGCGAGCACGGCGCGCGTGTCGATCGCGTAGGCCCCGTGCGCGAGGTTCACCACGAACAGGACGGCCACCACACCGATCAGCACCGGCACTGCGAAACGGCGCGCCAGGAGGCGCGGGTTTCCCTGCGCGGGGCGGCCCGCGCGGGGGGCGCTGAGATCGGCGGTCGCCATCATCCGTGGAGCCTGGCGGCGAGATCGAGCACGGCACCCGGCATGCGCGGTCCGAAACCCAGGAGATACAGGGCATCCATGGCGAAGACACGGCGCGCGCGTCCCGCCGCCGTGAGCGCGAGCCCCGGCCGGGCGAGCAGGCGATCGATCCCGCCCGCTTCGTCGAGACCCTGCTGGGTGATGAGGATGACGTCCGGCGCCGCCGCCAGCGCAGCCTCGGCGGTGAGGGGCTTGTACCCCTGCATGCCGCGCACCGCGTTGACGCCGCCCGCGTAGGAAATCATGGCTTCGGCGGCCGTGCCATCGCCGGCCACCAGCGGCGCGCCGCCACCATGCGCAAGCACGAACAGGACGCGCGGCTTGCCGGGTGCCGCCGCCACGCGCGCCCTCGCCTTCGCCCACTGCGCGTCGATCTCGGCGATCACGTGCCGTCCGGCGTCCGGGACGCCGAACACGCCCGCGACCTCGCGCACGTTGTCGCGCAGCGATTCGATCGAGTGCCGCACGGCGAGCCGGTGCACCGGGACACCCGTGGACTCGATCTGAGAGAGCACGGCGGGCGGACCGGCCTCTGCCGTGGCCACGAGCAGGTCGGGCTTCAGGGACAGCACGCCCTCCGCCGACAGCTGCCGCATGTAGCCCACGCGCGGCAGCTTCTCCGCCTGCGCCGGAAAGGTGCTGGTGGAATCGGCCCCCACGAGCGAGCTGCCGGCGCCGACGGCGTACACGATTTCCGTGACGGCGCCGCCGACGGACACCGCGCGGCGCGTGCTCTGCGCCCGCGCCGCGGACACGCCCAGCCATGGAAAGGCGCCTGCCGCGAGCAGCAGGCGCCGACGCGCGACCGGGCTCATTGCCGGGTGCCGGTCATGTCAGGCATCACCGTGTCGACGAGATCGCGCCACTCGGGCTTCTCGGGGATGCCGGGCTTGCGCGCGCCGAAGAACTGGGCGATCAGTTCGCCGTGCGCGTCGAAGGTCTCGAGCGAAGTCACCATGCCGTCCACCGTGGGCTTCTTCACGATCCAGGCTTCGGCCACCATGTCCTGCCGCAGATGCAGGTTGAACTCGGGATCCATCACGTTGATCCACGGGCCCATGGGCTTCACGTTCTTCACGGGCCCGGTGTGGATCTGGATGCAGCCCGGATTGCCGACGAACACCATGATGGGCACGTCGCGCTCGGCCGCGGCCTGGAGCATGCGTGTCGGCGCATCCACCGGCACCGCGTAGGCGAAGCGCCGCTCGGCGATGCGCAAGGCCTGCGTGCGCGCCACGCCGTAGCGCTTGAGCAGGCCGAAGAAGTCGTGGGTGTCCTGCAGACCCGCCCACGCCTCGCGGAATCCGGCCACGTCGATCTGGTCGTCGGGCTTCGGCACCTCGGGCGCCTTGCGCGACGGGTCGATCTCGAGAAGTCCCGACTGGTCGGCGGCGCGGAAGTCGGCGACGACGCGCTCCCAGGTCATGCGCGCCGTGTCGTCGCGCATGAAGATCTTGTGGACCGCCTCGCCGTGCCGGTCGAAGAACTGCAGGCTGCGGCCGGGGCCGCCGTCGTGCGATTCGTCCACCGCGAACGCCGCAGTCCAGTGGGAGTAGAAGATGCGCAGATCGATGTCCGGTCCTACCACGAGGCCGACGTGCCCGGTCTTGCTCACGTCCTCGTAGACGCCCACGCGCTCGTGAACGCAAGCCTCGTTGCGCGTGAGCGCCATCGTGCGGCCGCCGTGCTCCAGCGCTGCGATGATCTCGGGACACTTCGCATCGAGACGCACCGCGGCCTCACTACAGAGGGAGGCGATGAGCTGCCCTTCGCTCACGCCGAGTTCGCGAGCGGCGTCCCGCGCCCGCACCTTGCGTTCGGACTTCAGTTGCTGCCATCGGCCGCGCAGCGCCGACGGATCGATGACACCCTGGGTGATATCCATGGCGGTTCCCGTCCCTCCAGTCACGTCGAAGTACCGCTGGCGTGCTGGCGGGCTCCGGGACACCCGGGGCTGGCTGGCTGGCGAAGCGAATGAGCCGCCCGAACGCGCGAGGCGCGCTCAGGCGGTGAGAATCAGCTTTCCCTGCTGCGTGACCCGCAGACGGTAGATCCGCCCGCCGTGCTCGATCTCGAGCTGACCCGACGGGCCGAGCAGATCGCCCGAGCGGACCCGCGGCGGCTCTTCCGGTTCGGCCCGCGCGGGGGCCGGTATCGCCTTGGGAGGCGGGGTCTCGTCGTCACGCATGAGGGAACGATAATTATTCTCATTACGGAAGTCAACGGGGCACGTGAAGGCCGGGCCCGCAGGCAGCGGGGTCGGGGGCCGTGCAGGAAGCATGGGCCTCTTGGCAGGACGAAGGATTCCGGACGAGGGCCGCAAACGCGTTCGTCGGAACGCAGAGGTACGCATGGCCCGGCGCACCTGTGCGCCCGGCTCCGCGGCGGTATGTGGGGGCGCGTCGCGCCCCGCGAGGTCAGGCTGCGGCTTCGCGCGCGCGCTCCGTGAAGAACTGCCAGTCGAGGAGCATCTTCACCGACATGTCCTCGTTCACGAAGGCGATGGGACCATGGTTCGTGAACAGCAGCTCGCTGTCCTCGAGGAACTCGGTGCGCTCGTGATACACGCCCAGCGGCTCGTAACCGAAGTCGCCGGCGTGCGCGCGCCCCATGCGGTAGTCCATCACGCCCTTGAACAGGAAGTACTCCCCGGCGCCGTAGTGCAGGTGCGGCGGGAAGGCCGAGCCCTTCGCGCAGCGGAACAGCACCGTCCACACACCGGTCTCCGCGCTGGTGCGCAGGACCTTGTAGTCGATGCCGGGCGCGAATTCGATCCACGCCATTGCGTTCGTGCTCATCTTCACTTCATCGTGCAGGGTGGCACCCATGATCTTCTCCTCCGTTGGTGGTGCGGGCCGTCCCCGGTCCTCGCCGCCGTCTCGCAACGGTCCTCGCGCGGCGGCGTGGACGGGACGAATCCAGTGTAGGGACGGGACGAAACGCGGTCTTGCCTCGCTGCGCCCGCACGACTTGACTCAGCGTGCCACGCGGCTTCGCGCGATACTCCCGTCACAAGGAACGCCAAGCGGTCGCGCCTCCAGCGCGCCGCGCGCGGCGGCGGCACACCTTCCCCGACGGAGGAAGCGATGAATCCCTGTTCCCCTGTGCTGACGTGGAGCACCGCGCGGATCGCGCCGGCGCGCCGGTTCGACGGGTTTCGCGACGTCGTGAGCGCCACCCACCTGCCGTGGGACATTCCCGTGCGCCGCGCCCGCGCGGACTACCGGGCCCGCCTGCGTGCGCGGACGGGTGGCGACATGCAGGTGATCGAGTGCGAATGCGAGCCCTGCGCGGGACGGCGGGGCGCGCACGAGATCGCCGGATCGGACGAAGCGTGGTTCGGTGTGCTGCACGTGGTCGCCGGACGCGAACGTCTCCGGCAGGACGGGTCCGAAGCCTACGTCGGCGCGGGAGACCTGGTCCTCTGGGACAGCACGCGTCCGATCGACTTCGTGATCGGCCGGCCGCTGCACAAGATCACCCTCCTGATGCCGCAGCGCCTCGTCGAGTCCGTCGTGCCGGACATCCACGATCGCGTCTGCCGGCCGGTGTCCGGCGCGACCGGCGCGGGCGCGGTGTTCGCAGGCCATCTGCGCTCGCTCGCCGCGATGAGCGGGACGTTCACCCCGGCCCAGCGCCCCAGGGTCCTGTCCGCGACGCTCGACCTGCTCGCCCTCCTGTGGGGAGAACCGCGCGAACGCCGCGACGCCGGAGATCCGCTGGCGCAGGTCCGCTCCCGCGCCCTCGCCCGGCTCGGTGATCCCTCCCTCACGATCGCCGCGCTCGCGCGTGAGGCCGGCATGTCACTCCGACAGCTTCACAGACTCTTCGAGGACACCGGAACCACACCGGCACGGTGGCTCTGGGCGCAACGCCTGGAGCGGTGCCGCGCCGACATCGCCGCCCGCCCCGGCACGGGCGTGTCGGAGATCGCCTTCCGGTGGGGCTTCAGCGATGCGGCACATTTCAGCCGGGCGTTCCGCCTGCGGTTCGGGTGTTCACCGCGCGAATGGCGGCAGCGGTCCTGCGCACCGATGCGCGACAGTGGAGAAAGGTCCGGGAACTGACCGGGCGCCCGGGGCGCGCTGCGAGGCTACCTTGCCGCGGCCAGGAAGGCCCGCCAGCTCCCGTGCGCCGTGATGTCCTCCGCGCCTTCGGCCGCGATGGCCTCGCACACGAAGCCCTGCACCGAACCGCCGTCCTCCAGCAGCACGGTGCCGGTCCCGAGCGGCGCGGGAATGCCGGCGACGAAGCTGCCGAATTCCCTCGCGGGCAGGGCCCAGATCTCCATCTCGACGGGGCCGCCGCCCTCGGCGACGCGGACCATGCCGGGGCGCTTGGGTGGCCCGCCCGGCAGTGCGTAGAACTTGTAGCAGGGTGCGCTGCATACCTTGCGCAGCATCCGGCCGCCACGTGAAGTGAGCTGCGGGTTCAGCGGCAGCCCGGACATGTGCGCGCCGCACACGGCTACGGTGACGAGTCCGGACTGCGGGAGAAGACCCGCGGGCACGGGACTCGCCGGAAGCGGCAGCCCCGTCGCTCCCATCGTCTTCGATCGCACGCGCTGCAGGCGGCCGGCGAGTTCCAGCAGCGCGGTGTCCCGGTGCGCGGGCGCGAACAGCGTGACTCCGAACGGCAAGCCGCCGGACGTGAAGCCTGCGGGTACGGCGGTCGCGCTGTAGTCCAGCAGGTTCATGAAGTTCGTGTAGTGGCCGAGATTGGAATTGAGACGGACGGGGTCCGCTTCCAGCTCGGCAATCGTGTAGTGCGACCCGGCGGTCGGTGTGACGATCACGCTCACGGTGCGCCACGCGGCATCCGCGATGCGCTTGAGACGCATCAGTTCGTACAGCGCGGCGTAGGCATCGGCCGCCCGCCAGTCGCGTGCCTTGCCGACGATGGCGCGGGTCACCGGGTGCAGGCTGTTCTCGTGCGTGTCGAAGTAGTCGCGGATGGCCGCGTAGCGCTCGGCCACCCAAGGGCCCTCGTACAGCAGCTTCGCGGCATCGAGCATGGACGAGAGATCGACCACCACCGGCTCGCCGCCGAGCGCCTTCAGCGCGTCGACCGTCTCGCGGAACAGTTCCGGATACTCCACGTTGCCGAAGAAGGCGAGGTCTTCCTCGCGCGGCACGCCGAACCGGAACCCGGGCTCGAACGCGAAGCCCGCCGGCTCCGCGGCCCGCGAGAAGGGGTCCGCGGCATCGAAGGCCGTGGCGACCTGCATCACGGCCGCGGCGTCCTCGGCGGTGAGCGCGAAGACCGAGATGGTGTCGAGCGACTTGCACGCAGGCACGACGCCGGTCCCGGACAGCACGCCGCGCGTGGGCTTGTGGCCGACGAGATTGTTGAACGCGGCCGGCACCCGGCCCGAGCCCGCCGTGTCCGTACCGAGTCCGAAGCTCGCGAGCCCGAGGGCGACGGCAACGGCCGAACCGGAACTGGACCCGCCCGACACGTAGTCGGGATCGAAAGCGTTGCGGCAGGCACCGTAAGGGGATCGCGTGCCCACGAGCCCGGTCGCGAACTGATCGAGATTGGTCTTGCCGAGCGGGATCGCTCCGGCGTCGATCAGCCGCTGGACGACCGTCGCGCTTGCCTTCGGGGTGTAGGCGAAGTCCGGGCAGGCCGCGGTGGTCGGCACGCCCGCGACGTCGATGTTGTCCTTGACGACGAACGGGATGCCATAGAGAGGCAGCGTCGCGGGGTCCTTGCCTTCGAGCGCCTGCGCGCAGAGCTGCAGTTCGTCCGCCGACAGCCGGGTGATGAAGGCGCGGTGCACATCTTCCGCGTGCAGCCGCGGCAACAGGGTCTCCACGAGCTGCATCGGCGTCAGCGAACCGTCGCGATAGCGCGCGGCCAGCGCCGCGATCGACAGGTCGAGCATCGGGGTCATGCCGTCTCCTCCACGAGCACCACGAGATCCTGCCCGGCGGCCACCTGCCCGCCTTCGCGGCAGAACAGGCGGTGGACCGTCCCGGCGCAGGGCGCATTGACGCTGATCTCCATCTTCATCGACTCGACGATCACCAGCGGATCGCCGGCACTCACGCGCGCGCCGTCCTGCACGGGAATCTTCCACACGTTGCCCGCGACGTGCGTCGCGACGGCGCGGCCGTTGGGCGGGAGATCCAGTTCGGTGTCGGCGCCGGCCGCGGCGACCTGCACGTCGGTCGCATACTCGGCCTGCCCCGCGGCGCGCCAGCGTTCACGCTCGGCCTCGAAGGCCGCCTGCTGCGTCCGCTTGAACGCGGCGATGGATGCCGCATTGTCCCGCAGGAAGCGGTTGTAGTCGCCGAGGCGGAATTCGGACGCCTCCACCTTCAGCCGGTAGCGTCCCAGCGGGAAGTCCTCGCGCATCTTCAGCAGTTCCGCCTCGCTCACGGGGAAGAAGCGGATCTGGTCGAAGAAGCGCAGCAGCCACGGCTTGCCCGACTGGAAGTCCGCCGTGCTGCGATACCGATTCCACATCTGCACGGTGCGCCCCACGAACTGGTAGCCGCCCGGCCCTTCCATGCCGTACACGCACAGGTACGCGCCGCCGATGCCCACGGCATTCTCGGGCGTCCACGTGCGCGCGGGGTTGTACTTGGTGGTGACGAGGCGATGCCGCGGATCGACGGGCGTGGCCACCGGTGCGCCAAGGTACACGTCGCCGAGGCCCAGCACGAGGTACGAGGCGTCGAACACGATGCGCTTCACATCCTCGATGCTCCCGAGCCCGTTGATGCGGCGGATGAACTCGATGTTGCTCGGACACCAGGGCGCGTCCGGCCGCACGGACTGCATGTACTTGTCGATGGCGAGGCGCGTGGCCGGGTCGTCCCACGAAAGCGGCAGATGCACGATGCGCGTCGGCACGACCATGTCCTCGACGGCGGGCAGCTCGGCCTCGGCCCGGGCGAGCAGGTCCAGCAGGCGCGCGGTCGGCAGGCGACGGTTGTCGTAGTGGACCTGGAGGGAACGTATGCCCGGCGTGAGGTCCACGATGCCGGCGATGGCCTGCGCCTCCAGCCATTGCATCAGCGCATGCGCGCGGAAGCGCAGGTTGAGGTCGAGCTCCAGTTCGCCATACTCCACGAGCAGCCACTTGTCGCCGGCCCGCCGGTACGTCACGCGCGGCCGCGTGGTGCCTGCGGGGATGGCGTGGAGGACCGGCTCGGCCGCCGCCTTCGCTCGCCCGCGCGACACCGGGGCTTCCGGCACGTCGAGTGAAGCGATTGCGGCCTCGGCCAGCTTCTGCTGGGCTTCGGCCCACGCGGCATCCACGCGCACGAAGCGCACGCGGTCACCGGGCCGCAGCTGCCCGACCTTCCAGAGTTCGGTCTCGGCGATGACCGCCGGACACACGAAACCGCCGAGGCTGGGCCCGTCCGGCCCGAGGATCACCGGCATGTCGCCCGTGAAGTCGATGGCGCCGATCGCGTAGGCGTTGTCGTGGATGTTGGACGGATGCAGCCCTGCCTCGCCCCCGTCGGTGCGGGCCCACTGCGGCTTCGGGCCGATCAGGCGCACGCCGGTCCGGCTGGAGTTGTAGTGCACTTCCCAGTCGGTCGCGAAGAACGTGTCGATGTCCGCCGGCGTGAAGAAGTCCGGCGCGCCGTGCGGTCCGTAGAGCACGCCGATTTCCCAGTGGTCCGTGTAGGCGGGCACGAGCGCGTCGGGCAGGCTGCGCGGCTTCAGTACCTTGCGCGAAGGCGACAGCGGCAGCATGTCACCCACGCGCAGGGTGCGGCCCGCGTGGCCACCGAACTGTCCCAGCGTGAAGGTGGAACGCGATCCGAGATACGGCGGCACGTCGAACCCGCCAGCCACCGCGAGATAGGTGCGCAGGCCGGGGCCGCGCGCCGCGCCGAATTCCAGCACGCTGCCGGACTTCACGCGGTGCGACCGCCACGACGCGACGGGCATGCCGTCGAGTGTCGCAGGCATCGGCGCGCCGCAGATCGCGATGACGGCGTCGGCGTGGAACCGCAGCGTGGGGCCGCTCGCCGTGCATTCCAGCGCAGCGGCTTCCGGCGGGTTGCCCAGCAGCCGGTTGGCCAGCCGCAGCGCGAGCGCATCCATGGGGCCGGACGGCGGCACGCCGATGGCCCAGTAGCCGGTGCGCCCGGGCCAGTCCTGCACCGTGGTCTGCACGCCGGGTGCGAGCACCTCGACGGTATCGGGACGGTACTCGAGACGCGACAGGTAGCGCGTCGTCTGCCGGCCGTCGCGGAACACGTCGTCGCCAAGGATGCGCCGCAGGTAGGCGAGATTGGTCTCGATGCCGCCGATGCGCGTGTCCGCCAGCGCCGCCAGCAGCTTCGGGATGGCCGCGGAGCGATCGGCCGCGTGCACGATGATCTTGGCGATCATCGGGTCGTAGCAGGGCGGTACCTCCACGCCCTGCTGCACCCAGGTCTCCACGCGCGCCGACGCCGGGAAGTCCGCCGCGGTCAGCACGCCGCTCTGCGGCTGGAACTCGCGCGCGGGGTCCTCCGCATACAGACGCACCTGGATCGACGCGCCCTTCGGCTTCGCGCGGAAGTCCGCCAGATCGAGTTCGCCCGCGGCCTCGCGCACCATCCACTCGACGAGATCCACGCCGGTGACTTCCTCCGTCACGCCGTGCTCCACCTGCAGCCGCGTGTTCACCTCCAGGAAGTAGAACGCGCCGGTGTCGGCGTCGAGCACGTACTCCACCGTACCGGCGGACGAGTAGCCCACCGCGCGGCCGAGCCGCACGGCGGTGTCGAGCAGCCGCGCCCGCGTGCTCTTCGCGAGGCCCGGGGCGGGCGTCTCCTCGATGACCTTCTGGTTGCGGCGCTGCACGGAGCAGTCCCGCTCGCCCAGCGCCACCACATGCCCCCTGCCGTCACCGAAGATCTGCACCTCGATGTGCCGTGCGTTGGCCACGAACTTCTCGAGGAACATCCCGGCGTCCTTGAAGTTGGCCTTGGCGAGCCGCCCCACCGCCTCGAAGGCGCCGGACAGTTCCTCCTCGTTCCAGACGAGCCGCATGCCGATGCCACCCCCGCCGCCCGTGCTCTTCAGCATCACGGGATAGCCGATGCGGGCGGCTTCGGTACGCGCGGTTGCGAGGTCGGGCAGGAGCCCCGAGCCCGGCAGCAGCGGCACGTCGTTGGTCTGCGCGAGATCGCGCGCGGTGTGCTTGAGACCGAAGGCACGCATGTGCCCAGGCTTCGGACCGATGAACACGATGCCGGCATCCGCGCAGGCCTGCGCGAAGTCCGCGTTCTCGGAGAGGAAGCCGTACCCCGGGTGGATGGCCTGGGCGCCTGTGGCCTCCGCGGCCTCCAGGATCCGGTCGATGCGCAGGTAGCTGTCCGCCGCCGCGGCCGTGCCGATGCACACCGCCTCGTCCGCCGCCGAGACGTGCAGCGACGCCCGGTCCGCCTCGGAGTACACGGCCACCGAGGCGATGCCCATGCGCCGCAGGGTGCGGATCACCCGGCAGGCGATGGCACCGCGGTTGGCGATGAGAACCTTCGTGAAGAGAGCCATGGCGGATCTTCGTCCCTCAGCTCGGGTCCCACACCAGCATGCGTACGGGTGTGGGGTTGTAGGCATTGCACGGATTGTTCAGCTGCGGGCAGTTGGACACGAGGCACACCACGTCCATCTCGGCGCGCATCTCCGCGTACTTGCCCGGCGCCGAGATGCCGTCCTCGAAGGTGAGGCCGCCCTCGGGCGTGACGGGGACGTTCATGAAGAAGTTGATGTTGTGGGTGATGTCCCGCTTCTCGATGCCATGGGTGTGGTCGTGCGCGATGGCGGACATGAAGTTGTCGCGGCAAGCGTGCATATGACGCTTCTCCAGCGCGTAGCGCACGGTGTTGCTCTCCTGTGCGCAGGCGCCCCCAAGGGTGTCGTGGCGGCCGCACGTGTCCGCGACGATCGTCAGCATCACGTTGCCTTCGGTGGAGTAGAGCTTCGTGCCCACCGTCAGGTACAGATTGCCGTTGCGCTGGATGGTGTCGACCGCGCTGTAGCGCTCCTCCCGGTCGGCGGCGCTGTAGAACAGCGTGTCGACGGCCTGGTTGCCCTCCAGGTCGAGGATGCGAAAGATCTGTCCCTTGCGGATCGTCTTCATCCAGGGGGCTCCCGCCGGGACGATCTCGTCCACCGTCGCGCGGGACGGATCGAGCGTGCTTTCCTCGAGCATGGTGTGTCCTCCCTGGCCTCTACTGCGCGAAGTAGCGTTCGGTGTTGAGGAAGGCCCGCGCGTTCTCGGGCCGGAAGTTCCGGCACGGGTCGTCGGCGGGCGCGAGACCGCAGCGCCACGCCGTGAGCTTGAGCGGCTTCGGCGCCCAGGCCGGGGCCGGGTCCAGCGGATGCGGGCAGGTGGAGAGCACCACCAGCGCATGCATGTCGAAACGCAGGTCCACGAACTGGCCGGGCTGCCGGTGCGCGGCATCGAAGTGCAGCCCGCCCCCGGCGTCCGCCACCACCTTCGCGAACCAGTTCACGTTGGCGTGCAGGTCGCGCCGTCCGAGACCCAGGCGGGTGAGCTCCTTGAGGAACCCTTCCTTCCCGCTGCGCGTCATGTCGTTGCGGTGCGTGGCATAGGTGCGCTCGCCGTAGCGCGCGGCGAGGGTCGCGTCGTCCATCACGCCGCACACGGTGTCGTGCCAGCCCGCAGTGTCCTCGACGATGGAGGCGATCACGCGCCCCATGTCGGTCTCCAGCACGTGGCCCTTGTGCAGCACGGCCGTGTGCTGGCTCTTGAGCGTGTCGGGCATGTTGTAGCGCTCGAACCGCTCCTCGTGATTGAAGATCAGCATCGCGCCGTTGGTCCCGCCCTCCACGTCGGTCAGCCGCAGCGCCACGCCGCGCCGGACCACCCCGGACCAGTGGCAGCCTCCGGGGATGAACTCTTCCCAGAGAACCTCTCCGGGAGGGGCCGCATTCGTCGTCATCGTCGTCCTCCGTTC
>ERZ1066136.918-NODE-918-length-17445-cov-17.348994_pt1 | contig 17445 bp, 12 predicted proteins | sample MGYA00382783_ERZ1066136 | MGnify/ENA primary metagenome ERZ1066136 (study PRJEB33369, sample SAMEA5778366) | biofilm metagenome | biome: Industrial cooling water; feature: Water cooling tower basin; material: Biofilm | place: United Arab Emirates | collected... | reverse complement strand
TGGGGACAGTCCCCTCTGTCCCCCGCGGGGGACAGAGGGGACTGTCCCCACTGAATGATGATGCGTGCATCGTGGAGATGTCGCGAATCGTGCGGCGCTCGACGATCGGCGACGGGTGAGGAGCGATGACGGCCCGCTGGGGGCCCGAGCCCGCTGGGCGCCCGCTGGGCCCGCTGGGGACAGTCCCCTCTGTCCCCCGCGGGGGACAGAGGGGACTGTCCCCACTGAAGGATGATGCGTGCGTCGTCGAGATGTCGCGAATCGCGCGGCGCTCGACAATCAGCGACGGGTGAGGAGCGATGACGAGCGAGGCGATGGTCGGTGCCGCAGGTGCGCTGGTGGGCGCAGTCGTGGCGATTCTCGTGATGCACCTGCTCGGCCGCGCGCGACTGCGCGAGGTGACGAGTGTCGCCGCCGCGGACGCCGAGCGTGCGCAGGCCGCGCTGCGGGCCGAGCTCGCGGCGGCGAACGGGCGCATCGAGGGGATCGTGCGCGAACGTGACGACGCCCGCGAGCGCACGCGCGTGCAGGAGCGGCTCGTGGCGTCACGCGACGAGGCCCTCGCGGCCGCGCGTGCGGCGCACGACGAGACGCGACTCGCGCTCGCACGACGCGACGCCGATCTCAACGCGCGCGATGCGCGCCTGCGCGAACAGGCCGCGTTCCTCGAGCAGGCGCGTGCGGCGCTCACCGAACAGTTCAAGGCGGCGAGTCAGGACGTGCTCGCGGCGAACACCGAGTTCCTCACCGAACAGGCGAGAGCGCGGCTCGTCGTCGAGCACGAGCGCATCGCGCAGCGGCTCGCGCCCGTCGCCGATTCGGTGGGCAAGCTCGAGACGCTCGTCACGCGCGTGGAAACCGAGCGTGCCGAAGCAGGGGCGCGGCTGCACGAGCAGCTCGCGGCGATCACGCGATCGCATCACGACCTGAGCGACCAGACGCGCCGGCTCGTGATGGCGCTGCGCGACCCCAAGGCCCGCGGCCGGTGGGGCGAGATGCAGCTCAAGCGCGTCGTCGAGTTCGCGGGGATGCTCGCGCACTGCGACTTCGACGAGCAGACGACGACCGTCACCGACGGCCAGCAGCAGCGCCCCGACCTGATCGTGCACCTCCCCGGTGACAAGTGCATCGTGGTCGACGCCAAGGCACCGCTCGGCGCCTATCTCGACGCGGTGGAGCTGACGCAGGACGACGCGCGTGACGTCGCGCTGCAGCGTCATGCCGCGCAGCTCCGCACGCACGTCCGCGCGCTGCAGGACAAGGCGTACTGGAGCGCCTTCGACGCGTCACCCGATCTCGTGGTGCTCTTCGTGCCGGGCGAGGCGTTCCTGCAGGCGGCGCTGATCGCCGATCCGTCGCTGCTCGACGACGCACTGCACGCGAACGTGCTGCTCGCGAGCCCGGTGAATCTCGTGGCGCTGCTCAAGAGCGCCGCCTACGGCTGGCAGCAGGACCGGCTCGCACGCAACGCCGCGGCGATCCGGTCCGAGGCGGTCGAACTCGTGAAGCGCGTCGCCAAGCTCGCCGAGCACTTCGACGGCATCGGCGCGGGGCTTCGCAAGGCCGCCGACGCCTACAACGCGATGCACGGCTCCTTCACGCGCCGCATCGAACCCATGGGCCGTCGCCTCGACGCCCTCGGCATCACGTTCGACGATCGCCTCGAGAAGCCGAAGCCGGTCGAGACGGTGCTCGTCGGTGACACGCCCGATCCGTTGCCCTATCGCGCCGACACGATCGGGCCCGTCGTGCCGACCGTGCTCCTCGATGACGCTACGATGCACTTGGGCGAATCCGCGTCGTCCGATTCGCGTTGATCTCGTGTTCGTTCAGGATCGCTGGAGCGGCGGGAACGCAGAGGGCGCAGGGATGAACGGCGAGGGCGCAGAAGGTGCGCGGTTCTTGCGCTCGTGTACGGTCGGCACCGTTGGCACTGCATGGACACGGAGGCACGGAGAACTGCCGGAGGGCGGAGGCTTCGTCGAGCGGGCGTTCGTGCAACAGGGGGTGTGGTTCCTTGGATGGGTGCCGAGCACGCGGAGGCTCCTCGCGATCGGGGCCAATCCAAAGAGCCGAATCTCGTGTTGCACGAATGCCCGAGCCACGCACCCTCCGTTCTCCGGCAGTTCTCCGTGCCTCCGTGTCGATGCAGTTCCAGCGATGCCAGCGAAACGCGCGACTCCGCACGACGCACCCGCTGCGCCCCCTCAGTCCGTTCTGCGTCCTCTGCGTTCACGCCGTTTCGGGACGCTCGTGGCAGCACCGGGACCAGCCACGCGCACCCCGGCATCGGGAGACGGCGCCACGATCGGAGCTGCACCGTCGTAGGTGAGCGAAGCACGAAACGAAGACGCCTGCCGCCGGATCTGCACGAGCTCGGGCTCGGCGATGCGATCGAGGTTGCGGATCATCATCGCCATGCGCGGATGGTTGGCGAAGCGCTCGCGGTGGCGGGCGAGGAAATCCCAGTAGAGGAAGTTGAACGGACAGGCGTCGTCGCCGGTGCGGCGCTTGACGTCGTACGTGCACTTGCCGCAGTGGTCCGACATGCGCTGGATGTACGCGCCGGTCGAGACGTACGGCTTGCTCGCCATGACGCCGCCGTCGCCCCAGGTGCTCATGCCGTTCACGTTGGGAAGCGTCACCCATTCGTAGCCGTCGGTGAAGCCGGCCCAGAACCAGCGGTTGAGCGCCGCCGGGACGACACCGAGGAGCGTGGCGAAGTTGGACTGCACCATGAGGCGCGGGATGTGATGCACACGTCCCGTGTCGCGCACCTGTCGCACGGTGTCGGCGAGGCAGCGCAGGCGGCACGGTGACGACGCGGCGGGCGCAGCGACCGCGTTCGCGTCGGCGGGTGTGTCCTCACGTGCGCGATCGCGCATCCGATCGTCGGCATCGCTCGCGTCGCCGTACGCCTCGCCATCCGGCGCCCAGAACCACATCGGGAGCGGGAGCGTCGCGTCGAGCGCGTTCGCCTCGCGCAACGCCGGCATGCGATGCCAGTAGATGCCGCGCACGTACTCGCGCCAGCCGAGCACCTGCCGGATGAACCCTTCGGCACTCGGCAGCGGGACGTGGCCTTCGCGATACGCCCGTTCGGCGCGCTCGACGAGTTCGCGCGGATGCAGGAGCCCGATGTTGAGCGGCGCGGAGAGCGTCGAATGCAGCAGGTCGGGCTCGCCGTCCACCATCGCATCCTCGTACGGCCCGAACTCGGGGAGCCGTTCGACGACGAAGCGTTCGAGGAGCGTCAGCGCATCGCGTCGGGTGACCGGGAGCGAGAAGCCCTCGACGGACCCCCAGCGTCCGCGCCACGTCGCGACGCGATCCATGATCGCACGCGTCGTCGCGTCGGGCTCGAAGGTGATGCGCGCCGGTGCCGCGCGTCCCCTGGGCCACGGCTTCCGGTTGTCGGCGTCGTAGTTCCACTCGCCGCCGGTCGGCTCGCCATCGGGTTCGACGAGCACGCGGTGTCGCCGTCGCATCACGCGATAGAAGAACTCCATGCGGAGCTCCTTGCGACCGCGCGCCCAGTCATCGAAGTCGGCACGCGACGCGAGGAAGCCGCGATCCTCCTTCAGGTCGAGCGGGATGCCGAGCGTCGCCAGCCGCTTGCCGGCACGCACGAGCGACTCGGCCATGTCCTGCTCGCGCCCTTCGGTGGCGACGACACGCGTCGCGCCGAGCGCACGCGCGGCGTCGACGATGCCGTCCTCGTAGGTGTCGGCGAGGCGCATGTCGACGCGATAGCCCGCGTCACGCAACTGATCCGCGAAGTGCCGCATCGCGCTCAGCACCAGCACCAGCTTCTGCCGATGCCACGGCAGCGATGCGCCCTTGGCGACCGACTCCACGAAGCACGCCACCACGTCCGGCTGCGGCTCGCGCGGCAACTGCGCCACGAGTCGCGAACACTCCCACGGGGCCACGAAGACCAGCGTCGTTTCAGTCACGCGTGGCGAACGTGTCGTGCGCGGTCCGTGTTTCCTGGTTCGGTGCGCGTGCCGAACTGCAGGAACGCAGAGGGCGCAGGGACGAACGGCGGGGGCGCAGCGGGTGCGTCGTGCGGCCGCTCGGTCGCGTTGCGGATCACTGCAGAACTTCCTTGACACGGAGGCACGGAGAACTGCCGGAGCACGGAGGGTGCGCGGCACGGGCGCTCGTGCCACACGGAGTGAGATTCTTTGGATGGGCGCCGAGCGCACGGAAGCTCCTCGCGAGCGGGGCCCATCCAAGAATCCACACTGCCTCGTGCACGAATGGCCGCTCGGCGCACCCTCCGTGCTCCGGTGTTCTCCGTGCCTCCGTGTCGAGGCAGTTCGACGAAGCGTCGCACTGAGCGAGCGCACGCCCGACGCGCGTCTGCGCCCCCGCCGTTCGTCCCTGCGCCCTCTGCGTTCCCGCCGTTCTGACGGGATAAGGCTGTCGCCTCCTCGCCAGTTCGTGGTCACCCAGTCGTAGTACGAGGCCGCGGCATTCATGAAGATGACGATGCCGAGCGACACCTCGAGTACATGGAGCAGGTAGCCACGCCATCGACCGAGCGATTCCGACGAGCACGGCTCCTGACGTGAGTGCATGAGGCACTCCACGTCGAGTTCGTCGTTCCGATCATTGATGATCTCTGGTGCTCACGGGAAGCGCGCGCCGAACACGCCGGTGACGGCGGGTGATATCAGGGACGCGACCACGATCCCCGCGTAGCGCATGGCGGCCGCTTCTTCGTGCTCTCGGAAGACGACTCCGAGAATGAACAGCGCCACTCCCAGCAGATAAACGGACCACTTGAAGACGGAACGCGAGATTCTCGATCGCGGGCGGAGAACCTTCGTCCCCGGATCTTCCTCGACGATCGTGTCGATCAGCCCCGACGCGCTCAAGAGAAGAATGGGCACGCCGAGCACCAGATCCAGGAACACGCAGAGTCTCCGGCCAAATCACTTCACAGGTGCAAGCACGTCGCGTCACGGAGCAGGATCGCCACCGCAGCCGCCGTCGGCCGACATCTCAGGGTTCGCGGGTACGACCATGGTGATGGCAAAGGTATACGCTTCGTAGCCGGTCGTTTGCGTTCCAGAGCGTCGAACCGCATCGACACGGAGGCACGGAGAACTGCCGGAGAACGGAGGGTGCGCCGAACGGCCGTTCGTGCACGAGGCAGTGTGATTCTTGGATGGGCCCCGCTCGCGTGGGAGTTCCTCGAAAGCGGCACCCATCCAAGAAATCCCTTGGCGCAGCGCCGACGCCCGCTCGGCGCACCCTCCGTTCTCCGGTGTTCTCCGTGCCTCCGTGTCGATGCAGTTCGACGGAGCGTCGCACTGAGCGAGCGCACGCCCGACGCGCGTCTGCGACCCCGCCGTTCGTCCCTGCGCCCTCTGCGTTCCCGCCGTTCCCGCCGTTCCGACGCGACGATGCTCGGACGCGACCGCGAGAAGCGGAGCCCTAAGCCGACCGCGCCGCGAGTCGCGCCCAGCGTTCACCGCGGCGGAGCGTCTTGTCGCGGTAGAGCGCGTCGTCGGCGGCGGCGAGGAGGAAGTCGGGGTCGGCGCCGTCGTCGGGGAAGAGCGCGCAGCCGACGCTGCCGTCGATGGGGATGACGGTGTCGCCGACGGTGACTTCGCCACGCAGCGCCTGGCGGATGCGGGCGACGACGATGGGGACGTCCTCGCGCGTGCGAAGGCGTGGGGTGACGATCACGAACTCGTCACCACCGATGCGCCCCACCGTGTCGGGTGCGCGGAGCGCGGCGACGAGACGCTGTGCGACGTGCCGCAGCACCGCGTCGCCCGCCGCGTGACCGTGGACGTCGTTGACCTGCTTGAAGCCGTCGAGGTCCGCGTAGAGCACGGCGACGAACTCGTTGTCGCGACGCGCGCCGGCGAGCGCCATCTGCACGCGATCCATGAGTCGCGTGCGATTGGGGAGGCCGGTCAACGGATCGGTCGCGGCGCGATGCTCGGCGCTCGCGGCCATCGCCGACGCATGCGCGACTTCGCGGTCGAGGATCCAGACCACGAGCCCCACCGCGACGCCGCACTGCGCGACGAACTCGACGAAGCCGACCATCGCCCAGAAGTCGGAGAGCGAGGCACCGCGCGACGCGATGATCGCCGTCGCCGCCTGCCATGCCGCAGCCGCGCCGGCGACGAGCAATGCACCGCGCACGATCCCCGCACCGAACGACGGCGCGCCGCCCGTGTCGCCGACGGGTGCGCGCATCACGACGCGCGCGACGCCGACGCAGGCGAGCGCGGTGGCGGCCGCACGCACACCGACGCGCACCGCCACCTGCCGATCGCCGCCCGCCACCACGATGAGCGAGATCGCGACCGTCATCGCCGTCGCGAGCACCGCGCCGAGCAGCACTTCGCGGCGCCGTGCGGCGGTGACGGGCGCCTCCTGCAACAGCGAGGTCGCGCCGAGCACGAGGAAGCCGAGATGCGCGAACGCGGGGAACGTCACCGCGGCATCGAGCAGGATCGAGAGCGGCCCGGTGAGCGCGATCACTTCGAGCGGGCGCACCATCGCGGCGACGCCGAGCGCGAGCCAGGCGACGGCGACGTCACGCAGCGCGGGGACGTCACGTCGGTGCGCGAAGTGCCAGGCGAGCCAGGCGAGCGCCAACGCCATCGCCGCGGAGATGACGGCGATCGCCGAGGCGCCGAGCTGCAGGGAATCCACAGGTCGTGCGCGAACGGGGACTGGCACCGGTCGGAGCGGAACCGGCGCGGGATCGGGATAGACGACTCCCGCCACCATGTTCGCGCCGCCCGGCGGCGTGCGCTAGTGCGAAGTGACGTTCACGCCATGGGTGAGCGTCAGCGAATCTGAACGTTTCCTGACACCGCGTGGCCGGCCGCCAGAATTCGTACGAAGCCGCATCGTCCGACGTCGATGGGATCGGGGCCGACGCGACACCGCCGCGCCCCGGTATGGGGACGCGGCGGTGGACGATGTGTGGAAAGGCCGGTCAGCGACCCAGCAACGCCTTCGCCCGCGTCGCCACGCGTTCCGCCGTCAGCCCGAACTCGCGGTACAGCCGGTCGAACGGCGCCGACGCACCGAAGTGGTCGAGCGCGACCACGTCGCCCGTGTCGCCGACGAGGCGCCACCAGCTCTGCGGATGCGCCGCTTCGACGGCGAGGCGCGGGACGTCGCGCGGCATGAGCGCGTCGCGGTACGACTGCTCCTGTCGCACGTAGCGCTCGATGCTCGGCACGCTCACGACGCGCGCGGCGATCCCCTCGTCGCTGAGAGCGGTGGCGGCGTCGAGGGCGAGCTTCACCTCGGAGCCGGTCGCCATCAGCACGACCTGCGGAGCGGCGACGTCGGTGATCGCGTAGGCACCGCGTGCGACACCGTCGCGCACGCGATCGGCGGGGACGTCGAGGAAGGCGAGCTTCTGGCGCGAGAGCGCGATCGCGGTGGGGCCCTCGCCGTACTCGATCGCGATGCGCCAGCACTCCGCGACTTCGCGCGCGTCGGCCGGCCGCAGCACCTGCAGCCCCGGGATCGTGCGCAGTGCGGCGAGATGCTCGATCGGCTGGTGCGTCGGTCCGTCCTCGCCGAGTCCGATCGAATCGTGCGTGAAGACGTAGATTGCGCGGCACTTCATGAGCGCGGCGAGCCGGATCGCCGGCCGCATGTAGTCGCTGAAGACGAGGAAGGTGCCGCCGAACGGGATGATGCCGCCGTGCAGCGACATGCCGTTCATCATCGCGCCCATCGCATGCTCGCGGACACCGTAGTGCATGTAGCGGCCGGCGGGATTCGTGGCGGTGAAGGGCTGATCGCTCTTCGTCTTCGTGAGATTCGACCCGGTGAGATCGGCCGAGCCGCCCATGAGTTCGGGGAGGACGTTCACGATCGCGCCGAGCACCGCACCGCTCGCGGCGCGCGAGGCGACGGCGCCGTTCTCCGGGGTGAACGCGGGCAACGCGTTCGCCCAGTCAGCGGGGAGTTCGCCGGCCATGCGTCGCGTGAACTCCGCCGCCTCGGCGGGATGCGCGGCCGCATACGCCGCCATCGTGCGCTCCCACGCCGCACGTGCCGCCGCGCGTTCGGCGACCTGCGCGCGCAGGTGCGCGACGGCGTCGTCCGGCACGAAGAACGGCTCGGTGGTCGGCCAGCCGTACGCGGCCTTGGTCTTCGCGATCTCGTCGACGCCGAGCGGCTCGCCGTGCGCCTTGGCGGTACCGGCACGCGCGGGCGAGCCGTAGCCGATGACGGTGCGCACGATGATCAGCGAGGGCTTGGTCGTCTCGGCCGTCGCTTCGGCGATCGCGGCGTCGAGCGCGGCGAGATCGTTGCCGTCCGCGACGTGCAGCACCTGCCAGCCGTACGACTCGAAGCGCTGCGCCGCGTCGTCGGAAAGCGCGAGGTCGGTCGAACCGTCGATGGTGATGCGGTTGTCGTCGTAGAAGCCGATCAGCTTGCCGAGCTTCAGGTGCCCCGCGAGCGACGCCGCCTCGTGCGAAATGCCTTCCATGAGGCAGCCGTCGCCGGCGATGAACCAGGTGCGATGATCGACGACGGTGTGGCCGGGCCGGTTGAACGTCGCCGCGAGATGCGCTTCGGCGACCGCGAAGCCGACCGCGTTGGCGACGCCCTGGCCGAGTGGGCCGGTGGTCGTCTCGACGCCCGGCGTGTGCTTGACCTCGGGATGACCGGGCGTGTGCGAGCCCCACTGCCGGAAGTTCACGAGCTCGGACAGCTCGAGCTGATAGCCCGCGAGATGCAGCGACGCGTAGAGCAGCATCGACGCGTGGCCGACGGAGAGCACGAAGCGATCCCGATCGGCCCATTCCGGATGGGCCGGGTCGTGCTTGAGGTGCCGCGTGTAGAGCAGGTACGCGAGCGGCGCGAGCGCCATCGGGGTGCCGGGATGGCCGGATTCGGCCTGCTGCACGGCATCCATGGACAGCGTGCGGATGGTATCGATGCAGCGCTGGTCGAGCGTCGTCGCACCGGCAGGCGCGGCGGTGGCAGCGGACACGGGTCGGGCTCCGTGAGGGAGTCGTCGAAGGCGAGCACGAATGGTCCGCGCCGGTCACGTCGGCACGTCCCGTGGCCAAAGCTACCGCCGGCCGGGAGCGGGCGTCGGTGCCGGTCCTGTCGTTGCCTGCCGTTCCTTTCGATGCCTGTGGTTGCCTGCCGTTCCTGTCGTTCCTGCCGTTCCTGCCGTTCCTGAAGGTCCGCTCCTGGCGAGCATCGCAAACAGCAATTTTTTGACGAGCCTCCGAGGGCGGGGAGCCTCCGGTGAAGGGGGATCCGCGTTGGTTCCGGATCCAACAAAGCCCTCCGCTCGGCCGGCCGGTGACGGCTGAGGAACCACAGGACTGCCACCGCCACTGCCACGCCCCTGCGCGAGCGGGCGCACGCCCGCGCTCGGGGCCCATCCAAAAAGTCTTTTGTGGGTGTTCGGTCGGCACCGGTGCGAGCCACGCACGCCATCGCTGCCCGAGCACCGGTTCTGATCTGTTGCAGTCCTGTAGTTCCTCAGCCGTCACTGGCCGGCCGAGCGGAGGGCGATGCCTGGACCCGGAACCGACGACGATCCCCCTTCACCTAAGGCTCCCCGCCCTCGGAGGCTCGTCAAAAAATCGCTGTTGACGATGAGGGCGCTGCACGCACGCCCGCTGACAAGACAGGAACGGCAGGCAACGACAGGAACGGCAGGCCGAGCATCGACACCCGCTTGCCGCAGGGGACGGATCCCGCGCAGTATGCGGAGACGCACGACACGCGAGTCTTCGCGGAGGGAGCATGCCCGAACGCCGACATGGCGCGCCGACGCCGACGTTTTCGGTTCACTGGCCGGGAGTAGTGCGCCTGTTCGTCGGGCTGGCGGTGCTCTTCACGGCGATCCGCTTCCTGTTCGCGCACCTCGGCCTGCCGGAGGGGACGCCGCGGCTCGATGCGTGGCGGTCGGTGACGCAGGGGGTGACGGTCTTCGTGATCGCGCTGCTCGCGCCGGGGGTGTTCAAGGTGACGCCGACGAACACCTTGCGGCCGCTCGGCACTCGCTTGCGGATCGCGGCGGTGCTGGGGGTGCTGATGATGTTCATGCACTACTTCGTCATCCTGCGCGGCTGAGCGTGCCGACGTCGAGCGGCGTGACGGATCCGTCGAGCCACGCATGACGATGACCAGCATGCACGGCACGCTCGACTTCCGTCCGCTCACGCCCGACGACTTCGCGCTGCTGCTCGACTGGTTGCAGCGCCCGCACGTCGCCGCGTGGTGGCCCGACGCACCGACGACGCTCGAGGCGATGACCGAGGAGTTCGGCGAGCTCGCGACGGCGACGGGGCCGTTCCGCGGCTGGATCGCGACACGTGACGGCACGCCGATCGGCTTCATCCAGTCGTACGTCGCCGTCGCCTGCCACGCGGACGGCTGGTGGCTCGAGGAACACGATCCCGGTGTGGTCGGCATCGACCAGTTCCTCGCACACGCCGACGACCTCGGCACGGGGCTCGGCAGCGCGATGATCCGCGCCTTCTGCGATCACCTCTTCACCGACGCCACCGTCACGCGCATCCAGCTCGATCCGTCGCCCGACAACGCACGTGCGATCCGGGCGTACGAGAAGGCGGGGTTCGTCATGGCCCGCGAGATCGTGACGCCGGACGGACGGGCCGTGCTCATGTATCGCGAGCGAGGCTGACCCGGGTGCATCCGTGCATCGCGCCCGAACCGACAGAAGATCTCGCGAGCCTCCGGTCGCAGGCGCGTCTCTCCGGCGTTCGTGCAGCGCGCGCATCGCCAACAGCAATTTTTTGACGAGCCTCCGAGGGCGGGGGGCTTCCGGTGAAGGGGGATCGTGGTGGGTTCCGGGTCCAGGCATCGCCCTCCGCTCGGCCGGGCGGTGACGGCTGAGGAACTACAGGACGGCCGCTCCCCTGCGCGAGCGGGCGCACGCCCGCGCGCGGGGCAAATCCAAAGTCCTTTGTGGGTGTTGGGTGAACACTGGTGCTCACCACGGGCTCCGTCGCTGCCTGAGCACCTGTTCTGATCTGTTGCAGTTGCAGTCCTGTGGTCTCCTCAGCCGCAACCGCCCGGCCGAGCGGAGGGCTATGCCTGGACCCTGAACCGACCACGATCCCCCTTCACCGAAAGCCCCCCGCGAGCGGAGGCTCGTCCAAAAATTGCCGTTCGCGATGAGGGCGAAACACGAACGCCCGCGCGTCGAGGGGACGCACGTGTGAGCCGGTCGCGACTGGTGGGGCCGATTCACCGGACGAGCGGACGCGTTCACCGGGGTGAGACGGTGACGCGGGAGGCGAGGGCGTAGCTTGGCACGCATGCCGCCCGCGACCGCGATGATTCCGCCGACGCCATGGGCTCCGCGACGCGTCGCGTTCGGGGTGGCGTCCCTGGTGTTCGCCGGGTTCGTCGTGATGTTCGTCAGCGACTCGGGGACACCGGCGTGGTGGATGGTGCGCGATGCCGCGTCGAACCTCGTCGCGATCGCGGTCAGTGCGCTGCCGGTGGTGATGCTCTGCCGACGTCTCGAGTGGAGCCACGCGGCGTGCTGGTGGTTCCTGCCGATGCACGTCGGTGCGGCCATCGGATTCTCGTTGCTCTGGCATGCCGTCTTCGCGGTCGTCTCCGCGCTCCCCTCGGTATTCGCCGGCGCCGCGTTCACACCGAACTGGCTCGAAGGACCGGCGCGACGCTGGCAGCTGTTCACGGCGGTCTTCATCTATCTCGCCGTCGCGGCCGCGACGTACCTCGCGCAGGCGGCTCGCGACTGGCAACGTGCGGTCGCGTTGCAGCACGAGGCCGAGTCGGCGGCGATGCGCGCACAGCTCGACCCGCACGTCCTCTTCAACACGCTGCATTCGCTGCTCGAGCTGGTGCGGAGCGGCGATGCACGCGCGGACGATGCCATCGACCGCTTCGCGCGCCTGGCGCGCTACGTGAGCGAGGGGCGTGCGGCGGGGCGCGACCTCGTGCCGCTCGCGGACGAATGGCGTGTCGTCGAGGATTACCTCGCGCTGGAAGCGCTGCGGCTCGGCTCGCGCCTGTCACACACGCTGACGCTCGACCCGACGGTCGCGTCGACACCGATCCCGGCGCTCACGCTCCAGCCGCTCGTCGAGAATGCGATCGTGCACGGGATCGCGCCGCGGGCCGGCGCCGGAACGCTCGCGGTGCGCGCCGATCGTGACGGCGACGTGCTCGCCATCACCGTCGTGGACGACGGGCTCGGCGCCGCAGCGCGCACGGCGGGGAGCGGGCGCGGGCTGTCGCTGGTGCGACGCCGGCTCGCGGTGCGCCACGGCGAAGCGGCGCGTTTCGAGGCGGGACCCCGCGCGGAGGGCGCCGGGTGGCGCGTGACGCTTCGTGTGCCGCTGTCGGGCGTGGGCGCGTGACGACACCGCTCGTCGCACTGATCGCCGACGACGAACCGCTCGCGCGGCAGGCGCTGCGCCGCGCTCTCGACACGGATGGCGCGGTGACGATCGCGGGTGAGGCCGACGACGTGCCGACGCTCCGTCGGTTGCTTGCGAGCGCGCGTGCCGACGTCCTCTTCCTCGACGTCCTCATGCCGGGTGGCACGGGGCTCGACGCGGTGCCGCACGTCCCGCCGGGCACGGCGCTCGTTTTCACGACCGCACACCGCGAGCACGCCGCCGCGGCCTTCGCGCTCGACGCCGTCGACTATCTCGTGAAGCCGTTCGGACGCGACCGTGTCCGCGACGCACTGGCGCGTGTCCGACGTCGCATCGCGGCGGGCGTGACGGTGGCGTCGGCGGATGCGCCCCGACCTCCGCTCGACGTGCTGCTCGTGCGCATCGGGCCGCGCCTCGTGCCGATCGCCACGGCGACGATCCGTCGCATCGAAGGTGCCGACGACTGCGTGCGCATCGTGACGACCGACCGCGCGTGGTATCACGGTGCCACGCTGCACGACCTCGCGGCGCAGCTCGATCCGTCGCGATTCGTGCGCGTCCACCGGCGACACCTCGTCAACCTCACGCACGTCACGTCGATCGAGCCGCACGACGAGCGACGACTCGCGCTGGTGTTCGCCGACGCCACACGCATCGCCTGCAGTCGTGCCGGCAGCGCCCTGGTGCGCCGGCTCGGCCGCGGCTGACGTCGCGTGCGACGCATCGCTCACCGCGCACCGTCGCGCGGCGGGCCGAGGTGCCGGGCGAGGAAGTCGACGGTGCGTGTCCACGCCGCGGCGCGGGCGCGGGCCGTGCCGATGCTCGCGGGATCGTCCTCGGCACCGAAAATCGGCGCGGGACGCGTGCCCGGGCCGCACAGGCCGTGGCCACCGTCGGGGAACCGGAGCACGTCGACGGGGACGCGCGGTGCGCGACGTCGCATCGTCGTCGCGATCGCATCGACCATCGCGCCCGAGTTCCAGATCTGATCGCGGTCGCCGCCGACGAGCAGGAGCGGCGATCGCGTGCGCTCGATCGGGATGCGCGTGGCGCGAGCGAGTGCCGGAACCGCGGCACGACTCTCGTCGTGCACCATGCGCGCCGTGACGCTCGTGTCCATGAAGACGCGCTCGTAGCGGATGTAGGGGATCGCGGGCAGGCGCGTCTCACCATCGCGCCACGACACGAGCCGCTCCCGATCGGTCGTCTGCCGGCCGAAGCCCGCCCACATCACGTCGCTCGGCACGCAGCCGACGATGGCGCGCGGCCAGCGCAGGCGCGACGCGGCGAGGATCACCAGTTCGCCGCCCTTGCTGACGCCCCACACGGCGGTGCGTGCGGTGTCGGCCTCGGGCTGCGCGCCGAGCCAGTCGCGGGCGCGATCGAGGCCGCGGATGTCGATGCCGTCGAAGACGGTCGGCACGCCGGGAAACGAGTTCGGGCGTCCGCCGGTGTAGTAGGCGACGCCGAACGCGGCGTAGCCGAGTGCGACGAACGGCATCGCGATGTCGCGGACCGAGGCACTGTCGGCACCTTCGCTGCCATGCAGGACGAGGACGACGGGGCGTCGACGCGCGCCCGCCGGTGCGACGAGCGTCCCCGCGATCTCGCCGAGCGAGACCGAGCGCGTGACGACCGGTGCCGGGGCGACGAGTCGCAGCGTGGTCGTGTCGACGATGGCGCCGCGACGCAGGAGCGCGATCGAGATCGTGCTCGCGTCCCGGGCGAGTTCACCGGCGAGCGTGTCGCGCGCCGCCTGCATCGACCAGAGCAGCGCGCCGGCGTCGGCGCTGCGCCAGCTCCCCGACACGGGGACGGTGCGCGCGAGATCGACGACGCCGTCGCCGTCGGTGACGACCGTCGCCTCGCTCGTGACGGGGAGCACGACGGTCGTCCATGAGCGCCCGACGCGACGAGCGACGCGCACCGTGCGCCGCGCACCCACCACGAGCGTCTCCCGCGGTGTCGCGTCGGCGATGCGGAGGGCGAACGCACGCCCGTCGACGAGGCGTCCCGAATCGGGGAGCACGAGTCGCGTGACGCGTGGCTGCGCGTCGGCCGGGAGCTGCGCTGCGAGTCTGCCGCACGCGCCCGACGAGGCGGTGAGCAGGAGGACGAGTGTGGTCAACGGGCGATTCGGCATGGCCCGATGTTGCCGTTCCGTCGCACGTCACGCGAGCCACGCCCCGGTGAACCGGCCCATGCCGACGGTGAGCGGGCGTTCGTGCAGCGCCCTCACCGCAAACTGCATTTTTTGACGAGCCTCCGTTCGCGGGGGATTTCCGGCGAAGGGGGATCGTGGTGGGTTCCGGGTCCAGGCATCGCCCTCCGCTCGGCCGGGCGGTGACGGCTGAGGAACTACAGGACAGCCACTCCCCTGCGCGAGCGGGCGCACGCCTGCGCTCGGGGCCCATCCACAAGTCTTTTGGGGGTGTTCGGTCGGCACCGGTGCGCGCCACGCGCGTCATCGCACGCCGAGCACCTGTTCTGATCTGTTGCAGTCCTGTTGTTCCTCAGCCGTCACTGCCCGGCCGAGCGGAGGGCATTGTTGGATCCGGAACCCGCGCGGATCCCCCTTCACCGGAGGCTCCCCGCCCTCGGAGGCTCGTCAAAAAATTGCTGTTCGCGATGACGGCGAAACACGAACGCCCGGATGGCGCTCCCAGCTCTCGGAGGCTCGCCAAGAATCGCTGTTGGCGATGAGAGCGAAACACGAACGCCCGATCAGCGTCGCCGGACGAAGGAGACGATGCGCGACACGACGGTGTCGACCTTGCTCGGGCTGAGGATCCGCCCTGCGAGCACGTGCGCGTTCTCGCCGGGGATGGGGACGAGCGTGACGCGTTCGACGCGCGCGCCGCGGGTCTCGATGGCGCGGGTGAAGGTGGCGATCGCCTCGGGCTTCACGATGGGATCGCGCGTGTTCCAGATCGCGATCGTCGGCACGGTGTAGCCGCGGAGCGACATGTGCTGCACGCGATTCACCAGCGCCTGCATGGGGAAGGTCGCCTCGATCGGGATGCGGTGCGTCGCCATCCGGCGCTTCTCGTCGGTGAGACCGGTCGTGTCGTCGAGCGTGATCGCGGGCATCACGCGCGGGAGGAGCACGGGCATCCACGGCAGCAGGAGTGCGCGCGCCATGCGGTCCTGCGGGCCGAAGTTGGGTGAGACGAGTGCGATGGTGTGCGGACGGACCAGTGCACTGTCGGCGATCGCGGTGACCCACGCGGCGAGCGTCCCGCCGGTCGAGAGGCCGATCACGACCACCGAATCACCGAGTCGCGCGCCGATGGCGAGGGCGCGTGCGGCGTCGGCCATCCACGCCTCGGCCGTCGCCGACGTCATGCTGTCGCTCGGCAGGCCGTGGCCCGTGAGGCGTGCCTCGTAGCGGTTCGCGCCCAAGCGTGCCGCGACCATCTCGGCGACGGGCGACGATTCCTGTCGCGTCCCCGAGAAGCCGTGCAGGTAGACGACGGCGTACGGCGTGCGCACGGTGTCGCGTACGAAGCCGAGCCGTGCGGCGACGAACGTGTCGGTGACGCCGGCGTTGCGCTCGCGTGCGGCGACCCAGCCGGCGAGCGCGCGCAGATCGCTCGGCACCGCACGGGCGACGGCGGCGACATCGGGCTCGCGCGATGTCGCGCGCGGCCCGACCGCGAAGAGGACGATGGCGACGAGCAGGGCGAGCAGCAGATGGCGTCGTCGGACGCGGCGCGGTCGCGCGGGCTGGTCGGTCATGCGGATGCAGGGGGCGGGAGTGCCGACACGAACGACGGCACGCTCGCGGATGCGTCGATGCGCGTCAATGGCCGACGACGATCGGTACGCGGCGGAACTGCGCCGGCACACGCCCCTCACCGGCGTCGGTCCATTCGATCGTCGCCTCGCCGTCCATTTCGAAAGGCGCGGCCGCGAGCAGGCGCGTGAGGAGTACGCGCGCCTGCACCCGCGCGAGATGGGCGCCGACGCAGGTGTGCGGTCCCGCACCGAACGCCACGTGCGGATTCGGGCGTCGGTCGAGGCGACACTCGCCCGGCGCGTCGAACACCGCGGGATCGTGGTTCGCCGACGCGAAGTCGAGCAGCACCTGCGCGCCGAGCGGCACGGGGCACCCGGCGACGATCGCGTCACCACGCACCACACGCGGCATGCGCGGCAGCGGCGAGAGCCAGCGCAGCCACTCGTCGATGGCGTCGGGGAGCCGCGCGGGATCGGCGGCGAGACGGGCGCGATCCTCAGGGTGTCGCGCGAGATGCCAGATGGCACCGGCGACGAGCTTGATCACGGTGTCGCGTCCGCCGGCGAGCACGAGATTCGCGACGCCCTTGCGCTCGACGTGCGTCAGCGCGCGTCCGTCGATCGTCGCCGCGGCGATCCACTGGAAGACGTCACCATCCGCCCGCGGTTCGCGCGCCGCCTCGGCGAGGACGCGCTCCAGATACGCGTCGAGATGGGCGCCGTCGCGCGTCCCGTCGGCACGCACGATCCACGTCTCGAGCCCCCACGACGCCCACTCGTCCACGTCGGCATCACGACGGAAGGCGATGGCGAGCGAGCGGAGCACCATCGGGAAGGCGAGATCGTGCACCGCGTCGACACGCCCGCGTGCGACGGCATCGCGCACGAGCGTACGCGCCACCTCGTCCATCGCCGGCTCCATGCGCGCCACCTCGACGCGATCGAACGCCGGCAGCAGCAGCGCGCGCCACGCACGATGCGCCGGCGGATCCACCTCGAGCGGGAGCTGCCGGTAGTCGCGCACGTCCGCGTCGCCCTGCAGCTCCGACGAGAACGTCGCCCAGTCCTTCGCCGCCGCGCGCACCGCAGCATGGCCCTGCACGAGCGGGCGCGTGTCGATGGGGCGAGCGATAGTCATGGTGATGGCTCCTGCGGTTCCTGTTGTTGCCTGTAGTTCCTGTTGTTGCCTGCGGTTCCTGTCTTTTCAGCGGGCGTTCGCGTTTCGCCGTCATCGCCAACAGCATTTCTTGACGAGCCTCCGAGGGCGGGGAGCCTCCGGTGAAGGGGGATCCGCGTGGGTTCC
>ERZ1066136.913-NODE-913-length-17612-cov-27.772398_pt1 | contig 17612 bp, 13 predicted proteins | sample MGYA00382783_ERZ1066136 | MGnify/ENA primary metagenome ERZ1066136 (study PRJEB33369, sample SAMEA5778366) | biofilm metagenome | biome: Industrial cooling water; feature: Water cooling tower basin; material: Biofilm | place: United Arab Emirates | collected... | reverse complement strand
GGCGCCGGCGCCGCGGGGGCGGGCGCGGCGGCCGGGGCGAGCAGGGCGAGGGCGAGGGCTAGCGGCTTCACTGCGACCTCCGCGGCTGGTCTTTGGCGCCTGCGCCGACGGACATGGTCGCAGGGGCAGGCGACTTCGCGTCCGGCGGCGGAAGCAGCGGCGGCTTGTCGCGCTCGTGGGTCGCGCGCTCGATCTCGAGGTTGCGCAGCAGGAGCGACGGGCTGACCGCGGAGACCGGGACGTCGCCGGACTCGGCGCCGCACATGCCGTTGAAGATCCCGGGGGTGTCGCCGGTGGCGATGATCGTCTCGAACGCGGCGATCGGGGTGCCGACGATGTCGGCGCCGCGGACGAGCTCGTCGGGGCGGCCGTCGGGGTAGACGCGGTAGACCAGGCGGGGCATCACCTTGAAGGCCTGCGGGCCGGAGCGGTCGGTGATCGTGTAGCCGCCCTCGATGTCGGAGAACCACAGGCCGTAGGGCTTGCCCTGGCGGCGGACCTCGTCGATCAGCGCGCGGCGGAGGTCCTTGTCGGGGATCGTCTTGCGGCTGGTGACGATCAGGTTGCCCTGGCGGGCGACGGCCTGGTAGCCGCGCTCGCGGCGGCCGTGGCCGTTGCTCTGCGTGAACGGCAGCACCGGCGAGCGCGCGAGCAGGAAGCCCTTGAGCTTGCCGCGCTCGACCAGGACGACGCGCTGGGCCGGGACGCCCTCGTCGTCGACGTGGTAGTGGCCCGACAGCGGCACGCCGCCGAGGCTCTCGGCGGTCGGGTCGTCGACCATGTCCAAAAAGCCAGGCAAGACGCGCTTGCCGAGCATGTTGGAGAAGGTCTGGCCCTCGGCGTCGTCCTTCTGGCGGTGGCCCTCGAGGCGGTGGCCGAAGATCTCGTGGAAGAACACCCCGGCGGCGCGGCCGGCGAGCACCGCGGGGCCGGCGTACGGCTCGGCGAGCGGGGCGGCGCGCAGCGCGAGGACCTCGTCGCGCAGGCGCTTCGCGGTCGCCAGCAGCGCCGCCTGGCTCGGCAACTGCTCGGGCGTGTGGGTGTCGAAGTTCTCGAACCGCTCGAGGACCATGCCGTCGTCGGCCTGCGCGTTGGCCTGGAGCATCAGGCGCAGCGTCACCTGGGCGGCCTGGACGCGGGTGTTCTCGCTGTTGACGAACGCGCGGTTGTCGACCTTGACGACCAGGACGGCCTGGCTCTCGAGCACGCGCGGGTCGTCGGCGAGCGCGGCGGAGGCCTCGCGCAGGCGCGGCTCCCAGGCGCGGGCGAGCGCCTGGAGGTCGAGGGTCGCCGGCGGCTCGACGTGGAGGTTAGGCTTCTCCTCGCTGAAGTCGGGGCTCGGCGGCTTCTCTTCGTCCTGGCTGCGCAGCTGCTCGGCGCTCTCGGCGGCGCTGAGGGCGTCGAGGGCGTCGCGGTACTGCGCCTCGGTCAGCATCCACAGCGCCTGCGACAGCGCAAGTGGATCGTCCTGCACGGCGATCGGGACGCCGGTGCCGAGGCCGTTGCCGGGGCCGTAGTTCTGCTGGACGGGGTGGCTGTTGTCGAGCTCGCGGGCACCGACGCGGACGTCGACGTCGACGGTGCGGTCGGAGTCGAGGCGGTGGCGGACGATGTGGCCGTCCTGCGCCTCGAGGAACAATTGGTCGCGGGCGACGAGGTCGTAGCCGAGGTAGTAGGCGGGGATCTCGGCGGCCGGGCCCTGGAGCTGGGCGAGGTTCTTGAGGATCTCCTGGGCCAGGAACTCGAGGACGGGTCCCGGCGGGCCGACCGGCGCGCGGGTGCGGGTGATCGGGACCTCGCGCGCGGCGCCGCCGGCGGCCTCGCCCCACACGTCGGGCCGCGGGGCCTTGGTCTCGCCGCGCTGCGGGCAGGCGGACAGGAGCAGCGCGGCGGCGCAGAGGGCCGCTGTTCGGGCCGCGGTCATGCGTCGCATCATAACCCTCGCGGCGGCCGTTCTTCGCGGCGCGGCAGCTCGATCCGCGGCCTCTTCGGGTCGTCCTGGCTACGCCGGCGATAGAGGACCACCACGCGGCCGATCACCTGCACGAGGGCCGCGCCGGCGCGCTCGGCGAGCTCGACCGAGGCGTCCTCGCGCTCGCCGGGGAAGTTCTGCCCGAGCTTGACCTTGATCAGCTCGTGGTCTTCGAGGGCGATGGTGGTCGCGCGGACGACGGCGGGGGAGATCCCCTCGGCGCCGACCTGCACGACCGGCGCGAGGCCGTGGGCGAGCGATTTGAGGTGGGCGCGGGCGCGGGCACCGAGGGCGGGCTGAGTCACGCGGCGGAGTGTACTCGCCGGGCTCGGAGCGGGCCCGCGCGGGTCCGCGCGCAGGCTCACGCGCGGCGCCGCAGCCACACGAGGAACTCGCGGTTGCCGTCCTGGCCGAGGATCGGCGAGTCGCACAGGCCCGCCTGTACGAAGCCGAGCGCCTCGGCGGCGGCGACGACCGCGGCGACGGCCTCGGCGTGGTCCTCGGCGTCGCGCACGATCCCGCCCTTGCCGACGCGCCCGGGGCCGAGCTCGAACTGCGGTTTAATTAAAGCCACGACGTCGGCGGCCGCGGCCAAAAACGGCGGGACGCACGGCAGCACCTTGGTCAGCGAGATGAAGGAGCAGTCGGCGACGACGAGGTCGACCGGCTCGGGGATCGCCTCGCGCGCGAGGGTGCGGATGTTGGTGCGGTCGAGCACGACGACCCGCGGGTCCGCCGCGAGCTTCCACGCGAGCTGGCCGTAGCCGACGTCGATCGCGTAGACCCGGGCGGCCCCCGCCTGCAGCAGGCAGTCGGTGAAGCCGCCGGTCGAGGCGCCGATGTCCATGGCGACCTTGCCGCGCGGGTCGAGGCCGGCCGCGGCGAACGTGCCCAGCGCGCCGTGCAGCTTGAGGCCGCCGCGCGAGACGTAGCCGTGGTCCTGGCCGCGCAGGCGGACCTGCGCGTCGGCCGGGACGAGGGTGCCCGGCTTGTCCGCGGTGTGGTCGCCGACGACGACCTTGCCGGCGACGATCAGCGCCTGGGCGCGGGTCCGGGACTCGCACAGGCCGCGATCGACGCAGAGCTTGTCGAGCCGGACTTTCGGGACCTGGGGCATGCGGGTCGGCGCGCGGTGGGCCTTGAGGCGAGCGGCGCCCGCCCATATACCCAAGGGGGCGTGATCGTGCACTGGCTGGCCTGGCTGATCCGACCGGAGGATGGTCCCGTGCTGGTCGTGCTCGCCGCGATCGCCGCATGCGGGCTGCTGGGCTGGTGGTGGCGGCGCGCGGCGGGCCCCTGAAGAAGGAAGGCGCAGGCAAGCAGCGGGGCCGGGCCCGGTGGAGGCCGGGCCGGGGTCCGAGGGGCCGCCCGCCCATGTGACCTTTAAGGCGGGTCGGGGGCCGCAAGGTCGTGCTTGCTTCGGCCGGCCACTTCGGTTAGCTTCCCGGGCCTCCAGTTCTCCGGGGCAGTAGCTCAGCTGGGAGAGCGGTGCGTTCGCAATGCACAGGTCAGGGGTTCGATCCCCCTCTGCTCCACCGAGCCAGAGCCCGAAGGTCTCCCCTTCGGGCTCTGGCGCTTTCTGGGATCTCCCCCGGTGCCGCAAAACCGCCCGCTCCGCGGCCGCGCGCGTCCAGGCTTGAACCGGCTGCGACGAGGTGCCAGGATCGCAGGACCCTCCGCTCCACGGCGCCGCGCCCGGTTTCATGTACAAGCTCTTCAAGCGCACGTTCTACCCGGGGCACTTCGAGGTGCAGATGGCGGGCGCCTGCGACACCGGCATGTCGCGAGAGCACAACGAGGACGCGATCTCGATCCAGGAGGACGACGGTCGCGGCTACTACCTGGCGATCGTGTGCGACGGCATGGGCGGGCACAACGCGGGCGAGCTCGCGTCGGCGCTCGCGGTCGAGAAGATCGCCAGCTACATCGACAGCAACTTCCGCAAGCAGGGCCCGCGCGAGCTGCTCTACCACTCGTTCCTGCTGGCGAGCACCGCGATCACCGACTTCAGCGCCAAGAGCCCGGACACCGAGGGCATGGGCTGCACGTGCGTGATGGTGATGGGGATCCGCGACAAGATGTGGGTCGCGCACTCGGGCGACAGCCGGGCCTACCTGGTCGACAAGAAGGCGGCGACGCCGATCACGCTCGACCACACGATGGTCCAGGAGCTCGTCACCAAGGGCGTGATCACCAAGGAGCAGGCGGCCGTCCACCCGTACCGCGGCCGGATCTCCCGCTGCCTCGGCCACGGCCGCTCGAAGGGCGTGCCCGACATCAACGCCGGGATCATCGAGGCCGGCGACAACATCCTCCTGTGCTCCGACGGCCTGTCCGACGTCGTGCCCAACGAGGAGCTGCACAGCATCATCACCCAGAACTCCGCGCAGGAGGCGACGCGCAAGCTCGTCCACGCGGCGAACCGCCACGGAGGCCCCGACAACATCAGCGCGGTGTTGATCCGCCGCGTCCAGTGAGAGGGCCGCCGATGCCGACCAAGCCCCTGTCCGCCTGGCTCGTGTCCGTCGCGTTGCTCGGCGCCTGCCGCCGCGAGCCGACGGCCGCGCCCGAGCCCGCCGCGAGCGAGGCGCCCGCGAGCGAGGCGCCTGCGAGTGATCCCGGGCCCGAGCCTGCGGCCGCAGAAGCTGCGCCCGGAGCGCCGAGCCACGTCGTCTACGAGCTCGAGGGCAACCGGCTCAAGCTGCCCGACATCGTCCGCTTCGCCGGCACGCTCGACGGCCCGGGGCGCGGGAGCGAAGTTGCGCTCGAGCACATCCGCGGCTACCTGGCCGCGAAGGACTACGTCACGTTGATGCGGATCGAAGCGCACGTGTCGGGGCCGGACGCGCAAGCTTTGTCCGAGCGGCGGGCGCTGTCGGTCGCGCGCTGGCTGGTCAAGAAAGGGATCGACTGCAAGCGGCTGCTGCCGGTCGGCTTCGGCGATACCAAGCCGATCGCCGACGGCAGCACGCCCGAGGGTCGGCAGCAGAACACCCGGATCGAGGCGCACAACGCGGAGCTCCGCGGGCGTGCGATCGGCGGCATGCCGGTCGACGGCGGCGGCACGCTGGCCGGCGACCCGTGCCGGTGAGCCCGTCCGGGGCCCGCCGCGCCCGCGCGGGGTTTGCATTGCCCGCGCCGCCTTGCTACCAAGCCGGGACGCATGTCTCAGGCCCCTTCGTCGCCGATCCCCCGCTTCGACCCGCAAGAGCGCCGGCGCACGCTGCCGCTGCTCCGCGCGATGCAAGAGCGCGTGCTCGTGTGCGACGGGGCGATGGGCACGATGATCCAGGCCCGCAACCTGACCCTGGACGATTATCACGGCTACGACGGTTGCCCGGAGATCCTGGTCCGCTCGCGGCCCGACGTCATCCGTGACATCCACGCCGCCTACTTCGACGCCGGGGCCGACTGCGTCGAGACGAACACCTTCGGCGGCATGCCGCACGTGCTCGCCGAGTTCGACCTCGCGGACGAGTGCTACGCGCTCAACCGCCGCGCCGCCGAGCTCGCCCGCGAGGTCGCGCGCGGCTTCTCGACGCCGGACCGCCCGCGCTTCGTGCTCGGCTCGGTCGGGCCGGGCACGCGGCTGGTGTCGCTCGGGCACATCACGTTCGACGACCTCTTGCGCAGCGTGACGGCGCAGGTCGAGGGCCTGGTCGACGGCGGGGTCGACGGGGTGCTGATCGAGACGGCGCAGGACATCCTGCAGGTCAAGTGCGCGGTGCTGGCGGCGAGCCGGGTCGCGCGGGCGCGCGGGGTGCAGGTGCCGCTGCTCGTCCAGGTGACGGTCGAGACGACCGGGGCGATGCTGGTCGGCACCGACACGGCGGCGGCGCTGGTCGTGCTCGAGTCGCTGCCGGTCGACGTCATCGGCCTCAACTGCGCGACCGGGCCCGACCTGATGGTCGAGCACGTGCGCCACCTCGGGCGCCACAGCACGCGGCTGGTCTCGGTCCAGCCGAACGCCGGCCTGCCGCAGAACGTCGACGGCCGGGCGGTGTACCACCTGACGCCGGCCGAGCTCGCCAAGGCGCACCGCCGGTTCGCCGAGGAGTTCGGCGCCTCGCTGGTCGGCGGCTGCTGCGGCACCACGCCGGCGCACATCCGCACGATCGCCGAGGCCGTCGCCGGGGTGACGCCGAAGCCGCGGCCGACGAGCTTCACGCCGCAGCTGGCGAGCCTGTACTCGGTCTGTCCCCTGGACCAGGACTCCGGCCCGCTGCTCGTCGGCGAGCGGACCAACGCCAACGGCTCGCTCAAGTTCCGCGAGCTGCTGCTCGCCGACGACTGGGACGGGATCGCCGAGCTCGCCAAGGAGCAGGCGGCCGAGGGCGCCCACGTGCTCGACGTCTGCGTCGCCTACGTCGGCCGCGACGAGGTCCGCGACATGACCGAGGCGCTGAAGAAGATCGTCCCGGCGGTGCCGATCCCGATCATGATCGACACGACCCAGATCGACGTGCTCGAGGCGGCGCTCAAGCTGATCGGCGGGCGGCCGATCATCAACTCGATCAACCTCGAGGACGGCGAGGACAAGTTCGACAAGGTCGCCACGCTCGCGCGCGAGTACGGGGCGGCGCTGGTCGCCCTGACGATCGACGAGGTCGGCATGGCCAAGGACGCGGCGACCAAGCTCGCGGTCGCCAGGCGGATGCGCGACCTCGCGGTCGAGCGCCACGGCCTGCTCGAGGCCGACCTCGTGTTCGACCCGCTGACCTTCACGATCGCCCAGGGCGAGGAGGACAGCCGCAAGCTCGGCCTCGAGACGCTCGAGGGGATCCGGCTGATCGACACCGAGATCCCGGCCGCGCGGACGATCCTCGGCCTGTCGAACATCTCGTTCGGCCTCAAGCCGTACCCGCGGCAGATCCTGAACTCGGTCTACCTCGCCGAGGCGCGCGAGCACGGGCTCGACGCGGCGATCCTCAACGCGAAGAAGATCATCCCGACGCACAAGCTCGGCGAGGACGACCTCCAGGTCACGCGCGACCTGATCTACGACCGCCGGGCCGACGGCTACGACCCGCTGTTCGCCTTCATCGACCGGTTCGCCGGCGCGAAGAAGGTCGAGACCGGCGAGGCCGAGGCGACGCTGACGCTCGAGGAGCAGATCAAGAAGCGGATCATCGACGGCAACAAGGTCGGCTTCGAGGCGGTGCTCGACCAGGCGCTGACGAAGTACCCGCCGCTGACGATCATCAACGACATCCTGCTCGACGGCATGAAGGTCGTCGGCGAGCTGTTCGGCGCCGGCAAGATGCAGCTCCCGTTCGTGCTCCAGTCGGCCGAGGCGATGAAGTCCGCGGTCAAGCACCTCGAGCCGCACATGCCGAAGTCGGCCGGCCCGGCCAAGGGCACCATGGTGCTGGCGACCGTCAAGGGCGACGTCCACGACATCGGCAAGAACCTGGTCGACATCATCCTGACCAACAACGGCTACAAGGTCATCAACCTCGGGATCAAGCAGCCGATCGAGGCGATCCTCGCCGCCGCCGCCGAGCACAAGCCGGACACGATCGGCATGAGCGGGCTCCTCGTGAAGTCGACGGTGATCATGAAGGACAACCTCGAGCGCATGCGCGAGCTCGGGCACACGATGCCGGTGATCTGCGGCGGCGCGGCGCTGACCCGCGGCTACGTCGAGCACAACCTGCAGAACGCGTACAGCGGCCGCGACGAGGACCTCGAGCCGGCGGGCGAGGCCGGCCAGGCGGCGCCGCAGCGCCAGGCGCCGGAGGCCCGGCCGCGCGCGCGGGTGTTCTACGCCAAGGACGCGTTCGAGGGCCTGTCGCTGATGGACGAGCTGTGCGGCCACGTGCCGCCGGACCGGATCTCGCTGACCGCGCCGAAGCGGATCAAGGCGTACCGCCAGACGACGCAGGAGGAGTGGGAGGCGCACCTGCGCAAGTCGATGGAGACCTACGTCAAGAGCGAGGTCCAGCCGGCGATGCGGGTGCCCAGGCCGCCGTTCTGGGGCGCGCGGGTGGTCGGCCCGGAGGAGCTGCAGCTCGGCGAGATCTTCCGCTACATCAACAAGAAGGCGCTGTTCGTCGGCCAGTGGCAGTACCGCCGCGGCAAGCTGACCGAGGGCGAGTACGAGGCGCTGCTCGAGAAGACCGTCGAGCCGAAGTTCCGCATGTGGTGCGAGCGGGCGATCGCCGACAAGATGCTCGAGCCGCGGGTCGTCTACGGCTACTACCCGTGCCAGGCCGACCACAACGACCTGCTGATCTATGACCCGGAGGACAGGTCGCCCCCGATCCGGATCAACTTCCCGCGCCAGCTCGACAAGGGCCGGCTGTGCATCGCCGACTTCTTCCGCTCGGTCCGGTCCGGCGAGCGCGACGTGATCGCGCTGACCTGCGTGACGATGGGCGAGGTCGCGACCCGGATCTGCCAGGAGATGTTCGCGGCCAACCGCTACGACGACTACCTACACTTCTACGGCCTCGGGGTCGAGGGCGCCGAGGGCCTCGCCGAGCTGTGGCACAAGCGCGTCCGCCGCGAGCTCGACATCGCCCAGGACGACAGCACCGACATCCGTGACCTGTTCAAGCAGCACTACCAGGGCTCGCGCTACAGCTTCGGCTACCCGGCCTGCCCCCGGCTCGAGGACCAGGTCCACCTGTGCCGCCTGCTGCGGACCGAGCGGATCGGCGTCACCCTGACCGACGAGGGCTTCCAGCTGGTGCCCGAGCAGTCGACCAGCGCGATCATCGTCCACCACCCGGACGCGAAGTACTTCAACATCTGACCGAGGGGCGCCGCGCCCCCGCGCCGGCCCTCAGCCGATCCGCAGCGTGCCGGTCGGCGAGCGCGCCGGCGGGGGCACGCTGGCGACGCGGTCGGTGTAGCGGCGCTGCGGGCGGAGGGCGACGAGCACGCGGTCGTCGGCGTCCGGGGCGTCCTTGCTCGCGGTCAGCACGCCGAGCCGCGCGAGCGCCTCGCGGCCGACGCGGACGCGCGACGGCGGCTCGCCGGGCGAGCTGTCCTCGGGGACAGCCTCGATCGGGGTCCAGACCGCGCGGAAGTGCGGCGCGCGCTCCTGCGTCACCGCGACGATGCCCGGCTGGGCGGCCGGGCCGGGCTCGCCGGCGACCGGCGCGTAGCCGCGGGTGTCGCGGATGATCGTCACCTGGTCGGTGTCGGCCTCGTAGTGCGGGCCGCCGTCGAACGGGTCGACGCGGCCGCTGTACTGGAAGCCGATGCTCTCGAGCAGCCGCTTGGCGCCGACGGTGTTCGGACCGACATGGCCGATGATCTCCTGCACGCCCTCCGGCAGCAGGCACGCGTGGATCGGCATCGTCGGGAACAGCCGCCAGATGAACTCCTTGTTGAAGCGCGACAGCCGGTCGGCCTCGTCGTACGACAGGCCGGTGAATTTGTGGCCGAGCGCGTCCCACAGGCCCGAGCGCGTCGTGCCGCCTGGCCCCTGGGACAGCGGCGGCAGCAGCTCGGCGAGCAGGCGGTCGCGGAACCACCCGCGGTGGCGGGCGATGAACACGAAGCGCGCGAGCGAGAGCAGGCGCCCGAGCTTGATCGGGTGGTTGCGCAGCTCCGGGCGCAGCACGAGGCCGCCGAGCTCGGTCGGGCCGTCGTAGGTCTGGCCGAGGTAGAGCATCGTGTGCTTCATGTGCACGTCGTGGACCTCGGAGGTCGGGGTGACGCGCAGGTCGGCGTAGCGCTCCTCCTGCATGACGCGGAAGAACACGTGGGGCTCGTCGAAGTCGCCGTGCTGGGCGTGGATCATCGAGGTGCCGACGACGGCGCCGCGCTCGTCCTCGAGGACGAACAGGAACCGGCGGGTCGGGTCGAAGTCGGGGCTGCCGCGGAACGAGGCGATCGACCGCTGCAGCAGCTCGCGGATGTACGGCCGCTCCGGCGGGAGGTTGAGGCTGTTGAGGTGCCGGGCGAGCTCGAAGATCGCGTCCTCGTCGGCCGGGGCTGCCTCGCGGAACAGGAACATTGGGACACCCTCCACGGCCGCAACAGGGACGCGCACGCGGGCGCCCCGACGCGGCGGGTGGCGTCAGTGTGGCACCGCGAGGACGCCGCGGGAGTGCCGGGTGCGGGCCCTCACTGCGCCTTCACGTCACGGCGGCTCGCGCAGCACGCGGACCTGGTCGCCGACGATCTCGAGCGCCTCGGGGCGCCCGCCGTAGTAGGCGGCCATGCCGACGTCGATGCACCACACCGCGCCGTCGCAGGTCGACAGCGCGCCCTCCTTGTGGACCGTGTGGCCGACGACGAGGCGTTTCGCCGGGACCGCCGCGAGCGCCTCACGCACGGCCTGGCAGTCGGTGGGCCTGGGGTCGAGGCAATACCGCCGCGTCCACACCGGGCTCTCGTCGTCCTGCAGGATGTCTGGGGAGATCTCCCCTTCGCCGCGGAGCCAGCGCTGGACCTCGCCGTTGATCGCGTCGATTCCGCGCCGGACGTGCGCGGGCGACAGCCCCCCGTGAACGAACACCGTTTCGCCGACGACGAGGATCACCGGGCGCGCCGCGAGCTTGCGTGCGTACGGTCCGCCGGGAGAAAATGCGAGAAATCGGCCGCGCATCGGCGCGGGGACGCGACTCGCCCGCGCGTCGCTCGGGTCGACCCCCGGGACGTCCGCGAAGTCGAGGAACCCGCCGGCGGTGACGTAGCGGAGGTCGCCCGCGGCGTTCATCAGCTCGTGGTTGCCGTTGAGCACGTGGACGGCCCCGCCGGCCGCCGCGGCCTCGACCTGCAACCGCTCGAGCAGGTCGAGGATCTTCTTCTCCTCGTCGCCGCGGTCGAGCTGGTCACCCGTCTGCACGACGACGAGGTCCTTGCCGATCCACCGATCCTGGTCGTCGATCGCGCCCGCGAGCCGGAGCGCGCGGCGCGTCGCCTGAAAGTCGCCGTGCAGGTCGCCGATTGCGACCAGCCGCGGCGGGGCCGGCAGACGGCTGGCGACCGGGGCGCTCGGCGGCGGCAGCTCGGCCGGCTTCGTGGCCGTCGTCGTCGGCTTCGCTGCGGCCGCCGCGGGCGTGCTCGGCGTCGGCGCCGGCGGCGAGGGCGACCGGTCACATGCCCCGAGCGCCAGCACGCCCGCCGCGGACAGCCCGAGCGCGCAAAGGGCCGCGCGCGTCACTCGCCGGAGTTGTTGGGACATCTCGGGGGCGGATCCTAGCATGGCGCGCGCGGATCCGCGGCCGACGCCGGCGCGTCCACCCTGTATCGATTCGCGGTAACGTGGAGCCATGGACAGCGCCGCCCCGCAGGCGATCGCCGGCCGGATCCTCGTGGTCGACGACGAGGCGACCATGCGACGCCTGCTCGAGAAGCTGCTTCGGCTCGAGGGTTACGACGTCGTGCTCGCCAACTCCGGCGAGCAGGCGCTGCAGGAGATCTTCACGCGCGGCGCCGACACCGTGCTGCTCGACATGCGCATGCCGGGGATGAGCGGGCTCGACGTCTGCCGCGAGATCCGCGCGCACCCACGCGGCGTGCACACGCCGATCGTCTTCATCACCGCCGTCAACGACCGCGAGCTGCGGCGCAAGGGCATGGAGGCCGGCGCCGACGACTTCCTGAGCAAGCCGTTCGACGAGGTCGAGCTGCTGGCCCGGATCCGCAACAGCGTCCGCGTCAAGCTGTACTACGACAACCTCGAGCAGCAAAAGGAGCGGCTCGAGCGCGCCGTCAGCGAGCGGACCGCGGAGCTCGCGGCGGCGGTCGCCCAGCTGACGCAGATCCAGCACGACCTGCGCGCGTCGCAGGAGGAGACGATCTACCGCCTGTCGCGCGCCGCCGAGTTCCGCGACGACGAGACCGGCCAGCACCTCCAGCGGATGAGCTGGTACTGCCACCTGATCGGCAGCAAGATCGGCCTCGACGACCGGACCTGCGAGCTGCTGCGGATCGCCAGCCCGATGCACGACGTCGGCAAGCTCGGGATCCCGGACCGGATCCTGCTCAAGCCCGGCCGGCTGACGCCGGAGGAGCTGACGATCATGAAGACCCACGCGGAGATCGGCTACCGGATCCTCGCCGGGTCGACCGCGGCGCCGCTGAAGATGGCCGCGACGATCGCCCACACGCACCACGAGAAGTGGGACGGCAACGGCTACCCGCGCGGCCTCAAGGGCGAGGACATCCCGCTGCCCGGCCGGATCGCCGCGATCGCCGACGTGTTCGACGCGCTGACCAGCGCCCGCCCGTACAAGCCGGCGTGGACGCTCGAGGCCGCGCTCGAGCTGATGCGCGCCAACGCGGGCTCGCACTTCGACCCGAACCTGATCGAGGTGTTCCTCGGCAACATGGACGAGGTGCTGGCGATCCGCGAGCGCTTCGCCGACCTGGCGGCGCCCGAGGCGACGCACTGACCCGCGTCAGCCGGCGGCGGCGGTCCGTTTGGTCAGCATGCCGGAGCGCAGCATCCGGTCCCGGTGCTTGCGCATCCGCGCGAACTCCGGCGCGGCGAAGCTGAGCTCCGCCGGCGCGACCGGCCGGACGGTCTTGTTCATCACGCTGATGTCGTACGTCGAGTGCGGCAGGCCGAAGAAGTGGCCGAGCTCGTGGGTGAGGACCAGCGAGAAGGCGATCTTCGACAGGATCACCCAGCGGCGCGTGCGGTCGGCGCGGAAGCGCCAGTGGACGCCGCGGATCTCCCCCGGCTCGTCGACGTTGGCGAGCCGGCCGACGACGAACACGTGGGCGACACCGCGGGTGAAGCGAGGGTCGCCGAGGGCGTCGCGCTCGGCCCGGTCGTCGATCTCGAGGTCGCTCGCGGGCAGCGCGTCGGCGGCGACGACCTCGAAGCCGACGTCGATCTCGCGGAAGCGCGCGTTGGCCTCCGCGACCTGCTCGCGCACCCACGCGACCGTCTGCACCGGGCCCTCGCGCGTGACGACGAGGTGCAGGTGCAGGCCGAAGCAGTGGCCGACCGCCGCGTCGCAGCGCGGGGTCTCCCGGACGTACGCCGTCAGGTCCGGGCTGTCCGAAGAGACAGCCGCGAGCACCCACCCGGCCAGGACCGCCGCCGCGAACATCTCCGCCTCCCCGTCCTCGCTGTCACACCACGCAGTGGGCGAGCCGCAGGATCTCGAAGATCGCGCGGGTCGCCGGCGACTTGTTGAGCGTGTAGAAGTGGATCCCCGGGACGCCGGGCCGCGGCGTGGCGAACGGCTCGAGCACCGGCGGCGACAGGAGCGCGCGGCACTGGTGGGACGCGTACGACACGCCGGTCCAGAACACCTCCTGCGGGTCGTCGCCGACGCCCTCGAGGCGCTGGCGCAGCAGGTTCGGGATCGTCGCGCCGCACATCTGCGAAAACCGCTGGATCTGGTCGAAGTTGGTCACCGGCATCACGCCGGGGAGGATCGGGACGGTGATCCCGGCCTCGCGCGCGCGGCGGACGAACGCGTAGTACGCCTCGTTGTCGAAGAACAGCTGCGTGATCAAGAAGTCGACGCCGGCGTCGACCTTGTGCCTCAGCCACTTGAGGTCGGCGGCGGCGTCGGCGGCCTCGGGGTGGACCTCGGGGTAGCAGGCCGCGCCGACGCAGTACGGGCCGCGCTCGCGGATGAAGGCGACCAGCTCGCTCGCGTGGCGGAGGCCGCCGGCCGGCGGCACGAAGTTGGCCTGGCCTTGCGGGGGGTCGCCGCGCAGCGCGAGGATGTTGTGGACGCCCTGGTCGCCGAGCTGGTCGATCGTGCGGGCGAGCTCGTCGCGCGTCGCGCCGACGCAGGTCAGGTGGGCCATCGGCTCGATCGCCAGCTCGCGCTTGATCCGCGCGACCAGCTCGAGCGTGCGGGCGCGGGTGCTGCCGCCGGCGCCGTAGGTGACGGACACGAAGTCGGGCGCGAGCGGGGCGAGCTGCTCGAGGCTCCGCCACAGCACCGCCTCGCCCTTCTCGGTCTTCGGCGGGAAGAACTCGAAGCTGAAGACGGGCCGCTTGTGGGCCAGGCGCTCGCGGATCAGCATGACCCTCCCTGGCTACCACGGGGCCGCCGACTGGTCCAGCGGCGCGCGCTTTGGTACACCGGGGCGCAATGCGCTGGTTCTACCGCGGCGACATCGACGGGTTCTTCGGCCTCGCGGTCGACAACCTGGTCCAGCTCCTGCTCATCGACGCGCTGTGCCGCTACGTGCTCGGGTTCAGCGACGCCTTGCTCTACGGACAGGTGCTGCCCGGCGCCGCCGTCTCGCTGCTGGTCGGCAACCTCTACTACGCGTGGCAGGCGCGCCGGCTCGGCGCGGCGCTCGGGCGCGCCGACATCTGCGCCCTGCCCTACGGGATCAACACCGTCTCGGTGTTCGCACATGTCTTTTTGGTCATGCTCCCGGCCAAGCTCGCCGCGACCGCCGCGGGCGCCGCCGACCCGACCGCGATCGCCTGGAAGGCGGGCCTGGTCGCCTGCTTCGGCTCGGGCCTGATCGAGCTGTCCGGCGCCTTCGTCGCCGAGCGCCTGCGCAAGGCGACCCCGCGCGCGGCGCTGCTGTCGACGCTGTCGGGCGTCGCGCTCGGCTTCATCAGCCTCGGCTTCCTGTTCCGCAGCTTCGCCCGCCCGGTCGTCGGGCTCGTCACCCTCGGCGTGCTCTCGATGGTCTACTTCGGCCGGCTCAAGTTCAAGGGCGGGCTGCCGGGCGGGCTCGTCGCGGTCGCGCTCGGCACCCTGCTCGCGTGGCTGACGGGGATCGCCCCGGTCGGCGACATGCCGGCGCAAGGCCACGGCCTGCAGGTCCCGCTGCCGGTGTTCGGCACCCTCGTCGACGCGCTGACCGGCGACATGATGTGGACGTACCTCGCCGTGATCCTGCCGATGGGCGTGTTCAACGTCGTCGGCTCGCTGCAGAACATCGAGGCCGCCGAGGCCGCCGGCGACCCGTTCCCGACCACGCCGTCGCTCGCCGTCAACGGCCTCGGCACGCTCGCGGCGGCGCTGTTCGGCTCGTGCTTCCCGACGACGATCTACATCGGCCACCCCGGCTGGAAGGCGATGGGCGCGCGCGCCGGCTACTCGGTCCTCAACGGGATCTTCGTCACCCTCGTCTGCCTGACCGGCACGCTGGCGTACATCGCCTGGGCGGTGCCGATCGAGGCCGGCATGGCGATCATCCTGTGGATCGGGATCGTGATCACCGCCCAGGCCTTCGAGGCGACGCCGCGCCACCACGCGCCCGCGGTCGTGATCGGGATCCTGCCCGGCGTCGGCGCGTGGGGGGCGATGATGGCCAAGGCCGGCCTGCGCGCCGCCGGCTACGACGGCACCGTCCACGCGATGTCCCCCGAGCTCGTGCCGGCGTTCCAGCGCGCCGACGTGTGGATCGACGGCGCCTTCGCGCTCGAGCAGGGCTTCATCTTCACGTCGATGCTGCTCGCCGCGGCGACCGTCGCGGTGATCGAGCGCCGCATGCCCCAGGCGGCGCTGTGGTGCTTCGCCGCGGCCGCGCTGTCGGCCGCCGGCTTCATGCACTCGTACGCGTGGACCCCCGCCGACACGGTGCTGTCCCTCCGGCCAGCCTGGCCGTACGTCGAGGGCTACCTGCTGATGGGCCTCGTCTTCCTGGTCGCGCCGCTCGTCACCGAGAAGACCGCCGGCCCCGCCCACTGAGCCGACCGCGAAGGGACCCGCCGCCGCCGCGCCGGGTCCTCGCCTCGCCTCCGGAGCCGCTCAGAGCTGCTTCTGCGCGAACTCGATCGCCTGGATGATCGTCCACTGATCATCCTTGCCCTTGCCCGCGAGCGGGTCGCCGGCCGGGGGCGCCTGGATGCCCTCCGAGTGCCAGCGGACGATCCCCTCCTCGTCGAGCAGCACGATCGCCGGCGGCTGACGGAGGTACTGGATGTAGTTCATCGCGCCCTCGAGGCCGAGCTCGCGGGCCGCGTTGTACTCGGTCGCGTTCGGGAAGCGGTAGGTCGGCGGCGGCGGCAGGTCGGCCTTGCCGACCTGCTTCTGCCAGTCGCGCAGGCCCGAGTCGTTCATCGGCGCGACGCGCTGGTTCGACGGGAACTGGATCTGCGTGAACATGATCTCGACGCCGGCCGCGTTGAGGTCGGCCTGCGCCATCTGCAGCACCTGCAGCATGTTGGCCGCCTGGGCCTGCTCCTCGCGGGTCGCCCAGTCCCAGAACAGGATCAGGCGCTTCTTGCCGACCATCTGCCGGCCGTCGGTGATGCCGCCGTTGACGTTGACCAGCATCACCATCGGGCTCGCGTGGGCGAACAGGTTGCGACGGGCCCACTGCGGCGCCTTGTCGAGGTCGGCCGCGCCGACCGACCAGAACGGGGGCGCCTCCTTGATCGGCGGCATCGAGTCGTTCGGCTTGGCGACGATCTCGACCTCGGCCTCCTGCCCGGTCTTGCCCTTGCGCACCTTGAGCTTGACCGGCTCGCCGGTGGCGATCTTGCTGACGCGCAGGTCCTTCGCCGAGCTGACCGGCTGGCCGTTGAGCGCGAGCACCAGGTCGCCGCGCTCGAGCTGGTCGCAGCCCTTGTCGCAGCCGATCACGTAGGTGATGTACGCGCCGCCCGGCTTGAGCTGCTCGCTCGTCACCTCGATCGTCGGGGCAGCGGTGCCGCCGCCGTCACAGGCGGCGCCCAGGAGGGAGGTGAGGCCGACCAGCGAGGCGGCGAGACCGAAGGGGACGATGCGCTGAAGCGTTCCGGGGGACATCGGCGCGGACTTTAGGACGCACCCCCGCCAGCGTCAAACGCCCGCGACCTGCGCAAAGAGCGCAGTCCGGTCCGGCCCGCTACAGACCGAGCCGGAACCGCAGGTTGACCGAGAAGCTCCAGAAGTGCGGCAGGCCCTTTCGCAGGTCCGAGCCCGCCTCGAGCGCCGCACCCTCGAGCAACGTCAGCGGGGCGACCCCCGACAGCTCGACGTGGCTGACCCCGGTGACGACGAAGAACGTCGGCTGGTAGGCGAACTCGCCGGTGATGGCGATGTTCGGGTGGACCATCGCGCCGCCGCCGACCCGCAGCGGCGCCGACAGCCCGTGGAAATCGAGTCGGGTCGGCCCGCTCGCCGTGTCGTAGCGGTTGCGCCACAGCTGGTACTGGATCCCGGCGCCGACGTAGGCGATCCCCCGGCCCTTGCGGATGAAGTGGATCCGGATCGCCGGCCCGACGTTGACCGCCCGCGCCGTCGCCGTGTCGCCCGTGATCGTCAGCTTGGTGAAGTCGATCTGGACCAGGTCGGTCCCGGTCCGCTCGGCGATCACCTGCTGCAGCAGCGCCGGGTCGAGCCCGTACAGCGTGATCGCGTTGCGCCCCGCGAGCTCGCCCTGGCGCAGCGTGCCCCACTGCGCCTCGATCCCGACGTCGAGCAGCCCGAACACGTTGCCGCCGATGAACCCGCCGAGGCTGGCCCCCGGCCGCGCGTCGTGCCCGGTCTCGCCGTTGCAGAAGCTGCGCGTACAGGCCAAAAGCCCGAACTTCGGCTCCAAGATCAGCCCGCCGTGCCGCCACTTCTTCGGGTCCTTGCGCCGCGCCTTCGGGTCCTCCTCGTCGTCCGCCTTCGGCGTGGCCTCGGCCGCCGGCTCGGGCGCGATCGGGTCGGCGCCGGCGATCCGCGGGGCCTGCAGCGCCGGGTCGCCCCCGGGCGCGGGCGTCGGCGCGGGTGCGGCCGCGGGCGGCGGTGCGGGCACCGGCGCGGGCTCGGAC
>ERZ1066136.912-NODE-912-length-17639-cov-11.370052_pt1 | contig 17639 bp, 10 predicted proteins | sample MGYA00382783_ERZ1066136 | MGnify/ENA primary metagenome ERZ1066136 (study PRJEB33369, sample SAMEA5778366) | biofilm metagenome | biome: Industrial cooling water; feature: Water cooling tower basin; material: Biofilm | place: United Arab Emirates | collected... | reverse complement strand
TAAGCACGCCGCCAGCGTTCGTCCTGAGCCAGGATCAAACTCTCCAAGAAGAATTTGCTAGCTCGCTCGAACCCGAACTCCGAAAAGTTCAAAGGTCCGGAATCATTTCGTGTTGTTTCTCTCCGCGCCGCGCACGAACGCGACACGTGATGACGACAACCACCACACACCATCCTGCACTCGATTGTCAATCAGCCGGTGCCGACGCGGCCGTCGCGATCCCGCCGCGCCGATCCGGTCATCGCCCCCTTGTTCCGGGGAGATCGCAATGATAGCCGATCTGGAGCGCACGTCAAGGGGGTCGTGATTCGACCCCACTGCCCCACCGCCACGATCCCCCTGCCTCACCCGCCCTCCCCGCGATCGCGAGCCGCCGCCACCCCAGACGCGACGGGCGCGACGGGCGCGACGAACGGCGACAGCCATCAACGCGACGACCGCGACGACGCGACGGGCTCGACGCCGGCCTCGCAGCTCCGGCATGACAGGCAGTGCTGACGGCAACTGCTCGGAAGAGCAGGAACAACAGGGCACCGCAGGACGAGCAGGACGGCCGGGCATTCGTGGTGCGCACGGGCGCCGTCGCTCGCCGCGAACCCATCAAGAGCTTTGGAATGGTCCCGCGTGCACGACGGGTCGCGGCGCGCGTGGATGCTCAGGCCGTCCTGCCGTTCCTGCCGTACCCTGTCGTGCCTGCCGTACCGAGCAGTTGCCGTTGGACCGCCCGACACGAAGGAGTCGCGCGTCAGGCGCCGAGCCCGTCGCGTCGTCGCGTCCGTCGCGTTGAACAGCAGTGGCAGTCCGTCGCGTCCGTCGCGTCCGTCGCGTCGGACGAGACGGAACGGGAACGGGCGGCCGTGCCGACGCACGATCGCCCGTTCCCGTTCGTCACCACGCACGATCACGCGTCGGGATCGTCCTCGTCGTACAGGTTGCCCAACCGCTCGTCGTCGTTCTCGAAGTCGATCTCGTCGGCCTCGTCGTCGTCGTCCTCGTCGTCGAGTTCGTCGTCGTCGAAGTCGTCGAGATCGTCGTCGTCCTCGTCGTCGTCGAGCTCCTCGTCGAGATCGTCGTCGAGGTCGTCCTCGTCCTCGTCCACGCCGGCGTCGTCCAAGCCGTCGTCGTCCCCGTCGTCATCCGCCAGGAACGTCACCGGGGTGAGTGACGCCGCCCATGGCGTCGCCACGCGGAACGTGTCGCCGTCCGGCCACGCCGCCGTCGTCTCCCACGATGCGACGGCGACCGGCCGTCGTGCTCCCTGCGTCTCCAGCGCCAACCGCATCCGTCCGATCTCCACGGTCACGAGGTTCGCTCGCGCTCCTTCTTCAGGTCGCGCGTCACCTTCTTCCGATCAATGGTACTCAGGATCTTCTTGCGCAGCCGCACGCCGGCCGGCGTGATCTCGATCAGCTCGTCCTCCTCGATGTACTCGAGCGCGCTCTCGAGCGTGTGACGACGCGGCGGCTCGAGCTGGATGTTCTCGTCGCTCGACTTGCTGCGCATGTTCGTGAGCTTCTTCTCCTTCGTCGGGTTCACGTCCATGTCGCCCGGGCGCGAGCTCTCGCCCACGACCATGCCCTCGTACACCGGCTCGCCCGGCTCGACGAAGAGCGTCGCGCGCTCCGACAGGTTGGCGAGCGCGAACGCGACGATCGTCCCCCCTTCCATGCTCACCAGCACGCCGCGCGTGCGCCCCTCGAGCGGGCCGGCCCACTCGCCGTACTCGAGGAAGCGGTGGTGCATGATCCCCGTGCCACGCGTGTCGGTGAGAAACTCGGAGCGATAGCCGAACAGGCCGCGCGCCGGGATGCGATACGTCAGGCGCACCATCCCCTGCCCCGGGTTCTTCATCTCCGTCATCTCGCCCTTGCGGGGACCGAGCTTCTCGATCACCGCCCCCACGAACTCGTCGGGGACGTCGATCAGCAGCTCCTCGTACGGCTCCTGCCGCGAACCGTCCGCGAGCGTGCGCACGATCACGCGCGGTCGCGACACCTGGAACTCGTATCCCTCGCGCCGCATGGTTTCCATGAGGATCGAGAGGTGCAACTCGCCGCGGCCGCTCACCTGCCACGTGTCGGTGTTCTCGGTCTCCTCGACGCGCAGCGCCACGTTGCGCTCGAGCTCCTTGAGCAGGCGGTCGCGCACCTGCCGCGACGTGACGAACTTCCCTTCCTTGCCGGCGAAGGGGCTCGTGTTCACCTGGAAGTCGACCGAGATCGTCGGCTCCTCGACGGCGATCCCCTCGAGCCGCTCCTGGTACGACGGATCGGTCACCGTGAGCCCGATCTCGACGCCCTCGAGCCCGGCCAGCGAGACGATGTCACCGGCGCTCGCCTCGGGCACTTCGACTCGATCCAGCCCCTCGAACGCGAACAGCTTCGTCACGCGCCCCATCTGCGTCGGCAGCGCCGGATCCATCGGCAGCAGCGCCACCGAATCACCGACCTTGACCGTCCCCATCTCGATGCGGCCGATCGCGAGGCGGCCGAGGTACGGCGAGTAGTCGATCGTCGAGACGAGGAGCTGGAACGGGCCGGTCGCATCCTGCGGCGGCGGCGGCGTGTGCGCGACGATCGCGTCGAAGAGCGGCACGAGGTCCACGGGCTCGACGTCGAGATCCATCGTCGCCACGCCCTGCCGCGCACTGGCGTAGACGACCGGCGCGTCGAGCTGCGCCTCGTCGGCCTCGAGCTCGATGAAGAGCGACAGCACCTCGTCGTGCACGCGCAGCGGGTCGGCGCCCGGGCGGTCGATCTTGTTGATGACGACGATCGGCGTGCGCCCGAGCTCGAGCGCCTTCCGCAGCACGAAGCGCGTCTGCGGCATCGGGCCGTCGAAGGCGTCGACGACGAGGAGCACCGCGTCGACCATGCGCATGATCCGCTCGACCTCGCCGCCGAAGTCGGCGTGGCCGGGCGTGTCGATGATGTTGATCTTCGTGTCCTTCCAGCGGATCGCGGTGTTCTTCGCGAGGATCGTGATCCCGCGCTCGCGCTCCAGCGGATTCGAGTCCATCACGCGCTCGGCGACGACCTGGTTCTCGCGGAACGCCCCGGCCTGCCGGAGCATCTGGTCCACGAGCGTGGTCTTGCCGTGGTCGACGTGTGCGATGATGGCGATGTTGCGTGTCTGCATGGGGTGAAAGCTACCCCGCCCCGGAAGCACACCGCCCCGCCGCCCCCAGCCCCGCCCGGCGCCTCACCGTACCGAACGGCGCGTCCCACGGCGTCGGCGCGACCCACGCACACCGCGAACGACGGGAACGCAGAGGGCGCAGATGGAACGGCAAGGGCGCAGACGTGCAGTTCCCGACCTTCGTCGTGACCCACGCGTGACGACCGACGGTGGCCGGCGCACCCTCTGCGATCACGTCGTGGTCTTTGCGTCCTCAGCGTTCCCGCCGTTCGCGGTGCGCGGACTCACGGTGCGCGGGCTCGCGGTGCGCGGGCTCGCGGTGCGCGGGCTCGCGGTGTGCGGGGTCGCGGTGTGCGGGGTCGCGGTGAACGGGGGCGTGGTCACGCCGCGGCGGCGACGTCCTTGGCGAGGAGGCCGCGGCTCTGGAGCGCCTGCTGCAACCCGGCCTTGTCCACCGCTTTCGCCAGGGCGTCGAGCGGCGCGACCTGCTTCGACTCGACCAGATCGAGGAGCGCGTCGTTCATCGTCACCATGCCGACCTTGCGCGACGTCTGCATGACCGACGTGAGCTGGAAGGTCTTGCCTTCGCGGATGAGGTTCGACACCGCGGGCGTCGCCAGCAACACCTCGCGCGCCGCCGCACGGCCACCGCCTTGCTTCTTCACCAGCACCTGCGAGATCACGCCGCGCAGGCTCTCGCTCAGCATCGTGCGGACCTGCGCCTGCTGATCGGCGGGGAACTGGTCGATCATGCGATCGACGGTGCCCGCGGCGGTCGTCGTGTGGAGGGTGCCGAAGACGAGGTGCCCCGTCTCCGCCGTCTCGATCGCGATCGCGACAGTCTCGAGGTCACGCAGCTCGCCGACGAGGATCACGTCCGGATCCTCGCGCAGCGCGGCCCGCAACGCGCTCTTGAAGCTCGCCGTGTGCACGCCGACCTGCCGCTGCGTGATCACGCACTTCTTGTTCGGGTGCACGAACTCGATCGGATCCTCGATCGTCAGCACGTGATCGCTGCGCGTGCGGTTCACGAGGTCGATCATGCCGCAGAGCGTCGTGCTCTTGCCGCTCCCCGTCGGCCCGGTGACGAGCACCAGCCCCTTCGACAGCTTGCACAGCGACTGCACCTCGGGCGACAGGCCGAGTTGCTCGGCGCTCACGATCGTGCTCGGGATGAGCCGGAACACGGCCGCCGCGCCGCAGCGGTCGCGCAACGCGTTGCCACGGAAGCGCGCGACGCCCGCGAGCTCGATCGCGAAGTCGGTGTCGCCCGCGCCGAGGAACTCGTCCTTGTTCTTCGGCGGCAGCCACGCGAGCAGCATCTGCTCGAGCAGGTCCGCACCGAGCGGTGTCGCGCCGGCGATGCGCTGCAGTTCACCGTCCACGCGCAGGATCGGCGGCTCGCCCACGCGCAGGTGCAGGTCGCTCGCCTTGCACTCGGCCATCTTCCGCAGCAGCGATTCGAGCAGTTCGCGCGCACCACCCGGCGCGGTCGCCGGTGGCGCGGCCGCGCGCGCCTCGCGCAATGCGGGATCCGCGGTCCCCGTCGGGGCGATGCTCGCGACGACGCGGCCGATGCCGTCGCGATGGAGCACGACTTCGACCGGGATGCCGTTCGCCTCGTACGGGAAGCGCGCCGGCCCACCCTGCATCACCACCGCCTGGAGCGCGGGCGGGGCGATCTCGCGCACGAGCCCCACCACCTGCTCCCCCGTCAGCGGCTGCCGCGTGATCGCACGCGACCCGCCATCGAACTGGAGCTCCGCCAGCGCCCCATCCGCCAGCACGAGCGTGGTGACCGGCGCGGTGCCGAGGGCGACGAGGAACTTGTCGAGGGCGGGCATGCGGGTGGGCGACCGGTGGGCGATAGTCCGCGCGGACGCGCCACCCCCACCCCTCGGGGACGCCGCGCCGCGCCACGCCCCCCGGACGCACCGCCGCCCCCTTCCGTCACGCCCGACGGACGCGACGGGCGCGACGGGCGCGACGAACGCGACGGGCGCGACGAACCGACAAAACCTGAACGCGACGAGCGCGACGGCGCGACGAACGGCAGCGGGAATGGACCGGTCAGTCAAATGATTGCCTTGAACACGGGCACTGCCTGAAGGCAGTTCTGTTTCCAGAGCTTTTCGAAGACGTCGCATCGCGATGAACTCGACGTCATCGCACAGACCACCGCAGTTCCGTCGCGCCCTCGCGCTCGTCGCGTTCAGGTCTTGTCAGTTCGTCGCGTTCGTCGCGCTCGTCGCGCCTGTCGCGTTCATCGCGTTCATCGCGTTCGTCGCGTTCGTCGCGAGGAGGGTCATGGGGATGCGGTGTGCTCGGCGAGGCGGAGGCAGAGGCGGGTGGCGGCGAGCATGCTGGAGGGGTCGGCGAGACCCAGGCCGGCGATGTCGAGGGCGGTGCCGTGGTCGGGGGAGGTGCGGGGGAACGGGAGGCCGAGGGTCACGTTCACGCCCTCGCCGAAGGCGGCGACCTTGATGGCGGTCATGCCGACGTCGTGGTAGGGCGCGATCACGGCGTCGAACTCGCCCTTCCGCGCGCGCACGAAGACGGTGTCGGCCGGAAAGGGGCCGAGTGCGCCGGTGGCGAGGGCGACGGGGGCGAGGAGCGTGGTGTCCTCGGTGCCGAAGCGGCCGCCGTCACCGGCGTGCGGATTGAGCGCGCAGAGCGCGATGCGCGGTTCGGCGATGCCGAACCAGTGACGCAGCCCGTCGCGCGTGAGCGTCACGGCCTCGGTGAGGACGGCGGGCGTGAGCGCGTCGTGCACGGCGCGCAGCGGGATGTGTGTCGTCGCGAGCACCACACGGAGCGGCCCCGCGGCGAGCATCATCGCGGTGCGTCGGCCGGTGAGTGCGGCGAGGAGTTCCGTGTGACCGGGGGCGTCGTGGCCACCGAGGAGCAGCGCGTGCTTGTCGAGCGGCGCGGTGACGATGCCGTGCACGACGCCGCGCATGGCGAGGTCGGTCGCGCGGATGACGGCGTCGCCGGCGAGACGCCCCGCGAGCGCCGCATCGCCATGCGGCGTCCAGTCGCCGACGGAGTCCTGCACCGGCACGCCGGCGCCGTGCGGCCCGACCACGTGCAGGTCGCACGCGGCGGTGAGTGCGGCGTCGTCGAGCAGGCGCTGGACCAGCTCCGAGCCGATGCCGCGCGGGTCGCCGAGCGTGATTGCGAGGCGCGTCCGACGGCGCGTCACGCGGCGGCTCCGGCTGCTCGCGTCAGGATGCGGGCGGCTGCTGCGCGGGCTGGGCGCCCGGCGTCCCCTCGGGGAGTGCGGGGAGCGGCGGCAGCGCGGGAATCGGGGCGATGCGCACGAACGACGCCTTGCGCAGCCCGTCGATGAAGCGGCGCATCGACCGCTCCTCGATCAGCTGCGAGCGGATGCGATCGCGCAGGTCGGCCACCGAGTACTCGCCTTCGGTCGTCACGGTGATCGGCTGGATGACGAAGAACTTGGGGACGCCCTTCTGCCGATCGATGATCTCGAACGGCTGGCTCACCTCGCCGACGGCCGTGCGCGTGAAGGCCGAGTCGTACTGCGGCGGCAGGTCGGCCCGATTGATCGGGTCGTTGAAGGCGCGCAGCTCGTCGGGATCGTGGAACTTCGCCGCGATCGAGTCGTAGCGGGCGCCCGCGCGCCACGCGGCCGAGACGCTGTCGGCGAGGCGACGTGTGCGCGCCACGTCGGTCGAATCGACGATGTAGCGCACGAGGATGTGCCGCGCCTTGACCTCGGCCGGCTGCACCTTGTCCACCTTGATCACGTGGAAGCCGAAGACCGTCTCGATCACCGGGCTCACCTGCCCCGGCGGCAGCTGGAACATCATGCGGTCGAACTCGGGCACCATGCGGCCGCGGCGATTCCAGCCGAGATCACCGCCCATTTCCTTGCTGCCCGGATCGTCGCTGTAGCGCTTGGCGAGCGTCTCGAAGCTCGCGCCCGTGCGCAGCTGCGCGACGACGCTGTCGATGCGGGCGCGTCCCTTGGCCTTGTTCTCCGCACTCGGGCCCGGATTGAGCACCAGTTGGCGGAACGTCACCTGCGCCGGGCGCTTGGGGAGCGTCGCGCGGTTGCGTGCGAACGCCTCGGCGACGTCGGCCTCGGAGACGGTGGCGCGGACGAGCTTCCCGTCCTGCTGCATCTTGGCGACGAGCTTGCGCTGCAGCTCCTGCTTGCGCGCCTGGTCGCTCAGCATGCGCCGGTATTCCTCGGGCGTGCCGAAGCCCGCGTTGCGCAGCGCGCTCCGGAACTGCGGATCGTCGGGGAACTGCTCACGCACACGGCGGAACTGCGCATCGACCGACGTCGCGATGTCGGCCTCGGTGACCTCGACCTTCTCGACCGTCGCCTTCTGCACGAGCAGTTCGGCATCCACCAGTTCGCCGATGATGCGCTCGACGAGCTGGCGCTGGCCGACGCTGTCCGGCGGCACCGGCATGCCCTGCGCCCGCCGCGTGTTGAACTCCTCGAGCACCTCACTCCAGAGGATCGGCTTCTCGCCGGCGACGGCGATCACGCGATCGACGTCGACGCTGGCGATGGGCTGGCGCGCCGTCGCGACCTGCGCGTGGAGCGCGGGCGCGGAGGCAGCCGTGACGGCGACGATCGCGAGGGCGAACAGGAACGGAGAACGGCGTGAACGCGGCATGCGGTCGAATACCCGACGGGTCACCCGGCGGTCCGGCCCGGGCGACAACTGGAACTGGGACGACTGGAACCCACAAGGAGCGGACGCCGGCGACGACACGCCGAACATCGAAGGGTGGAAGCTACGCGGGGCGCGCAGGGTTGCCCCCGCGCGCCCCGCGACTTTCGCCCGACCGCGGCCTCAGGGCTGCGGCGCGGCGCCCGGCGTCCCCGGCAGCGCGGGGCTGCCCTGCGCGCCCGGCATCCCGGGCAGACTGGCGCCACCGGCCGGCGGCGCGCCCGGCACCGGCGCGGCGGTCGGCGGGGCGTTCGCGTTGCGCGCCGAGTCGGCCGAGGTGCGCGCCTTGGTCGCGGCCTCGAGCGCCTTGTCGACGCCGGCATCGAACACCTTCGAGCCCGGGTAGCGCGCGCGCAGCAGCTGCGAGAGCGGGCGCGGCACCTGCACGAAGAGGCCGTCCTTCGTCAGCATGTTGTCGACGAAGGTGTTGATGCGCGCCGCGACGAAGCGCTGCCGCACCTCGGGCGTCGCCTTGCGGATGCTGTCCGGGAGCATCGCCGGTGCGACACCGAGGGTGCCCCACGCGCTGGCCATGAAGTCGCGCAGCTCCTTGCGATAGCCCTCGGTCTCCTGCGGCGTGAGCGCGATCTTGGCACTGTCGGCCTGACGGAGGAAGAGCTCGTTGCGCACGAAGTTGCGGACGAGGTTCGGGATCACCGTGTCCGGCGCGTTCGCGATCTGCGACTGCAGGTTCTGCTCTGCCGGATACGCGCCGACCCAGCGCACGAGCTGCGCGGCGGTGAAGTCGCCGCCCTTCATCGTCGCGAGCACCGCCTTGCTGTCGGCGTACGCGTCGACGTCGGCGACGATGTCTCGGACCATCTTGGGCGCGTCGGCCTTGACCTTGACCTCGTTCGTCGTCTCGAGGTTGGCGAAGTAGGTGCTTTCGGCCTTCTGCGCGGCGAGCTGCTGGAGCACCGGCCCGACGAGGCCGGCGGCCTCCTCGTAGGTCGGGCGATAGATGATGTGGAAGCCGAACTGCGACGAGACGAGCCCCGAGATCGTGCCGGGCTTGGTCCCCTTCACGCCGTTCTCGAACTCCGGCACCATCACGTTGCGGCCCGCGGGCCACGCCGGGAGCTGGCCACCCTGCTTGGCCGAGCCCTGGTCCTGGCTGAACTTGCTCGCGTTCTCGGCGAAGTTCGCCGCCGTCAGGACGCGACGGAGCGAATCGGCGCGCTGCTGGATCGCGGCGCGCTGGATCGGGGCCGCGTTCTGCGGCACGCCGATGAGGATGTGGCGCGCCGCGAGGATCTCGTTCGCGTCGTAGCGGGCCTTGCCGTCACCCGGCTGGATCGGCCACGTCTTGCTGACCTGCTGATACCACTTCTGGGCGCGCACGTTGGCGAACGGCGCCCAGAGCGCCTTGTCGATGACGGCCGGATCGGTGATCGAATCGTTGGCGGCGGCGGCGCGGGCGAGGAGCTGGTAGTCGACCCAGAGATCGGCGACGACGCGGACGACGTCCTTGCGGAGCGGCACCTTGGACTGGCCGAGCTGGGTGGCCAGCCGCGTCGCCGACAGCTCTTCGGTGCCGGCCTTGGCGACGGTATCGGCGTGCGCGCTGAGCGCGTCCTTGCCGCCGCAGGCGGCGGTGCCGAGCAGCAGGCTGCCGGCCATGGCGGCGAGGGCGAAATGCTTCATGCGTACGGGGGGTGAAGGAGGAGGACCGCGCCCGCCGGACCCGGGGGCACTCCGGTGATCAGCCGGCGAGGCTGCGGAGGGCGCGCACGAGGCCGTCGAGGATGCCCGCCCCGCCGAGTCGGACGAGCCGCAACGTCAGAGGTTGCGCCCGGCGGACCTCCGCCTGGAACTGCACCTCGTGGAACGCGGCGCTCAGCCCCTTCATCCGGGGGACGGCATCGGGGCGAAACGTAATGCGCGCTTCTTCGCCCCGCACAAGCACGCTCTCGATCGACAGCGTGCCGCCGAGCAGCCGGAGCATCGCGACGTCGAAGTAGGCCGCGGCCTCGGGCGGCACCGGCCCGAAGCGATCGCGCACCTCGCCGCGCAGCGCCTCGATGGTGGCGGCATCGGGTGCCTTCACGAGTCGGCGGTAGATGTCGAGCTTGAGGTCCTGCACCGGCACGTACTCGTCCGGCAGGTAGGCCGGCGCATCGAGCGAGACTTCGGCCGGCTGCGGCGGCGGCGCGGAGTCGCCGCGCTGCAACCGCCCCACCTGCTCCTCGAGCAGGCGGAGGTAGAGATCGAAGCCGACCGCGTGCACGAAGCCGGACTGCTCGGGGCCGAGCAGGTTCCCCGCCCCGCGCAGCTCCATGTCCTTGAGCGCGATGCGGTAGCCGGATCCGAGCTCGGTGTGGTGCTCGAGCACCCGGAGCCGCCGCTCGGCGTCCTCGTCCACCGAATCGGGGACGAGCAGGAAGCAGTAGGCGCGCCGATGCGAACGGCCGACGCGACCGCGGAGCTGGTAGAGCTGCGCGAGGCCGAGATGATCGGCGCGATCGACGAACATCGTGTTGGCGTTCGGCACGTCGAGCCCCGACTCGACGATGAGCGTGCTCACGAGCACGTCGACCTCGCCGTGTACGAACTGGCGCATGACGTCCTCGAGCTCCTTCTCCTTCATCTGCCCGTGGCCGACGGCGAAACGCGCGCGCGGGACGAGGCGACGGAGATGGTCGGCGACGGCCTCGATCGTCTCGACGCGATTGTGCACGAAGAAGACCTGGCCGCCGCGATCGAGTTCGCGACCGATCGCCTCCTCGATCAGGCCGTCGTCGAACGGTTCGACGTACGTGAGCACCGGCGAGCGGTCGCGCGGCGGCGTCTGCATGAGCGTCATGTCGCGTAGCCCCGCGAGCGACTGGTGCAGCGTACGCGGGATCGGCGTGGCGGTGAGCGTGAGCACGTCGGTCTCGAGCCGCAGCTGCTTGAGCCGTTCCTTGTGCTTGACGCCGAAGCGGTGCTCCTCGTCCACGATGATCAGCCCGAGGTCGGCGAACTTCACGTCCTCGCTGAGCAGGCGATGCGTGCCGACGACGACGTCGAGCTCCTTCGCGGCGAGCTGCCGCAGCACCTCGGCCTGCTCCTTCGCCGTCTGGAAGCGCGACAGCGCGCCCACCTTGACCGGGAAGTCGGCGAGCCGATCGCCGAAGGTGCGGAAGTGCTGATCGGCGAGGATCGTCGTCGGGACGAGCACCGCGACCTGTCGCCCGCTCTGCACCGCCTTGAATGCCGCACGCACCGCGATCTCGGTCTTGCCGTAGCCGACGTCGCCGACGAGGAGGCGATCCATCGGGCGGCCGCCTTCCATGTCGCGCTTGACGTCCTCGGTCGCCTTGCGCTGGTCGGGCGTGTCCTCGAAGAGGAAGCCGCTCTCGAGCTGCTTCTGCCACGCGGTGTCCGGCACATGCGACGGGCGGCTCGCGACCTTGCGGCGCGCGTACAGGTCGAGGAGCTCGTTGGTGAGTTCGAGGATCGCGGCGCGCGTGCGGTCGCGCTGCTGGCTCCAGCGGCGTCCGCCGAGCTTGTGGAGCCGCGGCGGGGGGGCGTCGCTCCCCGTGTCGCCGGCGGCGCGATAGCGCTCGATCTGGTCGATGCGATGGAGCGGCACGTTCAACCGATCACCGCCTTCGTACTCGATCACCGCCACCTCGACGGTCGATTCGTGCACGAAGGTCGTCGACATGCCGCGGTAGATGCCGATGCCGTGCTCGAGATGCACGACGTAGTCGCCGGGCTTGAGCGCGGTGACGACGTCGAGCGAGGCGCCCGCGGCGTACTTGCGTGCACGCCGGATGCGACGCTCGCGACGGAAGATCTCGTGGTCCGTGAGGACGCGGAGCCCCGCGCTGCCGTCGGCCGGTGGCACGACGAAGCCCGCGCCGAGCACGCCGAGCGCGAGCTGCGCCTGCGGGCCGTTGCGCCCCTCGGAGAGCAGTTCGTCGAGGCGCTCGAGCTGGCCGCTGTTGTCGCAGAGGATGAGCGTCGGCGGCGGCACGCGGAGCAGTGCGCGCAACGTCCCCATGTCGCGCCCGACCTGTTCCGGCGCGCGCAACGGGAAGCCCACGTCGGCCGACTCGGCGGCCGGATCGACGATGCGGAGCGTGCCGAAGCCCTGCAGCTGCCGCATCGCATCCTCGGGCGACGCGAAGAGGAGTTCGCGCGGCGGCGCGGGTTCGCCGCGGCGGCGCGCGAGCAGCAGGTGGTTCGCGGCCTCCTCCCACGTGCGACGCAGTTCGGGCTCGACACTCGTGCCGAGCGGACGCACGACGAGTGCATCGGGCGGGAGGAGGTCAGCGAGCGTCACGCGCTCGTAGCCGCCGTCGTCCTCGCGGGCGGGGACGTCGACCGGGAGCACGAGTGCGTACTCCGCTTCGCGCGCGCTCCGCTGCGTGACGAGATCGAAGTGGCGCAGCTCGACGATCTCGTCACCCCAGAACTCGAGCCGCACCGGCTCGGCCATGCCGAAGCCGTAGATGTCGAAGATGCCGCCGCGGACCGCGTACTGTCCCACGTCGTCGAGCATCGGCACGCGCTCGTAGCCGTGCGCGTCGAGGTGCGCGGCGAGATCCTCCGGGCGCCAGGCGTCGCTCTTGCGCAACTCGAGCCGCGATTCGGTGACGGCGCGTGCGAGCTGCGTGCGCTCCATCATCGCGCGACTCGTCGTCAGCAGCAGCCGCACCGCACCGCGCGCCAGCGCCTCGAGCGTCTCGACGCGCTCCCCCGCGACTTCGGCGTGCGGCTCGACCTCGCCGAAGCCCTCGCGTGGCGGATAGAGCGCGATCCCCGCGCCGTCGGTGAGTGCACCGAGATCGGCGAGCCAGCGTTCGGCGTCGGGGAGCGCGTCGCAGCAGACGACGAGCAGCCGACCCGGGAGGCGCCGCGCGAGCGCCGCGACGAGCACCGCGTCGCCCGAGCCGTGCAACCCCGCGAGCACGAGTGTGCGCCTGGGCGCGGGAAGCGTGTTCACCACCCGCGTGAACTGCGGGAGGCGCTCGACCGCGTCGAGCAGGTGCGGAAGCGGCATCAGGCGGGAACGGGCGAAGACGTGGGAAGCGCGGCGGCCCGTGCGGGACGGCGCGTGAGCCATCCCTCGAGCAACAGGCAGCCGAGCGCGAAGAGCAGGAGCGGCAGCACGATCGGACGGGCGCCACCGCCGCGCGCGATCGCATCGCGCCACGTGGTGGCATCGGCGGTGACGAGATGTGCGGCGTCGCCACCGAGCGTCGCGGCGATCGACGCGAGCGATGCGCGCGCGAGCTGCGACTCGGCGGGATCGCGTCGGACCTCGACGATGCCGCGCACGCGGCCGCCCGCCATCCAGCGGTAGACGCCGGCGATCAGTGGCGCGCGGTCGGTACGGGCGACGGTCGCACCGCGCGCATCCACGAGTGCCGCACCCGCCACCGGTGCACGCAGCGCGGCACCCGCGGCCACGACGCGCGGCGTGCCACCGCTGCCGGCCGCGCGATCGATGGATTCGAGCAGCCACGGCACGAACGACGCGCGCACCGGGAGCGTGATCGACGCGGGATCGAGGGCGGCGCCCACCAGCACCCAGCGCTCGCCGGCGACGACGAGTGGTGCGTCGCCGACGGTGGCGAGCGTGTCGCCCGCGGCGCCCTGTGACGATGCGACGAGCGGTGCCCAACGACGCACACGCACGAGCGAATCGCCGCGGAAGGCGTCGTCGCGCGCGGTGACGGGCGCGTCGCCGCCCTGCGCCGTGCCGAAGCGCCATGGCACACCGAGTCGCGCGAGCGCGGCATTCGCGCCGGCGAGCGCACCGGGGTCGGTCGGCAGGACGAGGATCGCCGGCAACGCGGTGCCGGCATCGGGCACGCCGATCCGCACGGCGGGCGAACCACTCGTGCGCACACGCCCCTGGTTCGCGAGCACGGCGACGGCCGCATCGGCATATGCACCGGCGACCGCACGCACCGCCACCGGCGCGCCGACGTGCACCGCGGTGACGGCATCGTCGTCCGCGGGGAGTGCATCGGCGGCGATGCGCACGCGGGCCGCGAACCACCCCGTGTCGGGCGCGGCGATCGGGAGCCGCATCACGAGCGTCGACTCGCTGGGCGGACGCAGCGCGATCCCGCGCGCCACCTCCGCCTCGCCGACGGATGCCACCCACGACAGCGAGTCCGACGCGAACTGCAGCGCCGCCTCGAGCGTGCCACGCGGATTCCAGCGCACCGGACGCGCGCGCACCGCGACGACGGCGGCATTGGGTGCAGGCGTGCCCGCGGGTGCGAGCACGGCCATGCGCACGCCGCGCGCGTCGAGCGTATCGCGCCACGCACTCGCCTGACCGTCGGTGAGCACGGCGACCGCCGCGCCGTCGCCCGCGCCACGCGCGAGGCCGATGGCACGGCGCACCGCACCGGCAACGTCGCTCGCGGCGGCAGCGGGTCGTGCCACGGTGAGGACGCTGTCGATGGCACGATCGCCCGTGTGCACGCGCCCGTCGGCGGTGACGAGCCAGAGCCGCTCGACGCCCGCGACGCTCGCCCGCAGTGCGCGTGCCTCGTCACGCAGCCGGTCGATCACCGGGCGACCGTTCACCAGCGCACCGGTGCTCGGCGAATCATCGAGCACGATCGCAAGCGCGGACGGCGGCCCCGCGCCGCGCAGCACCGGACGCGCGGCGGCGAGGGCGATCGCGACGATCGCCAGCACGCGCAGCAGGAGCACGAGCAGCTGACGCACGCGCAGCCGACGGCTCGCCTCCTGCTCGGCGCTCGCGAGCCAGCGCACGGCGGGGAAGTCGATGCGCGCGCCGGCACGCTGCCGGAGCAGGTGCATCAGCAGCGGCACGGCCGCGACGGCGGCGAGGGCGAGCCAGGCCGGGGCGAGGAACCCCATCAGGCGCGGCGATCCATCGGGCGACGCGATGCACGCACGCGACGCGACCGCTCAGGCACGCAACGCCTCGCGCGCGGCGAAGGCGCGTCGGAGCGCGAGGCCGAACGGCGCCTCGGTGCCGCAGAGCGCATAGCGCGCCCCTTGCTCGAGGAAGAGCCGCTGCCAGTCGGCGAGCGCATCGCGCGCCGCGGCGCGGTAGCGATCGCGCACATCGCGCGCGCTGGCCGCGAGTTCGATGCCCGATTCGGGGTCGACCCAGACCGCACCGGCCGGCGCGTCGGGGAGCTCGCGCTCGCCCGGATCGAGCACGTGCAGCACGAGCACATCGTGCCCGCCGGCACGCAGGGCGCGCAGTGCGGCGCGGACCGGCTCGGGCTCGCACAGCAGATCCGACACGAGGATCACGAGGCCCGGTCGTCGCACCAGCGCGGCCGCCTCGCGGAGCGCGAGATCGGGACGCGACTCGCGTCCGGCCGGTTCCGCCGACAGGAGCTGCATGATCCGCTGGAAGTGCGCGGCGCGGGCGCGCGGCGCGACGCTCGCGGCGACCGCCTCGTCGAAGCGCACGAGCCCCACCGCATCGCGCTGCTTGAGCAGCAGCAGCGCGAGCGCTGCGGCGAGTTGCTCGGCATACGCGCGTTTGGTGACGCCGGCGCCGGCGCTCTTCCAGGCCATCGACCGGCTCCCGTCCACCAGCAGGAGCGCGCGCAGGTTGGTCTCCTCCTCGAACTGCTTGACGACCCAGCGATCGGTGCGTGCCAGCGTGCGCCAGTCGAGGTAGCGCAGGTCGTCACCGGGTTGATACGGACGGTGCTCCGCGAACTCGACGCTGAAGCCCTTGCGCGGCGAGCGATGCAGCCCGGTGAGGAAGCCGTCCACGAGCCAACGCGCCCGCACTTCGAGGCCGCCGAGGGCGGCCAGGACGGCGGGATCCACGAGGTCGGCGCGGGCGGGCGAGGCGATCGACATGCGACGGAGGTGACGACGAAGCGGGAGAAGATACCCCGAAAAGGCGGCGGGCGTGGCTACATTCCCGCATCTGGCGCGCCCCGACCCCCGCGCCGCGCCTTTTTCCGACGGAACCGCATGTCGCTCGACCGCATCCGCAACTTCTGCATCGTCGCCCACATCGATCATGGCAAGTCGACGCTCGCCGACCGGCTGATCGAGAAGACGGGGACGCTCCAGAAGCGGGAAATGAAGTCCCAGGTGCTCGACACGCTCGATCTGGAGCGCGAGCGGGGGATCACGATCAAGCTGAACGCCGTCCGCATGGCCTACACGGCGGCCGACGGGATCGAGTACGAGCTCAATCTCATCGACACGCCGGGCCACGTGGATTTTACCTACGAGGTCTCGCGCTCGCTCGCCGCGTGCGAGGGGGCGATCCTCGTGGTCGACGCGTCGCAGGGAATCCAGGCGCAGACGCTCTCGAATCTCTTCCTCGCGATGGACGCGGGGCTCGAGATCATCCCGGTGCTGAACAAGATCGACCTGCCGGGCGCCGAACCCGAACGCCGTCGGCAGGAGATCGTCGACCTGATCGGCTGCGACCCGGCCGACATCCTCGCGGTCAGCGCCAAGGAGGGGACGGGTGTCCCCGCGCTGCTCGAGGAGGTCGTGCGCAAGGTGCCGCCGCCGAAGGGCGATCCGACCGGGCCGCTCCGCGCGCTCATCTTCGACTCGTACTACGACAAGTACCGCGGCGCGATCCCGAGCATCCGCATCGTGGACGGCGCGCTCCGCAAGGGGATGAAGATCACCTTCGGCGCCAACGACACCGTCTACGAGGTGGACGAAGTCGGCGCGCTGCAGCTGCGGCAGGTGCCGCTCCCGGCACTGAACGCGGGCGAGGTGGGCTACGTGGTCGCGAGCGTGCGCTCGGTGCGCGAGACGCGCGCCGGCGACACGATCTTCGACGTCGCGAACCGTGCCGGCGAGGCGCTCCCTGGCTACCAGGAGGTGCGCTCGTTCGTGTTCGCGGGCATCTACCCGACCGACACGACGCAGTACGAGACGCTCCGCGACGCGCTCGAGAAGATGAAGCTCAATGACGCGTCGCTGCAGTACGAACCCGAGACGTCGACCGCGCTGGGCTTCGGCTTCCGCTGCGGCTTCCTCGGCCTGTTGCACATGGAGATCGTGCAGGAGCGGCTCGAGCGCGAGTACGACCTCGACCTCGTCACCACCGTCCCGAGCGTGGAGTACCACGTGTACAAGGAGGACGGGACGATGGAGCTGATCGAGAACCCGTCGCTCATGCCGCACGGGAGCACGGTCAACCGCGTCGAGGAGCCCTACGTCCGCGCCCGCATCATGTCGCCGGCCGACTACATCGGCCCGATCATGACGCTCGGCACGGAGCGGCGCGGCATCTACAAGAACATGCGCTACGTCGACACGGCGCGCGTCGAGTTCGACTGGGAGTTCCCGCTCGCCGAGATCATCCTCGACTTCTTCGACAAGCTGAAGACGGTGAGCCGCGGCTACGCGAGTCTCGACTACGAGATGCTCGAGTATCGCGAGAGCGACCTGGTCAAGCTCGACATGCTGATCAACGGCGACCCGATCGACGCCTTCAGCGTGATCATCCACAAGGACAAGGCGTACGAGCAGGGGCGCAAGATCGCCGAGAAGCTCAAGGACCTGATTCCGCGGCAGCTCTTCGAGGTCGCGATCCAAGCCGCGATCGGGCAGAAGGTGATCTCGCGCACGACCGTGAAGGCGTTGCGGAAGGACGTGCTCGCGAAGTGCTACGGCGGCGACATCTCGCGCAAGCGCAAGCTCCTCGAGAAGCAGAAGGAGGGCAAGAAGCGCATGAAGCAGGTCGGCGCGGTCGAGATCCCGCAGGAGGCGTTCCTGGCGGTGCTGCAGGTCGACTGACGTTCTGACAGCGTTTCAACACGTAGGTCTCGTAGGACACGTAGGCAGCCGCGCACGGAGCCACCTGTCGTG
>ERZ1066136.909-NODE-909-length-17660-cov-8.081284_pt1 | contig 17660 bp, 10 predicted proteins | sample MGYA00382783_ERZ1066136 | MGnify/ENA primary metagenome ERZ1066136 (study PRJEB33369, sample SAMEA5778366) | biofilm metagenome | biome: Industrial cooling water; feature: Water cooling tower basin; material: Biofilm | place: United Arab Emirates | collected... | reverse complement strand
GCGGCCTCTACCCCGACGAGGCGCGCGAGATCTTCGTGCGCCAGGCGCTGGTGACCGGCGAGATCGACACGCGCATCCCGCTGGTGAAGCGCAACCTCGCCACGCTCGAGCGTGCGCAGGAAGAGGAAGCCAAGCAGCGTCGCGCCGGGCTCGTCGTCGACGAGGACTGGCAGGTGCGCTGGTACCTTGATCGCTTGCCGTCCGACGTGCACAACACGGCGGCGTTGGAGGCCTGGTACGGCAAGCTCGATCCGTCGGCGAGGAAGGCGCTGGAGTGGTCGCTGGCCGACCTGATGTCGGTGGAGGGCAGCGGCGTCGAGCGCTTCCCGACGTTCCTGCCGCTCGGCGATGCGCGACTGGCGTTGCACTACCGCTTCGAGCCCGGCCACGCCGAGGACGGCGTGACGCTGGACGTGCCCCTGCACCTGCTGCCCGCCCTCGATGCCGCGCGGCTCACGTGGCTGGTGCCCGGACTCGTCGAGGAGAAGGCGACCGAGCTGATCCGCGGCCTGCCGAAGGCGCTGCGGCGCAACTTCGTGCCGGCGCCGGACTTCGCCCGGGCGTTCGCGCTGGCGTACCCGAACGGCGATGCCGACAGTCTGTCCGGTGCGCTGGGCCGCTTCCTCGCCAAGGCCACCGGTGTCGAGGTGGCGGCGCTCGATTTCGACGAGGGTGCGCTCGAGCCGCACCTCCGCATGAACCTGCGCATTGGCGAGGTGGAAGGCCGAGGCTTCCGCGTGCTCGGCCAGTCGCGCTCGCTCGACGAACTGAAGGCGCGCTTCGGCGCCGAGGCGGAGAAGGCCTTCGCGGCGCGTGCCGGCGAACGCCTCGCCCGCGAGGGCCTCCGCGAGTTCCCGGCCGAGCCGATCCCGATGGAGATCGCCGGGGCCGGCGGCCTGCCGGCCTTCCCGGCGCTGGTGCTCGACGGCGAGGACGTGGCCCTGCGCGTGCTGGCCGACCGCGAGGCCGCGGCGGCGGCGCACGCGGGTGGGGTCGTGAGGCTGGCGGAGATCGCCCTGGCCGACACGGTGAAGTCCGCCCGCAAGCAGCTGCCGCTGAACCCGAAGACGGCGATGGTCTACACCGCGGTCGCCACCGCCGAGCAGCTGCGCGCCGACCTCGTGGCCAAGGCCCTGGCGGCGCTGCTCGACGGTGGGCAGGGCGGCGTGGCACTGGCCGCGATCCGCGACCGCGAGGCGTTCCACAAGGCCATCGGCGCGGTGAAGCAGAAGCTCTTCGGCGAGGCGATGGCGCGCCTGAAGGTCGCCGAGGCCGCGCTGACGCAGTACGCCGAGATCCGCCCGAAGCTGGAGGCGCCGGTGATGGGCTGGGCGAAGGCCAATCTGGATGACCTGCGGGCGCAGTTGGCCGGCCTCGTGCATCCGGCCTTCGTGCGCGACACGCCGCCCGAGGCCTTCAACGAGCTGCCGCGCTACTTGAAGGCGCTCGCGCTCCGCGCCGAGCGCGCCCTGCGTGATCCCACGCGCGACCAGCAGCGCATGCTCGAGGTGCAGCCCTTCGCCAAGGCCTTGGACGAGGCCCGTCGTCGCGGCATCGCGCTGGAGGCCGGCTGGCAGGCCCTGCGCTGGGACCTCGAGGAACTGCGCGTGTCGCTGTTCGCCCAGGAGCTGGGCACGAAGCGCCCGGTGTCGGCGAAGCGCCTCGCCAAGCAGCTCGAGGCCTTGCACGCGGGCTGAAACGACGACGCCCGGCCGAAGCCGGGCGTCGCGTCCGCGTCGAGGCGGCGATCACTCGATGCGCTCGACCTTCACTGCGGTGTTGTAGCCCTCGACCTTGAGGCGCCATACGCCGAAGATCCCGCGCTCGATCGTGACCTTCGGGTTGGTCAGGTTCACGCCGCGCAGCGAGCTGTCCGGATCAATGGAGCGCCACACCTGGCCGTTCTCCAGGCGGAACACGGCGCTGCCCTGCCAACCGGTGAACGTGCCCGGCAGGCGTGACACCACGTCGGCTCGGTCGTCCTCGTCCATGCGTGCCGCGCGGGGCCCGCCCGGACCGGCGAGCGCCGCGCCGCCGCCCTCGCAGGAGGCGTTGCGCTGGAGCCAAGCGTTGAGGGACTGCAACTGCGCTTCGGTGAGCGTGTCGAGCCCGGCATCGCGGAATTCGGCGGCGCTCATCCGTTCCTCGACGGTGGAGAACGACTGCGCGCCGAGGCCGGCGGATGCCGCAAGGAGGGCGAGGGGGAGCAGGGCAAGGGTGGTCCGCATACGGGGCTCTCGATGGCGTGGAAGAGGGGCGATGGGGTTGGGGCTCAGCGGACGCGTTCGACCTTGGCCATGCCGCGGTAGTCGCGCAGCCGCAGTCGCCAGCCGCCGAAGGTGCCAGGGGTGATCTCGGCGACCGGCGACTCCGCGGTCACGCCCCGGAAGATCACGGCGTTGTCGACCGAGCGCCACACCTGGCCGTTCTCGAGCGTGATCCGTGCGCCGGGCGCCAGGCCGCGGAAGCTGCCGACGATGCGCGATTCGACCTTCGGCTCTTCCGATTTCGCCTCGGGCGGGGGCGTGCGGAAGCCGATGCGATCAGCCGCGGCGGGCGCCGTGCTGGCCGCGGGCGCGGGCGGGGCCGCCGGCGTCGACGACGACTCCGCGGCGAGCCAGGCGTTCAGCGCTTCGAGCTCTGCGTCCGTGAGGCGCGCGATGCCGGTGCGCTCGCGCGTCGCCTCGTCCATGCGCGCCTCGATGCCGCGGCTCGAGGCGGCGACGGGGAGGGCGCAAAGTGAAGCGAGCACGATGAGGGCGGGAACGAGGCGACGCATGGCGGGCTTCCGGCGGTCGGTTGTGGGCGGGTCAGCCCGGAGTCTACCCTCGGCCCCAGTGAAACCCGCATCGCCCACGTTGTTGAATGCCCCGACGGCGGCGGCCGACTGGCCGGCGCTGGCGACGGCGCTCGAGTCCGACTCGGTCGATGCGGCGTTCGCGCGTCGTGCACTCGACGTGCTGGTGACGCTGTCGCCCGATCGCGAGATGCAGTGGGCCACCGCCCTCGTCGCGCTCGGCGCATCGGCGCCGGACCCCGGCACGGCGCCGGCGCTCGGCCGGCTGCCGGCGATGCTCGAAGGCGTGCGAGCGGCCGAGCAGGTCTGGGCGCTGCACGCGAGGCCCGAGGGCCGCGCCAACGCCGAAGGCCTTCGCCGCCTGCTGCTGGCCATCGTGCGCGACCTGCGGGTCGTGCCGGTGTTGCTTGCGCTCCAGCTGGCGCGGCTCCGCGCCGCCGCGGCGCTGCCCGACGCCGAGCGCACCGAGCTGGCGCGGCTGGCCGCCGACCTCCTCGCGCCGCTCGCGAACCGGCTCGGCATCTGGCAGCTGAAGTGGGAGATCGAAGACCTTGCCTTCCGCTTCCAGCAGCCGGAGACCTACCAGCGCATCGCGCGGCTGCTGGACGAGAAGCGCGGCGCGCGCGAGCAGTACATCGAGGACGTCAAGGCGCAGCTGCGCGACGCCTTGGCCGAGGCCGGCCTGCGCGCCGACGTCGCCGGGCGGCCGAAGCACATCTACAGCATCTGGAAGAAGATGCAGCGCAAGGACGTGCCCTTCGGCGAGCTCTACGACATCCGCGCGGTGCGCGTGCTCGTCGACGACGTGGCCGCCTGCTACGCGGCGCTCGGGGTGGTGCACCAGGTGTGGACGCCGATCGCGAAGGAGTTCGACGACTACATCGCGCGTCCGAAGGCCAACGGCTATCGCAGCCTGCATACCGCGGTCGTCGGCCCGGAAGGCCGCACCGTCGAGGTGCAGATCCGAACGCGGGACATGCACGAACAGGCCGAGCTCGGCGTGGCGGCGCATTGGCGCTACAAGGAGGGCGGCGGCGCGGACGCCAGCTTCGAGCGGAAGATCGCGTGGATGCGCCAGCTCCTCGACAGCAGCGAGGGCGACGAGCAGACGCTGCAGGAGCGGCTGAAGGCGGACCTCATCGAGGATCGCGTCTACGTGCTGACGCCGCAGGGCAAGGTGGTCGACCTGCCGCGCGGCGCGACCGTGCTGGATTTCGCCTACGCCGTGCATACCGAGGTGGGCCACCGCTGCCGCGGCGCGAAGATCAACGGCCGCATCGTCACGCTCGACTCGAGGCCGGGCACGGGCGACATGGTCGAGATCATGACGGCGAAAACCAGCGCACCGCGCCGCGACTGGCTGCTTCCCGCGCACGGTTTCCTCGTCACCGGGCGCGCCCGTGACAAGGTGCGCGCGTGGTTCCACAAGCTCGACCGCGCGCAGAATCTCGCCGAGGGCCGCGAGCTGCTCGACAAGGAGTTGCGCCGCCTCGGCCTCCTGGGCGCCGACCTCACGCCCGTGCTGCCGAAGCTCCGCCTCGCCACCCCCGACGATCTTCTGATCGCGCTGTCGCTCGGCGACGTCAGTCCCTCGCAGGTGAGCCGCGCGCTGCACGAGGCGCAGCAGCCGAAGGAGCCGGCGGGCCTGCCACCGAACCTGCTGAACGCGTCCGCGGCAGCGGCGCGCGACAAGGTCGGCGCGCGCAGCGACAGCTTCGTCGTCGATGGCGTCGGCAACCTCCTGATGCAGCTGGCCCGCTGCTGCCAGCCGGTGCCCGGCGACGCCATCGCCGGCTACCTCACGCGCGGGCGCGGCATCAGCGTGCATCGGGCGGATTGCGTGGCGCTGTCGCGGCTCGTGGCACGCGAACCCGACCGCGCGATGCCGGTCTCGTGGGGGCGGGCCGGGGGAACCTACGCCGTCGACGTCGCCATCCACGGGCTGGACCGGAAGTCGCTGTTGAAGGACATCACCACGCTGATCGCGCAGGAAGGCATCCACATCAACGCCGTGGCGTCCCGAACCGACGACCAGCGCGGCGTCGCCGATCTCAAGCTCACGCTGAAAGTGTCGGACTTCGAGCAGCTCTCGAAGCTCCTGGCGCGCCTGACCGGCGTGCCCGGCGTGCGCGACGCGCGGCGGGTGGGCTGATGGCGATCGCCCGCGGTCCGGCGGCGCCCCCATCGCGGCGCGGACCGGCGCGCTGGGCGATCACCGGCGCGGCGCTGGCCTGCCTCGTCGTCGGCGTGCTGCTGCTGCGCGAGCCGATCGGCCGCTGGATCTTCCCCGACGCCGCGCTCGCTGGCCTGATCGCACAGGCCGAGCAGGCCCTGGCGGTGGGCGACACCGCGACGGCCAAGGCGGGCTTCCTCGCCGCGCAGGCGCGATCACCCGACCATCCCCGCGTGCTTGACGGCCTTGCGCGCACGCGTGATCGGCTGCTGCGCACGGCGGAGCGGGCCGCCGCCGATGGCGACCCGGGCGCCGGCCTGCGCGCCGTCGAGGACGCGCTGGCGCTGGGCGCGCCGCGCGAGCGCGTCGAGGCCGTCCGCCACGCCCTGCTCGAGCGCAGCGCACCGACCACCGAGACGCTCCTGCAGCGCGCCGCGGCGATGGAGTCGGACGATCGCGACGGCGCGCTCGCGCTGTATCGGCAGGTGCTCTTGCGGGCGCCGGGTGATCCGGTGGCGCGCGCGGGCCGAGGCCGGCTGTTGGCGGCGACGCTGGCCGACGCCGCGCGGGCGCTCGACGCCGGTGATTTCGCGCGCGCCGCCGCGCTGGTCGGCGACGTGCGCCGCATCGATCCGGCGCACCTCGGCCTGCCCGAGGTGGAAATGCGCCTGGGCGAATTGGGCGTTCGAAGCCCGGACCCGGCCGACGGATCCACCTCATCCGCGCCCGTCGACCGCGCCGGCCACGCCGACGCGGCTCGATGGCTGGGCCTGGCGGACGAGGCCATCGGGCGCGGCGCGTTGGCCGAGGCGCGACGGGCCATGGAGACGGCGCGGACCCTCGCGCCCGACGCTCCGGAACTGGCGGCCCTGCAGACGCGGATCGAGCGCGCGGAGGCCGCGCGCGTCGATCCTCGATGAGCGCCATGGTGCTCCCGCGCCGCCGCCCCGTCGCTCAGCGCAGGTCGTGGAAGATCGCTCTCAGGGCGCCGCGCGCCCGCTCCGGCGAAAACTCGCGCTCGGTGTTGGCCAGCCCGCCATCGACGAGCCGCTGCCACAGCGGCTCGTCGTCGTAGGCCGCGAGCACCACCGACGCGATGCCCTCGGCGTCGTTGGCGACCAGCACGTCGATGCCGGGCGTCAGCCCCATGCCTTCGACGGCGCAGGACGTCGCGACGACCGGCAGCCCATGCGCCAGGGCCTGGTTGACCTTGCCCTTGACGCCCGCGCCGTAGCGCAGCGGCGCGATGGACAGGCGATGCGCGTCGATCAGCGGCTCGAGGTCGGGCACGTGGCCGTGCACCGTGATGCCCTCGCGCTCGCCGAGGGCCAGCACCGCGGGAGGCGCGTCACCGCCCACCAGCGAAAGCGTCACGTCCGGGCGCGCCGCACGGATCCGCGGCAGGATGTCGTCGGCCAGCCACAGCGCGGCGTCGACGTTCGGCGGGTGCCGGAAACCGCCGACGAAGAGCAGCCCGCGGCGCGCCGACATCGCCGGTCCGCGGCCGCGCACGCGGTGGATGTTCGACACCACGTCGATCGTGGCGCCCGGGATCGCCTCGGCGAGCAGCGCCTTCTCGACCGGGCTCACCACCCACGTGCGGTCGACGGCGGCGATCAGCGCCAGTTCGTCTTCCCGCGTGCGCGCGGCCGTCCGGCGCAGCGCGTCGTCACCGCGCTCCTCGGCTTCGCGGGCTTCGCGCAGGTGGTGCAGGTCGACTGTATCGAAGACGATCCGCGCCTGCGGCGCGTGGCGCCGCAGCAGCGCCAGCAGCGGCGACAGCACGTAGTGGCGGCTGACGACGATGAGCTGGAAGCGTGGTCCGTGCTTGGCCAGCCAGTCCGGCAGCGCGCCGAGCCAGGGCTGGGTCCACGCTTCGACGCCGAGCTCCCGCAGGGCCTGCGTGTAGCGGCCGTCGTCAAGCCCGTTCTCGGGGAAGAAGGTGACCGCGCATCCCTCGTTGACGAACAGCCGCAGCAGTTCGAACAGCCGGACCGACCCGGAGTCGCGATCGGGCATCGGCGTCGTGGCGTCGATGACCAGCACCCGCGCCCGCGCCCGGTGCTGCGCCGCGTAGTGCGCGGCCTGCGACGGCGCCGGATGGCGGCGGGCCAGCGTGTCGCGCCAGCGCTCGACGAAGCGCTTCTGGTTGCGCACCTGGTAGGCCTTGACGCCGCTGCCGGTGTCCGTGCCCGCGGTGATGCCCTCGTGGTGGACCACCACCGAAGCCGGCTGCACGCGCACCTTGAGCCCGGCCTCGCGCACTTTCATCGCGAGATCGGTGTCTTCGTAGTACGCCGGGGCGTAGCACGCCTCGAAGCCACCCAGGCGATCGAACAGCTCGCGACGCAGCGCAACGGCCGCACCGGAGCAGTAGTCGACCTCGCGGACGAAGGTGTAGGCCGGGTGCCGTGGGTCGTCGAAGCGGCCGTAGTTCCAGCCCGAGCCGTCCGAGAAAACGATGCCGCCCGACTCCTGCAGCCGCCCGTCGGGGTAGACGAGCTGGGCGCCGGCGAGGCCCGTGTCGGGGTGCGATTGGAACGTGCGCAGCAGCGCCTCGAGCCAGCCCGGCGTCAGCGTCGTGTCGTTGTTGAGGAAAACGAGGAACTCGCCGCGCGCCAGCGCCGCGCCGGCGTTGCAGCTGCCGACGAAGCCGAGGTTCTGGGCGTTGCGGTGGTAGCGCAGGCCGGGAATCTTCGGCAGCACCTTGCCGCTGTCGTCCGGCGAGGCGTCGTCGACGACGATGAGCTCGGTGTCCGGCGGCAGGCGCGTTCTCGCGAGGCTCCGCAGGCAGGCCAGGGTGTAGGCGAGCTTTCCATACACCGGGATGACGACGCTGGCGCGCACCTCCGCCGGCACGGAGAACGCGATCGGGCCGTCCTCGGCTTCCAGCGGCACCGACGCGACGGTGGCCGCCTGGAACCGACGCGCGATGGCCGCCCAGGTCGCGCCTACGCCGCGCTGGCGCAGGCTTCGAAGACCGCGGCGTCCGAGGTCCACGCTCCGCTGCAGCCGATAGCGCCACGCTGCCAGGGCGTCGCCGCCCCGGCGCCACAAGCGCAGCGGCCAGCGGATCAGTGGATTCGCCAAGGTGCGCAGCGCTGCCGCGAGCTGCTCCTGCGCGGCGTCGCGCTGGCTGAGTGCCGTGTCGCGCTGCCGGATCAGGTCGGCGGTGTCGCGTTCGTAGTAGCCGTAGGCGAGGTCGCGCTCGGCCGCGGCCGCCTCGAGGGCGTCGGCCAAGGTCGCCCGCTCCGTCCGCTCGCGCTCGACGTCCGTGGCGAGCTCGTCCGCCCGCCGCATCGCGGCCTCGCGCTGCGCGGCGAGGTCGGCGGCCTCGCGCGCGTGCTTGGACGCCAGCGCTTCGGCGTGCCGCATCGCGGCGTCGCGCTGCGCGGCGAGGTCGGCCGTATCGCGCGCGTGGGCGAGGTAGGCGTCGTCGCGCTCGCGGCGCAGGAATTCCGCCTCGGCGCTCAGGATGCCCCGCGCATGCGCCGCCAGGTCGGCGCTCTCGCAGGCCACGGCCCGCGGACGGCGCGACACGGCCGGCAGGGCGTCCTGCCATGCGCGGCGAGCCGCATCGAGCGACGGCGGTGGCGGCAGGCGGCGCGGCAGCCGCGACGGCGAAGCGGCGAGGTCCACGAGCGCCGCGGCAAAGGCCGCGGCGTCGGGCGCCACGGCGCGCAGGCCGTTCGACGCGGCGTCGATCCGCTCCGCATAGGCCCCGTGGGCCGCCGCGAGCACCGGGACACCGAGCGCCTGCATCTCCGACAGCACGTAGCCGAACGTTTCCGGCAGCAGAGAGGGCAGCAGGGCGAGGTCGGGCTCGACGTCGAGGACGAGGCCCGGCAGGTCGGCGACCGCGTATTCGGGGATGGCCCGTCCGCCCGTGCGGGTGGCGAACCGCGTGGCGAGTTCGCCGCCGCCGGCGAAGGTCCACTCGATGTCGCGCGGGGCGATCGGCAGCAGCGCCTCGAGCAGGCGCTCGCCCTTGTGCCCACGCAGGCGCCCGGGCACCAGCACCCGGAGCGGACCCGCGCGGCGCGTGGACGGACGGTCGACGGGCATCGGCGCGATGCCGTGCGGGATCACGCGGGCATCGGGCAGCAGGTCGTCGGGCACGAGGCGCTGCAGTCGAGACAGCGCCGCTCGCGAGGGGGCGACCAGTCGGACGCCGTTCCGTCGGATCGCATCGATCGTCGCGGTCGAGCGCTTCAGCCACGCCGCGGGGCGCGTTTCACCGAAGAGCCAGCCGGCCGTCGCCGCGGCGTCGGCGAGGCGCTCCGGGTTCCAGCCGGGCGCCGCGTCGGCGTCGTCGAGCCACGGCCAGAACGGGAACGCGTCGTGGATGACGAACGCCGTCGGCAGCCCGGTCTCGAACACATCGAGGCTGGCGCCGATCAGCGAGGACACGCGCAGCGACGACACGCCAAAGCTGCCGATCGTTTCGGCGAGGGCGGCCCGCCATGCGGGATGCTGGTCGGCCATGTCGCCGAGCGTCGGGTGGCAGGGCCACAGGCGGATGGGACCGCGCTCGAGGTCGACGTGCAGGGCGACCTGGCGTCCGTGCCCGCGGCGTTCATCGCCGCTGCTCACCAGCGCAAGGTGCGTGGCCTCCGGCGCGTCGCGCATCTGATCGGCCACGAAGCGGCCGACGCCGCCGCCCCAGTCATGCAGCACGTGCAGCACCACCGGGCGCCCGTCCCGCCCCGCAGGGGTCGGGGCGGGCCGCTGGATGGCCAGCCGCGAGGGACGCCAGCGCGCATCGATCCAGGCCAGCGGCTGGCGGGTGGCGCTGTCGCCGAGCGCGACGGCCACGTGCGGCAGGCGGACGCTTCGCGCCCCGGCGTGTTCGTCGCCTGCCGCGACGCGCTCCGCGGCCGCTCGGGCCCAGAGGGCGCAGCGCGGGTCGGGCGGTGCGGCGAGGGCCGCGTGGGGCGACCACGTCCAGGCTTCCAGCACGGCGTCGTCGCGCTCGTCCAGCGACCACGCCTCGATGACATCGTGGGTGGCCGTGGGGCTGACGACGTCGATCCCGGGCGTCGACGCGAGCGCCTCCTGGAGCTGGCCGAGCGTGAAGTCGTCGATCGCGATGCCGTCCGCGACGAGCAGCAGGGTGTCGGCTTCGCCGGCGTCCGCCAGCGCGGCCCGAAGCCTCGCCGCCCAACCCTGCCCGATGGCGCCCGCAAAACGCCGGATGTGGTCGGATCGGAGGGCAGGCAGCGTCACGGTATCCAAGCGGGGCGTCAGGGCGGCTGCGTTAGACTGCGGGATCTGGATTATCGCTTGGTTACCGCTTGGTTTCGCGCCCCGCCCCCGACGCCTCGTCCCGCTTCAAGCCCTTGCTGCGCTATGGCCTCTGGGGCGCCCTGTTCCTGCTGGCCCTCGGCCTCGGGTTCGGCATCCCGGTGGCGGTGGTGCTCGACCGCGAGGTGAGGGCCGAGTTCGAGGCGCTGAATTGGCAGATCCCGACGCGCGTGTTCGCCCGCCCGCTGGCGCTGGCCGACGGCGACCCGATGTCGGTGGCCGCGCTGCAGCAGGAGCTCGACGCCGCGGCCTTCAGCGAGGGCGACGGCCGGACGCCGGGGACGTTCAGCCGCGAAGGCGGCACCTTCCGCATCGCCACCCGCGGGTTCCGCGACGTCGAGGGCCCGGTCGATCCCGCTCGCGCCGAGGTGGTGATCCGCGGCGAGCGCGTTGCCTCGGTGACCCGCCAGGACGGCGGTGGACCCGGCTTCCTCCTTGATCCGGCGCGCATCGCCACGCTGTACGGCGCGAAGCAGGAGGAGCGGGAGCTGATCCGCCTCGACGATGCGCCGCCGCTGCTGGTGGCCGGGCTGCAGGCCGTCGAGGACCGCAACTTCAAGCACCACCACGGCGTCGACCCGTGGGGCGTGCTGCGGGCGATGTTCGTCAACCTCAAGGAAGGCGAGCTGGAGCAGGGCGGCAGCACGCTGACCCAGCAGCTGGTGCGCAGCCTGTTCCTCAGCAACACGCGGACCGTCACCCGCAAGGCGAAGGAGGCTGCGTACGCGCTGATCATCGAAGCGCGCTTCGACAAACGCCGCATCCTCGAAACCTACTTGAACCAGGTCTACCTCGGGCAGCAGGGCGGGCAGGCGATCCACGGCGTCGGTGCGGCCTCGCGCTTCTGGTTCGGCCGCGACGTCGACGACCTCCGTCCGCAGGAAATCGCGCTGCTCGTGGCGATGGTGCAGGGCCCGTCGTACCACGACCCTCGGCGGTTCCCCGAGCGTGCCAAGGCGCGCCGCGACCTCGTGCTCGGTGTGTTCCACGACACCGGCCTGATCACCGAGGCGCAGCGCGACGCCGCCCGCCGGCAGCCGCTCGGCGTGCTGGCGCGCCCCGGTCTCGCCCGCAACCGCTACCCGGGCTTCCTCGACCTCGTTCGCCGCCAGTTGGCGAGCGACTACGACGCCGACGACCTCACGGGTGCCGGGCTGACCGTGCACACCACGCTGGCGCCGTCCGCGCAGCGCGACGCCGAGGCCTCCGTCGCCACCGCGCTGTCCGGGCTCGACAGGGCCGATCGTCCGGCGCTGCAGGCGGCGCTGGTGCTCACCGATGCGCAGACCGGCGACGTGCGCGCCATTGTCGGCGACCGCAACGCCAACCAGCCGGCGTTCAACCGCGCGCTGGACGCGCGGCGTCCTGTGGGCTCGCTGTTGAAGCCGATGGTCTACCTGCTGGCCCTCGCGCAGCCGGGCCGCTGGTCGCTGGCCTCGCCGGTGGATGACGGCCCGGTGTCGATGCGGCTGCCGAACGGGCAGGAGTGGGCGCCGAAGAATTCCGACGGCCGCAGCCACGGCGTGATGCCCCTGACCGACGCGCTGGTCTACAGCTACAACCAGGCGACGGTCAGGCTCGGCATGGACGTGGGCCCCGAGCGCCTCGTCGCGCTGCTGAAGGCGCTGGCCCAAATCGACGCCGAGCCGAACCCTTCGCTGATCCTCGGCAGCGTCGATCTGTCGCCCTTCGCGATGGCGCAGGCCTACCAGTTCCTCGCGTCGGGCGGCCGCATCCAGCCGCTGCGCGCGGTGCGCGGCGTGCTGTCGCCGGAAGGCGAGCCGGTCGCGCGCTACGACGGCCGCAAGGACGAGGCGCAGGACGGCGACGCCGTGGCAGCGCGCCTCGTCACGCTGACGCTGCAGGACGCCGCGAAGCGCGGCACCGCACGCGCTCTGGCCGGCGGCGGCACCGCCGATCTCTCCGCGGCCGGCAAGACCGGCACCAGCAATGACGGCCGCGATTCGTGGTTCGCGGGCTACACCGGCAGCCACCTCGCCGTGGTGTGGGTGGGCAACGATCGCAACGAGGCCACGGGCCTCTACGGCGCCACCGGCGCCATGCGCGTCTGGCAGGGCCTGTTTTCCACGCTGCCCAGCGCGCCGCTGCAGCCGGGTGAGCAGGGCATCGAATGGGCTTACGTCGCGCAGGGGCAATTCGCCACGACGGAATCCGAATGCGTGGGTGCCCGTCGCTATCCTTTTGTTGCAGGCTTCCTGCCTGCCGAGCACCTCAGCTGCGTCGAACGCGGCCTGCTCGATTTCTTCGGTTTTGGAGCGGATGGCGAGTGAAGGACAGCATGAACCCGGTCCGAGCGAACGCGATCCGTGGGGCGACGATGCTCGCCTCCGCGCTGCTGCTGGCCAGCTGCGCCACGCCGCCACCGGCGCCCGTGGCCCCAGCCGGCCCGCCGCCGTTGACCGACGCGCAGATCGTCGAGGCCACGCGCGCCGCCGGCCGCGACGGCGTGGAGCTGGTCGTCACGCCGCTGGTGGACCCGCACGTCGAGGACCTGCGCGAGCGCGCCGCGAAGGCGCAGGCCGACGGCAAGCCCAAGAAAGCCGACCGTGAACTGCTGAAGGCCCTCGAGATCACCCCCGACGACCCCGACCTGCTGCAGTGGCGCGCCGAGCTCGCCGTGCTGCGCCAGGCCCGCGACGAAGCCGAGTCCTTGGCCAAGCGCAGCATCGAACTCGGCCCGAAATCCGGACCGCTGTGCCGTCGCAACTGGACGCTGCTGAAGCTGCTGCGGGAGGCGCGCGGCGAGGCCGAGAACGCCGCCTCCGCCGCGGCCATGCTCGAACGCTGCACCATCGCGCCGCCGGTGCGGATGTGACGGCCGAGGCCGCCACGTCCGGCGGCCGCGGGGTGCTGCCGATGTTGACCGCCCGAGCGCTCGACGAGGGTGGCGCGCTGGCGAACGCGATTCCCGGCTACGCGCCGCGTCCCGCCCAGCAGCGGCTGGGCGTGGCGATCGCTGAAACCATGGCCGAACGCGGGGCGCTGGTGGCCGAGGCCGGCACCGGCACCGGCAAGACCTACGCCTACCTCGTGCCGGCGCTGCTCTCCGGCCAGCGCGTGATTGTCTCGACCGGCACCAAGGCGCTGCAGGACCAGCTCTATCACCGCGACCTGCCGAAAGTGCGCGAAGCGCTCGGGCTCGGCCTGCGCACCGCGCTGCTGAAGGGCCGCAGCAACTACCTGTGCCTCCAGCGCACCGAACTCGCCAAGGGCGCGCCGGTGTTCAGCGGCCGCGAGCAGATCGCGCAGTTCGAGCGCATCGTGCAGTGGAGCAAGCGCACCCGCCGCGGCGACCTCGCCGAGATCGAAGACCTGCCGGAAGACTCGCCGCTGCGCGGCCTCGTCACCTCGACGGTGGAGAACTGCCTCGGCAGCGAATGCCCGTTCTGGCAGGACTGCTTCGTGGTGAAGGCGCGCGCCGAGGCGCAGGCCGCCGACCTCGTCGTCATCAACCACCACCTGCTGCTGGCCGACCTCGCGATCAAGGAGGAGGGCTTCGGCGAGATCCTGCCGGGCGCGTCCGCCTTCGTCCTCGACGAAGCGCACCAGCTGCCCGACCTCGCCTCGCAGTTCTTCGGCGAATCCGTCTCGGCGCGCATGCTCATCGACCTCACGCGCGACGCCCTCGGCGCCTGCGGCAAGGTCGCCGGCAGCCTCGCGGCCGTGTCGCCCGCGGTGCGTGAACTGGAGGCCGCGATCCGGCTGCTGCGCGCGCAGTGCGAAGGCCTGCCGCAGCGCGGCACGCTGGCCCTGCTGCTTGACCACCACGCCGACATGCCGGCCCTCGTGCGCACGCTCGATGCGGCGATGGCCGGGCTGCTGGCCGCGGTCACCCCGTTGAAAGAGGCCGCGCCGGAGTTCGCCGCCGTGCTCACGCGGCTCGAGCTGTTCCGCACGCGGCTGCGCACCTGGGCCGACGGCGCGCCGGGCCTGCTCGATGCCGACGACGAGGGCGATGCCTCGAACGCGCGCGTGGAGGCGCCCGACGTCGCAGAGGACGACGACCGCGCTGGGCGGGTCGACGACCGCGCCGACGCGGCGTCGCACGGCGAGGTGCGCTGGTTCGAGCTCACCCAGCGCGGTTTCGCTTTCTCGATCACGCCGCTCGACGTCGCCGGGCCGCTGCGCCGCTACCGCGAACAGAGCAGGGCGGCTTGGATCTTCACTTCGGCCACGTTGGCCGTCGGCGGCGACCTCAAGCACATCGCGTGGAAGCTCGGCCTGCATGAGCCCACCACGTTGCTCGAGCAGAGCCCCTTCGACTGGAAGACGCAGTCGCTGGCCTATTTCCCGCCCGGCCTACCCGAGCCCTCGGCGCGCGACTACACCGAGCGCGTGGTCGCCACGGTGCGGCCGGTGCTCGAGGCCTCGAAGGGCCGCGCCTTCCTGCTGTTCACCTCGCACCGCGCGCTGCGCGAGGCGGCGGCGCTGCTCGCGGGCGGCCCGTGGCCGCTGTTCGTGCAGGGCACGGCCCCGCGCCTGCAGCTGATCGAGCAGTTCCGCGCCAGCGGCAACGGCGTGCTGCTCGGTGCCGCGAGTTTCTGGGAGGGCGTGGACGTCGCCGGCGATGCGCTCTCCGTCGTCGTCATCGACAAGCTGCCTTTTGCGGCCCCGGACGATCCGGTGCTCGAAGCCCGCCTCGAGGCCGTGCGCCGCCGCGGCGGCAATCCCTTTCTTGCCGAACAGGTGCCGACCGCCGCCATCGCGCTGAAGCAGGGCGTCGGCCGGCTGATCCGCCGCCACGATGACCGCGGCGTTCTGGTGCTCTGCGACCCGCGTCTGGTCAGCAAGCCCTACGGCCGCGTGTTCATGGCCAGCCTGCCGCCACTGACGCGAACGAAGGCGCTGGCCGACGTGCAGGCCTTCTTCGATCCGTCCTATGCGTCGGAGCCCACCCATGTCGACTGAGCGCGGCGCCCTGCCACCGGTCGCGCCGCCCCCCTCGCATCCGGCCACCCTGCTGGCGTTCGAGCTCGCGACCGAAGCCTGCTCGGTTGCCTTGCTGCGGCAAGGGGCGCTGATCGCCCGCCACGAGGTCGCGCCGCGCCGCCACGTCGAGCTCGCGCTGCCGTGGGCCGATGCGCTGCTGGCCGAGGCGGGGATCGCCCGATCGCAGATCGACGCGCTGGCGGTCGGCGTGGGGCCCGGCGCGTTCACCGGCGTCCGATTGGCGATCAGCCTCGTGCAGGGCATCGCCCTGGGACTCGATCGTCCGGTGCTGCCAGTGTCCACGCTCGCCGCGCTCGCAGCCCCTTCCGTGGACGACGGTCGGGTGCTCGCGGCCATCGACGCGCGCATGGGCGAGCTCTACCTGGCCGAATTCCATCGCGACGCCGACGGCCTGCCGCAGGCGTCAGGCGGGGAAGTCCTCCGCTCGCTGGCTGGCGCCGCGTCCGCGCTGGACGCCCTGGACGCCGCGCGACCCTTGGTCGGGGTGGGTACCGGCTTTGGCGCCGGCGGCGGCGCATGGTTCGCGCCGATCGCCCATCGCTTCACGCGGATCGACGCCGCTGCCTTGCCGACCGCGGCGGCCGTGGCGCGCATCGCGGCGCGCGACCTGGCCCGCGGTCGGGCCGTCCCCGCCGAGCGCCTCGAGCCGACCTACCTGCGCGACAAGGTCGCGCTGACGTCGGTCGAGCAGGCCGCCGCGCGTGCCGCGAAGGCGCGCTGAGGTCCGGTTCGCCGGGCGAAGCGGTCGCGGCGCGTCGAGCGGGCCTCAGTCCTCGCTGCTGACGGCGCCGTTGCGGAAGTGCCAGGTGCGGGTGATGTGCAGGACGTCGACCCGGTCGCCGCTCTGCGGCACGGCCGGATAGGGGCCAGCCAGCTCGACGATGCGCCGCGCCGCCTGGTTCAGCAGTTCGTGCTGGCTCGGCGTGTTCAGCACCACCGATTCGACGCTGCCGTTCCGCCGCACCGCCACCGTCATCACCAGCCGCCCTTCCAGCCGCTCGACGCGGGCGCGCTCCGGGTAGTTGGCGTTGCCCACGCGCTCGACGCGCTCGACCCACGCCTTCAGGTACTGCGCGTAGGCGTACTCCTGCGTGCTGGCCGAAACGAACTTGCGCTTCGGACGCCGGGCGTACTGCGCCTGGCGGCGCTCCACTTCGGCCGCCAGTCGCGCCATCTCCAGCTGCTGCTCCAGCAGCTGTTCGCCGAGCGGCAGCGGCGTCGGCGGCGTTTCGGGCGTGGGACGGTCGCGGGGTGCCGGGTCCGCAGCCGCAGCAACCGTGGTGACGACGGGCATCGGCACGGCGTCCTGCGGGCGCGGCGACTGCGCGCGGATCGGCACCGGCGCGATGCCTTCGTCGAGCTTGGGCACCGGCGCGCTGACCGCTTCGCGCGGCCGCTGGCTCTCGTCGCTGTCGCCGCCGCCCTGGTGGCTGGCCTGCGCGAGGAAATCCGCCTTCTCGGGCGGCGTGCGGCTGGCCGTTTCCGTCAGGATGACGTCGAGCGTCGGCGTGACCGGCGCCGCATCGTCGCGGCCGAAGCTGATGCCCAGCACGACGATGCCGATCAGCATCGCCGCGAGGAGGGTGGTCGCGCCCAGCCGCTGCCCGGGTCCGATCTCGAGCGCCGGCGGGGCGCCTCCGTCCGCGGCGGGCGGTGCGCCGGCGCCCTTCGCCGACGCCGCGGCCGGTGCCTTTGCGCGCCCGCTCACGCCGGGTCGCGCTCCAGCGCGTCGAAGAGGGTGGCCGCGACGTTGAGGCCGGCGCCGGCGTCGATTTCGCGGATGCAGGTCGGGCTGGTCACATTGACCTCGGTCAGGTGGCCGCCGATCACGTCGAGGCCGACGAAGCGCATGCCGCGGCGCTTCATTTCCGGCCCGACCACGGCGGCGATCTCACGGTCCCGCGCGGTCAGCGGACGCACTTCGCCGCGGCCCCCGGCCGCGAGGTTGCCGCGGAATTCGGTGCCCTGCGGGATGCGGGCGAGGCAGTGCGACACCGGCTCCCCGTCGATCAGCAGGACGCGCTTGTCGCCGTCGGCGATCTCCGGGAGGAAGCGCTGCGCCATCGCCAGATGGCGGCCGTCGGCCGTCAGGGTCTCGAGGATCACGTTGAAGTTCGGGTCGCCATGGCGGCTTCGGAAGATCGAGCGCCCCCCCATGCCGTCGAGGGTCTTGAGCACCACCTCGCCGTGTTCAGCGGCGAACGCCCTGAACTCGGCCGCTTCCCGGCTCACCAGGGTGGGCGGGATGCAGTCGGGGAACATCAGCGCCGCCAGCTTCTCGTTGAGCTCGAGGAGGCCCGCCGGGTCGTTGGTGACGGCCGTCCCCTGCCGCTGGGCCGCCGCGAGGACCTGCGTGTCGTGCACGAAGTCGGCGTCCACCGGCGGATCGCGGCGCATCAGCACCTGGTCCATCTC